>Ga0137373_10000425_pt1 | contig 40488 bp, 42 predicted proteins | sample SagtaG_5_FD_104912 | JGI IMG/M metagenome (GOLD analysis project Ga0137373, IMG submission 104912) | Vadose zone soil microbial communities from Sagehorn Ranch, Mendocino, California, USA - Sage1_R_80_16 metaG | ecosystem: Environmental > Terrestrial > Soil > Vadose zone | place: USA... | reverse complement strand
CTGTATGGCCGAGTGATATCGAGAAGCTTCAGCACCGACCCGACCTCGATCTTCTCCTTCTTCGCCATCCCGCCCGCGATCTCGAGCACCCGGGCTGCCGGTTTGTCCGGGCCGTAGTTGGGACAGGGGTCGGCCTTGCAGGGAGGCGTCTCGGCCGAGACGAAGAGCACCTTCCCGTTGGCGTCGAGCCAGATCATGTCGAGCGGGATCATCGTGTTTTTCATCCAGAACTGGTGCACTCCGCTGTCGGTAAAGAGAAAAAGCATGCCCGTCCGCTCCGGGAGGCTTTCGCGGAACATGAGCCCTTGCTGCAGCTCCTCGGGCGTCCGCGCGAGCTCGAGCCGGTAAACGGCACCCGAGGGCATCACGGCTCGCGGGCCCGAGACGGTCGCGTCCGCCGTCGGAGCCGGCGGCGCTCCGTTCGGCGCCGCACCGCAGGAGGCCACGATGAGGAAGGCGGGCAGAAGGAAGAATTTTGGATTTTGGACTTTGGATTTTGGATTGAGAGAACCACGCCTCTTCAAATCCAAAATCCAAAATCTAAAATCCAAAATCACAATGGCGCCGGTTCGACGTCGTTTTCTCCCTCGTAGAGGTCTTCCTTGCGGACGAGGCTGTACTTCTTGGCGTAGTAGCGGAAGGAGCGAAAAGACATGTGAAGAAGCTCGGCGGCCTTGGTCTGGACGCCGTCACAACGGTCGAGGGCCTCACGCATGAGGCGCTTGCCCACCGCTTCGAGGTAGGCCTCGAGGTTGATGCCTTCGGCCGGAAGGCTTTCGAAATCGGGCACGCGGGTCTTGACGCCCAGCGCGATCGCCTCGGGCAGGCTCGAGACCGTGATGATGGGCCCGGGCTCCAAGGCCACCGTCCGTTCGAGCGAGTTCTCGAGCTCGCGCACGTTGCCGGGCCAGGGATAAGCCTCGAGCAACCGCATGGCCTCGGTCGAGATCTTTTTCTCGGGGATCTTCTGGTCCTGGCAGATCTTGGCGATGAAGTGCTGCGTCAGGGGAGCGACGTCCTCGACGCGGCTGCGCAGCGGGGGCAGCACGATCGGGATGACGTTGATGCGGTAGAAGAGGTCCTCACGGAACTTTTCCTGGGTGACGAGGTCGGTGAGGTCCTTGTTCGTGGCGGCGATGATGCGCACGTCCACGCTCGTCTCTTCGTTGCCGCCCACCTTGCGGATGACCTTCTCCTGGATGGCCCTCAGGAGCTTGACCTGCATCGTGGGCGTCGTCTCGGAGATCTCGTCGAGAAAGAGCGTGCCGCCGTCGGCTTCGGAGAAAAGGCCGCGCTTCTCTTTGACCGCGCCCGTGAACGCGCCCCGTTCGTGGCCGAAGAGCTCCGATTCGAGGAGCGTCTCGGGCAACGCGCCGCAGTTGATCGACACGAACTTCTTGGCCTTGCGAACGGAGGTGTAGTGGATGGCGCGAGCGATCAGCTCCTTGCCCGTGCCGCTCTCGCCCGTGATGAGGACCGTCGAGGAGACCTTTCCGATGCGCTCGATCGTTCGGAAGATCTCCTGCATGCGGGAGCCCTTGCCGATGATGTTGGCGAAGGTGTACTTGGCCGCGAGCTCTTGCTTGAGGTAGACGTTCTCCTCCTGCAGCGTCTTCTCGCCCAGCGCCCGCCGGACGATGAGGACGAGCTCGTCGTTGTTGAAGGGCTTGGAGATGTAGTCGATGGCGCCCCGCTTCATGGCTTCGACGGCGTCCTCCGTCGAGGTGTGCGCCGTGATCATGATCATCGGCGTCTGCGGATGCTCCTCCTTGACCTTCTTCAAGAGATCGAGCCCGTTGCCGTCGGGCATCTTGATGTCGCAGAGGATGACGTCGGGGTTCGAGCGCAGCGCCGCGGTCTGGCCCTCGGCGAAGTTCGAAGCGGTGAGAACTTCGAAGCCTTCCTTGATGAAGATGTAACCGAGCGTCTCGCGGATCCCGGCCTCGTCGTCCACCACCAGGAGGCGCGGGCCGCTCATGCGGCACCGACCGCTGCGGCCGCCTCGCCGGCTTCCCGGACCTCCCGGCTTTCCCGCGGCAGAAGAATGGTCACGGTCGTCCCCTCTCCCGGTTTCGACTCCGCGTCGATCACGCCGCCGTGGTCTTCCACGATCCGCCGAACGATCGCCATGCCGAGGCCCGTTCCGCCGTCGAAAGCCGTCGCGAAAGGCGTGAACAGACGCGCCAGTTGCTCCTCGCTCATTCCCCGGCCGGTGTCGACGAATCGGATGCTATACCAGCCGTCCTCTTCGCGTCCAAAGACCGTGAGGTTGCCGCCGGCGGTCATCGCGCGAATGGCGTTCTTGGCGACGTTGTAGACGATCTGGCGGATCTGGTCCGGGTCGCCCGGCAACATCGAGCAGGCGGGCGAGACGTCGGCGGAAATCCTGTGAGAATCGGAGATCTCTTCGGAGAGTCGAAAGAGGTCCATCACCTCTGTCACGGTCCGCGCGACGTCGAACACCGTGACCTTGCGCTCCTGCGGCCGAACGAATCGGAGGAAGTCCTCGAGGATTTTCGAAAGCCTCTTGGACTCCGACACGATGATCTCCATGAGCCGGCGCTCGGCGGCGCCGACGTTGAGGTCTTTCGCGAGGACCTGCACGGAGCCGGAGATCGAGGCGAGCGGATTTCGGATCTCGTGCGCGATGCCGGCGGCGAGCTCGCCGACCGCGGCGAGCTGCTCGGAAAAGCGCGCGCGGCGCTCGAGCTTTTTCATCTCCGTCAGATCCTGGAAGAGCATCAAGGCGCCCTCTTCACCGAGGTCGTCCTTCAAGACGCGCAGCGAATAGCCGAGGACCTGGCGGCCGGCGGGGCGGTCGATCTCGAACTCGCCGCGGTAGGTGGACTGCCCGCGGGCTCGAGCCTGGATCTGACTCCAGTCCTCCGGTATGGCGAACTTGATCTCCGAGAGAGTCCGTCCCGCGGCGCGCGCGGGATCGACTCCGAGAATCGCGCCGCCGGCGCGGTTCAAGAAAATGACGCGACGCTCGGCGTCCGCTGTCAGCAGCCCCGAGGACATCGTGGCGATGACGTTTCCGTAGAGGTTCTGCAGCCGCTGAAGGGCCCTCTGCTCGAGCTCGAGCTCGAGGCTGGCGCGCTGAAGCTTCTCCGACAGGTACGATGCCATGAAGGCGACGCCGTAGAACCCGGCAACCGTGACGGCGAGATTGAAGCGGATCCGCGCGCCGCTCCACGGCGTCACGGGCGCCAGCGCGGGCATCGGCAGGACGCCGTAAGCCAGAAGCTGCACCATCGAGCCATAAAGAACGGCCGCGACCGACGCCACGAGCACGGCGCCGGTGCGGTACAGGAGGAACGCCGAGGCGCCAATGACGACGAGATAGAGAAAGTTGAAGACCGAATCGGGGCCGCCGGAAGAGTAGACGAGCACGGTGACGATCGAGAGATCGCCGGCCAGCTGCAGCGCCGCCGAGACGCGTGCCGGCAGGCGGCTTCCGAGCGTCCAATGAAAGAGGGCGAGCACCACCGCGGCGCCGTTGACGCCCCAGAGAAATGAGATCTCGAGCGACACGCCCGAGCCGGCCTGGACGAGAATCGCCGAAAGCAGAATGAGCAGAAGGACGGCGATTCGGATCGCCGTCAACCAGCCGACGGAACGCTTCAGCGAATCGTCCAAGAGGATCCTGCGGGCGCCCGGCCCGGCGGCGTCGGGCGCCTTATCCGATCTTGTTGATCAGCGTGAACATCGGCAGGTACATGGCGATGACGATGCCGCCGATGATGACGCCGAGGATGAAGATCATGACCGGTTCGAGCAGCTTCACGAGACCGGCCACGGCTGTGTCCACTTCGTCCTCGTAGAAGTCGCCGATCTTGTTGAGCATCGCGTCGAGCGCGCCCGTCTGTTCGCCTACCCCGATCATCTGGACGACCATGTTCGGAAAGATGCCGGTCTCGCGCAGGGGTTCGACGATCGTCTTGCCGCCCTCGACGGCAGTCTTCGTCAGCATGATCGCGTCCTCGACGATCGCGTTGCCTGACGTGCGCGCGGTGATGTCGAGGGCTTCGAGGATCGGCACGCCCGAGGAGGTGAGCGTCGCCAGCGTGCGGCAGAACCGCGCGACGGCGATCTTCTTCATGATCATGCCGAGGATGGGCACTTTGAGAATGAAGCCGTCGATGACGCGTCGCCCCTGGTACGTGGCGTAGTAGCGCTGAATCCCGAAGACGATACCGCCGACCGCGATGAGGATGAGGATGAAGTACCGCGCGAGGAAGTTCGACGCGGCGATGACCATACGGGTCGGAAGCGGCAGCTCCGCGCCGAGGCTGGTGAAGAGGGCAGCGAACGTGGGAATGACCTTCAAGAGGATGACGGCCACCACGATGCAGGCGATCACGATGACCGCGATCGGGTAAATCAACGCCGACCGGACTTGCGAGGCGAGCTTGACGGCCTTCTCGATGTAGACCGAGAGCCGCTGCAGGATCGTGTCGAGGATACCGCCCGCCTCGCCGGCGGCGATCATGTTGACGTAGAGGTTGTTGAACGCCTTCGGATGGCGGCGCATGGCGTCGGCCAGCGTCGAGCCCGCTTCCACGTCCTGCCGAACCTGCAGCAGGATCCTCTGAAAGCTCTTGTGCTCCTGCTGGTTGGCCAGAATCTCGAGGCACTGCACGAGCGGCAGGCCCGCGTCGATCATGACGGAGAACTGCCGGGTGAAGACGGCGAGCGTCTTGGGCGGGACCTTGCGGCCGACTTTGGTGAGCGAGATTTCCTTGCCGCGCTCCCGGATGCCGGTGACGACGATGTTCTGCCGGCGCAGGTTTGCCAGCGCCGCGTCCTTCGATTCGGCGGCGAGCACACCCTCCTGCACGAGCCCCGTGCGGTTGCGGCCTTTCCAGACGTAGTTGGGCATCTTCGGACCCTCCCGGTGTTACGCCCTCTTGCCCGCGGTCGCGGGCGCCTGCGGCACGTTCAGGCCCGAGCCGCGGTTGATGAGCTCCTGCAGCTCGTCCGGGTTGGAAGAGCGCGAGAGCGCGGTCTCGAGCGTAATGAGCTTGCGATGATAGAGGGTGGCGAGCGACTGGTTGAACGTCTGCATGCCGAACTTGGCCTGACCGGTCTGCATCATCGAGTAGACCTGGTGAATCTTGTCCTCGCGGATGAGATTCCGGATGGCGGCGTTGGGGATGAGGATCTCCATCGCCATGGCGCGCCCGCGCCCGCTCGCCCGCTCGAGCAGCGACTGACACATGATGCCTTCGAGCACGAAGGAGAGCTGCGTGCGGATCTGCGTCTGCTGGTGCGCGGGAAAAACGTCGATGATGCGGTTGCACGAGGAGACGGCCGAGTTCGTGTGCAGGGTCGCCAGCGTCAGGTGGCCCGTCTCGGCGATGCGCAGAGCCGACTCGATCGTCTCGAGGTCGCGCATCTCGCCGACGAGCACGACGTCGGGATCCTCGCGCAGGACCGACTTCAGCGCGTTCGGGAAGGAGTGAGTGTCGGCGTGCAGCTCCCGCTGGTTGACGACGCACTTCTTGTGCGAGTGGAGGAACTCGATCGGGTCCTCGATCGTGATGATGTGGAGCTGCTTCTCGCGGTTGATCTTGTCGATCATGGCCGCGAGCGTCGTCGTCTTGCCCGAGCCCGTGGGGCCGGTGACGAGGATGAGCCCCCGGGGCTTATCGCAGAGCAGCTCGACGACCGGCGGCAGACCGAGCTCCCGGAAGCCCAGGATCTCGTACGGGATTTGCCGGTAGACGCCGCCCACCGCGCCCCGTTGCATGAAATTGTTGGCGCGGAAGCGGGCGAGGCCCTTGACCCCGAAGGAGAGGTCGAGCTCGAGGTTCTCCTCGAACCGGTGCTTCTGGGTGTCGGTCAAGACCGAGTAGGCGAGCTGCTTGGTCTCCGCGACGGTCAGCGGAGGATAGGGCAGAGGGATCAGGCGCCCGTCCAGCCGGACCATGGGCGGCGAATTGGTCGTCAGGTGGAGGTCAGACGCCCCCATCTCGACCATCTGCTTGAGCAGTTGATGGAGTGTGGTATCGCTAGCCATGGATCTCCTGTCAGGGTCTGTCGATTTTAGACCCGAAAGGGGCTAAAGGAAAGATGGGAAAGGTCTAAAGGACTGTCTCCCGGAGCACTTCCTCGAGTGTCGTGACCCCGTCCCGGATCTTCTGGATGCCGCTCATCCGAAGGCTGACCATGCCCTCCTCGATCGCCTTACGCTTCAATTCGATCGAGGAGGCGCCCGAGAGGATCATGTCGCGGATCTCGTCGGAGAACTGAAGGACCTCGTAGAGGCCGGTACGTCCCTTGTAGCCGCCGCCGTTGCAGCGGTCGCAACCCCGTCCCTTCTTGATCTTCAGGGTCTTGACCTCGTCGGGGGCGAACCCCACCTGGATCAGCATCTGCGGGGGGGTCTCGACTTCTTCGCTGCATTGCGTGCAGATGCGGCGCACCAGCCGCTGAGCGCAGATGGCGTTGATGGACGTCGCGACCAGAAATGGCTCGATACCCATGTTCATGAGCCGGTTGATCGTGGAGGGGGCGTCATTCGTGTGGAGGGTCGAAAGCACGAGGTGGCCGGTCAGGGCCGCCTTGACGGCGATCTCCGCCGTTTCGAAGTCTCGGACCTCGCCCACCAGAATGATGTCCGGGTCCTGCCTCAGAAAAGAGCGCAGAGCGGAGGCGAACGTCAGACCAATCTGCTCCTTCATCTGAACCTGGTTGATGCCGGCGAGGTTGAACTCGATCGGGTCTTCGGCCGTCATGATGTTGACCGTCGGTTCGTTCAACGCGGCGATGGCCGAGTAGAGCGTGTTTGTCTTGCCCGAGCCCGTGGGTCCCGTGACGAGGACGATGCCGTAGGGCCGGTCGATGGCGTCTTTGAAGCGCCGCAGCGGCTCCGACTCGAAGCCGAGCTGCGTCATGTCGAGCTGCAGCTTCGTCTTGTCGAGCAGTCTCATGACGACCTTCTCGCCGAACTGCGCGGGCACGGTCGAGACGCGCAGGTCGAGGTCACGGGAGCGCTCTTCGACACGCAGGCGGATCTTGATGCGCCCGTCCTGCGGGAGCCGCTTCTCGGAAATGTCGAGCTTGGCCATGATCTTCAAGCGCGAGATCAAGGGGTCACGCGTCCGAAGCGGCAGAGCCATGATGTTGTGGAGGATGCCGTCGATGCGGAACCGGACGCGGAACTCCTTCTCGTAGGGTTCGACGTGAATGTCGGACGCACCAGCCTTCAAGGCCTCGATCAAGATCAGGTTCGAGACCTTGATGATGGGTGCGGACTCGGTGGACTTCGCGATGTCGGCGAGGTCGATCTCCTGGCCCTCGTCCTGCTTGAGGACGTCGACGTCGGCTCCTTCGTCGATGCCGGTGATTTCGTCCATGTTCAGCTCGCCGAGGCCCACACCTGCCATGTCGTCCACGGTGAGAGCGGAAGTCCCCATCACGTCTTCGAGGTTGCCGGACGGCGCGTAGACAGAGCGCTCCTGGCGCTTCTGCTCCTTCAGGACGACGGAGCGGGGAGTGCCGTAGTGCTTGTCGATCGCCTTGCGCAGGCCGAGCTCGGAGGCCACGACCGGCTCGACGTTGTAGCCCGTCATGAACTTGATGTCGTCCATGGCGAAGACGTTCGTCGGGTCGCCCATGGCGATCGTCAGCGTGGCGCCCGTCTTGTTCACCGGAAGGACACCGTACTTGCGCGCGACGTCGCCCGGCACGATCTTGATGACGTTGGGGTCGATATCGAATGTCGATAGGTCGATGGAGGGAACGCCGAACTGCTGCGAGAGCGTTTCGGTGATGGCGCTCTCCGAGACGACGCCCACGCGAACGAGCGCCTCGCCGAGCTTGCCGCCTTCTTCCTTCTGGGACTTGAGGGCGAGCTCCAGCTGATCGGGCGTGATCAGCTTCGCCTTGAGGAGCAGGTCCCCCAGTTTGACAGCCATTGAGTGAACGAATCGTAAGGCGTTAGGGGGCGGGTGTCAAAGGGCCTCGCTCGATCGACCGGAGCTTCCCGACCAGATTCCCGATCACGAGGCTCGACCGGATCTGAACGGGCAGGTGGCGCTCGTCGTCCGTCAACCAGAGGACCAGATTGCGCCCCTTGGCGATGAGATTCTCGCCCGGGCTCTTCGGCTGCACCCGGATCGTGCGGAAAGTTCCCGCCGGCGTTTGCACCGTCTGCCGTCCCTGCAGCTCGACTTCCAGCGTGAACGCGCCTTTCGCGACCACCATGAGGTCGATCGAGCCGCTTTCGTCCAGCGGCAGGGTGCGGACGAGAAAGACCGACGAGAGAGAGTCGAAGGCCGGAGCCTCGAAGAGGATCACTTTGTCTCCGCGGCGGGCGACGCCCCGAGCCTGGTCGAAGGTGATGGTTTCCTCCCGCACCCGCCGCCCCTCGGCGGTGCGTTTGTGGAAGCAGAGCGAGGCGAGGGTGGCGGCGTCCACCCAGGACCGGAGCTGGTCCTTGACCGGAAAGATCTTCGAGACCCTGTCGTTGGTTTCGATAGTCATCTCGAACCGGTAGGCCGAATGCCCCTCGAATTCGTCGGGTGCGACGAGCAGGACAACTTCGCCCGCCTCCACTCCGAGGATCGTCATGTCATAGCGCAGCACTTCGCCGACGAAGGCCGGCGCCTTCGCGGCCTCCGGCCCCGCGGCCGTCGCGGCGGCGGCGAGCAGGATCGCGGCCGAAACGAGGGAGCGCTTCATGCGACGGCGAGAGCCTTCCGGGCCGCTTCGGCGACGGCCTCTACGGTGGCCCCGCGGCCTCCGCAGACGACGGATTGCGGCTGCCCGTAGGGTCCGTTGCGCGCCGGATCCGTGACACGGAAGACGGCCACGACAGGCACGCCGAGAGCATCGGCCAGGTGCAGCGGGCCCGTGTCCCCCGCCACGAAGAGCGCGGACGCCGCGAAGACCCGCGCCAATCCCACAAAGTCGAGACGGGGGATCGCCGTCGCCTCGGGCACGAGACGGGCGAGCAGAGCCGCGCGCTCCTCGTCGCCCGGACCCCAGGAGATGATCGGGGCGAGGCCGTCTTCTCGCGCCAGAAGGCGCGCCAGTTCCGCGAAGCGCTCCTCGCCCCAGGTCTTTTCGGGCCAACCGGCCCCCGGGTGATAGAGCGCAAAAGGGCGCGGGATCTTCGCGAGGAAGGCATCAGCTTCGGGCGAAGCGACTCCGAGCAGGTATCGCGCGTCCGGCGCGCGCCGCTCGATCGGCAGGTCGGCAGCGGCTGCGAGCCAGAGGTTCTTGTCGACGACGTGCCGGGCGTCGGGGCCGGGCCGGACGCGACGGCGGGACAGCAGCACCGAAGAGGACTCCCGCCGTTCGGCCGCGGTGAAGCCGAGCACCGGCGCGCCGGCGAGCTGCGCGATAAGGGCCGATTTCCAGAGTCCCTGGACGTCGAGCGTCCACTCCGGAGCGAACGACCGCAGGGCTCTTCGGAGCGCTCCGATCTCCGCCGGGGCGGAAAGGAGGCGCTCCCGCCAGGCGCGCGTGTCGGCGGTGAAGACCGTCGAGACCGAGGGGTTCGATTCCAGAAGCCCGCGGTACAGCCGCTCGACCACCCAGCCGACCTCGGCGCCGGCCCGCGCCGCGTTCTCGGCGACGGGAAGCGTGTGCACGATGTCTCCGAGGGCAGACAGACGGACGATGAGGATTTTCATCGGCCCCGGATGCGCGCAATCAGGTCCGTCGTGGCGTGGCCCTTGGGGTCGCCGACGATGACGGTCCGTCCTCCGTAAGCGGCGACGGCGGTCCGCTCGGGGACCGTCTCGGCCGTGTAGTCCGTTCCCTTGGCGTGCACGTCCGGCTTGAGCTCTCCGAGGAGGCCGACCGGGGAATCCTCCTCGAAGATCACGACGGCGTTCACGCAGGCCAGAGCCGCCACGATCTCGGCGCGCTCCGCCTCGGGCACGATCGGTCGGCCGCGGCCCTTGGCACGCGCCACGGACGCATCCGAGTTGACGCCCACGGCAAGCCAGTCGCCCTGGCGGCGCGCGGCTTCGAGATAGCGCACGTGGCCGGCGTGCAACAGGTCGAACGCGCCGTTGGCGAAGACGATGGCTTGACCCCCGGCGCGCCGGGCAGCCGCCTCCTTCAGAAGCCCGGAGCGGTCGAGGACCTTCTCGCGGCTCACGCCAGCAGGACGCGATCGGATGCCACGGCATCGGCGAGCTCGTCCGGCGTGACGACGGCCGTGCCCATCTTCGTGACCACGATGCCGCCGGCGAAGTTCGCCAGCAGCGCCGCTTCGAGTGGCGACGCGCCCGCGGCGAGCCCGAGGGCAAAGGTGGCGAGGACGGTGTCGCCGGCACCGGTGACATCGGCAACCTGGTCGGTGCCGTGCACGGGGATGAGCGTGGGCGGCCCGTCGCCGTCGAAAAGCGCCATGCCGCGCGAGCCGCGCGTGACGAGCAGCGAGCGGCACCGGAGCAGCGTCTGAACCGCCGCGCCGGCGGCCGAAAGCTTCTCCGCGGAGTCGCCGAGCGGGCTGCCCGCTGCCTCCTCGAGCTCCTCTTCATTGGGCGTGGCGGCATCGACACCCGCATAGTCCGTCATGCGGTGGCGCGAGTCCAAGAGGATGGGCGCGCCGGGCGACAGAGCCGGACGCAGAACGGACACGGAGGCTGGCGAGACCGCGCCGTAGCCGTAGTCTGAGAGCACCGCGGCGTCGGCGCCGGCGGCAGCAGCCGCGAGACGCTGATCGAAGAGCGATCGCCAGTCGCCGCCCCCCGGCAGCGGGTCCTCCCGGTCGTAACGGACGATTTGCTGCTTGATCGAGTGCGGCCCGCCGCCCAAGATCCTCGTTTTGGTGGGCGTGGCGTACGAAGGAACGACCGCGAGTCCGGACGTGTCGATCCCGCGCTTCTGAAGGATCTCGCGCAGCGCCCGCCCCTCCGGATCGTCGCCGGTCGCTCCGACGGGCAGCGGCACGCCGCCCAAGGACCGAATGTTGGCGGCCGTGTTGCCGGCGCCGCCCGGCAGGCTCTCCTCCTTCCAGAATCGCAGAATCAGGACCGGCGCTTCCCGGCTGACGCGCTTGGGATGGCCGAACACGAACCGGTCGAGAACGTAGTCGCCCGCCACCGCGATGCGCCGTCCGGCGAGGCGCGGGAGAAGGGCGATCAGCCTCTGCTTGGAGACGCGGGGCGTCACGTCCGGCGCCCGGCTCGGAGATTCTTCAAACGTCTCGGATTATAATGACGCCTCTTTCGGTAAGCGCCATGCTCGACTCGCACGTGCTCGTTTTGAATCGCGTCTTTCAGGCGGTCCAGGTGACCACCCTGCGCAAGGCCTTTTCCCTGTTCTACAAGGGCCACGTGCGCGCCGTCCTGCCGGACTACTCGACCTGGGAGTGGGAGAACTGGTGCGACATCCCGGTCCAGCCGCACGACGAGGTCGTCTTGACTCCCGGCATGGCGATCCGCGTGCCGCGCGTCATCGCGTTGAAAGACTTCGACCGCCTTCCCCGCCAGGACGTCAAGTTCTCCCGCCACAACGTGTACGTGCGCGACGGCAGCCGCTGCCAGTACTGCGGCCACAAGTTCTCCTCGGCCGAGCTCTCGCTCGACCACGTGATCCCGCTCTCCCGAGGCGGCTCTTCGAACTGGGAAAACGTGGTCTGCTGCTGTCTGGGTTGCAACGTCAAGAAGGGCAACCGCACGCCGCAGGAAGCGCAGATGAAGCTGATACAGCCCCCGAAGAAGCCGCGCTGGCACCCGGTCGGCCACTTTGGCTCGAATAAGTTTCACCCCGCCTGGCGAAACTTCCTGGATCTGGCTTACTGGAACACCGAGCTGCGGTAGGTGCCAGGTGTTGGGTGCGACGTGTTGGGGCGCGCTACCTGTCACCCAACACCTAGGACCTAACACCTAACACCTAACACCTAACACCTAGGCCAAGAGCTCCTCCACCGCCGCGAGAGCCATCTCCGGCGTGATCTCTTCCATGCACTCGTGCCCGTAAGGGCAGTGCCTCAGAAAGCAAGGCGAGCAGAAGACGTAGCGATCGAGGACGCGCGCGGGCGAGCCGATCGGTCCCGTGCGCCCCGGATCCGTCGGTCCGAAGAAGGCCACGACGGGAGTGCCCACGGCCGCGGCCAGGTGCATCGGCCCCGAGTCGTTCGAGACGACGGCGCGCGCCCGTCGCAAGAGGGCAGCCAGCTCCACGGGGTCGAGGTCCGCGCCGAGGACGACGGGCCGGTGGCGCGCGCGCCGCGAGATGTCTTCTCCGAGACGCTCTTCACCGGGACCGACGACGATCCCGGAGAGCAGGCCGCGCTCGGCGAGCTTGTCCGCGAGCGCCGCAAAGCGCTCGGCCGGCCACTGCTTGGTCGGGCCGAAAGCCGCTCCGGGAGCCAGCAGGACGAGCGGCGCTCCACCCGGCAGCCCGGCCGCCGCGAAGGCGCGGCGCGCCGTGTCCTCCGCGGTCGGCGGGATGGGCAGCCGAGGCGGATCGCGGTCCGGCTCGATGTCGCTGGCGGCGAGCAGCGCGTCGTATTCCCGAAGCTGGTGCCCGGTGCCGCCGGGCCGGGGCAGGGCCTCCGTCAGCAGAGCGGACCGGCCGTCCGTCGCGTAGCCGATACGCTTGGGCACGCGGGCGAGAAACGTCAACAGCGCGGAACGAAACGAGTTGGGCAGAAGCCATGCCTCGTCCACTCGGCTTCTCGACAGAGTCGCCAGGTCGCGGGCGAATCCGGAGGCGACCCAAACGCCGTCTGCGCTGCCCTCCGCGCGGAAGACGGCGGCCGGCCCGCGCCGAGCCAGGACCGTCAGCGAATCGCCCGGGCGGGCCCGCCGCAGGGCCCGCACGAACGGCAGCGCCATGACCGCGTCGCCGAGCCAGTTGGGCGCTACGACGAGGATGGACTTTCCTGTCGTCCGCGGGAGGCCCGGCGGCGTCATCGATCGCGGGGCCGCGTGCGCCAGCGGTTGTGCATCCAGAGCCAGGCCGTCGGCTTCTCTCGGATCGCCGCCTCGGTGACCTCCACGTAGCGAGCGGTGGCGCGGCGGACCCGCTCCACGCGGTCCACCCCGGGCAGCTCGAACTCCTCGGGCCAAAGCGGCGCCTCGAAGCGCGTCTCGTAGCGTCCTGAGCCGATGGGCCAGGTGAAGACCGGGAGAACCGCGGCACCGGTCTTCAACTGGAAGAGCGCGAGCGCCGGGGTCGTGGCGGCCAGCTGCCCGAAGAAGGGAACGAACACGGCCTCCCGCTCCAGAACGTTCTGATCAACAAGGATCGCGACGGTCTCGTTTCGACGCATCGCCCTCAAGATCTCCCGCGCGGCCTCCTTCTTGGCGATCAGGCGATTGCCAAAGCGTGTGCGGCGCCGCGCGAGCTCGGCCTCGAGCAGCGGATTGTCGAGCGGCCGCACGACCGACGCGATCGCCTCGCCCAGGAGGCCGACGGCCATGGCCCCGATCTCCCAGCTGCCGAAGTGCGCCGAGAGCAGAAAGACTCCACGCCCGCGGGCGCGCGCCGCCTCGAGGTGCTCGACTCCGGTCACGGGGGCCCGGCGGCAGAATTCCTCGCGCGAGAGGTCCGAGGCCTCGAGGAAGTCCATGAAGGTCGCGCCGAACGTCTCGACGCAGCCGCGCGCGATCGACGCGATCTCTCCGGCCGGCTTCTCGGGGAATGAGTCTCGGAGGTTCTTCAAGAGAATCCGCTGGCGCGACTGGGCGAGGCGGAAGAAGGAGCGGGCCAGTGCGCGCCCAGCCGCGGCGGCGCCCCCTTCGGGCAGGAGCTTCAAGATCCCGACGGCGATACGGAACGCGATGAACTCGATCCGATGTCGCAGCGCGGAACGCTTCGGCCTTTTCCGGCGGGACGCCCCGCGGACCTCCATCATGTCGAAGACGGCGGTTTCGGAGGCTCTCATGGGAGTCGGGACTCCAAACGCTCCCGCGCGCCGATGCGTTCCGCCAGCCAGGGAAAGAAGTCCGGCTCGAGGACTTCGACGGCCAGGCGCACGGTCACGAGCGGAAGCGTCATGCGGCCGGCGAGCTTGGCGGCGTCTTTCTCCGTCGTGACCAGGAACGCGGCGCCGGTCCGGTCGGCGGCGCGCCGGATGCGCTTCAAGTCTCGGTCAGAGTAGCTGTGATGGTCGCGGAAAACGAATGTCTCTTCGGCCGCGAGATCGAGCTCGGACAGCGACGCCGCAAAGCCTGCGGGCCGCGCGACGCCGCAGGCCGCCACGCAGCGCCGACGGGCCACCTCGCGAACGTCTACCGGCGAGCCCGCCTCGTCGCGAAGGCCGTCCGATCGGATCGTGGCGTGGAAAACCGGCGCCTCCGGGTGGACAGTCTCCACGGTGCGCTGTGCCTCTTCGGTCGGATGACCATGGTCGATCCTCGTGAAGACAACGGCGTCGGCGCGCTCGATGGCCGACAGCGGCTCTCGCAATCTTCCCGCCGGCGGGAGACGGCCGCCGCCGAACGGGTCGCGAGCATCCAGGAGCAGCAGGTTCGCGTCGCGGCGGACGGCCAGATGCTGGAATCCGTCGTCTAAGAGAAAGAGGTCGGCGTTCAGCTCCGCGGCTCTCCGTGCGGCTTCGGCGCGCCGTTCGCCGACCACGATGACAACGCCCGGCAGGCGGCGGGCCAGAGCGACAGGCTCGTCGCCCCCTCGCTCTGGCGACACGAGCGGCCCATCGCCGCGCGAAACCACGACCGGCCCGCGCGAGCGGCGCCCGTAGCCGCGCGAGAGAATCGCCGGACGCCATCCGTCGAATTTGAGGCGCCTCGCGAGGAACTCGACGAAAGGCGTCTTTCCCGTTCCTCCGAACGTCAGATTGCCGACCGAGACGACCGGGACGGGCAAGGTCTGAGACCGCAGCCGGCCGGAGGAGTAGAGGGCCGCCCGCGCCGCGACGGCCCGTCCGTAAAGATAGGACAGCGGGTTCATGGCGCTGCCGCCCGGAAGGAAGAGGCGCCGGGCAGCAGCGACAGCACGGCCTCGACGGTCGTCCGCGCGGCGCCTCGATTGGCGGCCACGAACTCGCGCGCGCGGCGCCCGGCGGAGGCCCGTCCGGCCGGGTCGTCGAGCGCGGCGGCGAAGGTGCGCTTGAGCCCCGGCCCGTCGGGAACGCAAGTCAAGAAACCCCGCGCCTTCCCCTGGGAGACGACGTCGCGGAAGTTCTGCGTGTGCGGCCCGACGACCACGCAAACACCTTCGGCCCAGGCTTCGATCGGGTTGTGTCCGCCGGTGGGCACGAGACTGCCGCCGAGAAACGCCAGGTGTGCCTCCCGGTAAAGGGAAGCGAGCTCGCCGATCGAATCCAGAAGGTACACCGTGTGATTTTGGATTTTGGATTTTGGATTTTGGATTGCCCTGGAGGCCGACGAGCGGCGGACGACGGAGAAGCCGGAACGTTCGATCAACGAAGCCACGGTATAGAAGCGCTCGGGGCGGCGGGGAGCGACGGCGAGCAGGACGCGGTCCGCCAAGGGACGGAAGGCGTCGAGCACCGTTTCTTCCTCGCCCTGCCCGGTCGAGGCTGCGACGAAGACGGGGCGGCCGGCAGCAAGTAGATTCAAGCGCGTGGCGTCGGCGAAGGGCGCCGCGAGAGGCAGGTCGTACTTGACGTTGCCGCAGACCCGAACCCGCCCGGGCGGTGCACCGAGGGCCCGGAGGCGGACGGCATCCTCCGGGCTCTGCACGGCGAAGAGCGCAATGGCATCGAGCGACCGCGCCAGGAACCGCCGCACGAGCCGGTACCGCGGAAAAGAGCGGTCCGAGAGGCGCCCGTTGACGAGCGCGACCGCGACGCCGCGCGCTCGGGCTCGGTTGAGGAAGAGAGGCCAAAGCTCCGTCTCGGTCAAGAGCACAAGGCCGGGCTTGACGCCGTCGAAAGCCCGCTCCACCGGTCCCGCCAGATCGAAGGGGAAGGCGAACACGGCGACGTCGCGCGAAAGCGTGCGCTCGGCGAGCTCGCGGCCCGCGGCCGTCGTCACCGACAGGCCGAGCCGGCGGCCGGGCGCGAGAACGGCAAGCTCGGCGAGGAGGGTCCGCGCCACGCCGACTTCGCCGACAGACACGGCGTGGACCCAGATTCCGCCTTCCAGGTCCGGATAGGGGGCCCGTCCGAATCGCCCGCGGAGGTCGCCGAGCTTTCGGCGGCCCGCGAGCGACCGGAGGGCCGCGTACGGGGCGTAAGCGGCGAGCGCCGTCGCCGAAAGAAACCGGTACAGCAGCACTTCGCAGCGATTATCCTCGCTTCAGAGCCACTTTGGCCTTGGGACTTTGGACTTTGGACCTTAAAATTCAAGGGTTTATGCGATTCCGAAAGCCCCCAACGGATGACGAGCCGGCTCCGTATAAGGAGCGCATGGAGCTCGTCTACAGCGAAAGCCGGCGGCGCATCGAGGTCGAGGCGCTCCCGGACCGCGAGCTCGCGGTCGCGGCGCGCGGCGGGGACTCGGCGGCCTTCGAGACTCTGGTCACCCGCAAGCTGCCGGCGGTGGTCTCGGTGGCCCGTCGGGTTCTCGGGGATGCCGAGGACGCCCGCGATGTGGCGCAGATGGTATTCGTGCGGGTCTGGGAGGAGCTGCACCGCTACGACGAGACATATTCGTTCAACACGTGGCTCTACCGAATCGCGACAAACCTCGCCATCGATTTCCTGCGCAGCGCGCGCTCGCGCGAGCGGGCGCACGGCGCGACACTGCATCTCGTGCGGATGCGCGAAGAGCTCTCCGCTTCGCAGACGACACGCGGGGCCGAAGATCGCGAGCTCAACCGCGTGTTCGAAGAGGTTTCCTCGAGGCTCTCGGGCAAGCAGAAGGCGGCCTTCCTGCTGCGCGAGATGGAGGACAAGGACACCCGAGAAATCGCCGAGATCTTGAACTGCGGCGAGTCCACGGTCCGCAATCACCTCTTCAACGCTCGCCGGATCCTGCGGCGGGAGATCGCCAGGCTGTATCCGAACCTCGCCTCGCATGGGCCCCGGAGCAAGGCATGAGCTTCTCTTGTCCGGACGTTCGCGCGCGATTTGCTCCCTACGCGGCCGAGGCGCTTGCCTCCGAAGAGCGCCGCTTCGTGCGCGAGCACCTGGCCGGGTGCGAAGCGTGTCGCGAAGAAGCGGTGGCCGCGGATCCGACGCTTCTTTTTGCGGCGAACGCCCCCTTCGAAGACGTTTCGGCTGCCGATCGGGCGAGGATCCTCGAGGGCGTGCGCGCCGGCGTGGCGCTCAAGCAGGCGGAGCGCCGCCTGGCCGGCGGACCCGTCCGCCGCAAGGCCGCGGTGGCTGCGGCGGCAGCGGTGGTCGTGCTCACGCTGGCTTTGTCGACATCGGGCGGGCCGCGCCGGGCGTCCGCGCCGACCGGTCCGGCGTCTGCGGCCGTGACGCCGGCTTTCACCGCCTTCGTCAAGGCTTCGGCGGATGGGCCGGCGGGAGAGACAGGCACTGCGACGGTCTATGAGATCGCGCCGGGCGCGGGCTCCGACGAGCCGCGCGTGGTCTGGATCGTGGATCGCTCGCTCGATATCTAGCTTCGCTTCAAGACCCCGCATAAACGGGGTTGGGTTTTTCTTCGACGTGAGAAAAAGCACTTTTCTCTTCGCGGCCGCGACGGCCATTTTCGCCGCCGCCCTCCCGCTGTTGGCGGCGGACGAGGCGGCGGCCAAGGTCTTCGTGTTGAAGCACAAGCGCGTCGAGGAAGCGGCTCTCCTGATCCGTCCGCTTCTCTCGCCCTCGGCCTCGATCACGCTCACCCAGAGCTTGAACGCGATGACGGTGACGGACCGCGAGGAGAACTTGAAGACGATCGCAAAGGTTCTGGCCGGCTTCGACCTGCCGCCGCGCGGCTTCACGATCGCCGTCAAGCTGGTCAAGGCGCGCGCCGAAGTGCCGGCCGGAACGATGTCGCGGGAGATCGGAGGGCTCGGCGCAAAGCTGAAGTCGCTCTTCCAGTTCAACGACTACGCGGTCATCGACTCGACCGTCCTGCGCGGCGTGGAAGGGGAAGGACTCTCCTCGCGGCTGGGAGAGGACTACCAGGTCTCCTTCACGATCGGACGGTCGAGCTTCGGCGACGTGCTGCTGCTCTCGCCGTTCGTCCTCTCCCGGATGAAGAAGAACGGGCAGGGCAAGATCGCGCCCGCCCAGCTCTACCGCACCGCGATGCCGATCGAGCTCAACCAGACTCTCGTCGTCGGAGCCTCGCGCGACGAGAGCTCGAAGAGCGCGCTCATCCTCGTGATCCTGATGCAGGAGATCCCGCCGCCCGGCGTCTCGGAAAAGGGGCCCGCCGGGATGAAGACCGTCGAGAAACAGGAGAAGAAGCAGCCGTGAGCCCCCAGTTCTCCGTGAAGGCGGGCTGGCCCGACGGCAGGATCGCCGAAGAGGCCGTTGGAGCGCCCGACGCTCTGGCGGCACGCGCCGAGATCGAGCGCCGCGGCGGCCACGTCTTCGAGGTCCAGCGCCACGGGCTCGGCTTGCTGGGGCCGCGGCGGGCACGGAAAGGCCGCGTCAAGATCGCGGACTTCCTCGTGTTCAACCAGGAGCTGGTTGCGCTCTTGAAGGCTGGTCTGCCCGCCGTGCACGCCTTCGAGCTGCTCCACGAGCGCCAGAAGAACCCGACGCTCCGGCGCGTGCTGGGCGACGTCGGCGATCGCGTCAAGGCGGGCTCGGCGATCTCCGACGCCTTCTCGGAAGAGGGCGACCTCTTCCCGCGCCTCTACGCCACGTCGCTCAAGGCGGGCGAGAAGTCGGGCGAGATCGAGAATGTGCTGCGGCGCTATCTGAAGTACCAGAGAACGCTGCTCGCGATCACGAGAAAGGTGGTCTCGACCCTCGTCTATCCCGCCATCCTGATCGCCCTTTCCGCGGCGCTCATCGGGATCCTGATGACAGTCGTCATTCCCCGGTTTCAGGAGTTCTTCCATGACTTCGAGGCGGATCTGCCGCTGTTGACCATCATCGTCGTCAAGACGGCGACCTTCCTGCGGGAGAACATCCTCGTCATCCTCGGCGGCATCGCCGCCGCGGTGTTCCTTTTCGTCCGCTGGGTGGACACGCCGGCCGGTTCCGTCGCCCGGGACGCCTTCGTGCTGAAGATTCCGATCGTGGGCGGCATCCTGTCCCGTTTTGCGATTTCGCAGTTCACGCGGAGCCTCGCGACGCTCTTGGGAGGCGGCACGCCGCTCGTCCCGTCGCTCGAGAGCGCGGCCGACGCGATTGGCAACCGCCAGGTGGCGCGACGCGTCCGCGAGGTGGTCCCGCGTGTGCGCGAAGGCGGCGAGCTGTGGAAGGCCCTGGAATCGACCGGCATCTTCACGGATCTGACCATCGAGATGGTCAAGGTCGGCGAGGCCTCCGGCGCGCTCGAGGACATGTTGACCTCGGTCTCGGACTTCTACGACGAGGAGATCGACGTTCTGCTGTCGAGGGTCATCTCGTTCGTCGAGCCCGGGATCCTCGTCATCATGGGATTGGTGATCCTGACGATCCTTCTCTCGGTCTATCTCCCGATCTTCACGATCATGTCTCAGATCAAGGGGTGATGCGGATGGCCAAGACTTACCTGAACGAGAACCCCGTCGCCACCTCCCGGGAGGAGACCGAGACGCAGGCCGCCGCGCTCGCGGAGCGGCTCAACCTGCCCTACGCCGACGTCGCGAGCTTCCGGATCGATCCGGACCTCTTCCGCTCGATGCCGGTGGAGTGGATGCTGCGCTACGTCTTCGTGCCGGAGTCGCGCACCGAAAAAGCCATGACCATCATCTGCGCTGACCCGACGGACGTCGTGAAGCTCGACGAGCTCGAGCTGTTGGTCAGCGTGCCCTTGAAGCTTAAGGTCGGCAGCCGCGCGCCCATCTCCGACATCCTCCAGAAGAGCGAGTCTTCGCAGCGCGTCCTCGACGAGGCGACGGAGGACTTCCGCATGCAGCTCGTCTCCGAGGACGAGGAGGGCGAGGAGACTCTCACGATAGACCGGATCACGCAGGACGCGTCTCCGATCATCAAGCTCGTCGACTCGATCGTCTTCAACGCCATCCAGCGCCGCGCCTCGGACATCCACATCGAGACGCAAGAGAACGTCGTCCTCATCAAGTACCGCATCGACGGCGTCCTCTACCAGGCCATGGACCCGATCGACAAGCGGCATCACGGCACGATCATTTCGCGCATCAAGGTCATGTCGGAGCTCGACATCGCTGAGAAGCGCATCCCGCAGGACGGCCGATTCAAGTTGCGCGTACGTGGCCGCACGATCGACTTTCGCGTCTCGATCATGCCGACGGTGCACGGCGAGGACTCCGTCATCCGGATCCTCGACAAGGAGTCGGCCAACGCCGAGTTCAAGAGCTTGAACCTGGACGTCCTGGGCTTCGATGCGGAGACGAAGAAGAAGCTGCGCAAGTTCATCCGGGAGCCGTACGGGATGGTGCTCGTGACGGGGCCCACGGGCTCGGGCAAGACGACCACGCTTTACGCGTGCCTTTCCGAGATCCAGACGGTCGAGGACAAGATCGTCACGATCGAGGATCCCGTGGAGTACCAGCTTCGCGGCATCACGCAGATCCCGGTCAACGAGAAGAAGGGCCTGACCTTCGCGCGGGGGCTGCGCTCGATCCTGCGGCACGATCCGGACAAGATCATGGTGGGCGAGATCCGCGACGAAGAGACGGCTCAGATCGCGGTCCAGTCGGCGTTGACGGGCCACCTCGTCTTCACCACCGTGCACGCCAACAACGTCGTGGACGTGCTCGGGCGGTTCCTGAACATGAAGGTCGAGCTGTACAACTTCGTCTCGGCCTTGAACTGTGTGCTCGCGCAGCGGCTCGTGCGAAAGATCTGCACGCACTGCCGGGAGAGGGCCGTCATCACCGGCGAAATGCTGGCCGAGGCCGGTCTCGAACCGGAAACGGTCAAGGGGAAGGTGTTTTACGAAGGCCGCGGCTGCCTCGAGTGCGACGGGACGGGCTTCCACGGCCGGATGGCCATCGCAGAGCTGCTCGACCTCTCCGACCGGATCCGCGGGCTCATCCTCGAGCGCCGCCCGGCGGCCGACATCAAGAATGCAGCCAAGGAGGAGGGCATGGGGTTCCTGCGCGACGCGGCTCTCGCCAAGGTCTTCGAGGGCTGGACGACGCTGAAGGAGATCAACAAGGTGACGTTTGTCGAATGACAAGTCCTGACATTTCATGAAGCTTCCTTTTCTGGGCCCGGTCGTGCCGCCGCACGTGTTCTGCGTCCAGGCGGAGGGAGTGACTTACGCGCAGGTGCGGCTGACGCCGCCCGCGGGGATCGCGCAGTCGCGGTTCTTTCAGTTTCCGGCCGGCACCATCGGCCCGACGCCTGCCGGCACGCCGCGCCTGACGCGCGAGGCGGTCGCAGAATCCGTCGAGGCCGCCCGGCGCCTGGCGGGCGGGCGGCTCACCCGTGCTTCGGTGGTTTTTCCCGACGCCTGGGCCCGCATCCTGCCGATCGAGTTCGACTCGCTGCCTGACTCTGCCGACGCCGTCTCGAGCATGGCGTCGTGGAAGCTGAAAAAGCTGCTGCCCGGCGTCACCGTCGAGATGGCCGTGGTGCACCGGGAGATGCCGCCGGCGGGCGAGGGACGGCGCCTGCTCGTGGCGGCGGCTCCGGCCGAAACGCTCCGATCAATCGAAACGGCGTTCGAGGCGACCGGAGTGCGCGTGGGATCTCTCGTGCCGGAGAGCCTCGCGCTTTTCGAGGGACTCGGTCCGCAGCTCGATCAACGCGCTCGGGGAGACTGGGCTCTCGTGCACCGGTCGCACGGAGCGTTCGTCTTCGCCATCTCCTCGAAGGGGAGGCCGGCCTTCTTCCGCCAGCGCCCTGCCTCGGAGGAGGCGGCCGACCACGATCAGGAGATCCGCCTCTCGCTCTCCTACTATGCCGAGAAACTGAAGGGGCCGGGCCTCTCGGCCGTGTATGTGCACGACAGCGTCGCGGGCCCGGGCCTGGCCGAGGCGTCGTTTCCCGTGCCGCCCGTGCCGCTGTCCTCGAGGCTCTTTGACGCCGACGCCGCGCTCGACGAGCGCGTCGCGGCGCGCCCGGAGCTTCTCGCCGGTTTCGCGGCAGTCTACGGGCGAGCATGAGCGCCGCCCACCGCGACCGCCTGGACTTCGCACGCCGCCCGTTCCTCGACGAGCGGCCCGTGTGGGCCTCGGTCGCGCTGGCCTTGATCGCGGGCTCTGGGCTTTTGGCCTCCAACCTCCGGATGGTCTCGACCTTCCGCCGAGACGGCGCGCAGGTTCGGGCTCAGATCGAGGATCTGCGCGAGCGCAGCCGCAAAGCGGTCCGGGACACCGGGGACGCCCGCGCCGCGCTCCAGTCGTACAAGCTGTCCACGCTCGCCGTCGAGAGCCAGGGGCTGCTGAATCTCGTGGCCGAGCGGCGCTTCTCCTGGACCGGCTTCCTGGCCCGCCTCGAAAAGACCCTTCCGGCGGACGTGCGCCTGACCCGCCTCATGCCGCGCTTCAACGACCCGGCCGAGATCGGGCTCGAGATCGGCCTGGTGGGACGCAGCCCCGAGAGTGTGGTCAGGACGATCGCCGCCCTCTCCTCAGACCCGGCCTTCCGCGGCGTCGAGCTCAGGACCGAGGCCGGCCCCGAGCACGGCTTGCCCGAGGGCTACTCCTTCGAGCTTTCGGTGCGGTACATCCCGAAGGAGCCGAAGGGGAGCGGATCCCGGTGAGCGCGGGGCCGACGGTCTGGCGGCGGCGGGGAGCGGTCGTGGCGCTCGCGTTCGGCTTCCTTGCGGCGAACCTCGTGTTCTTTCTCTGGTACCGCTCGACGGAGCGGCTCCGCGCGCAGGGGCTCGAGAAGGAGCGGGCGGAGCTGGAGGCCGGCACGGCCGCCGCGGAGCAGGAAGCCGCGAGGCTGATCGTTCAGCGGGACCGGATCGCGCACGTCAGTCAGGCGATCCAGGAGTTCTACGGCAAGAAGGTGGGGCGGCGGCGGGAAGCGCTCGCCCCGCTCGTGGACGAGATGCACGGCGTCTTCCGGCGCACCGGCATTTTCCCGGCGCAGATCTCCTACGCTACGGAGCCTCTCGAGAGCCTGTCGCTGACCCAGATGCTCGTGTCCTTTGGGTACACGACTGACTACCCGACTTTCAAGAAGCTACTCGCTGCGATCGAGAGCGACCCGCACTGGCTCGTCGTCCGCCGGGTGTCGGTGACGCGGGACGCGTCGGCTCCCTCGGCCGTTCAGATGCAAATGGTGCTCGCGACGTATTTCACGCCCGAGGACGAAGGGCCCCCGCGGCCGACACCGGCCCGCCCGGCCGTCGCGAGCGAAGGCCGGCGCGCGGTCACCGGTGGCGCGCGGAGATCGAGCCGATGAAGCTCCAGGGCCTCGGCACGCGGCGTCAGGCGATTGCTCTCGGCGTCGTCGGTCTCTTTCTCGCGCTCTTTGCGGCGCGGCAGGCGACCTCGGACCGCAGCGGCCCGGCGACGTCTCCTTCTCGGGCCGCGTCTCGTGCCGCGGACCCGGAGGCGGCCGGCGGGCCGGCCGCGGCGGCGGAGCAGTCGCGCGGCAAGCGAGGCGGAAAGCGTGAAACCAAGGTCGAGGATGTCCCGGACATCAGGCCCGAAGATCTGACGTCACCCCGGTCGGCGGTCTCCTCTGGCGCAGGTCGAGACCTCTTCGGCTCGAACGCGCCGACGCCGGTGCCTCCGCCCCCGCCTCCGCCGACGCCGACGCCCCAGCCCGTCTGCGGCGATGGGCGCTACATCGGTCCCTGTCTGCCTCCGCCTCCGCCTCCTCCGACACCGACGCCGTCGCCGCCGGAGATCACGTTCAAGTGCATCGGAACGTTCGGACCGAGAAACGACCCGATCGCGGTTCTCGTGCAGGGGGGCGAGATCGTCAATGCCCGGACCGGCGACGTGGTCTTCGGCCGCTTCAAGGTCCTCCGCGTGGGCTACGAGTCCGTCGACATCGGATTCGTCCCGGGTGTCTGGCACTGGGAAGAGATGCGCCGCCTGGCGATAGCGCCATGACAAACAGGAGGGTTCAAAGTTCAAGGTTCGAGGTTCAAAGAGGAACCGCGAGCAGGGCTACTTTGAACTTTGAACTTTGAACCTTGAACTCATAACTCGGGGAGGAGCCGTGCCGATGAAGCGACTTCGAATCTTCACCGTTCTCGCCGTCGCGGCCGCCACCGCGGCGTGCGCCGGCTCGCAAGCGTTCCGAGAGGCTCGGGAGGAGGAGACACTCGGGCACTGGGACGTCGCCGTCCTGAAGTACGGGCGCGCCGCCGATCTCGACCCGGGCAACAACTCCTACCGCATCGCGCTCGCCCGGGCAAAGATCAAGACGTCGCAGGTGCACTTCGAAAAGGGCAAGCTCTACCGCGGATCGGGAAATCCCGACCTCGCGGTCGTGGAGCTCGAGCAGGCGATCGTGCTCGATCCGACCAACAAGTACGCGGAGACGGAGCTGCGCAAGGCCCGGGAAGATGCGGCGCGCCTGGCGGCCGAGCGCTCCGGCGAGACGAAGCTCGAGGCGATGAAGCGCCGGGCCCGGGGTCAGAGGCCGCGGGCGCCCATTCTCGAGCCCACCAGCGACAAGCCGATCAGCCTGAACTTCCCGCAGCCCAAACCGATCAAGCAAATCTACCTGGCTCTGGCGGCCGGGGCGGGGATCAACGTGATCTTCGACCCGCAGTTGAAGGACGAGAACGTCTCGATCGTCCTGAACAACATCGAGTTCCAGAAGGTGCTGGAGACCCTGATGCGCCAGGAGAACCACTTCTACAAGGTCATCGACGAAAAGACGATCTTGATCGCCGCAGACAACCCCCAGAACCGCAAGACCTACGAGGATCTCGTCCTGCGCACCTTTTACCTCTCCAACGGCGACCTGACCGACGTCTCGAACGCGATCCGCTCGCTGCTGCAGACCACGCGTATCTCCGTCAACAAGGCGGAGAACTCGATCACGCTGCGCGATACCGCCGACAAGGTGTCGATTGCCGAGCGCATCGTCGAGCAGAACGACAAGCAACTTTCCGAGGTCGTCATCGATGTCGAGCTGCTCCAGGTCAACACGCAGAAGTTGCAGGAGATCGGGTTGATCCTCTCCTCCTACTCGATCGGCGCCTCGCTCCCGTCGCCCGGAGGGAAAACGGATCTCGGCGTCGTGATCCCGCCCTCCGGGGCCACGGGCGGCGGTGCCTTCACCTGGAACGTGCTCAAGAATGCATCGGTCAATTCCCTGGCGTTCACGATCCCGTCTCAGGCGACGGTGAACTTCATCAAGAACAACAGCGACGCGGAGCTGCTTGCCAAGCCGCAGCTTCGGATCTCCGAGGGACAGAAGGCGCAGCTCATCATCGGCGACAAGGTGCCGATTCCGACGACACAGTTCAACACCTCGAATATCCAGGGAGGGAGTGTCGTTCCCATCACGTCCTTCCAGTACCAGGACGTCGGCATCAAGATCGACGTCGAGCCCCGCGTGCACCACAACAAGGAAATAACGATGAAGCTGACGATTGAGGTGTCGAACCTCGGAGACGACCGTGATGTCGGCGGCGGTCAGAAGCAGCCGGTCATCGGTACTCGAACGATCACCTCGAATATCCGCCTGAAAGACGGCGAGACGAACTTCCTGGCCGGCCTTTATCGGTCCGACAAGAACCGGAGCAAGTCCGGCATTCCTTTCCTCCAGGACATTCCGATTCTGGGACGCCTGTTCTCGGACACCAAGATCCAGGCGACGACGTCCGATATCGTGCTGACGCTGACGCCCCACATCATCCGCATTCCCGACATCACGGAAGAGGACATCGCGCCCGTCTACGTCGGCACGGATGCGAACATCTCGTTCCAGGGCACGCCGCGCATCGAGTCGCCCGCCGGCGCCGGCCCCTTCGACTTCCAGCGGCAGCAGCCGCCTGCCTCGCGCGCGCCGGCTCCGGTCACGCCGCCGCTCCCGGCCCCGCGAGACCTCGCGCCGCCGGCCTTCCCGAACGACCCGTTCCGGCCTACTCCACCCCCGGTCACGACGCCGCGGGCGTCCCTGAGCCAGCCCGGCGCGTCGCTCGAAAGCGCGGCCGCCGTGGAGTCAGCCGTCGCCGCGTCGGCGGCCTCGGCCGATCCCGTCTTCTCCTTCGAGCCGGCTTTCGTCTCGCTCGCGCCGGGGCAACAGCGCTCGCTGACGGTGCGCGCGGCGGGCGACACGTTGACGAGCAGCTCGATCACCATTCGCTTCGACCCGCGAGTGGCCGCCGTGACGGTCGCGCGGCCCATCCTGTCGAGCGCCGGCGTGGCCGACGCGCGCATCCAGGGAGGACAGGTCATTCTGCAGCTGCCGGCCGGCACGCCGCTCTCGGGCACGCGCGCTATCGCGGAGCTCTCGATCGTCGGCGTCGCGGCGGGCCGCGCGATCCTGTCGGTGGAGGGAGCCGGCGCGGGCGCCTCGGCGGCCGTCGAGGTGCGATGACATGAGGCGTTGGGCGAGGAGGCAACGCGGCTTCACCGTCGTGGAGCTCGCGATCGTGGCCGCCATGATCGCGATACTGACCGCGATGGTCGTCCCCATCGCGCGCTACACGGTCAAGCGGCAGAAGGAAATCGAGCTCCGCCAGCAGCTCCGCCTCATGCGCGACGCCATCGACAAATACAAGTCGTACTCCGACTCCGGTGCGATCCAGATTCAGCTCGGCAGCGAGGGTTACCCGAAGGACCTCGAGACGCTCGTCGAGGGCGTGCCGCAGATCGGGCAGATCAACAAGAAGCTCAAGTTCCTCCGGCGCATCCCAGTCGATCCCATGACGGGCAAGGTAGAGTGGGGCTTGCGCTCCTACCAGGACGAGCCCGACTCGATCGCGTGGGGTGGCCAGAACGTCTACGACGTGTTCTCGCTCTCGGGCGGCAAGGCGATCAACGGGTCGTACTACAAGGATTGGTGAGATGAAGAAGAAACGCCAGCGAGGCTTCACGCTGCTCGAGCTGCTCGTGGTGATGACGATCATCGGGATCCTCGCCGCCGTGGCCGTGCCGGCGCTCAGGGACTCGCCTCAGCGGGCGCGCGAGGCGGCTCTCCGAGAGGATCTCTTCAGCTTCCGCAGCGTCATCGATTCATACCACGGCGACAAGGGCTATTACCCCGCCGACCTGCAGACCCTGGTGACCGATGGCTACCTCCGCAAGATCCCGCTCGACCCGATGACCAAGTCGGCCGACACGTGGGTCCTGGCGTTCGAGGAGCCCTCCACCGACACCCAGACGTCGTCGGCCGACCAGCCGCAGCAGCCCGGCGTCATCGACGTGCACAGCGGCTCGCCGGCCAAGGCGCTGGACGGCACGCTCTACAAGGATTGGTAGGCAATGTCGTGGACGACCTCGTCGTCAATCTCGAGACGCCGGCGCCGCATCGCATCCGCTTCGGCGAGACCAACCGCTTCACGGGGATCGCCCTGGATCTCTCGGGCGTGCGGATCCGACAGGTGAGCGCTCTTCTCGACGGGCGGATCGCCGCCCACACGGCGGTCGACCGGGAGAGCCCGGAGATCGGGCGGGGCCTACCCCGGGTCGCCGGCGCGGAGCGGTGCCGCTTCAGCGTCGAGCTTTCCGTGCCCGCGGAGGCCGCCCGGCTGTCGTTCGAGGCCGCGCTGGCCGACGGCACCGGGCAGGAGCTCTTCGCGGTGGACTTGACCGAGCTGCGCCGGGATCGCGAGCGCTTGCACGCGATGGCGCGCGCCATCGACGCCGTGCCGCTTCCGCCGCCGGAGATCGTCGCCTTGACGCAGGGGCACGGCGACGCGGCCGCCTACCGCGAGTCGATCCTCCCTGGCATCGTCAACGCCCGGCGCTATCTCGAGCGGTCCGGCTTCGACGCGTCGCGCCTGCGCTCGCTGCTGGACTTCGGGTGCGGCTCGGGGCGTCTGCTCGCCGGCTGGCACGCCGAGGATCCGTCGCGAGAGCTGTTCGGGTGCGACATTCGCCCGGCCCTGGTCGGCTGGGCGCGTGAGAACCTGCCGGTCGGCATCTCCGTCTTCCAGAGCCCGCCGCAGCCGCCGCTGGCGCTTGCAGACGGCCGCTTCGACCTCGTGCTCGCCGTCTCCGTCTTCACGCACCTCGGCCTCGAACGACAGAGCCTGTGGGCAGAGGAGTTCGGGCGCCTGGTCAGGCCGGGAGGCGCTCTGCTGGCGACATTCCACGGCGAGGTCTATGCGCGGCTGCTCGATGCGGACCAGCGCCGCGTCCTGGAGCGGAAAGGCTTTCTCGAAAATGCGGCAGGGGAGGAAGGCTCGAACCTCTTCACCACTTACCACACATCCGACTTCGCGGCCCGGCTCTTCGCGGGGTTCGAGCTCGCCGGGTTCTTCCCTTCCGGGAGGATCGGGGGCGAGCGGGTCCTTTTTCCGCTGGCCTCTCTCCAGGATGTCGCGGTGTTCCAGAGGCAAGCGTGAGGCGGGTTCGAGCCTGCGACGGGTACACGCTCGTCGCCGTCGTCATCGGCATCGCGGTGCTGACGATCCTGACGGCGGCGATAGCGCCAGCCGTCTCGATCATCATGCAGCGGGAGCGCGAAGACGAGCTGATCTTCCGGGGTCGGCAGTATGCGCGGGCGATCGTGCTCTTTCAGCGTCGGTACGGGCGGCTCCCCATTTCCTTGAAGGAGATGTACGAGCACCGGCCGCGCACGCTGCGCAAGCTCTACAAGGACCCGATGTGCGACTGCGACGACTGGTTCCTGATCATCCAGGGCACGCCCGAGGCGATGTCGCCCCTGGGAACCCCGGGGCCGGCTCTCCAGCCCACGCCGCCGACCTTCGGTAAGCCCGCCGAGACCAAGACCGTGGGCCCGATCCTCGGTGTGCGGTCCAAGGTCAAGAAGACGGCGCTCAGAGAGTGGCGCGGCCAGAAGACCTACGACCAGTGGAGCTTCAAGGCGGGGGAGGCGGACCGCGACATCGTCTCGACGAGTCCGGGCGGCACAGGCCGCTCACCTGGCCCCCCTCCGGGATCCGGCACGACAAAGTGATCGTCAGACAGCGGCTCGAAAGCGGAGCGACGCTTCTCGTCGACCCCATGGGCGACGTGCGCTCGCTTGCCGTCGGGTTCTTCGTTCGGGCGGGCTCGAGCGCCGAGCCGGAGCGTCGGCGCGGCCTCTCGCACTTCCTCGAGCACGTGCTCTTCAAGCGCACGCGGCGGCGCTCGAACGCGGCCATCGCCCGCGCCATCGACCGGCTGGGCGGCGACGTGGATGCGTTTACGACCAAGGAGTACACGGGCTTTTACGCGCACACGCTCGACACGCGCTTTGGCGAGGCGCTCGACCTGCTGGGCGACGTCGTACTCGCGCCGGCCTTTGGATCGGCCGACGTCGAGACGGAGAAGAGCGTGATCCTGGAGGAGATCGGCGAAGCCAACGACAACCCGGAAGACCTCGTGCACGAGATGTTCGTCCGGGCGTTCTGGAGGAGCCATCCTCTGGGCGCGCCGGTGCTCGGCACGGAAACCACGGTCCGGGCGATCACGCTCGAAGACCTTTACCGCTGGCACCGGGCGGCCTACGCGGCGCCGAACCTCGTCGTCTCGGTGGCCGGAAGGGTGCGCCCAAGCGAGGTCGCCGGCGCCGTCGAAAGGCTCTTCCGGCGCAGGACAGGAACGGCAAGCCCGCCGAGGCCGCCCGAGCGCCGGCCGCGGAGCCACCAGCATCTGGCGCTCGCCGCGCGACGCGGCCTCGAACAGGCGCATGTCTGTCTCGGATTCGAGGCGCCCTCGCAGGCATCGGGCCGGCGCTTCGCGTCGCAGCTTCTCGACGTCGTCCTGGGCGGCGGCATGTCGTCGCGGCTCTTCCAGGAGGTCCGCGAGAAGCGCGGCCTTGCGTACTCCGTGGCTTCGTCGTGGAACGCCTACCGGCCCGGCGGATACGAGGCGATCTACGCGGCGTGCGCGCCGAAGAACCTCCCGCGCCTGCTCGAGGTCACGCTCGCCGAGCTGACGAAGCTGAAACACAAAGGCGTTCGGCCGGCCGAGCTCCACAGGGCCAAGGCGATTCTCACGAGCGGGATGCTCCTCGCGCTCGAGTCCACGGTTTCGCGCATGTCTTCGCAGGCCCGGCAGGAGCTGTACTTCGGGCGAGTCGCGCCGCCCGAGGAGCTGCTGGCGCGCGTCGAGGCCGTCACGGCGGGCGACTTGAACGAGGAAGCCGCGCGCGTGCTCGACGGACGGGCGCTGTCGCTGGCCGTCGTCGGCAACGTGGGCAGGCTTCCCGTCTCCGCTTCCGACCTCGCCGCGGCGTTATAGTCGCGCCGCTTGGCCATCACCGTTCTCGTCACCGTCCTCCCGCACGGTGTGGGTCTCGAGTTGCCGGCCTACGCAACGCCGGGCGCGTCGGGCTGCGACCTGCGGGCGGCCGTCGGAGCGCCGCTGACGATCGCGCCAGGCGACCGGGCGCTCGTGCCGACGGGGCTCGTTCTCGCGATCCCCGAGGGCTACGAAGGCCAGGTCCGCATGCGCAGCGGCCTGGCGTTGAAGCAGGGCCTGATCCTTCCCAACGCTCCCGGCACCATCGACAGCGACTACCGCGGCGAGATCCAGATCGCCGTCGCCAACATCGGCCGGGAAACCGTCACGATCGAGCGCGGCGATCGGATCGCGCAGCTCGTCGTTGCGCCCGTCGCTCGCGCGTTCCTGACGAAAGTCGATGCTCTTCCGCAGACGGGACGGGGCGGGGGCGGATTCGGCTCGACGGGCTCGCAGTAGCGGTGCTTGGTCCGGAGTCCTTCGTCCTTAGTCGGGAGCTCTTGACGAAGGACCAAGGACAACGGACTTATTTTTTTGCTACTCTCTTCGCGTGCGCGTCACCGTGCTCGCCTCCGGCTCCGGCGGCAACGCCTGTGTCGTGGAGTCGGGGCGGACGCGGGTGCTCGTGGACGCCGGGCTTTCCGCGAGGGAGATCGAGCGGCGCATGCGGGCCCGCGCGATCGAGCCCGAGACCATCGCCGCACTCTTCGTGACCCACGAGCACAACGACCACGGCTCGGGCGCGCTCGTCTTTTCGGCGCGCTGGGGCTGTCCGATCGTCGCGACCGACGGCACGGCAGCCGCACTGGGCCTCGAGGGGGACCTCTTTTCGCCCTTCGTGCTCGTTGCGGGCGGACGCGAAGGACGCATCGGAGACGTCGGCTATCGGGCCTACGCGACGCCCCACGACGCCGCCGAGTCGGTCGCGTACGCTTTCGAAGGCGTGGAAGCACGCCTCGTGATCGCGTCCGACCTCGGCCGCGTCGAGGACACCTTCGTCGACTTCTTGCGCGACGCCACGACGCTCCTGCTCGAGTTCAACCACGACGAGGACATGTTGCGCGACGGCCCCTACACGTGGCCCTTGAAAAAGCGCATCGCCGGCGGATTCGGCCATCTCTCCAACCGCCAGTCGGCCGCGGCGCTTGCACGGGCGGCCGGAGCGAGATTGAAGCGCGTCGTGGCCACGCACCTCTCGCGCACCAACAACACGCCGGAAATCGTCCGAGCCGAGCTCGCCGGCGCCCTGGACCGCGGCGGGTGGGGCGTGCCGTTCGAGGTGGCGGATCAGATCGAGGGCCTGCCGGCGTTCGAGGCATGAAAGTCGAAGTCCGCGTCTATCCCAAGGAAGGCGTTCTCGACCCGCAGGGCAAGGCGATCGCGGCGGCCCTCGGGCGCCTGGGCCACCGCGCGGTTCGCGACGTGCGCGCCGGAAAGGTCTTCTTCATCGACGTGGAAGGCAGCGACGCGAAGGCCGTGGAGGCCGACGCGCGGAAAATGGCCGAGGAGCTGCTGGCCAACACCGTCATCGAGGGTTTCGACGTGAGGGTGGTGACGTGAGATTCGCCATCGTGGTGTTCCCGGGCTCCCACGTCGCTTCCGCTCGTTCTGGGTCTGCGCCTGCGGCGCACCGGCTTGCGGCTCGGCCAAAGGGCCTCGACCGCAAGCCTGATCCCTCACTCGCTCTCGCTCCCGCGGCGCGCGCCTCCTCCCCTCTGGGAGACTTCGCGCGCCGCGAACCGGGGCCAATAACTCGTTACGCAAGACACGCAGTATGAAATTCGGGATCGTGGTGTTCCCCGGCTCCAACTGCGACCAGGACTGCTTCCACATCGCTAAAGACCTTCTGGGCTGCGAGGCCGAGTATGTCTGGCACGGCGATCGGGACCTGAAGGGGGCCGACGTCGTCCTCTTGCCCGGCGGCTTCGCTTACGGCGACTACCTGCGCGCCGGCGCCCTGGCGCGCTTCTCGCCTGTCATGGAGAGCGTCACCGCATTCGCGCGCGAAGGCGGAGCGGTGCTCGGCATCTGCAACGGCTTCCAGGTTCTCCTCGAGGCCGGCCTCCTGCCCGGTGCGGTGCGGGTCAACCGGGGGCTGCGCTACGTCTGTCGGGACGTGCACTTGAAAGTCGAGTCGATCGACACGCCGTTCACGCGCCTTTACTCTCCAGGCGAGGTCCTGAAGATGCCTATCGGCCACATGGAGGGCAACTACACGGCGCCGCCCGACGTGTTAGACGCCCTGGAGCGCGAGAAGCGCGTCGTGTTCCGGTACTGCGACTCGGAAGGGCGCATCGTGGGCGCGGCCAATCCGAACGGCGCCGACCGCGCGATCGCCGGAATCGCGAGCCGGGAGGGAAACGTCGTCGGATTGATGCCGCACCCGGACCGGTGCTCGGAGGCGGTGTTGGGAAACGAGGCGGGTCGCAAGATGTTCGAGTCGGCGGTCGCGGCGCTCGCCGCGCGATGATCACCGAAGAGCTCATCCGCGACCACAACCTCACCCACGAGGAATACTCGCGGATTCTCGAGATTCTCGGCCGCGAGCCCAACCTCGTGGAGCTCGGGATCTTCTCGGCGATGTGGAGCGAGCATTGCTCCTACAAGTCGTCCCGCGTCCATCTGAAGACCTTCCCGACGACGGGGCCGCGGGTGATCCAGGGACCCGGGGAGAACGCCGGGGTGGTCGACATCGGCGACGGCCTCGCCGTGGTCTTCAAGATGGAGTCGCACAACCATCCCTCGTTCATCGAGCCCTATCAGGGCGCGGCCACCGGCGTGGGCGGCATCCTGCGGGACGTCTTCACGATGGGCGCGCGGCCGGTCGCGTCCCTCGACTCGCTGCGCTTCGGGGCCCTCGACGCGCCGCGCATGAAGCACCTCGTGGACGGCGTCGTGCGGGGGATCGCGGGCTATGGCAATTGCATGGGCATCCCGACCGTGGCCGGCGAGACCACGTTTGATCCCGCGTACAACGGCAACATCCTCGTCAACGTGATGAACGTCGGTCTCGTGCGCTCCGACAGGATCTTCCTCGGGCGCGCGGAAGGCGTCGGCAACCCGCTCATCTACGTGGGATCGAAGACGGGCCGCGACGGCATCCACGGAGCGACGATGGCCTCGGAGCAGTTCGCGGGCGACGAGACGAAGCAGAAGCGCCCCACCGTGCAGGTCGGCGACCCGTTCACCGAGAAGCTCCTGATGGAGGCCTGCCTCGAGCTGTTCGAGACGGACGCCGTCGTGGGGATCCAGGACATGGGCGCGGCGGGTTTGACGTCGTCTTCCTTCGAGATGGCGGGCCGCTCCGGCAGCGGCATCGAGATCGATCTTTCGAAGGTGCCGGTGCGCGAGACGGGCATGACGCCCTACGAGATCATGCTCTCCGAGTCCCAGGAGCGGATGCTCCTCGTGGCCCGCCGCGACCGGATGGACGAGGTTTTGCGGATCTTTCGGAAGTGGGACCTGGATGCCGTCGCGATCGGCCGCGTCACCGACTCGGGGCGCGTGGTGCTCCGGTTCGACGGCCAGATCGTGGCGGACCTGCCGGCCGCGCCGCTGTCCGACCGGGCTCCCGTCTACGATCGCTCGCGCGGGGCGCTCTTGCCGGCGCCGCCCGGCCTCTGGCGCGACGAGCCGGAGCCTTCCGACTACGGGGATTGCCTGCGCCGCATCCTCGCCTCGCCCAACGTCGCCGAGAAGTCCTGGATCTGGACGCAGTACGACTACATGGTCGGAACGAACACGGTCGAGAGGCCCGGCGGCGACGCGGCGCTCGTGCGCATCAAGGGCACGCCGAAGGCCCTCGCCTTGAAAAGCGACGTCAACCCCTTCTTCTGCGCGCTCGACCCTTACCGGGGAGGCGCGATCGCGGTCGCGGAGGCCGCGCGCTCGATCGCCTGCACGGGGGCCGCGCCGCTCGCGATCACAGACTGCTTGAACTTCGGGAGCCCCGAGCGGCCGGAGGTCATGGCGCAGTTTACGGCGGCCGTCCGCGGGATCTCCGACGCCTGCCGCGCCTTCGATGTGCCGGTCGTCTCGGGCAATGTGTCCTTCTACAACGAGACGGACGGCCGGGCGATCCCGCCCACGCCCACGGTCGGCATAGTCGGCCTGCTCGAGGACGTCGAGCGGCGCGTGCGCGTGCCTTTTCGCGCGGCAGGCGACGTCGTGGCGCTCCTGGGCTCGACGCGGGACGAGCTCGGCGGCAGCGAGTTCCTCCGCACGGTCCGCGGCCGCGACGAGGGACCCTGTCCCGAGGTCGACCTGGAAGCCGAGCGGCGGCTCGTCCATCTGCTCGTGGCCCTCGCGAAACACCGCAAGCTCGCCTCGGCCCACGACCTTTCAGACGGAGGCCTGGCCGTCGCGCTCGCCGAGAGTGCGATGAAGAGCGGGTTCGGCGTCGCCATCGCGTGCGACTCGAACGTGCGGCCCTCCGCGCTGCTGTTTGGCGAGTCCACCGGCCGCGCCCTCGTCTCGTTCGATCCGAGATCCGAAGCCGCCGTCCGCGCTGCGGCCGAGCAGAGCAAGGTCCCGATCGCCGTCATCGGCCGCGTCGGCGGCGAGCGTCTGGAAATCTCCCTGCGCGGCCGCAAGCTCATCGACGAGCAAATCGCCGCCCTGCGGGACCTCTGGTCCACCGCCTTCGCTCGTGCGCTCGAGTCTGCCGACGTTCTCTGAGGTTCAGCTAGCGGCCGGGGGTCGGATCGGTCAGGTCGGCGGTGGCCGGCTCTGTTTGAACCAGGTGGATGGCTGTCCAGCTTGAGCCGCCGTTCGTGCTCTTGTAGACGCCGCCGTTGGTTCCAGCGAAGAGCGTCTCGGGGGCGTCTGGCCGAATCGCCAGAGCCGTCACGAACCGGCTCGTCAGTCCGGTCTGCGCCGGCGCCCAGGTCTCACCGGCATTTTCGGTCTTGTACAGGCCTCCGGACGTCCCGATGTAGATCGTGGAGGCGCTGCGGGGATTGATGGCGATCGAGAGCACGAAGGTCCCTCGCCGGCCGCGTGTGAGAGAAGTCCAGCGAGCTCCGCCGTCCCGGCTCCGGAAGAGGCCGTCGTAGGTTGCCGCATAGACCGTCGACGGCGTTCCGGGGGCGATCGCGAGAGACAGGACGATGCGGTTGCCGAGACCTGAGCTGGCCGATGCCCAGTGCGCGCCTCCGTCCTCGCTCTTGAAGACGCCCCCCGAGTTCGTTCCCGCATAAAGTGTCGACTCGCGGCTCGGATCGACGGCTAGACACGTGACGAAGAGGTTCGTCAGTCCTTCATTGACCTCTTGCCACCCCGCGCCGGCGTTGACGCTCTTGAAGGTGCCCTGGTTGGTGCCCGCATAGATCGTGGCGCGCGACTTCGGTTCGAGCGCGATGGCGGAGATGAACACTTCTCCAAGCCCCTGGTCGACCCTCGCCCAGTTCCTGTCGCCAGCCCTGCCCCGCAGCAGGCCTCCGGCGTTGGTTCCCACGTACAGGGCCGCCGGCGGGCTGGGGTCGATGGCCAGCGCGCCGACAAACTGCCCGTCGAGCCCCAAAGGCAGGGGTGTCCAGGTCTCGCCGCCGTTGGCGCTGGCGAAGAGGTTGCGAGCGGTCGAAGCGAAGACGCGAGAGGGGGTCGTGGGGTCGATCACCAGCGCGGTGACGATTCCCCCTTCCTGAATGCTGGACCACTTCTTGTCCTGGTCTTCCGCTCCCGCCGGACCCGCGATCCCCGCAGCCGTCAAGACGACGGCCGCCAAAAGCGTGAGCGTGGACCCTGTTCGCCGCATGGCTCCCCTTGGAAAGAGGATGGGGGTACTTTAGAAGGGCTTTATTGGGAAATCCAGTATTTCTCGCGGATCGGTGTCCGGGTCCGGGTTGGCCTCGGTTAGGGCGTCTTGCCTCTCTTTGATGGACGCCGTCGGGGACGCCGCCGCCCGGCCCAGAGGATCTTCACGTCGTAGGACTGAAAATGCGGATCTGCTGTGAGAACGGGAAGCCCTTCCATCTGCGCCTGCGCAATCAAGATCCGGTCGAAGGGGTCCCGGTGATGCAGAGGCATCTTCTCCAAATGAAGAGCGTGGCGCTGGTTGATGGGGAGCGGGATCATTCCCTGACCGGAGACGCGGCTCGGCACGTAATCCGCGGCTGGCTCCGGCAACGTCAGCTTCCCGAGCGCCGCCTTGATGGCGATCTCCCACGCGCTCGCTGCGGAGAAGAAGACGGCGTTACGGCGGTGCGCAATCTGCCGCCTCGCGGTCGCGTTCAGGCGCTCCGGCTCCGAAAGCCACCAGAGCCAGCAATGCGTGTCGATCAGGAAGTTCAACTTTCGAAGGCTCGGAGCATCTCCTGGGGCAGGGGGGCGTCAAAATCCTCGGCGATCTTTAGCCGACCCCTGTCCTGTCCGGGGGTCCGGTCGCGGCTGGGCCTGTTGAACGGAACCAGCTGCGCGATGGGTCTGCCGCCCTTGGCGATCACGATCTCCTCCCCAGCGGCCACTCGAACGAGGAGCCTTGAGAGGTGGGTCTTCGCTTGGTGGATTTTGACTTCCATGATGCCGTGTAGAGTAGACTAATTAACAGACTAAGTCAATCAAAGGGAGTACGTAACCTTTTCCAGAAAAAGCCCTGAAGGCGGGGCGGTCCATTTCGCCGGCGCATTCGACTTCTGTTTCAGGAGCTCGGCGACGGCCGGTTCGTCGAGGTGGCCGCGGCCGACTTCGACGAGCGTACCGACGAGGCGCCGTACCATCTTCCAGATGAAGTGCGACGCAGTGATGCGATAGTGGATCTCTGCCCCGGCCTCGATCACGTCGCTTCGCTCCACGACGACGATCGTGGACTCTCGGCCCTCCGGGTTCTCGCAGAAGGAAGCGAAGTCATGACGACCCTCGAAGAGCTTTGCGGCGCGCGCCATCGCGGCGAGGTCCAGGCGATCCCGGACCCACCAGACCAGCCGCTTGTCGAATGCGGTTCGCCGGCGGGAGATCCTGTAGAGGTAGGTCCGGCTCGAAGCGTCGTGCCGGGCGTGGAACTTTGGCGCGGCGCGGGAGATTCCGAGCACGTTCACGTCGAAGGGTAGCCTTTCGTTCAAGCCGAACAGGATGTCCTGCGCCGGCATGTCGCGCCGGGCTTTCAGGTGCGCCACCTGCGCCAGCGCGTGCACGCCCGCATCGGTGCGCCCCGCCCCACCCACCGCGACCTCGCCGCCGAAGAGCTCCACGGCCGCGCGCTGAAGCGCTCCCTGCACCGTCCGCTCCGTGTTCTTCTGCGACTGCCAGCCCCGGTACCGCGTCCCCTCGTACTCGAGCGTCAGCTTCCAGGTCGGCACGCCGCGAGTCTATAGCCCGAGTCGGTTAGCGGTTCCCGCAGACCGACGGCACGCGGCCGATCTCCGGAACGAGTGAAGAGAATGTGGGTTAGAATAGCTATGACTATGGATAGGAAGAGGGTTCGATGAGGACAGTGCAGATGACGCTCGACGACGAGCTGGTGGAGGCTGTGGACCGCGCGGCGCGAAAGCTCGGCAAGAGTCGATCGGCGTTCGCACGCCAGGCTCTACGGGAGGCGCTCGTCCGCGTGCGCGCCCGAACTCTTGAGCAGAAGCATCGGGCTGGCTATGCGCGCAAGCCGGTTCGGCGCGCCGAGTTCGGCCTCTGGGAGTCGGAGCAGCTCTGGCCTGAGCCGTGAGGCGGGGGGAAGTCCGATGGTACCGGTTCGCCACGCCCGACAAGCGCCGGCCGGTCCTCATTTTGACCCGCGATTCTGTTCTCGAATACCTCGGCGAAGTGACGATCGCACCCATTACCTCGACGATCCGAGAGATCCCTTCTGAGGTGCTGCTGACGTCGAGAGATGGTCTGAATCGCGATTGCGCCATCAATCTCGATCATGTTCAAACTGTCTCCCGGAACCGGATCGGGGCGCTCATAACGACTCTCGGCGCCGAGCGGATGCGAGAGGTTCGCGCAGCGCTGCTTTTCGCGTTGGGGTTTTGATCCGTGGCGCGATGACCGCGGCCGATCGCGAGACCATGGGCGTCTCTCTTCTATCGCCGGGCCAGCTCATCGCACGCAACGCAAGGTCACGCGCTCGGTGATCGCCGTGCTGGTCGGCGGGTTCTCCCCGAGCCCGAGCGAGTGGAGCTCCTCATGGATGATGGTCGCGGCGGCGAGACCCGGCGAGCGCCGCGCGGCGATGGAGAACTGCGATTCGCATATGTAAATGACATGGCTTCCGGGCGACGTGAACGCGAGTTTGTGGCGACGCTCGCAGCCCTGACTCCCGTCTCCACTGTAGAAGAGGAGCCGGCCGAGGTAGCGCTCACCGGTTTGTCCTAGAACGTCGAGCCTCTCCTTCAAAGTCTTGCCCTCGGCGTCCCGGAAATCGGAGAAAACGGCCTGGCACTCCGATGTAGCGAGCATCGTGGCGGCATCGCGAATGACACCCGAAACGAGCTGCGGAAAGGCTGTCCGAACGATCGGCTCAGAGGCGGTTGAGGGAGCGGCGACTAGGAGGAAGAGCAGGAACGTGAACCGGGTCCGGTGGGCCTTATCGCGACTGTCCATGAGCAGCTCCTTTCGGAGCGCCCGGGCCGTCTCGCGGGCGGCCGGTGCGCGATAATCAAGATCTGCTCGCGATCGCCGCGAGTCGTTGGAAAGAGCCGGGAAGTTCCCTGGTTTTTCCCGGGGGCGCCGATGAGGATCCGGTTCGGGGAGTGCGTGCTCGACTCAGAGACGCGGGAGCTCCTCGTGCGGGGGCAGCCGGTTCACGTCTCGCCGAAGGCCTTCCAGTTCCTGGAGCTGCTTCTCGAAAGCCGGCCCCGCGCTCTCTCGAAGAACGAGATCCACGAGAAGCTCTGGCCGGGAACGTTCGTCTCGGACGGGACGCTGACGAGCCTTCTCGCGGAAGTCCGCTCGGCGATCGGCGACGACGCCCACGAGCCGCGGTTCGTGCGGACGATCCACCGCCACGGCTACGCGTTTTCCGGAAAAGCCGACGAGGAGCGCGTGCCCGCGCTGCAGAGCGCCTCGCGACCGAGGTGCGCCTACCGGCTCTTCACGGGCTCACGCGAGATCGCGCTCGAGGAAGGGGAGACCGTGCTCGGCAGGGACCCCGACGCGAATGTCTTCATCGACCACGTGAGCGTCTCGCGACGGCATGCCCGCGTCACGATCGCCGGCGACCGGGCCACGATCGAGGACCTCGAGAGCAAGAACGGGACAGCCGTCCGGGGCGAGCGGATCCGCGGCGTGACTCTGCTCACCGACGGAGACGAGATCCGCCTCGGCTCCGCGCCGGTCACCTTCCGGGTCTTCCCCCTGTCGGGCTCGACCGCGACCGCCGAACGCTCGGATTAGCGGGTGAGGTCGATCCAGCACACCGGAACGGCTTCGCCCTTGCCCGATCGCGCGGCCGTCAGCTCGATCCGGGAGGCAGAAGCCACCCCGGTGACATGACCGCCGAATCCATCGCCGCGCGACCCTCCGGTCAGAATGCCCGTGAACACACTCCCAACGAGCGAGCCTTCGAGACGGAGCGGTCCTTCGCAGGAGGTCTCGATTCGGGCGGTCACGCTCCGCCCAACGTGCGCGAGCGTCGGGTTGAGCGCCTCGTTTGCACAGGAGGCTCCCAGGGCGCTCGAGGCCGGCGGATAGCTGATCGTGCCCGTCCAGGCGCCGGTCAGGTTGAGGCTGGAAGCGGGAGCTGTCGGATTGTTCCGGTTGCTGCATCCCGCGGATCCGAGAAACAGGAGCGAGAAAACGGTTATGAAAACGCGACTCGGTTTCATGTTGTCACCTCCTGCCCGCCACGCTAACGACGGCGGCACTTCGAAGTCGCGGGAGTAGCCCGGGGAAGTTCCGGCTTTTCGGCAGGGACGGGCGGTGAGAAGCGCCGGATAGATAGAATGACGGCAGGTCGGCTCCTATGCTCCTTTCCGCCGGTATGCGCCTCGGGCCCTACGATCCGCCTTCGCCAAGGCTTCGGCGGACTCCGGATGGGTCTGAGCAGCCATGACTCTCCCGGCTGAAACTCGACTCGGTCCGTACGAGATCGTCGATCCGCTCGGCGCGGGCGGCATGGGCGAGGTTTACCGGGCGCGGGACACGCGGCTGGGTCGCGACGTCGCGATCAAGGTGCTGCCGGCGGAGGTGTCCTCCGATCCGAGCCGTCTGAAGCGCTTCGAGAAGGAGGCCCGGGCGGTATCGGCTTTGAACCATCCCAACATCGTGACGATCCACGACATCGGCTCGTCCGACTCGGTCTCCTGGATCGCGATGGAGCTCGTCGAGGGCAAGACCCTGCGTGAG
>Ga0137373_10000416_pt1 | contig 40752 bp, 59 predicted proteins | sample SagtaG_5_FD_104912 | JGI IMG/M metagenome (GOLD analysis project Ga0137373, IMG submission 104912) | Vadose zone soil microbial communities from Sagehorn Ranch, Mendocino, California, USA - Sage1_R_80_16 metaG | ecosystem: Environmental > Terrestrial > Soil > Vadose zone | place: USA... | reverse complement strand
GTCATGTTCGCGACAAATATACGACGTTAAGTACTGGGGAGGTTTTGACAAACCGGGCACACAAGCCGATCACGAATATGAAACAGGCGTTGATGTAGAGGAGTCAAAGAAGTTAGTAACTGGCTGCCCACACTGTAATAAATCATACTGCGACTAAACTAATTTAACCGGGATACATCATCCAAGAAAAGAGGAAACATGAGCGAAAGGATAATTACCAAAGTTCTCGTCGGGTCACGACTGCATGGCCTCCATACGGAACAGTCAGACTACGACTACCGTGGCATTCATATTAATAGTCTGAAAGACGTTCTAAGCCCTTTTCAGACTCTCAAGAATACATCATGGATAGAAGGCGAAGTTGACGATACAAGCTATGAGCTAGCCGATTTCTGCAAGCAAGCTATCCACGGAAACGCCACGATCCTCGAAGTGTTCTTTAGTGATCAAATTATCGGTTCTTCACCTATTGCCGACGAAATGCGTGCCAACTGGCAGAAATTCATGGACACGAAGAACTTTGTGAACGCCTCTCGTGGGTACGCCCACAACCAATGGAACAAGTTCTATAACTTTGAAGATGTTGGCGGCAATGGCCAGCACCGCACCGCTAAGTTTGCCGTCGCATTCCTAAGGGTAATGTGGCAGTGTGAACAGTTCCTTCTCCATGGTGAGTTTAAATGTAACCTTGAAGAATCTGATCTATACCCACTGCTTAAAAAAATCAAGCCATTGTCCGTCCAAGAGATTAAGCCGCTCGTGCCAGAGGTTGTCGCAGCAATGGGCGAAATGGATCGTCGTGTATCAGTGGCTATGGCAGACAGCAAGTTTATGGATATGAAACCAGATATTAAATGGATTGAGGAGTTTATCTACAATGCCTACACTTCCTAAAGCAGTCATATGCGATATAGATGGCACGCTTGCTCACATGAATGGCCGCAGTCCTTACGACCCCACACGCTACAACGAAGACACCAAAGACCACTTTGTGCATAAGTTGTTTAGCCTCCTAACATCACACGGAGAAACCCGCATCATCGTTAGTGGCAGATCTGAAGAGTACCGCGATGTAACCGAACGGTGGCTGTATGACCACGGTGTTAGCTACAAGCACCTCTATATGCGTGACCCCACCCGAGTTGATGAAAAAGGCAACAGAGTAAACGACGCCATTATTAAGCGCGAGATTTACGATACCTACATAAGAGACAACTATCAGGTTGTATGTACTATTGACGACCGTAACCGCGTTGTTGAGATGTGGCGCAATGACTTAGGCCTTATATGCCTACAAGTAGCAGACGGAAACTTTTAACCCACAGGCTCAATAGGAGCCAGAAAGGAAATATATGGAAAGCATAGTACCCACCCAAGAACGCAAGAAACCTCTGCTGTGTAAACTCGGTTTACATAAGTGGAGTCGTCATCACAGTACTAGCGAGTTTTATAAGAAGTTTTTCGTCTGCACCGGGTGTGGCAGGTGGCGAAGAAACATAGCACCTGAACGCTAACCACAAATGAAGGAAACTATGAACCAGCAACTTAAAATATATCTGAGCTACATAACAATATTCGCTCTATGCCTCGGAGTTTACCTAGCGATAGTAGGTAAACTCGATCTTCTCGCAATGTTAGCCGGAGCTGCTCTTATGGTGGCTCTCCAGGCGTACTTCAAGGATCAAGATGCTAAATAAACTAACCTCCTGGTTCAAAACAGAGTGGACTAGGTTACATATAAAGGAGTAAATATGAACGACTTTAAAATACTGGGATGGCTACTTGTACTTGCGGGGTCATTCTTCATATCGCTTGCGACCGACTGGTATGTTGGCCCATCTGTTGCGTTGATGATAGTTGGCAACGAGCTAATTGAGCACATACGCGAGAAAGAGAGGAGTAAGAGGTATGAGAGAGATCAAGTTTAGAGCGTGGCAACCGTTTAGATCACTGCATCGTAAGCCTGGCATGTATGAAGTGTCGGACATCGCTTTCTATCCAGCCAACGGCGGAGGCGAAGCATTCTTGGCCCTACATGGCGAGGAGTCAAAGAGTAGCGAGTACCTGGAAGATATTCATCTCATGCAGTACACCGGCCTCAAAGACAAGAACGGGGTGGAAATATATGAAGGGGACTTATTAAGCTCGGATCACACTACTAACGCTCGCAACGCCCCACAGATCGTTGCGTACTCTATGCTACCTGTCCACGGAGATTATCAGGAATCATATGGATACACGTTTGACTATAGAGCAGAAGAACTTGAAATTGTAGGCAACATCTACGAGAACCCTGAGTTGCTGAAAGACTCTAATGTTCAATCTTAAATCCATATTAAAAGACCTCAAGTTCCAACCCCCAAAATGGATCCCTAAAAACACAGGCAAACGCTACTATCACCGTTGTATAGTCGTATCTCACGTCAACCCAGATACAGAGTGCATCTTCGTCTTTAGTAGTGAAGAGAAAGCTAAGCGTTGGAAAAAGGACACTGAAGAGTCAGTAAGCCACCCCGAAGTAATAATAGATAAAATAGAACGCCCTAGTAAGGAAGGATGGATGTTATGAGTAAATCTACACAACAAGCACTAGAAGACAGCAAGCTAACCCAACACCTGGAAAAGCTTCTACTTCACGACGAAACCTGTACGCTGATGCCAGATCCGCAAGGATGTTCTTGTGGCGCTCTTTTAGCAAGACTCGACCTGAAGTCGTTTATCAAACAACGTGAAGTGCAAGCACATGAAGACGGTTTCGTAGCGGGCTTTTTAGCTGGCCGTAATATCCCGCAGGGTGATGTCGAACAATTGGACTACGACGAAGCCGTATTAGCTCACAAAATATATAGCCCATCCTACTTCAACCGTGACGTGAAAAGGCTATCCCTAACCACCAATAAGGAGAAGAAGTCATGAGTACTGAATCAATAGATAAAGAGCTATTCGAGCTTTGTAAGGAGGTAGTTACGAGAACAAGTTGGCAAACGAAGGAGGTGTTTGAGTCTAACAGTATAGACTTTTACGAAATAGGTAAAGCCAAATTATACAATATTCCAAGATATACGAGTGACTATCTATTGGACAGGTTGCCACAGCGTATGGGAAATGTCTCCTCATCGCAACTCAACGTAAGGCACAATACTAGCGGTTGGTCGGCATCCTATAGTCAGTTTTTTACAGAAAGAGCCGATACTCCGTTAAAAGCCCTCCTAAACCTAGTAATAGCCCTAGACGACTCCAAGGAGCTATCTCATGAATAGTGATAAAGACCTACGTACCAACTTAAACAAGTTGCTCGACTTCTTTACAGAACCAGGAGGAGGTGAGAAGCATCTCATAGATCTCGAAGATGACATCATGCAACTCATCTCAGAGCGTGACACCAAGAGAGATGCGTACATAATCGGTGACGACATCAATATCAGTAACTTCGCCGAAGATAGCAAAGACGCAATACTTGCTGCTGGATATAATGATGCAAAATTTCACGCCCGTCAACGAGCTAAAGAATGGAGAGAACAATGACCAGATTCTTTGCAAATGGCACCCCCGAGTCAACAGAACAGCTCATGAAACAGCTGGATTCTCAGCCGAGCGAAAAAGTACGCACAGAAAGAAAGGTTCAACCGACCACACAGAATAGCGAACTAAGAGAAAAGCTTTCAAGGATTGTCGAACATGACGAACTTGGCAGATTTGGAGAACGATGCGATGGGCAATATGAGTGTATATGTGACGATTCGTTTTCTCCTTATAAAATACTTACTGACGAGATGTCTCTTGATGAGGTAATGAAACTCGTCAACTCAGAAGTAGTACAAGTACTGGATAGGCTTCTAGAAACCTCGTTCGATCAAGGCAACACCTCGTATATATTCAAATCTAAGGTCGAAGCAGAAAAGAGTAAATATGAGTAGGGCTGTATTTTACAAAGGTTCGTTCTTTGGTAAACAGAAATACCCATGCGAGGTACTTGGAAGATTTATGCTATGGAAAGTAATTCGGTTCCCAACTATATGGGACGAGTCCTGGGAGTCATATAGCATACGAATTAAATTCTTTTGGAACGTAGAGGAGTAAATATGAAACAGAATAGCCCTATGAATGATGAAGAGATCCGAGAAGAAGTCGAGAGTGCCTTGATGCACTTCTGTGAGCTTGCTGTATCCGGTGACCCCGAAGAAGAGTTAGGTAGGGCAACTGAAATCGTGTTTGACCTCATCAAGTCCCGCGACCACCAAATAGCCTTGGCTGTACGCTTCAAACTGGCACAAGAGTTCGTTCAGGCTGGAAAGGTGAAGTTGGCTCCAGGTATGTACGAAACCGACAACGAGCAGATCGGTAGGTATGTACGCAAGAAGTTCCTAAGTTTAGTAGAGGAAAGAGGTGAATATGAAGACTAGAACATTCCACTTGTACCGACCATATAAAGAGGCTGATGGCATTAGCTATCTCGATGCTGAAATAAGCCCGCTTGAGGGGTGCGTCTTTTCGGATGGCTCAGTTGCCGTCCGATGGCTGACGCTCAACCATAGCACCGCCGTATGGCCCTCACTTGATGACTTCTTAGCCATTCACGGACACTCCGACTATGGAAGTTTCATTGTATGGGACGATACGGGAGAGAAGTATGTTGTGGACAAACAGGCCGAGTATCTGAGTATAGCTACCCTTAAACAAGAACAGAAAGGAAAGCAATGGGAACAATAACTCACCTCTACTATCGTGACATCACCAATGATGACTCGATGGATACTAACGCAATTAAAGACCTGATTAGCATGCTGAAAGACTACTTACGTGAAAAATCAGGTGAGGAGGAATAACATGTGCCTCCCCTTTTGCCATAAGTGGAAAACAGTTGACGTTAGTATATCAAGGACTTACGCACCCGACAGCGATGGCACTGACTTACCCATATCTATCCATAGAATCATTCAGCAGCAGTGCGAGAAGTGTGGAAAAGAAGTAGTCAGGAGATTTAAAACATCAATATATGGCTAGCCAATGCCCCAGCAGCCTAGCAATATAAGAAAAGGAATCTATGATCGAAGAAATAATATCCCCAGTATACTTGGTTGGCGGTTCAGTACGTGATACGCTGCTTGGCCGTGAACCTCATGACCATGATTACGCAACGCCACTGCTCCCTGACGAAATAGAAAGCAAAGTTAAGGCCGCCGGAAAACGAGCCTATGGCATCGGTAAGCGCTTCGGCACAATCGGGTTTAATCACGAGGGTAAGTTCATAGAGGTTACCACATTCAGATCTGAACAGTATGGTAAGACCCGTAAACCAGAGGTGCAGTTTGTCACCTCTATAAACGAAGACTTGTCACGCCGAGACTTCACTATCAATGCCATCGCTTTGCGAGGAACTAGATACATAGATCCCTTTGATGGTAGAAAAGACATTAAGGCTAAGATCATTAAAGCCGTAGGTAACCCATCAGAACGCTTTAATGAAGATCCTCTGCGTATGCTACGTGCCGCACGATTTGTCGCACAACTTGGCTTTGCTATCGAGCCTAAGACGTTTGCCTCTATCAAAAAGAGCGCTCACAAAATACTAGGTGTGAGTAAAGAGCGCTGGATACAGGAACTAGACAAGCTGTTACTTGGAGATCATGTAGCAGATGGGCTTAGAGTGCTAGCCGAGACTGATCTATTAAAGTTCCTGCTACCTGAACTACGCCTACAAGTGGGATACGATCAAAATAGCGACTGGCACGAACTAACTCTACTTGAGCATACAATCGCCACAGTCGGAAAAGTACCAAAAATACTAAACTTGCGGTGGGCTGCACTACTACATGATATTGGTAAACCCTTTGTAAGGACGGATAACAAGCGCGGCTCAAGCAACTACGTATTCCATGATGCTATTGGTGCAGAGCTGATTTACGGCATAGGAAAACGCCTCAAGTGGTCAAATGAGCGCTTGAGGATTGTGAAGGAGCTAGTTGGTTACCACTTAGATGATGCAAGTCCATTGCGGCAGGCCGATAACTCAAGCAAAAGCAAACTCCAGTAAGTGGTATAATAAGATCAGTCAAACGAAAGTTTGAATTTGGACACAAGCAAATAACTCCCCGTTAAGGGAGTTATTTGCTATACAGAGATCCGATAAAAATACGCATATTCCCTCACAATAAGTTGTAGGAGGTGATTATGATCACAAAAGCAGGCATATTCAAGGTAGGGAACCAATTTATGGCCATAGCGTACATAAAAGGAGCAAGGATAGAGAGTCCTTTACTAGATAGTGAAAAAGAAGCTATAAAATGGATAGCATATTGCACATCTCTATCTGTTGTGCTATACTAAAGGTAATTACTTGGAACTAATTAATCGGCTTTTAGTTTGAATACTTATAGGGTGTCCTATTCCGCCAGTTTAGGGCATCATAGGGCAGCACAACGGACGTAACGTACACACTTGAGAGAGTGCAGGTTACTATTTTCCACGTTGTCTCCCTACGAGTATTCAAACGTTTACATGGAGACAAGTGGGCAAGATTCTAGAAAAGCTTACCGATGGGGCATAGTAGACAGCCAGCCTGGGGAGTAGTTAGTAAGTCTGGGCATATCTCCCGACCCATCCTTGTCTTGTCTCCATATTCGTGTCTTGATACGACTTCAGGTGATGCCCACCCTTACCTGGAGTCTTACTAAAACAGGAAGGAGATAGAATGAAGCTAAACATTGAAACAGTTCTAGGGGCAACACTCCTTATTTTGGCTGGTTTGGTCATTATCTCCACAATGCTGTTTACATCCTGGATGGACACAAGGGTGAGCGTATCGTGTCACGAACTAAAAGAAATGCATTTCAAAGAGATGCCGGCGAGGTGTGTGTGAGCTACTATTTGGAAATACTACAAAAAAGAGGTGTCGTCCTGACGCACGAACAGCAAGTGGCATGGAAAGCTATCAAGGGGTCAAACAATATCCCTTCTCTAAGGAAACCAGTGAACAGGATGCGTATCAAAATGGATGAATTAGTCAATAAACAGGGGTCAAGGTGATGGATTTAGATAAGAAGCTAGAAGAGATACTTAAAAAAGGCACGTTTGCCGCTGAAGGCACAGATAAGGTGTTCTTCACGTTTGATGGTATCGTCGGGGAGGTTAAACAAGCCTTTATAGATGATGGATGGGTACGAATACCCCAGGTAGAGCTTGAACATCACCCAGATGCCATCACACCGACACTGTACACGGTAAATGGTAAAGAGGTTCTAACTCAATCAGGATGGGAAGCAAAGGCTATTAAAGACGGATGGGTACACATGTCAAACCTAGCTCCCAGTAACTACATGACAGGTCAAGAATGGTACGACAGATTCGACGAAGCATACAGAGATCTAGCGGTATATCCCGTACCAAATCCGCTCCATTTAGTAAAAATAGATAGTGTCAGACATGCCGCCAAGAAAGCAGCAGGTATAGAGTAATGACTCGTAGCAAGTTGGACGAAGCCCTAATGGATCTTGTTAGTGGCAAAGAATACCACGAAGACCTTGTTGATATTGTGGCTGCTATCAAGAAAACGGTTATAGACGCCTTACCACCCGAATACCCCGACAGTTGGCAGGGCAATCAACCCCAGCTAGCGTTTGAGCTAGGACGACGACAATACCACAAGGAGGTCCTACGCTTGCTGGAATCATCTAATAAGGAGACTAAGAGTGAGTAAAACTATAAAACAAGCCAACGGAAGTGAGTACGGGTGTATATTCTGTGGCACGATAACCTACTTTGAGGACAAAGGAACCGCTTACTGTATCGACTGCTACATAAAGCTACGAAACAGCGCTCATACCCACGACCTACCGAAGAACATACCTATTTCTCCACTTCCAACGATAACTCCCAGCCCTTGGCCTCAGTTTCCAGGTGGAGTAGTTATATGTTGACCCCACTAGATAACCAAGAACTGGATAAAGAACTAAAACGAATAACAAACAACTTGTATGTCGACGGCCTAGAGGCGCATCTGCCTGCCAGTAAGCGAAGGGACTTGGGTTCTTCTTCTGACCCGATTGGGGACACTCAAGAAGCACTAAGGCGTCTACTCCTCTCCGAAGCTCACAGGATCGGTATGGAAGCTATAGGAGAAGATGGTAAAGTCCACGGACATATGCGCCCTCAAGGCTATCCTTCCATCGACCTAACCGAGTCGTATAGAAATGACCTTCGCAAAGAGCAACGCCAAAAGCTATCTGAACTAACAGGAGTAAGTGATGAGTAAATTGTTAATAGTCACAAGTCTTTGGTCGGCTTACCGGCATTATATCGAGGAGAACGGCCTTAAGCTGAACAACACGAAGCGTATCAACAGCCTAGAAGATGTGCGAGGTTTTAGCTCACTAGACAAATACATTGTGCTGACTCCACCAGATAAAGATTTGGTTGAAATATTAGACTATATGGAGCATCACGGTATAAAGAAGGCAACCAGATGACTGACACCTTCGTAACAAAGATTAAACTAGAAGAGCGTGCAGCCAATCAGAAACACTGGTCAGGTAAACTCAGAGACGCCATAAGAACAGGAATGTCCCACAAAGGTGATATGATGAGCAGATATACTAAGATTATTGGTAATGTAACAGATATAGCAAACGAAATGGAAGTACAGGCAAGGGAATATGAGTCTGATGTCAGAAAGCTGGAAGTGTGAGCAGGGCTAATGCACAGGTGAAGTTTCCTGATGGGACTATCAAACATGGGATTTATAACGGTACGGTCGACGTTTATATGCCTTTCCTAAAGGACTCGAGTGAAGAAGCATGGAATACGTGGCAAGTATATCGTGAAGGAGGGTTTAACGACGATCTATTTGAGAACCCGGCTGATACTCAAGTGTTCGATGTTGAAATAGCAGATGCCTACGGGGGTGGCGATTGCTACATTGGTAAAGCAACTAAATCACAGATTGTTAGTACTACTCTAGCAGACGATATGGAGCGTAAAGGGAACGGCGGTAAACCTGACTGGTGGGTGAAGGACTAGAATATGACAAAGAAATCAACAGTCTCTCCTCTTAAGCCTCTTACAGCCAAGGAAAAGATCATGGCAGATGCATTTCTTAATTCAGGAAAGAAGATCTCCAAGGTAAAAGCTGTTATGGAAGCCTACCCAAATGCTAATTACGTCAGTGCTAGGAGCATGGCAGCAGAAAACTTCGCAAAACCACGCATCCAGGCTTATCTCGCTGACCACGAGGAAGAGGCACAACAGACTATCGTGGAAATGATGAATCAGAGAGATGATAAGCGGTTGGCGTTGGATGCAGCAAAAGACATCCAGGACCGGGTTCACGGCAAGGCTAAACAAATGGTAGAGGTCAATTCTACCTCTGTTAGCATGTCCATAGATCTCACAGGAGGCGCTGTAGTCGCTTCTAAGGCCCCTGAAACGAAAGAGCTGGACTCGTAGTCATCTTGCTCAAGAAAGTTATGTGTCTGGAAATGTATATTGTGCGACGTATAACTCTTGACACACCACGCTAACAGGGGTAGACTGGAGACAGTATCTACTTAACACGCAGACTACTACTTGAAAGCCGGTGACAGTTCTCGATACTGACTACAATTAACTCATGTATGGTATACCACACGCTGTGTGGTTGTTTGCGTATGGCATATATAAAAGTACACACAGAGAAATAATCTTCCTGCTCGACCCACCCCCCATGACTCTTGCCTTTCGAAGCTACTCCGCCAATCTGTATATATAAATATAAACGGTAGTGTCTTCACCCCTCTCCCAAACCCCGTCTAAACTTGACCCCACCCCTCAAACAGTCTATGCTAAGCACATGATACTGGCGGATCTTGTAAAACCTGCGACCGAAATACTAGGAGACAAGTGGACTCCTCATTTACTAAGCGCCTTCTTCTCAGGGACATCCCGCTTCACTCCATTACAGGAGAAATTAAAGATAAACCCCCGTACTCTCTCAGCCCGTCTCCTCGCTCTAGAAAAAGACGGAATCATCCTAAAATCCTACCCCCATCCAAATTCCCACTGTGAATACCACCTCACGCAAAAGGGAAAAGACCTATACCATATACTGAGAGAAATGGAAGTCTGGAGCGAGAAGTATTATAATCCGTAAGAATTTAACTCCTTGACCATACTAGACTTGGGAATCTTTTCGTCATTCTTTAATCCGTATTTTAAATGCAGAACAAGATAACGCAAAGCATCTGGCCCGTGGTCGTCCTCTTTCATCGGTAGCTCAGAAGGGTTCCTATCGGGTTTGTCCTCGGGATATTTGTACGCTTCCATCTCTTTTATGATGTTCGTACACACCGACGAGAAAAATAAAGTAGGTTTCGGCTCTCCGATTAACTGAATCCTCGGTTTGAGCTTCTGCCTTATCAGATCAATCCCATGGATAATTGAGTCGGCTCGTTTTACTACAGGAACAATTGGCCATCCTTCCGTTAGTAAAGTCTCAATCGCGTCTTTAGCCTGCGAATCCCCAACCATCAACGTTAATCTCAAATCCGCGATCTTATCTCTTACGCGGGGCATAACATCTTTTAGTATCTGTTCTCTTCCGTAAACCTCATCAAACACCCACCAGTTCTGATCTTTATCTATCCCTACGAGCGGAACGGCGGTTGTGTGCCATCCGAAGTCAATTCCTGAGTAGACGGTCATCTCATGTAGGGGCGGGACCTCTGAGGGTTTAACAACGTGGATCTTTCTGTCGAATTGCGGGTAGACGGCTCCTTGAACAGCTCTAAATTCCAACTCAACTTCTTGTAAAAAGGTTGAAAGCTTCCCTTGTTTTTCGGCTTCTTTTCGTTCTTCCATAATGAAATCCTTTTTTACGTATGGTGAATCTCTCCACGTTGCCTCGAGGTAAAACCAGCGGGCGTCTTTTTGGGCATATTGAACAAGGTCATAAAAGTGATTGTAACCACGGGGTGTTCCCATGAAACACGCCCATCCATCGGTGGTTGTAAAGAAATGCTTATAAACGGCGTCCCAGTTATTAGGGTCTTGATCGGCATACTCGTCAAAGATTATTCCGTTTGCCTTAAACCCACGGTGGGAGTCGGCCTGGTCGCTTCCTAACAGTTGAATTGTGGAGCGGGGCTTATCCGTATCGTGGTTAACGATTATCTTTTCACCGGTTGGAAGAATAATCTCGGTATCTTTTATGTAGTTTAATTCTATTAAAAGGTCTTGCTCGTTCTTTTTATAGATGAGTTCCTTCGGGATCAACGGAATGTACTGTCGCCATACAACTTCGTGGGCTTGCTTGTATGTCTTAAAAACAATGAAATACCTTCCCTGCTCAAGAACCCCAGAGATCCAACCGTGATTTACCGCGAAGTACGTTTTACCGGATTGGCGGCCCATCATCAAAACAACTCGCTTAAAGCCATCTTGCATCATAGCCTTGTGGGCAAGGGCTTGTTTTTTATGGGCCGCGTAACCCATTACAACTTCTTAGTGGTTGAATTCATCTCTGCGAAAGGAGACTGGGCTGTTTCCGAGTTTACTGTGAAGAACTCCACAAGTTTCCCCCCAACAACAACTTCCTTTTTCTGGCGAGTTGGCTGTGCAGCTCTGGGGTAAAAAGCCTCAAGTAGCCAATCTCTCATACGGAGGTAGCGCATTTCGTCTAAGAATAGTTTTTCGTTTGTTTGATCGACTTCATAGCCGTTATCTCTTGCAATAACAAGCGCAGCCTCGGGGTCTTCGTGGAATATCGAACGGCAGACTACGTACCTTCCTGATGTCGGCTCGCCAGTTTCTTCGTCTATGACGACACGGTGTAACTCAAGGGTGAACTTTGGCTCGCGCATGTTTACGCCCTCTTGGTTCTGGTATTGAGTCGAGGAAACGGTAAATTCGAGTTCGTAGTTAATAGGGAAGGCGAATCTCTGTAAGCGAGGCTCCTGAGAGAGCCTTACGCAGGGATCTGGGTAATTTGCGGGGTCGATAATATATCTGTCTACTCGTCCAACGAGGCGTCCAGCGTGGTTAATTTGAGGAGGTTGCTGATACTGTGGCACCTGTAGCATTGACTTGAGTTCTTGGATTTGTCGTTGCAGGTCATCGTATTTCGGATCTGATACTGTTTCAACCGGCTGTTCTGAAAAGTCCGGCTGCTCAACCTCTTTTACAGGGTCATCCGTTTTCTTCTTCGCCCACATTGCTTTCATCCGCTCGCTTTCTGCTTTTTTTTGTCCTTCTGACATTGGTTTTCGTGTCATATTCCCTCGCTTGTTAATTTATGGGGTTTGTTTTAAGAGTATCTATTTGCTATGCAGTATATATAATTTACTATACAATGTATAGCAAATGGGGACCGTATGACCGATAACAAAAACGAAAAAAACCACGAATACTCCTACAAATCTGATTACGAGAGCGATTGGGAAATACACCTAAAGTACGTAAACACCTTTGATTCTTACGAAGCAATGCTTATCGGGATGGTGTACGATTCGGTATCTGCTTCAGTTGATGGCAGCAAAATCACCGATAGTTATGCGGCGACTCTTGCGATAGAGCGTGCTGCGCGGGTTGTGGGCAAACTTCCCGAAGGTGTCACAGAATCCGTTGCCCTGGCAGATCAGGGAAAAGCAGCTTTTATGGACATTCTCCGCCAGAAGTGGATTTATCCTAACGCAAATTCCCAGCATAACCTCGATACAAAATTTAGATTATGGCAACTTTACTCAAGTGTTTATGGGTATATGCCGATGTTTTACGACTGGAACGTATCCCCAAGTGGGTACGTTGGGCCAGATTGTTGGTTATGGAATCCACGCAATCTCGTTCCTCAACAGGGAAAGGTTTCTATTGCGGACATGGATTACGTCACCGCTTTAACGTGGCTAAATAAAAAAGCTCTCCAAAATATTCTAGATACCCCTCCAGAAACCGACGATACAACCGGTAAGCCCATTGACGACGGCTGGGATAGAGATGCGATCAAACAGCTAATTGACCTCGCTGATAAAGAAGTGACCGATAACGACCCTAATAGAGACACGGTTGTTGACCGTAATCGCACCCCTCAGGGCAAGAAAAAAGGCATATGTATAGCGACACGTTACGAGGCAGGAGACGACGGAAAGTGGATTTCATTTGCCCCTGACCACAGTTGTATTGAGATTCGGAACCTCCCTAACCCACACAAAAACGGGAAAATTCCTTTTGTTATTAAATACTCGCAGCCTTTGTTTGACTCGTTTTACGGATTAGGCGACTTCCAGCGGGCTAAACCACTCCAGTTTGCGCGTGATGGCCTTACGAACTTCTACTTTAAGGGCATAAAGATGAACCTCATTCCACCGATTATCGCGAATGCCAATGGTGTTATTAAGCATACTCTCGATTACCGCGAGGGTGCCGTTATGCTTGAGACTCTTCCGAACTCTATCCGCCGTCTCGAGACTTCCAATGCCGGGCTAGCGACCTACCAGGCTGCACAGACGAACCTTACTGGCTCTTTACTATCGTTATTCGGTACGCAAAATGCTTCTTCTCCAGGGGCCGACACGCTTAACCCTTCTCAAGGGAAAACCCCTGCCGCGATTGGGCTTTACAGCGATAAAGAAGCTACTAGAGATGGCCAAGAAAGAACATATCTTGAAAGTGCTGTTGAAGAATTAACCGATGGGTTCATGTCTCTGGTTGTGAATATTGGGACTGAAGACATCCCCGTTGCGCTATTTTCTAAGGATATTGAATCTATTGCCGAGTCCGGCCTCACGGATATTTTTGGCATCTTCGTTGATCAGACGGGAGTTCCGCTATCGAGTGAGACTTTCAAGCCAAACAGTACATTTACAGGCGGACAGCTAACAGTAAACCCTGCGGCTCTTAAGGGTGTCGAGTATCGTTTTAACATCAAGCCTGGCTCTACCGCTAAGGAAAACAAAGAAAATATGCTCGCTAGCCTGGAACGGCTAGTTGACAACCTGGGAAAGTTCCAAAACATGTTCAAGGACGATCCACGGTACGAACTCCATCCTGATGAAATCGGAAAGGCTTTCGCTGCCTTATCTGATATTCCGAACGCCAGTAAGTTTGTTACCGCCATTCCTGGTGCTCCATCTCCACAGGAACAACAGCAGCAACAAGCCAAAGAAGAGCACCAAATGAAACTTGAGCAACAGCAACAAGCCTCGGACCAGAACGTCGCCGCAAAAACAAAACCTGTCAGCGAGAGTTTGAACTATAAGGACGCTCCCGAAGATATTAAGCGCCAGATTGAGGGACAGGCTGGTATGCAACCGTCAAACGAGATGAGCCCCGTCGGTATGCAGGCACAGCAAGGCACGGAACCGCAGATGCCGAACTTTGTTGGTGGTGAAATGATAAAAGATCCACTGGTGGCGAAAGCGGCAGAACACTTAGGGAAGTTATAGGAGGATAAATGACCGGTCCAAAAAACGCAATTGTAGGTGAAGACTTTGGTACCGACTTGCCGGAGATGAGGGTCCCCGAGCAGGATCTTACCGCTGAAAAAAACATGGCAAGATTTTCCAAAAGTGAAGAGTTTAAGAAACTCAAAGAGCACTTCGACGAACGGATTAAGTTTTATCAAACCCATCTTCCGAATGGTGACGATGTGCAAACGAGTCCGGTAAATGTCAATGACTGGGTCATAGCCAACGCTATTATTAACGAATTTAATGCGGTACTTGAGATATACAAACTAGCAAGGGAGGTTGTAGAAGAGAATGTTCAGCGAGAAAGAGCTTAGTTTTTACGACCGTCACGGAAAACAGCGACCCATACACGCCGATCACGGCGAAGATACATGGGAACATCCTGCGAGCGAAAGACTCGAGAAACTCCAGTGCACCAACTGGCAGCTTGAAGGCAATAAACTTACCTGCGACACAAATAACGGCAAGTTAGTCCAATATATTCCCCCTAACTATATTTTAGACGGAACAGAGAACGGATTACCCATATTAAAGAAGATAGATTTACTATACAAAGTATAGTAAAAAATATATAATGTCTGCATAAGCGCCGCCATGAGCTTGACAGTATGTCGAACGAGGGCAGTAAAACAAATAACGGCGTCGCCATGAGCCAGGAATCCACAAAGGAAACCGAACGAGGGCTGAAGGAGTTGAGATGGAAGACGACAAAAACCCTAACGAACAGCCAATTGAGGAAGTCGAGGAGGTTGTCGATCAGCCATCCGTAGAACCAGAAGAGGTTGAAGAGGAACCAATCGAAGAGGAGCCCGATGATCCCGTAGAGGAACCAGAACAGCCCTCCCGCCGTGAAAGTCTCCGTATTCAGAAGCTTATTGAGAAGTTAAAAGATCCTCAGAGGCAGAATACCCCACCTCAGCATCAGGGATTGAACTATGGCGAAGCGCTAGACGCCGACCCGGAAGTGGTTAAGCAACTCGAGGCAGACCGCAAGGCATATGCCGACCAGTCATATAACCAAGGGCTTCAGCAAGCGCAGTCAATTCAGTTCCACACTCGTCTAGAGATTGATGCTCCAAAAGTGGTAGCCAAGTATTCACAACTTAATCCAGAAGACAAAGAGCACTTTAATCCTCACCTAGCTGATGCCATAAGCATGATGTACCTATCGACAGCCGGATTCGACTTTAGCACGGGTATCGCGACTAACTCAAATGTTCGCTACTCGGAGTTTGTTGATAGTATTTTCGAACTCGGTAACGAGATTGCCGGGCAGAAGGTTCAGACCACGGCTAAGAATATTGCAAGGCAGGCTGCCACAACAGGCATTAGGCCGGATGGTAGTTCGTCTAAACGGCTAAATCTTAACCAACCCGTTGAGAGTATGAGCGACGAAGAGCTTGCGGCTTATGGAAAACAAATAGGGCTAGCGACCGTAAAACACCGCTAAACGAAACTTAAAACAAAGGAAAATAAAATGGCAAACCCAACGACTAACTCAAATGTTACGCGTTCTATTGCACAAACTGCACAATATGTGCAAGAAGTTTGGACCCGTGAAATCGAGCAGCCTTTCGATAAAGTACTTCAAATCGCAAAGTTAGTACAAGATCGCTCAGGACTTATTGCTGATGGTGGTGATGTTATCCGTGTACCATTCACAGCTGGTGTTGATGCTCGTGCAAAAGCAGCAAGCACACAGTTGACCTTCGATTCACCTGAAGGCGCCCCAATCGCAATCAACATCGACAAACACTACTACGTTGGTGTTCTTATCGAAGACATCGCAAAAATCCAGAGCAACTACGACCTTAAGCAGGCCTTCTTCGAGCGAATGAGCGAAGCTCTTGCTCGACAAATCGACACTGACTTGATGGCACTTTACGCGTCTGCAGGTACTTCAGTATCTGGTGGTGCTGCTGTCGATGATGCAGACATCATCGCTGTCGTGACAGCCTTTGACAACTCGAACACTCCTTCAAGCATGGGTGGTATTCGCGGCGTTGTTGGTAACAACACAAAGGCCGACCTACTTGGTGTCAATAAATACACTGCTTACGACCAAACTGGAAAGACTGGAAAAGCTGTTGACGGAACAGACGGTCTCGTTGGTAATGTTTATGGTATGGATATTTACCACAGTGGTAACGTCCCTACTTCAACAACCGGACGTAACCTCTTCTTCCATAAAAAGGCTATTACAAAAGCTGTTCAGCAAAAACCAAAGCTTGAAACTCAATACGTAGTTCGTGACCTCGGTTGGAACACTGCTCTTCACACCGTTTACGGAATTGGTGTTGAGCGTGCTGCTAGCGTCGTAGAACTTACTCGTACTACTGCACCTTAATAGGTAGCCACCTTTAAAATCAAACATAACCGAAGGAAAATAAAATGGCATCACGCGCAACATACGTACAAGATGGCGCTCGAAATCTTTTTGTCGCAAGCACCCAAGCTGGTGTAGCGACATCGACAGCTCTTTCGACAACACAGACAGGTTTTACCCTTACTAACCCGTTTGGTTCAGGTAAAACGCTGGTTCTCCTCCAAGTAAGGGGAGCACTCACAACCGCCCCAGCAGCTATCGCAACAGTGGTACTTGCAGCAAACGTCGTACCTACGGCGGCAGCAGTAACACAGACAACCCCACTAACGGTTCGTTCAGCTAACCTTGGTAACGGTAAAGCAGCTGTTGGCCTCGCAGCCTCAGCAGTTACCCTACCAGCAGCTCCAGTGGTTGTTCGTCCACTTGGTGGTCCAGTTGCTACTGGTTCAGTAAGCCAGCCACAAATTGTTGATGACCTAGAAGGATCTCTTCAGGTCGCCCCTGGCTGTGCAGTTTCTATCAACTCGCTCACAACTGCCATCTCCGGCGTTTGGAGTATTGTCTGGGAAGAAATTCCAGAAATCGCTTAGTAAACTCCTTGAGAGAAAAGCTCCCGGCAATTGGGTCGGGAGTCCGAGTATCGGCTCATCAAGCAATAAAATAAAGGAACATCATGCCTTCACGAAATGAACTTGTTATACGTGGTAACGCAGTTGGTCTAACGGCTAGCAACTACCCGAATGACTCTAAATTTGAACAGAAAATTCTCTACCTAGAGAAAAACGGAACAGCTTATACTGAAACGCTAGGAACAGGGGTAGCAACAACGGCTGGTGCTGACGTTACTGCCGGTGATACTGTGACTATCGGAAACCGTACTTACACGTTCGTTACGACGCTTACGGGTGTAAAAGCAACCTCGACGCTTACCAACGCGACATCGTTTACGGACGGTGAAACGGTCACGATTAGCAACAAGCAATATACATTTAAAACTACTCTCTCGAGTCCTGCACAGGCCAACGAGGTCCTGATCGGTGCGAACGTTGCGGCTTCTCTTGATAACTTTAAGATTGCCGTTAATGCCACTGGTGGTACCGAAGGCACAGAGTATTCAGTTGGCACGGTAGCCCACTCTGACGTGACGGCGACTACCAACACCAACACTACCCAGGTAGTCGAGGCTCGCCAGTATGGTACAGCTCCGAATGCTCTTACCACGTCAGAAACATGTGCTACAGGGTCGTGGACAGGAACAACTCTTTCTGGTGGTGTTGCTAACGTTCTCGACGAGATTAAGATTCAAGTGAGCGCAGCCGTCACTTTGGATGTCCTTAAGGACGCAATCAACGGAACAACAGTTACGGGTACTGTGGGAACAGACTACTCTGACGGAACGAAAGCTCACGGACAGGTAACAGCAACAACCAATACGAACACTGCCCAAACAGTTGCCTCGAGGAACTCCGCGTTTGACAATGCAAGTATCGGAACAACTGCCACGGGAAGCGGAAATATAGCCTGGGGGGCTGCGACGCTGGCCTCAGGTGTTCGTGGTGTAATCGCTGCAAATACGACCACTTACGCTGGTAGCGCTGGTGTGTCTGGTGATAAAAACCTAGTTTAGGAGTAAAAAGTGAAAAAAGTAAAAAACGATGTCGAAGAAGTTGAGGTTGATCCGGTTGTACCTCACACAGTAGAACACTTTGACCGTGACCCAAACGATCCTCGTAATCGGCCTGAGACGAAGGCATTGCCTTCACTCGATGACTAATAATAGCCTCCCTGAAAAATGGGAGGTTATTTTATAGATTTACTATACTTTGTATAGTAAAATGAAGGTAGGAGAAACAACTTATGAAACCCAAAAGAGACATCGTTCTTATCAGGGCTGACAAACCTAGGGAGAAGACAGACTCAGGTCTGTTTATCGTGGAAGAGTGGAAAACGCTTCCGCAAACAGGCGAAGTCCTTGCCGTAGGACCACTTGTTAGGGATGTCAAAGTTGGCGAAAGGGTCTTATTTGAACGCTATGCCTCTGTAATTCTTGAGAAAGACGAGCGGCTTTGCCAGGAATCTCACGTGTTGGCGGTACTAGAATGAGCCGTGTGTCGAAAGTAAAAGCTGGTGAAGTAACGGCTAAAGATATGAGCGTGATGCGCGAAAGTGACAATACACGCAATCAGCATGAGGCTACGCATTATCAGTTGCGCGACTACTCTTTAAAGCACCGGGTCCATGTCTTTCGCGATTTAAACGAAGAAGCCAACCAAGATATGATATTTCGTCTTACTGTCGATGACAAAGAGGTTCTGCTCGATGCTGAACAAGTAATGCGTGCGATTCGTTGGGTTTAACATGGCTGCATCTGACTTACCCGATGATCTTCAGAAAAAGCTTCTAAAGTGGGAGGCTAATAAACCCGAGAACAGATCAGTCAGGGCTCTAGAGGATATTGCCTCGATGACGCAAGGCGTATTGGATGTGCTGTCTGAGAAACCTGATGATACCGCCACGAAAGAAATGGGGGCTGTGCTTGTTGATATGAGAGAGTCACTCATGGCGATCAAGAATAAAGAGACGCCGGACATGCCTAATTTCTCTAAACCAGTCCTGGCCGGCTTGCAGAAGTTAGAAAGTGCATTTGTAACTGCGGTAGGGAAAGTCGATTTCAAGCCGGAGTTTAAGCCCAACGTACGAGTGGATGCACCGATCGTGAGTGTTAACTCGCCCGAAGTAGATATGAGCGGTGTTAAGGAAGTTCTCAGAAGCGATATTCCTAAAGCGTTCAGGGAAGCGATGAGTTTAATTCCTGCAACGCCAGAAACTGACTTCTCATCCCTCGAAAACTTACTGACTCAAATGTCGGAACAACTCGGGTCCATTGACACTGCTAGCCGGATGAAGCCGCAGTTCCCACTTACGATGAAGGTAACTAATCCGGACGGCTCAGGTATCGGCAACGTGGAGCCTACGCTTGCTGTGCGTATAGATGATGTAACAACAGCTGACACCACTTACATAGGGAAGGCCTCTATAGGCTCAACACCGGGTCTACCTGTGTGGCAAATAGCGAAGCTCGATACCAGTTCAGGTCTCGTGAAGACGTGGGCTGTTGGTAGCGCCTCGTATAGCAATGTGTGGGACGATCGTGCGACAACAATAACATACACATAAAAAGGAGAAATTAATTATGGCAGCAGGAGCATGGACATTTACAAACGGAGGACGAACTAAGCTACTAGATGGTACGTTCGATATTGATACGGACACCTTTAAAATGGCGCTCTTCCTCTCTACATCAAATATTGGCGCGGCGAGCACGACGTACGCGGGACTAACTAACGAACACGCCAACGCCAACGGATACACCACTGGCGGCAAAACGCTCACGATGGCGCTTTCCGGAACTACTACGGTGACAGTAGACTGTGACGACCAAGTGTGGACGGCATCTGGTGGCTCTATCGTGGCTAGGTTCGCTGTTATCTACGAGTCGGCCGGAAACGTACTTTGTTATTGTCTCCTCGACTCAACACCGGCGGACGTCACCGCTACAACCGGCAACACATTAACCGTAGCAATTAATGCCTCTGGTATATTTACCTTGGCGTAGGAAGGAAAACTATGAGCAGACAATTTTGGGCAGAAACACTCACCTGGGCTACTTCCTCAGGTACGGCCATCAACACATCAACTACGGAAACGATTCTGTTTCCAAACGTCACCGTTCCCGCAAATTACTTACAAGATGGGCGCTGTTTACGGTTACGCGCATTTGGTGCGTATGGAACAACTTCTACGCCGACACTTATCTTTACAATACGCTGGGGCGGCGTATCAGGTACGGTACTTTCGAAGTCGTCCACGGTGACAACAACTTCTGCCACTGGTGGTGGTGCATCAATGACTGCTTTATGGGAGCTTGAAGCATTTATTCAGGTGCGCTCTAACGGCTCAGCCGGAACACTTATGACTAATGGCGCCGGAACACTATTCAATTCAGCTAACCCAACTTCAGGTACAGTGACAAACTACGGATTACCATTTGTGCTGGCCTCTGGTTCGACTGGTGGCACAACGCCAGTTGCCGTAACGGCCGATCTTACAGCTGACACCGCTCTTTCTTTGACTGCTACTTGGGGCACCTCGAACGCTGCTAACAATATCCAGGGTCTTTCTTACACGATTGAAGCAATGAACTAGGAGGTCGCGATGTCAAGCCCATTTATTGGTAAAAACTCGGCCTCTTCCACTTCATGTACTCTGCCGGAGTTCCTTCCTAACGACACCGCCTACGTTTTTTCCTTTAGGGCCGCTTTGACAGCCCCCTCACTTCCGACAGGTTGGGTGAACGTCTCCACGCAGTCCGCTAACAGTAATAGTTTTAGGGTTGGCTCTAGGGTATTGGTAGCCGGGGATACCGTCACTGGCACTTGGACGAATGCTGACTTTGTGATCGTAGTCATCTACCGCAATATTTCTGCAACTGGAGCTGCCGGTAGCACGACCTCAGCAGCCGACACGAGTACTGAGATGTCAGGTTTTACCCCACAAATAGCTACAGGTTCGTCGTGGCGCTTAGCCTGGGGTGGCTCGGTCCAAACAACTTCCATGTCTACCCCTGCGGGTTGGACGTTGAGAGCTTCCCATACGGCAGGAGCGAGCATGGGCGTATTGTTTGACTTCAACGCCGGTATTACCTCGGCCTCCCAGTTAACCTCAACTAACGGCGCCTCGGCAGTTAGCGGTGGTGGATCAGTCGAACTTAGGCGAGAGTGGCAGAACCGAAACCAAAACTACATGGGCATAAGCGTTGGGGATGGTATGAGTGTTGGGGAGAAAATAAAGTAATGGCCATCCCGACGAGAGTTCAAGCTGCCTCCGGGGTGGATACAACATTTGCCAGTTCGGTAACAGCAACATTTTCAAGCCCTAATAGTACGGGTAATATTATTCTTTTGGCTTGGGAGGGAGACTCCGCAACAGCCACAAACAAAGCAAACACTCCGACAGATACTGCCGGGAATACTTACAGGCGGCTTACGAGTGCCATTAATTCGGGGTCATTTGATCTAGAAATATGGGTTGCGTATAACATTAAGGCACAGACAAGCAATGCAGTAACAGTGACAGACACACTTGGTGGCGCCGACGGAACTCTCATTATTGAAGAGTGGTCAGGTGTTAACTTTGTCACATCGCTAGATGGCTCTAATAGTAATACAGGGAACCTTTCGCCACTAACATCTGGAAACGTGACGACGCTCCGCCCTAATGATCTACTGTGGGTTGCCGGCGCCGAAGCTGTGGGGGCCAACGATCTTACTGCTCAATCTGGCTATACGAACTTCACCCAGACGTCAACAACGTTTAGTAATATCGGTGTATGCAGCCAAGCCGTGAGCGCGGTCGGTACATATAACGGTGGTTTTACCTCTCTCGTAGGGGTGAGTTGGGTCTGCTCGATGGTTGCCCTGATAGCTCAGGACAACAATAAGAGCCTTGGGGCAAGACTGCGACCACGCCCATTTAGCCCAGGATTGGCAAGGTAATGTCATTCTTCCAGCTTCGCAGCCCAAGAATTAATAACGTTCTTGCTACACCGGATGTCACTCCGACTAATGTCACCGTCACTCCCGATGTGGCGAACCTTTCGACTGCTGGCTTTATCCCGACAATCTTACTTCCGCAGCTTGTTACCGTAGGGTTGCTTACTCTGGCACTTTCTACCTTTGCACCCACCGTATCTGTAAGCGATAACCAGTCTGTTACGCCATCGACGGCTTCGCTGACCATATCTACGTTCGCTCCAGCTGTTACGGTAAGTAGCAATATACTACTCACTCCATCGACTGGAGCGCTTACGACTTCGGCCTTTGCTCCAATAATCGCCATAGATCGAACAGTCACACCCGATACCGCAGCCCTTACGACGACAGGACTTGCTCCGACGATCTCGACGAGTGACAATCAATTAGTAACTCCACCGACGGCTTCGCTGACATTATCTTCACTTTCGCCTAGCGTGACAATCGGCATTCAAGTAGTGCCAGATACTCTAATGCTCGTTATATCGACATTCGGTCCTACGATAGTCACCCCAAATACTGTCACTCCTTCGATTCTACCCCTTACGCTGACTACCTTTACGCCAGATATACTACTCCCCGTATCCGTAACACCTGATACGGCTTCTCTTACTATCAGTGTTTTCGCACCTCAAACTAACCTAGGCATCATAGTTCCGAGCTCGCCATTAACGCTTTCTGCTTACGCGCCTACAGTAGCCGTATCGAGTAACGTCTCTGTCACCCCGGATGTGTTGAGTTTCAACCTGACTACTTTTGCCCCTTCGCCTAGCATATCGCGTATCGTGGAGCCGGGTACGAAAGACTTGACGACGACTTTATTTACTCCAACCGTCACCGCCACTACTGATGCTTATGCATTTCCTCCGACTAAAGCCCTGACCCTTACAGTCTATAGGCCTACCGTGAACCACTCGGTTCCCGCGAGGAAATACTACATTGATTCTGATGCTAACATTTACTGGGTTATAAACCAGGAGCTTGGTCTGGTTGAGAAGGTGTGATACAATCGCGCCATGAGTAAAGAATTGACCGAAAAGAAGAAATGGTATGACTTAATGCCGTGGTGGGCCTGGATAGTAACAGGTATAGTAGTTATGGCAGTGATGGGACACATACCAACTCAGGACTCGTTCGTGCTTGGCATTTTAGTGGGGGGAGTAAGTCTCTTCGGTCTCTTGTCTCTTGTTACTGGCTTTGTAGTTGGTATTGTTCACCTCGGACGCCTAATCTTCAGCAAACCCAAGCATTGACTTTATTACATCAATGTGATATATCTAAAGCATGAAAAGTAATATGGTAAGGAAAATACTATTTTTCTCTATAATCTCTCTCTCAACACTAGTAAGCCTCTTCGTTTACTTGATCCTGATATGGGGAGTAGTTCAGCTTAGTTCTGCTTCTTATACGTCCGTAAAATCGAAGCCTACTATAAGTGTTGTTACCGGCACAAAGCCCAGCGTTGATAATTTGTTAAAAGCGGTGAACCAAGAGCGTGCAAAGGTGGGTGTTGCACCCTTGGCGATAGATGAAAGACTAAATAAGTCTGCCCAGACAAAAGCTCAAGATATGAAAGCCAGGAACTATTTTGGTCATGTAGACCCGGATGGAAAGCATGGTTACATGTATATCCGTGAGTATGCCCCTGATACGTGTACAAGCGCGAGTGAAAATATTCAGGATAGTAAAGTTGAGAGTGACAATATTTTAGAAGCAGATATGTCTGCGTGGATACACAGCCCTCCCCACTACGCGGCGATGATCGATCCTAAGTATAATGCTACCGGTTTCGGTATTACCTCTACGGGCTTAGTGGAGCACTTCTGTGAGCTATAGTTTGTGAGACACTACTTCCTCTTACCCCTGCTATAAGCACCAGCTACTCGCGCCATCATACAATCTTGCTTCAAGCGTAGGCCCCATGCTTGCTCGGCTCGGATGGTTACGTTGCCCGGCATTAGTATCGCCACTCGTTACGCTGTGTACACTTTACTACTCAGGCGCTTAGCAGGTCTCCCGTTGTTAGGATAAACAGAGCGGGAAATTCTATAAACGACCGAATAGTACCATACAGTTTTCCACAGGCTGCAAACTGTTCGATTGTAATTACTTGCACTAACCTGGGTAGTTTGCTATACTTTGTATAGTACTTCCAGTTCATCAAAGGAAATAACGGCGCTATATCCAATAGCGTCTTTCCTTTTGTAGTCAGTACTCCCTATTCATTTCAAGAATAAATAGTCTCCCTTACAATACTCTTTTTGCTATACAATGTATAGCAAATTTGCTATGATTTAAAAAAGACTGTGGATAAATAAAAACAAAAGGAAAAAACAATATGCCATGGGGAGTAGACATAATACCAGGGTGGAACGTAGGACAAGGGCTACAGGGCGTTTTTAACACGTTAACGAACACCCGGCCAATGACACAGAGCGAGATTCAAAGCACACCTACTTACGGGATGGACGTACAGGGGTCAGGACACTCCGTTGGAAACGATCCTGCACCTAGTGCTGCAACAGGTGGTGGAGGGGGAGGCTACTCTTACGTAGATCAAGCACAGCAACAGAGAATTTCTCTCATAAGCGCTCTTCCTGGCCAACTTGGCACGATTTTCAATTCCTCTACTGATGCGGCTCGCAATGCTGGCCTTGGAATTGATACCGGAATCAAGCAATATGGTCTTCAGCAACGCCAAGCACAAGCCGCTATTAACCAAAAAGGTATCCAAAACGAAGCGTCCCGACGCTCTGGCCAACAGGATATTCTTGGCATGGTAGGCCGTGGTATCGAATCTGGTGGACGCATCCTCGCTAACAAGAACGCAGGCACATCGAGCGCCTCAGGTGAGATCGCAAGAGCCTACGGAAATATTGGCCAACGTGAAATGTCTAAGGTGGGAAATCAGTACGAACTCGCTAACCAGGGAATTAATCAAGAACAGCAGGCCCTAAAAGAGTCACAAGACTTATACAAAAATACGGTCTTCCAGAACAACAAAGAACAAATTGTTGGTTCAATCGTCAGTGCAGCCCAAAGCCAACTAGCCGAGCTCGACACGGCACTAAGAGGCGCCTCTTTACCAGATAGAATTGCAATCGAAGGTGAAAAGAATAAGATCCGTGACGCCGCAAGAGCCGAGTTATCTAAGTTCGATGCGATGCTTGCGAGTGAGATAGGCTCTGCACAAGCTACAACTTCTGAGCAAAACCGCTCTAAGGCAGTTGAACTTGCAAACATGGGTCAAGCTCCTGCGGGACAGTTTGACTATAGTACAGATAACCCAGTAGGATTCCAAGGACCAGGGCCAGCCGGCGGTAATCTTCCTATCTTCACGTTCCCTAGAGGCCGAAGACAGGCAGCGTAGCCATGTTCCTAGAGAATATCGGCCGGACGATTGGCGATATTTTCGGGTTTAATCGTAAAAAGCGCGAAGATCAGCCAGTCCAACCACAACCTCAACAGCCTCAGCGACCTGGGGCTACTTTTGGTACAGGCGGCTCAGCTCCACTCAGAGCACCTGCGGCTCAGCCTGTAAGGCCCTCCACGGTAGGACAGCCTATTCAAACCGCTCAGGATTATATAACCCGTACAGGTAGCCCCGTACCTTCTGGTAGCATGCTATCCGCAAATCCAGCTGATCGCGTAGCACCCGGACAACCAAGTGATCAGCAGGTGAAAGACGCTCTTTTGAGGCGCGTTCAGCAACAAGCCGGTGGGGCACCCATCCAGAGGGCCGTTAATAGTGCTAGCAGTTTTGTTAACGACAACGTGGTGAGACCTGCGGTACAGGACGCTAGTAAAGCGTATAACACTGTGGCTGCGCCAATTGCTGGGGCGACAGGCGTTGGTATGGCCTTCGCTGACAAGGCTTTTAACGGTGGTAAAAACTACCAGGATATACTAAATGCCACTAAGGCTCAAGTAGACCAAAACGTTAAGGATTCATTCGTATCACAAGATGTAGCCTCTGGTAAGGCAACGCCTGTCCAGTTTGCGGGTGAGATTGCAAAAACGGGCATACACCTTGCCCCGTACGTTCTTCCTGGTGGCGGAGCTCTGCCTGAGAAGTTTGGTGCAAAGGTGGCTGAGAATATTGGTAATAGCGTAGTAAAAGCAGGTGTTGGTGGACTTGCGAAGAATGTAGCTAGTTCAGCTGTAGCGGCTCCTACGTTTGCAGGGTTGAATGCTCTCGAACAAGGGATTGATAGCGGCTTTCATTCTTTTGACCCTGGCCAAGCAGCAGCTGCAGGTCTCCAGGCGGGGGCACTCACGCTAGGTACGGGCTTGGCTGGTGATCTCGTGAGTGGAGGTGGAAAAGCGGTCGTAAAACGAGCTCAAGACATTCACTCTCAGCCAGGTTTCAACCCGGAGTCTGGATTTATAAAAACAGGTCCTGACAAGCCGAAGGTAGCACTTAAATCCGATGGGGTTACCCCCGCAAAGAATGGTATTGCTCAACAGGTGAAGCAAGGCCTCGTAGACAGTGACCAAGTGATTCTTGACGAACTTCGCAATGTCGAAAAACAAACGGGTCAAAAGGGTCTTGTTGATAAGTTTATGTACAACTCGAATATGCAACGTGCATCTAATGCTACGGCGAATGTTAACCTGCAAACATCCGAAAATATACAAAACGCTATCGGTGGGCTGAGCAAGAAGGACTACAAGGCGTTTAGCGATTACGCCAACGCTCGAACGGAATTAGGGAGTGCCCAACCTGGGACTAGTTTAAGCAAAACACCCGAAGAACTGAAAACAATTATTGATAACGGCCAGGAGGCTCACGGTCCTCGCTTCGACGCACTCAACCAGCATTACAAAGATCTAGCTGACTACGCCCACCAGAACGGCCTTATTAGTAGCGAAACGCTCAATAGATATAAAGCTGATAATAACTACATCCGTATCCAGAGAGATATGGGTGATCTGTTGCCTGATAGTTTCGGTAAAGGAAATAGCTACTCTCTTGGCAGTACCGTCCTGAACCAGAAACGTAAAGGTTCTTCACGTGATGTACTCCCTGCCGGTGAAACAGCTGCGAACTACACACAACAGATTTACAAAGAGGCTGCTAAAAATAAGACGAGCACGCAGTTGCTTGATACATTATCGCAACACGGCCTCGCGCAGAAACTAGATAGCGCCGCCGCTGCAAGACACCAGAACACGTCAAAGCTAATCCGCGACGGTAAAACTGAGTACTATAAAGTGTCGCCAGATATGAAACAGGCGATTGATAACATAAACCCATACCAGATGAACGCCGTTATGCAGATACTCGCAGCTCCTGGGCGTGTGTTACGGGCTGGTGTCACGGGTCTTAACCCTATATTTATTGCAAGGAACCTCCTAAAGGACCAGGTAGGCACAGCGATCAACTCCGAACAATTAGCGAGGACTCATAACCCAGTATCGTTTTTTAGTGGACTCTTTAACGCCACAAAAGATGCGCTAGGAGCAAACCACGACCCGCTCTACCAAGATTTCCTCAAGCATTACGGCGACACGACGAGTTACGACCTTACCAGGAATATAAAAGATACCCAGCAAGTTATAAATCGCATTCGTGGTGGCAAGCTGGTCGGTGTAGGTCAGGCCCTGAAGTCACCTATTCGTACGGCTGAAAATGTCGCCTCAATAACCGAAAAGTCTACTCGCTTCCAGAACTATAGAGGAGCTTATAAAGACGCTATCAGCAAAGGCCTACCGCCAGAACAAGCAAGCGAAAGGGCCGCAATGGCTGCTTGGCAGAACTCAGTAGACTTTAGCCGTGCTGGAACATGGGGTAGAGCGATTAATACAGTCGTTCCTTACTGGAACCCCGCAACACAAGGTGTTCGTCAGATGGCAAGAACCCTTACGAAACATCCAATTAAATCTTCACTTACAGCGACTGCGCTTGTTGGTGTGCCTCTGGCAGCCGCCACGGCGTGGAACCTCTCGAGCCCCGATACAGCCGCTATTTACGACAATATTCCTGAATATGAAAAAGAGAATAATCTCATTCTTGTGCCTCCTGGAACTCAACAAAACCAGGATGGGTCCTACGACGTGGTAAAAATTCCTCTCGCTCCAGGATGGAAAGATGCATTCATGCCTATTAGAAGGGCGATGGAGGCATACGCTCACGACAAACCAGCCGAATACGGGCAAATGGCCCAAGACATCCTTCAGACTGTTAGCGGTCCAGTTTCTGTTCAATCTCCAGAGGCTTTTGGTGGTTCGTTTCTCCCTCAAGCGGCTAAACCCTTTGTGCAACAATATGCCAATAAAGACTTATTTAGCGGAAAAACCATCGTTCCCGATTATATAAACCAGGCAACTGACGCTGAGGGAAACCCAGTACCAGAGGCTCAAAAGGCAACTACCCACTCGTCGGGCACAGCTCGTGGTATTGGCTCGGCCTTAGGTGTCTCACCCATACGAGTTGAAAAGTTCGTAAAAGATACTGCGGGTACGGTTGGTCTGCAAGCACTGAACGCCGTCGATAGCACGTTAGCGGGTGCTGGGGTTATTCCTAAAGACCAGGTGGGGGGCCAATCTATACAAGAAGGGCTTAGAAAGAGTTTTGGGTCTGCTCAGGGCATTGATAACGCCAACAAGAGTGAGGGAGCAAAACACTTTGATAACGTTGCGAAGGCCACTGCTAGCCTCAATCAGAACGAAAAAGCTGCCTTTACTTCCCTTCACCCTACTACAAAGAACTTCCTCGGTGAACAAGTTTACGAAGCTGACTCCACATATAATCCAGCGGCAAGATTAGATATATATAACCGCTTCCCGAAAGTATTCGAGGCAGACAAGCAACTAGATAAGAACAACCGTGACTTAGGAAAGCCAGGTAACCCACTTTTCGACCTGAACCCTGCACAAGTAAAAAAGGTTCTCGAAAAAGACAACCTCCCACCAGGGACAAAAGACCCCGAGTTAAGTAATTTATACAAACAGGAATGGTACTCAGACTATGCTGTTAAGAAAAGCGGCTTCTTCAAAGCGATTCAGGATAACCAGGCTAAAGACCTTGCTACTGCACGAGCTACGGGTGATACGAAGAAAGTTGACTCAATAACTGCGTCGATGGACAAGTTTAGCTCTTCTTCAAACCCATACCCGACTGCTTCTTCAGATGTACAAAACGCAATGAACTCCTACTCGAGCCTCCCGAAAGGGAACGGATCACGTTCAGCATGGATAAAGGCGAATCCTACAGCTTGGAGTGCAATGCAGAACCAATTTGCCAAAGTTGATGACTGGCAGAATAAACAGCGTGAAAAAAGAGGGTTAGAACCTACGAGTGGCGCACAAACCACGGGGAGCAGTACATCACGTGGTGGTAGAGGTGGTAAGGGGTCCGGCTTAGGCAAGTCCAACTACGCTTATGCCGTCTCTTTGAAGACTGGAGGAGAGCATAAAAAGCCCAGCGGAAAGAATAGGAAAATAACCCCTATAAAGATTGCTTCTGGCAAAGCTTCAAAGCCCACTGTTGCCCTAAAGAAGAGCAACGTGTAGCAGTTTACTATACAAAGTATAGTAAAAACGGTACAATCGGGGTAGAAATAAAAATGGGACGTAAAAATGACTTCTGAAAATTACGACGACATATTCTCATCGTTTTACCGTTTGTACCGCGCAGAGGCAACTGTTCCTGCATCCACAGACGATGAGTACACGATTGGGATGAGTTTTGCCAACGAGGCGCTTTCTCGTTGGGCTAACTATGACGGTGTGTATTGGAAGGAACTTTTCGATACCAACTTAAACGATGGTAGTGGGTCTCAAACTATCGCAACGGGCACGACTAAATACTCGGCTCCTACGAATATGCGAGAAGCTGGCGGACTCATCAAGATAAAGAACAGCCTTGGTAATACCGTCCGCACATATCAAATTATCCAGCCAGAAGAAGCGCAGTTTAGGAGCGACAGTAGCACGTACTGCTACTTCACGAACAGCCCCCTTTACTACAGCACCGGAACTGCATCACAAAGCGGAGCAACGATCACAGGTGTCGGTACTACTTGGACATCCGCGATGATCGGTATGCAGTTTGTATTCGTGACGGGTGAGAGTGCGACGATTACTGCTTTTACAAGCACGACAAGTCTTACTGTAAGCGTGTCGCGGACTGTAAGCTCTTCGGCTTACCGGATTTTAACGAAGGGTTTCACGCTCAATGTTAACCCCGCACCTGATAGTTCAATAAACGGAATGCGTATAGATTATGTCTATTATAAAAAACCAACCCTCTACACATCAGGTTCATCCAGATCCGAAATACCTGATCCCTACTTTGTTGTTCATCGTATGTTGGCTCAACGTTTTAGGGCTTCTAGGAATCCGTACTATTCTTCGGCTTTTAAAGATGCTGAAGAAGCTTTGAAAGTAATGCAATTCGACAACAATTCCGGTTCGTGGGCTGACCCTTGGAAGCTTGCTGACAATAGTGGGAGTGATTGGGGATCGTAAATGCCTTATATTGAGACAAATGACCTGCCAACGACTTTTCCAAAGCCTGAGTATCTTACACTAAGTAGCTTTAAACGAGGGGTTATCTCCCTTATCGACAAGTCAAAGCTACCCCGGGATGCGCTCGAAGAGGCCGAGAACGTTTTTCTTGTAGAAGATGGGCAGCCTTCACCACGACCAGGAGTTGGCTGGTATGGCTCCGAATCTCCAAATGGGCTAGGTGTTGATGGGTTTGATTATTTCGATACATCAGGGACCATTCATATCGTATTGGCTGCGGGAGGTACTATATACCGTTCTGTCGATGACGGCCTGAACTGGACGGCGTGTACTGGCGTGACATATACCGTTGGAAACTCTGTCAGTATGAATCAGTACAATTCGTTGCTATACATAACAAACGGCACTGATGCCCCGATAATTTACGACGGGACAACCGTCCTGACGCAGTACGTATCCCTTGCGACGCCCGCTGCCCCAACCATAGCGGAAACGGGCTTGGCGGGAACTGGAAACCAGTATTACTACAAGTGTGCCAGGGTGAACTCAATTGGATTCTCGGCGGCGTCCGTAGCCTCAACGGTCGTAGAGTCGTCGCTTGCAAGAGAAGTGTGGGATTCTACAACCAACTTTGCAACAATTACAGTTCCGGCTCTTGCCGCCACACAACTTCGAACAGATATTTACGTAAGTACTGATAACGTTAACTTTTACTATCTCGCTTCCACAGCCACCACGACGTATGTAGATAACGGATCGGCGATCATCGTTCCTTCCACCACTGCCCCTGTCGCCTCTACTGCTACCGGACCGAAAGTAAAGCAGCTTGTGAATGTGGGCTCTCGCATGTATGGAGTGCAAGACTCCGAAAACCCTTACAGGATCTGGTTTACCTCCGGAACGGCCCCTCTCGGAGCGTTTTCGAGCGCATTTGACGGTGGTTATATAGACTGGCAGCCAGGCGGTAAGTATCGCCCGGTCCGTGTTGAGGATTACCGCGATGGAAAAGGTACGCCTTTAGCGACAGTTTGGCTAAATAGTGCTGATGGTCAGGGTGCAATCATCCAAATCTCCCTCGATACGCTAACCGTGGGGGATGTTTCCATAACCGTTCCGTCAGCCTATAAGTTACCTGGATCACGCGGAACACCATCTCCTGGAAGCGTCGTAAACGTGCTTAACGATTACTTCTTCTATAACTCACAAGCAATCTACAACCTTGGCTCACGCGCACAGTTCCTGAACCTCCTCTCGACGGACGAAGTTTCTGCCAATATCCGCCCAACCGTAAAACAGATAACCTCAAGCGCTGAGAGCGCCATTGCCTCCGTGTACTTCGACGCCAAAGTATACTTTTCGGTACCTCGAGGATCGTCAACCAATAACTTCACGATGATTTACGACACCGAAAGAAAAGCGTGGCTCCCGTCTGCCTTCACACTCGGATTCAATAAGTTCCTCCGCTATACCGACACAAACGGGGTGCAACGGCTACTTGCCACGAAACCTGGTGATAAAAGGCTAAGTGAGATAAACAGCGGTATCCAAGGAGATTACGGTGTAGCTTTTATGACCTCTGTTACTACGGGACTTTACTCAACAACAAAAAATAGGGCGGAGTTCCAGTTTACCGAACAGGCCGAGTTCGAGCTTTCTAACCCGCAAGGTTCAATATCCGTTGAACTGTTGGGAACAGAACGCTCCCAAGGGTTTGCTTCGACAAAAACAGCCACCGTACAAGCTGGCGGGACACCGTACGGCTGGGACTCGTTCTCATGGGATACCACTTTGTGGGACGATACCACGCTTGTCCAAGATCCGTTTTCCGAGTCTTCGGTGTGGCGCTACTTCACCGTACAGAAGGAACTTCGCGCCGTGCAGTGGCATATCACAACTAATGCGCTAGACGCATCGTATATCCTTCGAACTCTACAGACATGGGGAACGCAAACGCAGGCAGGATTCCCGCGCCAAGAGAGGCTCAACTAATGAAAACTAAAAGAGAGGTAATAAAATGTCAACAAATGTAAGTAGTGTCGTATCGCACTTTCCGGATGCTGAGAATGGTTTTACCACCACTCTTGCTTCAACGATCGCTTCCGGCGCCACTACTGTCCCCTTAAACTCAGTAGCCGGTTACACGAACGGTTTGCCAGCGGTATTTGTGGTGGATCCATCAGATGTAACAAAAAAGCAAACTTTCACAGGAATTATTGATACGTCCGGCGTCCAAGTCACAAACGTAGTATGGACAGCTGGTACAAACCAAACACATACAGGTGGGGCAACGGTGGTTGACTATGCTACCGCCACTCACATAGCAATGGTCAGTAAGGGCATCCTTATCCACTCCGACCAAGACGGAACACTAAAGGCTGGTGCTGTGGATGGAGCGGGCGTACTCGCAAGTAATGTGGTCACCACCGCAAAAATACTAGACGGTAATGTAACTTTCGTAAAGCTGTTATCAACTATCTTTAGTGGGCAACTTACGACTTATTCGAACCCAGGCTCAGCCGGTGGTACAAACTCTTTCTTCTACGGCAATATCGGAGGGATTAAGCTCTTCTTCGGAACAACGGCAGCAGTAACGACATCAAGCGGTTCTACGACATCTGTCATCACCTACCCGACATCGTTCTTTACGACCGTACAATTCGCCACCGCTCAGACCTTTGCTATGACTGGTGTTGCCACGCAGTACTGTTCAGTCAACGACTTAGCGCTGGGAACGACCAACATCACACCTTACATAAACTCAACGGGAAGCGGTACAGCCAAAATATCCTTCCTGGCGATAGGGACGTAGTGTGAGCGAACAAGTCATCCTCGCTATCGTTGCCATTCTCGCTACCACAGTAGGAGCTCTCATATGGGTTATAAAATACATGTTCGATAAAATCCTGCCCCTTCTTGAAAAGATGGATAAGTCTATAGAGAAGAACACCCGAGCTACAGAATCAAACGATAAGTACCTTCGTGAGCGAAATGGCAGAGACTCGAAAATGTGGGTCGAAGTCAGCGCCGGGCTGAAAGCACTCACTGAGAGTATCAAGAGCAGCTGAAGAGAATATCATGGAGGAAATATGACAGAAACTTACGAAGATTTTAAAAGAAAATACCCAGCTGGAAGTTCTGTCGCCAAGCCCTTCCCTCCGTTCGACTTTGCGGGTGAGTGTGTCAGTTACACACTCACAAAGGCCGTTGAAGTAGATGGTGTTCCCTTCGCTGCACCCCTGGGAGACGCTGCACAAATTCCACTCCACCCGACCTTTCGACAGTACTACCAGCAAGTTGCGCTCCCTATACCAGGTGACCTGATGTTCTGGGGCGACGATTCCGGTACCTGGACGGGGCCAGAAGGTCACACAGCTCTTTACGATGCCCCGGGGCTCATGATGAACCAGAATTTTAACGGAAGCCGAGTGGTGAGCAAGAACGCAATTTTCACCCCAGGCTTTATTGGATATTTTAGGGTAAAGGAGGAGCAAGTGAGTAAACCAACTTACGATGAGGTTCTAAGCCAGTTCAGGACGTTTATTGGTCAAGACCCAACTGAGCAACAGCAAAACTATTATGTGGCGAGAGACTGGGGAACACTGAACGGTGACCTACTCCGATATACGTCCGATCGACTCAAAGAAGCACATTCTCAGGCGCAAGCCGCAGGAGCACCAAACGAAGATGCCAAAAAATGGCAGCAACTAGCATCACTGCTAGGAGTTAAATAAAGGAGAATAATATGACATTAAATTTACCACCTAAAGTACGAATTGTGCTTTACCTGCTAACTGTAGTAGGTACCCCTGTAGTTGCTTACCTGTTTGCCAAGAAGTATGTTGGCGAGCTTGAGGTAACCCTTTGGTCAGCTGAAGTGGCAGTTGCAGCGGCAGTTGCTGCATTTAATGTAGACACGAGCAAGAAGTAAGTTGCAGATCTACAATTTGTGTGCTAATATATGAATATCACTTTGTAATTTGACGCTCTCGAAGGTTTCGGCCAACGAGAGGAAACAATACGACTCCTCTCAACCCATTCGTGGGTAGGGGAGTCTTTTGTTTTACCGTCGTGGATTGCTTAAAAACGCTATAGAGTTTTCGGCATGTCAACAATGAAATAGGTTTAGGCTGGTATAAAAATCAGTTCTATTAAGGGTATTCAAAAATGGAGGTTAAATGCAACATGTCAGCTCTATCGCCCACCCCTTCTATAGCTATGGCAATAGAAAAAGGTCTAAAAGACCTTCTATAGCTATAGAAAGACTAAGCAAGCGTGAAGAGGATCAAGTCCTCGACTCGTATCCAGAATTGATTTCTGAAAACTACCGTGGTTGGTGCGTGAACCGGCTGAGAGCGCTCGGCAGAAAAGAGTTTGTTAAAATTGCTGACCGCGCTATGAAACACGGAGATAATCGTCAAAAGCTGTTTGTATACTTGATAAAATAACGTTCAGCTTTTAAAGCGGCAAGATGGTGTGATTTGCCTCACACTTACCTCTGATGATTTGTACACACGATGCGTATATTGCATAATTAGCTTCTTACTATACAATTCCTAATAAGCGAGGGTAGAGAAAGGACCTATTTGGTTCCTGTTCCGGTCCTGTCCTCAGTTGTGCCTGACTTTCTCGACTACTGTTCGAGTGAGCTTGGCTTGTCCCCAAAAACCGTCGATAATTACAAGAGAGAATTAGGTAAACTTGTTCGTTGGGGCGGAAGCAAAAGAGTTAGTGAGATTGAGATTCAGCAACTTACTCAGTATTTCAGAGACGAAGAAGCAAGGGGGCTAAAGGTAAGCTCTGTGAACACTGCGAGGCGAACGGTAAGGAGTCTTTTTTACTACCTTCAACACTATCGGAGGGTACCCGTATTATTCGATTTCGCGATGGTCCGGCAGAAGAAGGACTACGGCAAGATCCCCATGAGGGTAGCCTCTACTGGCGATGTAGAAAAGGTGATGGCATTCCTCACAGACCAACAGGACAAATTAATTGTGGCGACTTTATTCGGGGCTGGTTTAAGAATTAGTGAGTTGATCTTTCTGGACGTAAAGGATATAGGTGAAGGTTGTGAGCTTGCTGTAAGAGGAAAGGGCGGTGTATTTCGACCCGTTCCGATCACCAGAAGTCTTCACACAGCCTTACGAAACCATATACTGGACCATGCCATAAAGTCGGGTGCGGTGTTCAGGTCCTCAGAGGGGAAGCGGTACTCCGTGAGCGGGTTGAGAAATAGATTCATTCGCAAGCTCAAGCCCCATGGTTTATATCCGTCGTTCCACTGGTATAGACACGGAATCGCAACAGAACTATATAATAACGGAGCAGATATACGCTTCGTCCAGGAGTTTTTAGGCCATGCAGATATACGCACAACCCAAATATATACTCATGTTTCAGCTGAGCGCAGGAGAGATGTGTATGATGAGAATTTCCCCAAAGGGTTCAACCTAAATAAGTTGTTGACACAAGCGGAATAGCGTGCTACATTAAGAGTATCAGCAGACGAAATACTACTGAACGAACCTAAAGAAATCATCAAAATGTACAATCTTTGTACGCAGGATAAGGCGATCATATATGAGAGCCTTATATGTCTAAAGTACCTGCCTACAGAGGCAGGTTTTTTAGTTAAATCTGTTTCTGTCAAGTATTTTAGTCCCTGTTATGAAGATAATGGGGATTTTTTGTTCCCTTGTACGATCTCGTAGCAACTGGCGGCTATCTCTTTGGTAATCCACCTCTTAATACGAGGTGGATTTTTGTTACCCAACGGGGGCGTCAAATTACAAAGTGATTCCTCCGCAGGTCACAAAACCTGAGATTGCGACCGCTCACCACATATTGTAGGGTGCTAGCCACTAGCAATCGGAGAACATTTACAACTCGACCTTCCAAACCTGTTCAGGGTGGAACCTGTGTAGCGGGAATAGTGAACTAACAGTAGCTATAGATAGACGATGGGTTTGGTTGGGAGATTCAGCGTGAGTAAGTGGTGAGCGCCAAACCGTTGCAGGCGTTTAATGTCGCATCGAAAATGAAGTGCAGCCATCCTTACTTTGTACAGATACATGGACATATAAGTGGCGGAATAGATAGACGCGATGCATGAGCCTAGGAGAAGTCCGACCGGACTCGCCGCCCCACTACTCAAATGTGTGGGCATGCAGGGTGACTATACGAGTTACGACAAGATGGACCGGCTATATTCCGTTCCTACGTCTCGTCAAATCCCTGCCTTATATGTTCAAACATGGCTACATAAGTAATGCCACAACCTATACCGTAAGATCTGGGAGTATAACGACTCTTATGTAGTTCAAAGCTAGAGCGTAGTAGTGCTGGTAGTAATTAAGACTAGTGGGGTGATTCCCCTGAAAGTAATCCGTATTCATCATTCATTACGGAACACGGTATTTGCTACTAGCACCATACGCTCTAGCCATGTATCTGTACAAACCCCTTACGCACAATGCGAGAGTGCGTAAGGAACGTGAAATTAAATCAAAAAAGGGAGGTATGTATGGAAGACAACTTTCTTATAAAAGAGTCGTTACAGATAGGTAATATAAACGGCCTAGAAGTTGCGCTTGAATTAGCAGAACTACAAAGAGAGACGGGAAAAGATATTGACTATCTTATCTACTCTCTGAAAGAACTCATAGAAGAACGCAAAGCAGCTCAATAAAGGTTTATTGGTCGGGAAGGTGGGCTCCAAGTAATCGCAGTGTGCCGATTGCCCACCTTCCCGACCCGTAAGAACTACGAAAGGTAGAACATGATCACATTTATAGAAGTAGAAATTAAGTCCTCAATTCATAAAGTTATAGTTTACAGAGTAAAAAAGTCGCCACTAAAAAACGGTATGACTGACGTTAGGATTTCTCCAGTGGGGACGGTATGAGTAAAGAAAGTATGAAGTTTGGCGACAAGGACTATTCGCTCGTCCCCGCACGATTAAAAAAGTTTAGAGAAGCGAACCCGAGGGCGTCAATCACAAGTAAGTCCGTTCGCTTCGATGACGGATCGGTAGAATTTACTAGCTACATCTTAAAAGATAAAGCCGACGAGTTTTCTGCTGATGCCGACGGACACGCTACGTATAATGCTGAAGAACTAAAAAAGCAGAAGTCACTCGAGAAGCTAGAGACAATTTCAGTTGGCCGAGCGTTAGCGAAACTAGGCTATCTTAACGACGGTCAGGTTGCTACGACTGAGGAGATGGAAGAGTTTGAAGCCTATCAGCTGAGTAAAGTTGACGAAGCGGGAGAAGCCATAAAGCGCGCTCAGAAGAGAGGCGATTTTGAAGCAATCCTATCAAGTCTGAACGCCGAGCAGCAAAAACAGCTTACCCCGATCGTGAAAGCTCGTATGCAGGAGCTGAAAGATGCTAAGTAATCCTATTTATGTGGAACAAGGCGCTCCCGAGTGGTTTCAGGCTCGCTTAGGTCGCGCTACAGCCAGTCGGTTCGGCGACATTATGGCAAAGATCAAAACGGGCGAACCGGCAAGTAGGAAGAACTACCGGGCTTTACTTGTCGCTGAAAGGCTGACTGGTATACGCGAAGAGACGTTTCAGTCTAGCGCCATGGCGTGGGGAACCGAAACTGAACCACTCGCAAGGCTGCGGTACGCGCTGAGCTCAGGAAACGATGTTAAGGAGTGTGGGTTTTTTGCTCACAACGACTTAATGGTCGGGGCTAGTCCCGACGGTCTTGTTGCTGAGGACGGACTACTCGAGATAAAGTGCCCAAACTCGGCAACTCATATCGAAACACTACGCAAAGAACTTGTTCCGTATCTGTATTACTGGCAAGTCATGGGGCAAATATGGATTACAGGACGCCAATGGTGTGACTTTGTTTCTTTTGACCCGAGAATGCCAGCGAATGCACAATATTTTTGTACACGGGTATGGCGCGACGAAGCGAAAGTAAAGCAGTTGCAAACCGAAGTGACAGCCTTTTTGGAGTCTGTCGATTCAGATGTGGCGTTTATTGAGAACTATAAAAAGGAAGACTGATGAAAAAACTAAAACAAATACTCGAAGTGATTTTATGGGCGGCAGGAATATATGTCGTCTTTTTCTTAATAGCAGTTTTATAGGAGGTAGGTGATGAGCGAAATATTGAAACATGCCGCCATTTTAGACGGCGTAACTCCTCGTGTTGACGGATCGCTAACGCTGCGTTTCGTAACTCAAGAGGTATCGAAACCCGAGATAGTGACAGCAATGGACTTCTACCAGAACTTCGGTTATTTGGTTTTTAAGAAGAACACCATTGATAGTGATGATGTTCCGAAGGGAAACGCATCGAGAGACGGAAAGTCACCATCACAGCGCCTTAGAGCAAGGCTTTATGTGTACCACCAAGAAAAGAAGATCGGAGCACCGGAAGAGTTTGAGTTGTGGTATGAACGTCAGCTCGAAAAGGTAGGTCAACAATATCTAGACGGATTGGAGAGATAGTATGCCAGTATCAGAAACGAGCAAAGAAGCGTATACGAAGATTCAGGATAAGTTGGGTGCAAAACAGATGGTTGTATTCGACACCATTCGTGAGCTAGGCAGGGCGACAAATGAGATGATTTCGGAGCACTTGAATTGGCCAATTAACAGGGTAACTGGAAGAGTTACAGAGCTGAAAAGGTTTGGCGTTATTGATGTCGAAGGCCTCGGGAAAAACAGGTCAGGCCACTCTGCTAAATTATGGTCTATTCGCGACCCTAACGACAAAAAACTACTTATCGACTGCGGGGAGTAACTATGGTATATCGACAAGGAAAAAACTTGGATACCATGAAGAGCGCATCATGTCCCGAGTGTAAATCAACACGACTCATACTCGGCAAAGGAAAACTGGTCTGTTCTGACTGTGGTCACATGATTGGTCGGACGATGAACAAGTACGGCGCTAAGCGAACTGAGTTCAATGGGAAGATCTACGATAGCAAGTTCGAGGCGTCTGTCGCGACTGAGCTTGAAACACGTAAAAGGGCAAAAGAGATTAAAGACTACGATACGCAGTACCGTGTTGAGTGTTGGGCGTACTGTGCCGACGGAACAAGAGCTTTCGTCGTGAAACATAAGGTAGACTTTCGCCTTCACCATAACGATGGAAGTTTCGAGTTACTTGAGGCAAAAGGCGTTGAGACTAGCGACTATAAGTGGCGCAGAAAGTGTCTTGAGGAACTGTGGCTACCGCTCAATAAGGATCATATTTACACGGTTGTAAAACAAGGTAGCCATCATGGGTAGCTTATCTGGTAAGCAGCGTCTTCAGCTTGTTGTGTTGTGGATTAAGCATGGCCGTGAGGGCGATAAGGAGGAGTTTATTAAAAAAGTATGTAAAGCGAAGGGTATTGAATATACGCCTCCGCCTCTGAAAATGGAGAGGAGATAACATGGCTGGAACTAGAGCGGGTGGCCTACGTGCCGCAGCTAAGAATATTGAAAACGACCCCAACTTTTACGCAAGGATCGGGGCGATAGGCGGTAAGAACAGTAACACTGGTGGGTTCGCGGCCAGGACGGAGTGTCATTGTGATGCTCTACCTCACCGACACCACAAGGCTCAGTGTGCTGGTAAAAAAGGTGGAGCCATCTCCCGCAAACATAAGAAGGTCCTATGACCGAGCTCTACCACCCCTCACCCTCCCAAGAAGCAGACGAAGAAACCACTGCCTATTGGAAACTAGTAGAACAAGACGCTCTTAGAGCACTCAATTACGCCAGAAAGATGCTAGGCCAACTAGCTTTGGAACATAACGAATTAACGAAAGAAGGAGAATAATATGGTAAAAGTAAAAGCAACAATCAAGATTCTAAACTACTTCAGCGGAAGTGTTTTGTTTGAATCAGAAAAAGAAACTATTAAGGAAGCAGTGCAAGATGCTGATCTGCAAGATGCTGATCTGCGAGGTGCTGATCTGC
>Ga0137373_10000409_pt1 | contig 41234 bp, 36 predicted proteins | sample SagtaG_5_FD_104912 | JGI IMG/M metagenome (GOLD analysis project Ga0137373, IMG submission 104912) | Vadose zone soil microbial communities from Sagehorn Ranch, Mendocino, California, USA - Sage1_R_80_16 metaG | ecosystem: Environmental > Terrestrial > Soil > Vadose zone | place: USA... | reverse complement strand
GTGATCAAAACGCCGATCCGGGCCCCGAAGGCGAACGCCTTCGCCGAGCGTTGGGTGAGAACGGCACGCCGGGAGTGCCTCGACCACCTGCTGATCCTCGGCCGACGCCACCTGGAGGGGGCCCTGCGGGAGTTCGTGATGCATTACAACGCGAGCCGACCGCACCGTGGTCTCACCCCTCAGGCTTCGGCCAGAATGACCTCCTCTTCGTGCCCCGGGATCTGGGTGCGGACCTGGGGTCGGCGGCGGTCCTTGGGCAAGAGCGCGGACAACCCGTACCGCTCCGCTCGCTTGCACCACCGGTAGTAGCTCTGCCGGGATATCCCGGCCTCCCGGCACGCCCTGCTCGGGCCGACCTTCGCTGCCCGTTCGATGACGTGCAGCCTTCGGTGGTAGATGATCTCGGCAGGGGTCACGGTGGCTGCCTCCTTTCGATGGTTGGACCCAAAGAAAGGATTCACCACCTGGCCCCTCTTGCGTGGGAGGTGCAACCTCAACCTGTGCACAGGAAGCACCTAGGGTCTCCGCACATGCCGGCGAAAGACCCGAGGAGCCGCGGCGGATCGCCCGGCTGGGCGGCCTGGGCGGTCGCTCGGACCCCAGCAAAATACACGAAGCCAGCCCCAGAGACGTTCCTGGGAGAGCGCCAACGTCGAGTGAGTGCGGCTCTGAGAATCCACATGTTGCGCCCGCTCGGGCATCTGCCAAAGCCCGCAGGAAGCGACGCCTGGCCCGCGCCTGGAGCGTCGAATCGACGGTCGAATCCCCGACGTGTATTTCGTGTCCCTAGCTTCCCTCACAATGCAGGGCGAGTGCAGGATTGACAACGTTCGGCCGAGAACGGGTGGAGATGAGCGAAATCGAAACACTCCCGGAGAACGCAGGGGTGAGGAGGACCCTGTGATGGTCGTCCTGTTCTCCGATCTCCACCGCGACGCCTCGTTTGCGTGGCTCAGCCTCAGGGCGGCGGCGACGCCAGGCCCTGCGCGAGACCCTGGGGAAGATCGCTGAACTCGTTCGACAGGAACAAGCAGACGCCCTCCTGTGCGGCGGAGACCTCTACGAGCACGATCGGTTCACCCCCGACACGGCCGAGTTCAGGAGGACCTTCGAGGAACTCCACCCAACCCCAGTGCTATCGCGCCTCGAAACCACGACTGGGGGGACCAGAAAGCCTCTATCGCAGGGTGGATTGGCCTCCGAACGTCCATCTCTTCACCGAGGATCGTCTGCGACCGAGAGAACTGGCCGACGGGCTCACCGTATGGGGCGCCAAGGCGCTCGACATGCTCCAGGCGCTCAACACCGGACACAAGGTTCGCTCTCCACCGCGCACGCGAACTTTCCGAACGGAACACCCTGCGGCGAGGCTGGGCTGGAGGACCTCACAGAGACTCGTTGAACGACATCTCGCCAGGGTTCGCCCCTGCTCGCAACCGGCATGCCGTCGGCTGCTCTAGGGGATGGCGATCGTCGCCGTGTAGAGGTCTAGCTGGTGGAGCGTCCCATCTGGGTTGTCGCCCGTGCTGTTCGAGTTGTCCGACCAAGCGGGCCGGAAGAGGCCCGACTGGAAGGCGGCGTGGGTGTAGTCCCCAAAGTCGAAGAAGCTCTCCGCGTCAGTAGCGTTCGATGTCCCGGCGCTCACCTGGAAGTTCGGCGCGAAGCTCACCCCCCCGTCGGTGGAGAACGTCGCCCAGATCTGCACGTCGTCGTTCGGGATGCCGTCCGTGTCCCCGGCTCCGCCCTGTCCGAGATCGTTGCGGGCGTCGTACCAGGAGGCAGCGACCGCCCCAGATGTCTGATCGAGTGCGATCGCCGGGTTCACCTGGCTGTTCGTGGTCGCGTCGTCGTTCAGGCGCGCCGCCGGGGACCACGTCGCTCCGGCATCGTCCGAGAACTGGAGCAGGATGTCCATGTTGTCGCTCTCGTTCTTCACTTCCTGGGTCCAGATGGCGTAGACCCGCCCGTCGTGCAGGCCGCCGCTCCGGTCCCACGCGAGGTTCGCCTCGGCGTCGACCGAACGATGGGGCTGGACGGGCAGGTAGTCGAAACCGCCGACCCGGGTACGGGCCAGGAACACTGGGGTGCGAAACCCCTCCCCGCCCAGTCCATCGGGGTCGACCGCCGTGTAGATGTGGGCTCCGCCCTGGTTGTTCGTCGCGTCCTGGTAGATGACCATGACCTCGCCGTTCGGCCCGACGGCCGTGTCACCGTAGTTGCCACGTCCGTTGGCCGTGGGGACCGTCTCCGGAGCGGAGAAGGAGCCGAACTGCCCGAGCCCGGTGACCGGTGCACCCGAGGCCTGCACGACCGTCTGCGGGTAGCTCGTGTAGCTCACCCAAACACTGTTCGGGCCAACCGAGATCGAGGGCTGGTCGGCACTCGCCGATCCCTTCGGCGCTCGACGCAGCCCCTTCGCGCCGGAATGGTCGGGGTTCCCCACGCCCTTTACCTTCGTGGGAACGATCTCCGTAACCTTGGTGAAGGTGAGGCCCCCGTCCGTCGAGACGGCGATCGGAACGTTGTTGTCGGTGTTGAGCAGATAGACCATCCAGAGGTTGCCGAAGCGGTCCCACGCCAGCTGCTGATCGCAGCAGATCTCCCCGAGGTCTCCGCCTGTGCCGATGACCTGCCGGGTCCAGGTCTGGCCCCCGTCGAAGGAGACGCCCTCGAAGATGCCGCTCACCACGTCGGGGAGCACGGACATGGCCACGACGTTTTGTGGGTTGGTCGGGTTGACGGCGATGGCGTCCTCGGCCTCGTTGCCGCTCATGGCGCTCGCGTCCGCGTTGGGTGGCGACTTCGCGGGGCTACCGACTGCCGAGGCCTGGGATGACAGCGAGGCAACCAGAAGGAGAACCACGGGTGTAACGGCACGCCGGACCAATGATCGACCGCTCATCGCTTCCCTCCTCGAATGGTGATAGCGGCCGATTCTACGTTGGACCGCGCGAGCGCGCAGCGGCAGCTTGGGTCCCGGAGGTCTTAACCTCAATGGCGGCGGGAGGCTTTTACTCCGCCACTCCCAAGAAGTAGGTCGAGCGACCATTCTCGTGCGCGACGACTACCCGACGACTCCGGGCGCCTGGGACGACAGCTACGAGGGGCCCGATGGAACGGGATACGTGACCAAGCTCGACCCCGATGGATCATCCCTCGGGTACTCGACACGGCTCACGGGTGTGGGGGTCAAAAACTCGGTTCCGCGCCTGAGTGACGCCGCTATATAGCACCCTTCGTGTCTTGCGATCCTTCGTCTACTTCGTGCTCGTCCGTCTACTCGGACTGTTCGCCGGAAGGGGGAGCGTGTCCCAGCTCCAGCTCGAGAACGCCGTCCTCCGCCACCAAGTGAAGGTCCTCAGGCGGACGGTCCGACGCCCGGAGCTGAAGGACCGCGACCAGACGTTCCTCGCTGCAACGAGTCGAGCGCTATCCCGTGACCGTTGGGCCTCGTTCATGGTCACGCCCCAGACGCTGCTCCGGTGGCACCGCGAGCTCGTCAGACGGAAGTGGACCTACCGGCGGCGAAGCCCCGGCCGACCCGCTCTCGATTCCCAGACCACCGACCTCGTCACTCGCCTCGGCCGGGAGAACCCGAGGTGGGGATGCGTGAGGATCCAGGGCGAGCTCCGCAAGCTGGGGGTCCGGGTTGGAGCCAGCACGATCCGGCGGATCCTTCGCCGAGCTGGCCTCGGACCGGGGCCACGGCGCACCGGTCCCACCTGGAGAGAGTTCCTCCGAGCGCAGGGGAGAGGCGTGTTGGCCTGCGACTTCTTCACTGTCGAGACCGTCTTCCTGAAGACGCTCTGCTTCCTGTTCTTCATCGAGCTCTCCACCAGGCGGGTCCACGTCGCCGGCACGACGAGCCGTCCAGACTCAGCCTGGGTCACCCAGCAGGCTCGGAACCTCCCGATCACGGGAAGTCTCGAGGAGAAGCACGTCCTGCTCCGGGATCGAGACGCCAAGTTCTCTGGCCCTTTCGACGAGGTCTTCCGAACCGAAGGGATCGCGGTGGTGAAGGCGCCGGTTCGTGCACCGAGCGCGAACGCGTTCGCGGAGCGATGGGTAGGCACCGTTCGGCGGGAGTGCCTTGACCACGTACTGATCTTCGGCGGGCGTCATCTGCAGCGAGTCATGGACGGCGTACGCCGAGCACTACAACCGGGCGAGGCCGCACCGGACCATCGACCTTCAGCCGCCTGATCCCGCTTCCTCTGCGGAAGGAATCGCTGGCTCGCGAGTCCGCCGGCGAGACGTCCTCGGCGGGCTCATCCATGAGTACGAGCGGAGCGCTGCATGACTCGTGTCAGGATTTTGGAGCCCGACAGGCCCAGAAGGGGCACTACCTGCCCCACGCCCCACGACAGCGGCTCGCCGCTGCCGGACCGATTTCAGACGCGGCGCGTCACTCTCGTGTCAAGGCCTTTGGACCCGACCGCCGAGGGATCCTGGGGCGGTTTGACGGCATTCCTCCGGCGGTGGGAGGGTTCTCCCTCCGGTCCAGGGAGGTTTATTCGATGGGTCGTCTCCTGCGTCCTATCCTCGTGGCCGCGCTCGCCGCCGCCGCGCTCGTAACCCCGGTTCGCGCCGTGACGGGATCGTCCTCGGCGTCGTACATCGTGGTGCTGAAGGACTCGGTCTCGAAGCCGGCGAGCGTCGCCAGGGACCACGCGTACCGGTACGGCGTCGACGTGGAGTTCGTGTACCGCGCCGCGCTCAAGGGATACGCGGGGACGGTCCCGACCGATCAGCTGGCCAGGCTCGAGGCCGACTCCCGAGTGGCCTTCGTGTCCCGGGACGCGCCCGTCTCGGCCGACGCGCAGGTCCTGCCCACTGGGATCGACCGCATCGACGCGGACCTCAGCCCGACCGCCCGCATCGACGGCGTGGACCAGCGCGTGGACGTCGACGCCGCCGTCATCGACACCGGCGTCGATCAGCACCCGGACCTCAACGTCGTGGGCGGCGTGAACTGCACACCGGGCCCGGATGACGCGTTCGACGACGGCCTCGGGCACGGGACCCACGTGGCCGGGACCATCGGGGCCCTCGACAACGGGTTCGGCGTGGTGGGCGTGGCGCCCGGCGCGCGGATCTGGTCCGTCCGGGTCCTCGGCAGCGGGGGATTCGGCTTCCGGTCGTGGGTCATCTGCGGCATCGACTGGGTGACGGCGCACGCCGACGTCATCGAGGTCGCCAACATGAGCCTGAGCGGTGGCGGCTCCGACGACGGCAACTGCGGGCTCACCAACGACGACGCGGAGCACCTGGCCATCTGCAACTCCGTCGCCGCCGGCGTGACGTATGCGGTCGCGGCGGGGAACCAGGCCACCGACGCGGCCACCCGCGTGCCAGCGTCGTACGACGAGGTGATCACAGTGTCCGCGCTGGCCGACTTCGACGGGAAGCCAGGCGGGCTGGGATCGCCGACCTGCCGTGACGACGAGGACGACACGCTCGCGAACTTCTCCGACTTCGGGGCGGACGTGGACCTCATCGCCCCCGGCGTCTGCATCCTCAGCACTGTGCCGACGTCGGGCCAGATCTCCTCGCCGTCTGGCTACGGGACGATCAGCGGGACGTCCATGGCCACGCCACACGTCACCGGCGCGGCAGGGCTGTACACGGCCACCCATCCCTCGGCCACGGCGGCGCAGGTCCGGCGGGCCCTGATCAGGCTGGGCAGCTCGAACTGGAACGCCGTGGACGACCCAGACGGGATCAAGGAGCCGCTGCTGCAGGCCTCCTCGCTCTGACTGATAGCTCCGGGGGTCGCTAGTTCGCTGGCTGATCCCGACGACGCTGCCTTCCGCGCCGCGGAAGGGAACCGGTACCCGCCGGCGACCGGGCTGGCGCCCGCCGCGGTCTGCGGCTGCACGCCGGCCCCGACCAGTCCGGAGGACACGCCGGCAGCAGCGTGCTGGTCTCGATGGCCAGGACCGGCGTGAGCCGACTGAGCGTTTCGCGTCCCGGGGGATGCGTGAACGTCGTCGGTTCGAGGTAGACACGGCGACCCGCCCGTCGCGCAGGATGGCGACCGTCTCGAAGTCGAATCTCGGGTCGGGGAGCTGCCCCACGCCGGGCGCTGGCGCGGCGTTCCCGAGGCCACGCGGTTGGCGCGTCATCACGGACCCGCCGGTCCAGTTCCGCCGCGCCGCCGGCATGCTGTCCCTACCCCATCCGGTTCCGGGCGACGTGAACGACCTGCGCCCATTCCTGAACATCCACGACGACGACTGTCCTCTGCTGGTGGGATGTCTGGTGTCGTGGCTCCGTCCGCGGGGGCCCTACATCATCGTGGACCTAGCTGGCGAGCAAGAGCCGAGAAGACGACGACGGCCGGCTTCTTCCGGTCCTTGCTCGATCCGAACTCGGCTGGGCTGCGAGCGGAGCCCCGGGAGATCGGAGACCTCGCGATCGCCGCGTAGCACACGTGGCTGGGTGCCTACCACAACCTCTCGGCGATAAGCCGTGGCTCTCCGATGCCCTGTGCCGCTTGTCGACCGGAGGAGGCTTCGGAACCCGGCGGCTCTACACGGACGAAGACCAGGCCTTGTTCGAGGCGATGCGTCCGGTCCTGCTCACGGGAATCGAGCAACTGCCGGACCGAGGAGACTTACTGGATCGCGCTGCCTTCGTCGTCCTGCCCACGATCCCGGCGGACAAGCGCAAGGACGAGCGCCGGCGCCGTGGCCGGGCTCACCACGGAGGAGCCAGCTCGCATCAAGGAGCTCGAGTGCGAGGACGGGAGCTCCGCCGGCCAACGAGATCCTCAAGTCCGCCTCGGCTTTCGTCGTAGGCCCAGGCCGGGGCTGGTGATCCCCCGTTAGCGGATCCGGCGCAGCCGAGAGCTGGCCGCTGGCTGGAAGACACCAGGTCAGCGTCCCGATCTCAATCAGTGCACCCTTCGGCCGATCTTTGCGGAGGGCCTGGACTCACTCGGTTCGTTACCGTCGGTCTCAGTGCTGCGCGAGGTGCCGGTTCACCACCGCGTCTGCCGCAGCGACACTGGGGGCATGGCCGGTGGCGGCGGCCAGGAAGTCGTCGCGATCGAGCGCGTACACGCGGAGGTCCGGCGCAGCCCGGACCGTGGCCGTGCGGGGGACGTCCCGGAGCAGGGCGATCTCGCCGAAGCTCTCCCCGGCCCAAGCACCGCCACATGGATCCCGTGGCAGATGACCTTGGCCTGGCCGTCCGCCACGATGTAGAAGCGGTCTCCGGGGCCCCCTCTCGGATGAGTTCCGCGCCGTCGACTACCGTGACCGCGCACACCCGCCGAGACTGAGGGGAGCATTAAGGCTGGATCGATCGTGATACCGCGTGCAACCCGTGGGACGCTGGCGGAGGGAGACTCACCATGGCCAAGCTGATCTACTCGGCGATCACCTCGCTCGACGGCTACGTGGCCGACGAGCACGGCCGCTTCGACTGGGCCGCGCCCGACGAAGAGGTGCACGCCTTCGTCAACGACCTCGCGCGGCCGGTCGGCACCTACCTCTTCGGGCGCCGGATGTACGAGGTCATGGTGGCCTGGGAGACCATGGACACCCGCCGGCAGCCATCCACCGTGCAGGATTTCGCGAAGATCTGGCGGGCGGCCCACAAGATCGTGTATTCGAAGACGCTGGATACGGTCTCCAGCGCTAGGACGCGGCTCGAGCGGCACTTCGAGCCCGAAGCAGTCCGCCAGATGAAGGCATCGGCCGGCCGCGACATCACCGTGGGCGGCCCCGGCCTCGCCGCCGAAGCGATCAAGGCCGGTTTGGTCGACGAGTTCCAGATGTTCGTCACGCCCGTCGTGGTGGGTGGCGGAACACAGTGGCTCCCCAACGATGCCCGTCTGAGGCTCGCGCTGCTGGACGAACGCCGCTTCGCGGGCGGTGTGGTCCACCTCCGCTACGGCACCAGGATGTGAGGAGACGGGATCGGCCGATGGTGCGGCGACGCTGTGCTCGCCCGGCGATGGGTCGTGGCGCGAGTGGGACCGTGGTGGCTGAGGCCGAGCATCAGGCAGTTCTGGGAGAGGTAGAAGGTCTCACCCACATGGCGGAGCTACTCATGATCCCGAGGCAGACTGGGCCGCTCGAGCAGTGGTCGTCGGGCTCCTTGAGCTTCCGATAGTGGCCGCGCCGAACGGTGGGTCGCTGGCCTCAGGCTGGTCGAGGGGACCGCATCCTCGAAACGCCTGGTGAGCAGCAGTTTCTGGAGAGGGGCGACGAGCCCAGCGGATCTCTCTTCGAGAACACTGCTTTCTGGACCATTCTCCCGGGGAGAATGACACCGATGTGATTGTGCGCCCAGCAGCTCGGGCGCAAGGAGAGAGAGGAGGTGGTGAACGAGGCGAACACCGAGCGACAAGCTCACGGCAGCCAGCCGGTGTAAGTCCGGTCCGGGGAGACGCCAGGGTCCCCGGTAGCGCGGCTCCCGGCGGCGGGAGAGATCCTGACCGTCGAAGCGGAGCGACAAAGTCCCAGCAAGGGGGCGAGCAACCGGCCGGTCTGCAGCATCAAGCGAAGCCTGCAGCGTCGTCATGTGTCACCTCGCGTGAGCGAGGCCAAGGGGGAGCCGAGCCCGCAATCACAGGGCGAAGGCCACGGAAGGCGCCTCGGAACCTGGAGCGGGCGCCGAAGAACCCCTCGGCGTAAGGGGCGTTGAACGGCCGGAAGGTTGCCGTGGGAACTGGGGAGAGCCTCCTCGGCCCCGGGAGCGGAACCCGGGAAGCGATGCCCCCCTAATAACCGGATCACCCGGGAAGTGGCGGGGCGGCCGAGAGGCAGTCGGAGGGGGCCGTAGTACCGGTAACGGCCGGGACAACAGAACCCGGCCCGAGGGAAGGGCCCCTACTTCACCGATACACGCTCTCGCAAGGAGGGGATCTGGTGAGTGCCCGGGATGAGGGCTAGGACCATCAGGAAGGCCGAAGGCCTTGACGCGTCCCGAGCCTTGCAGGCCGTGCTGTACCGCAGTGCCAAGCAGGATTCAACGCGACGGTTCCTCGCCCTGTACGACAAGGTGGCCCGCGCCGACATCCTTGTCAGGGCATGGGGCGAAGTCCGTGCCAACCGAGGGGCTCCCGGCGTCGACGGCACGAGCATCGAAGACGTCGAGGAGTCCGGGGTGGAAAGACCTTCCTCGAGCAGATCGCCCGATCCCTGAGGGAGCGGACCTACCTGCCCGCCCCACCACCCGGATCGGGCGAGCTTCCTCCGTGCCATGGCCACCCAGCGAGCCCCCATCGCACCCATCCGGTCGTGCGCGAACTCCACGCACACGACCAGGCCGCCGGGGCCGAGCAGTTCGGCGGCTCGCTCCACCGCCCCCTCAGGATCTGTGATGTGGTGCAGGACACGGGAGAAGAGCACGCGGGTCGTAGGGCCCCCTTGCCTCCGAACCCGCCGGGGAACTCCGCGATCTCGTACGACAGTGCGCCACGCTTAGCGCGGAACGGGTCCGTCTCCGCCGTTCGCGCAGCTAGGGCCACCGACTCCTCGTCGACCTCGGCGCCCGTGACGTCGTGACCGGCGCGGGCGAGTTCCAGGGCGATGTGCCCGAGACGTAGAGCCCCTGCAGGGCTTCGGCCCGATCGACGCCTGCACCAGCCAAGCGAGTTCGCCGTATGTGAGCCGAACCAGATCGGGGTTTCGCCACAGGCTGCCGCGGAGCGATCGCCATGGCCGGAGCCGCCGGAGGTCCGGGACGAAACCTTTCGGGTAGCTGCTCAACTGACTCATTCTCAGCAAGTCGTCGGGAGACTGAGTCTCGGTCCGACCTCGCAGGGTCGCTGCCGGCTGGCCGCGGCCCCGAAGGCGGCCCCCCTTCGCTCCGCCGCCACGGTCCGGGCCCGGCTCCTGGGCGAGGGCCACCTGGGGAGAAGTTCCTTCGGGCCCCGAGCGCACGGGACTGTCGCCTACCTCACAGCCTAACCTGGTACCCAGACCTGATTTACGGAGGTAGCCGTGCGAGCGTTCGACGCGTTCAGGGACCAGCTTCCCGACATCGATCCCGAGGAGACCGCAGAGTGGATCCAGTCGCTCGACGACCTGATTGACGAGTCCCCGGGCCGGGCGGGGTTCATCCTGCGCCGGGTCATGCACCACGCCCGGTCCCGGCGGGTCGGCGTACCGTCGATGGTGTCAAGCCACTACATCAACACGATCTCCCCGGAGGAGGAGCCCTATTTCCCCGGCGACGAGGAGCTGGAGCGGCGGATCCGCCGCCTCATCCGGTGGAACGCCGCCGCCATGGTTACCCGGGCCAACAAGCACTACGAGGGCATCGGCGGCCACATCTCCACGTACGCCTCGGCGGCCTCGCTGTACGAGGTGGGATTCAACCACTTCTTCCGGGGCGGGGAAGCCGAGGGTGGGGGGGACCTGGTCTACTTCCAAGGCCACGCGGCTCCCGGTATCTACGCCCGGGCCTTCCTGGAGGGCCGGCTGTCGAGGGAGCAACTCGACTCGTTCCGTCGCGAGACAGGCGGAGGCGGCCTGTCCTCCTATCCCCACCCCCGACTCATGCCCGAGTTCTGGGAGTTCCCCACGGTGTCGATGGGCCTGTCCTCCATCAACGCGATCTACCAGGCCCGGTTCAACCGCTACCTCCAGGCCCGGGGCATCAAGGACACCTCTCGCCAGCGGGTATGGTGCTTCGTCGGCGACGGCGAGATGGACGAGCCCGAGTCCATGGCCGCGCTGTCCCTGGCCTCCCGGGAGTCCCTGGACAACCTGATCTTCGTGGTGAACTGCAACCTCCAGCGCCTGGACGGGCCGGTCCGCGGCAACGGCAAGATCATCCAAGAGCTGGAGTCGATGTTCCGGGGCGCCGGCTGGCACGTCATCAAGGTGGTGTGGGGCCGAGAATGGGACGACTTGTTGGCCCGGGACCACGACGGCGTGTTGGTCCACAAGATGGACACCACCCTGGACGGGGAGTTCCAGAAGTACGCAGTGGAATCGGGCGATTACATCCGGGAGCACTTCTTCGGGCCGGACCCCCGGCTCAAGGAGATCGTGGAGCACCTGTCCGACGATGACCTGCGAAGGCTCCGCCGGGGGGGCCACGACTACCGCAAGCTGTATGCGGCGTACGGCACAGCGGTCGAGCTCACAGGCGCCCCTGTGGTGATCCTGGCCAAGACCGTCAAGGGATGGGCCTTGCCCGGCTCGATCGAGGCCCGCAACGTCACACACCAGATGAAGAAGCTGTCGGTTGAGGAGCTCAAGTTGTTCCGGGACCGCCTGGAGCTCCCCATCAAGGACGAGGAGCTGGACGCGGGCGAGCCTCCCTACTATCACCCGGGGAAGGACTCCAAGGAGATCCAGTACATGTTGGCCCGGCGCCACGCGCTGGGAGGGTTCGTGCCGGAGCGCAAGGTGACCCACGTCGAGGTACCGGCCCCCTCGGGGAGCTTGTGGGACCAGTTCGAGGAGGGATCGAAGCAGCCGGCGTCCACAACCATGGCGTTCGTCCGCATCCTCCGAGACCTCATGCGGGACAAGAAGGTGGGAAACCGCGTGGTGCCGATCATCCCCGACGAGGCCCGCACGTTCGGCATGGAGTCGCTGTTCCCCCAATTCAAGATCTACGCGGCCCACGGGCAGCTCTACGAGCCGGTAGACGCCAAGCACCTGCTCGCCTACGTCGAGTCCGCGGACGGGCAGATCCTGGAAGAGGGGATCACCGAGGCCGGATCCATGGCCATGTTCACCGCGGCCGGAACGTCCTACGCCACCCACGGCGAGCCGATGCTCCCCTTCTTCTCCTTCTACTCGATGTTCGGGTTCCAGCGAATCGGAGACCTGATCTGGTCCTTCGCCGATCAGCGGGGCCGGGGGTTCCTGCTGGGGGCCACCCACGGGCGGACCACGCTCAACGGGGAGGGACTCCAGCACGAGGACGGCCACTCGTTGCTCTTGGCCACCACCAACCCGGCCTGCTTGGCCTACGACCCGGCCTTCGCCTACGAGGTCTCCACCATCGTCCGGGACGGCCTCCGGCGCATGTACACCGACGAGGAGGACATCTTCTACTACGTTGCGCTGTACAACGAGCCATACCCACAGCCCCAGATGCCCCTGGACTGCGAGGTGGGAATCCTCCGGGGCCTGTACCGGTTCCGGGAGGGACCGAACGAGGGCAAGCGGCACCGGGCCCAGCTGCTGGGCTCGGGCCCGGTGGTGAACGTGGCCCTGAAGGCGCAAGAGATGCTGGCCGAGGACCACGACGTGTCGGCCTCGGTGTGGAGCGCCACGTCCTACCAGCAGCTCCGGGCCGACGCCCTGGATGCGGAGCGATGGAACCGGCTCCACCCGGGCGAGACCAAGCGCGCGACGTACGTGGAGCGGGCGCTGGGACCGCACGAGGGGCCTGTGATCGCCGCGTCGGACTCGATGAAGGCGGTCCCGGACCAGATCGCCAGGTGGGTGCATCAGCCGTTCGTATCGCTGGGGACCGATGGGTTCGGACGGTCGGATACGAGGGAGGCGCTGCGAGGGTTCTTCGAGATCGACGCGGAGCACATCATCGTAGCCACGCTCTCGGCGCTGGCGGATATGGGCGAGGTCAAGTCGGAGAAGGTCTCCGCGGCTATCGCTCGCTACGGCATCGACCGCGACCGACTGGCACCCTGGCTGGAGTGAAGCACGGCCAGCGTCGGACGGCCGACGTGGAACTGGCTCAAATCCTTCCCCCGCGACGAACAGAACTGCAGGTCAAAGGGCGTACGGGCGGTTCCTGCTCTTGGGGACCGCCCAAACCTTTTGCCCAACTCTTGCCCGAGTGACCGTGTCCACGGGTCCGGGAGCCGAGACGGGGCTTGCCGACGAGTCCGATCAGCGAGTCGAGACACGATGACGGCGAATCTCCCGGCCGGCTCGCGCCGCCACCTGGCATCCCTCCAGGCGATCGCAGTCGCATTCGAGCGCCGCCTGCAGGATCCGTCGCGCCATCTGCGCTCTCTCGATCCGCTGCTCGACTTCCGCCAGCTTTCGCTTGGTCCGGGGTCTCCAGGTGCGGGGGCTTGCTGAGACGAGCTGCCGGATCTCTCGAAGGGAGAACCCGGCGACGCGAAGGAGATCGATCACCGCCATCCGATGCAGAGCGGAAGGCGCGAACCGGCGATGGCCTCCGACCCGAGCCGCGGGTCGGAGGAGCCCCATCTCCTCGTAGTACCGAATCGCCGAGGGCGCCTTTCCCGACCCCTCGGCGAGCTGGCCGATGGTGAGCAGCTCCATGTCCAAGTTGACTTCAAGCGTACTTGAAGTCGTACGGTCGCATCGGAGGTGATGGTCACCATGGACAGGATCGAAGAGGCGGCCGCGTTCGCCTGCTCGTTGGACGACAAGCAGCTCTCCGCTCGACGAGCGGGGTGGCGATCGCTCGACGCGGTGCTGGTTGAATCGAGGGACCGCCCCGGTGGGATGACGGCCCGATACCGCGGGGATGAGGCCACGGCGCGAACCCTCGAGGCTCTGGTCGCCGCGGAGCGGGAGTGCTGCCCGGGCCTCGATTGGCGCCTGGTGCGCGAGGGCGAGGAGATCCGGCTCGAGCTCTCCTACTCGCGCGGCTGAGTCCCGACCCAAGGAGATCGCGGAGGCCAGATGGATGGCGTCGAGGGCCCTGAGCTCGGGCGGGTCGACCGCGGCCGCGACCCACGCGACATCCGGGTCGAGGTCGACCAGCGCGCGCCAGGTCAGCGCGGCGGCGGCGGAAGCGTGGACTCGCCGACGTTCCTCTCGAGCCATTCGTTCAGCGGCCTCGACCGGTGGAGGAACCCCACGATCCGCTCCTTCGCCTTGCGGGACGCGAGCCACGGCCCGGCCGGCCACTCGCGCCACGTGATGAGCCCCTTGCGCCGGAGCAGGTCGAGGCGCGGGTGGTCCTTCGGATACCCTCTCGGCGCCGTCTTCAGCGTCTCGTGCGACGACACGTCGATGCGGGCCTTCCGGACATCCGCGACGATGCCCTCGAGCTCGCGTCCCGACCGGTCGTCGGCCACCGCCTCGCGGAACCGCTCCAGCTGGTCCGGCGCGAGGTGCCACATCCCGGACCCAGCCGCGAGCGTGTCGGCGTTCAGCTGGAGGTAGCCCTGGCCCAGAGTGGCCGCGATGTGCGTCTTGTACGGCGACTTATCCGAGCTGAACCGGATGTCGCGGTAGGGCCGGAAGACCCTCCCCTCGCCCCATTCGGGTTCGAGCTCGGTCAGCAACTCCTCCATCGGGCCGAGCACCTCGGCCTCGTAGGTGAGCTTATGACGCTGCCAGTACGCCTTCGAGTTGTCGGCCCCCAACCCCTCGAAGAACTCCAGCGCCTCCGCCCGCCAACCGCGGAACGCCATCCCCGCATCACCTCCCGCGCGGAGCGACCACCTGCCGTCGGCCCAAGTTTGGCGTGAGCCGCTCCGAGACGATCCTGGACGACCCTACCGATCTGCGCGAGGCGGCTTCCGCCCGCGGCGACGACGTTGATCCCTGGTCCGATGTCCCTCGAAGGCGACCGACCCTTCTCAGCGTGGAGTCGAGGCGCCCGGCACGAACAACCTCCCGTGGCCGGGAACGATGTGCGCGGCGAGGTCGAGCACCCGACCCCGGTGCCGGTGCAGGAGCGCCGGTTCGGTTGTGTACGGGTCCTCGGCGGGTCCTTCGGCTGTCCACCACAGGTGGGTGAACGCGACCACGCCGTCCGCCGTCCGCGCCAGCGTGGTGATGTCCTGCGGCGTGTGCCCCGGCGTCTCGATGAGCGTCACGTCCTCGGACACGGCGAACCCCTCGGCGGGCCTGGAGATCCATCGATCGTCCTGATACGTGGCCCAGTGGTCGTGGATGCGCGCGTTCGGGAACAGTGCCGCGTTCACGGTGTGGTCCGGATGATGGTGCGAGAGCACTACGTCGGTCACCCGTTCCGGCGGTAGGCCCATCGCCGCCAGGGGATCGAGGATCGACGACCGCGCCGCGACGAATCCGGGATCCACCACAATGAGCGCATCGTCGTCGCGGATCAGACTGACCGTCGAGCCGACGCGTTGGGGTTCCTCGTCCCGGATGTAGCCCTCCACCAACACGTGTATCTCCGCCATACCGCCTCCCACCGCGTCGCCGCGTCGGGCCGCGCGGCGATCATCGCGCTCGCGCACAGTACCCTTCTGGCGATGGCGGATCGATGGGCCACGTTCGATTGTTACGGCACCCTGATCGACTGGGAGCTCGGGATCGCCAGGACCCTCACCGAGGTGTGGTCCGAAGCCGACGAGTCCACGATCGAACGGCTGATCAGGCAGCGCGAGCGGATCGAGTCCGAGATCGAGCGGGACTCAGCCGCGCCGTACCGCAACATCCTCGAGGAGTCACTCCTGCGGCTCGCCGGGGAGGAGAACCTCTCTGTCCCGAGCGGGATGGAGAACGCGCTGGCGGACTCGCTGCCGGCGTGGCCGCCCTTCGAGGAGGTCCCTGACGCTCTTCGCGAGCTCCGGATCCGAGGTTGGAAGCTCGCCATCCTGTCGAACATCGACCCCGAGTTCCTCGCGGCGTCGATCGAGCTGATCGGCGTCCCCATCGACGAGACGATCACGGCCGCGGACGCCGGGTCGTACAAGCCCGCCCACGGACACTGGAACGAGTTCGACTCGCGCGTCGGTCCCGACAGGCGGCATCACGTGCACGTCGGGGCGAGCGCATTCGCCGACCTCTCGCCCTGCGCGGAGCTCGGGATCACGGCCGTGTGGATCAACCGGCTCTCGGGGGCCACGAACGTCCCCCGGGCGGCGGAGCTTCCGGATCTCCGCGAGCTGTCCGCCACACTCGACGGGCTGGTGCCTTCGGGCGACGGGGCAGTGGCACGTGGCACCGTTGGAACTGCCGCCGCGGACCGCGGAGCTGAGGAAGACTGAGAACGTGGCCTCCGGTGTGCGCATCGGCGTGAAGCCGGGACAGTACGGGTGGACGTTCGAGGAGCTCGTCGCCTCCTGGGGCATCGCCGAGGAGGTCGGATTCGACGTCCTCGCCTGCCTCGATCACGTGAGCTCCTCTCCGGAGAGCCGGCAGTCGTGGACGCTCCCTCGCTTCTCACCGCCATGGCCGGGCGGACCCAGCACATCGGCCTGGCGGTCCACGTCCTGAACGCATCCCTGCGCCACCCGTTTCTGCTGGCCGGGCAACTTGCGGTGGCACAGGCGCACTCGGGCGGGCGGGTGGAGGTGGGGATCGGAACCGGCTCCCACCACTTCGCCCGCTACGACCACGAGGTCGCCGGCATTCCCTTCCCCCCATTCGCGCAGCGGATGGCCATGCTCGAAGCCTGTTGTCGGATCCTCCCTGCACTGTGGCGCGGTGAGGAGGTCACGGACGAACCGACCGGACTGGTGGCGGCCTCGCTGAGGCCACTGGGGATCGCACCGCCACCTGTCTCCGTCGGTGGCAAGAGCGACCGTGCCCTGGAGATCGCCGTCCGCCACGCGGACGGCTGGCACGCGCCGGGGATGGAGCCTGGCGAATTCGCCGACATCGCCAGGAGGGTGGATCGAGCCCGTGAGGGGCTCGGCCGCCAGCCCCTCAGGAAGAGCGTCCAGCTGCGCCTGGACGATCTCGAGCGTTCGAAGGAGCAGGTCGAGCGCTTCGCCGAGGCGGGCGCGTCGACCGTCGTGTTCGTGCTCGACGCCGAGCGAGGCCCGGACTGGGTGCGACGCGTGGCAGACGCGGTGCTGTAGATCGTGCGGAGGAGAAGCTGAGGCGCCCTCGGTGCGCGAGGGACTCAGGAGCAGAGCATCAGACCGTGGGCGAGCCGGGAGTGGATGGTGCCGGTTGCTCACTCACGAGGTCTGGCGGATGCGTGGAGTCGATGAAGTCGAGGACGACGCGCGTGAACTCCTCCGGCCGATCGTGCTGGGGCCAGTGTCCGACACCCTCGAACACGTGCAGGACGCTGCCCGGCATGGCCTGGTGGGCCTCACGGGCATGCCGGACGGGAACGATCGAGTCGCGCTCGCCCCAGATGACGAGGATCGGCCTGAGCGAGGCCAGATGCAGGCGGTTCACCGCGCTCACTCGCTGGCCGGCAGGGTCGACCACCGAATGCAGGGCGTGGAAGAACGCCCGTCGGGTGTCCCCGTCGCTCAACGATGAGTACCCCTGCCAGATCTCGTCGAAGGACTCGGGGAAGGGAATCCTGACCTTCCGCAGCCAGTTCACCACGGCGGTGCTCCGGGACTGCACGGCCGGGGCGAAGACCGGAGTGAGCACGTGCTCCACGCCCGGGAAGCTCAGGGCGCGGAAGAGCAACCCGATCTCCTTGCCCAGTCCTCCGCTTCCCACCAGCACCAGCCGCTCGCAGCGATCCGGGAACTGGTACGCGAACTGCAGGGCGACCCCCCCACCGAGCGAGTGACCGATCAACGTGGCCCGGTCATGCCCGAGGGCTTCCATCAGGTCCCGGATGCCGTTGGCCAGCGCGCCGAGCGAGTAGTCGCCGGCGGTCTTCGTCGAGCCGCCATGGCCCAGCATGTCCGGGGCCACCACGGTCGTTCGTTCGGCGAGGGCGGGGATGACCCGGCCCCACGTCGTGGAGCTGCTGGCGATCCCGTGAACCAGGATGACCACGGGGCCCGACCCCGCCGTGACGTAGCCGATGTCGTGCCCGTGGATCCGGATGCGCTGCAGCTCCACCTTGCCCTTCCCTCCGGTGGCCGGTCGTCACAGCGAGGATAGGCCCGCTTCGCCTTGGGCGTCCTGACTCCCGGCCCTGCGGTCGCGAGGCGATCGGTCCGCAGTTTCGGGTGGGCCGGACGACGTGGGTCTATCTCCGGGGGCCGGTGTACCCCTCCCATGGGTCGTAGTCGACCTCCAGCGGTTCCTGTTCGGGGCGGCGGTCCTGGGGGACGTGCTCGAGGTTGAGGCGGATCCGCCACCAGATCGTGCTGCGGCCGCGCATGGCGTCGACCAGGACGTCCGCCGGCTCAAGGAACTCCACCACGTCGGCGTGGCGCTCCTTCCACCGGTCGAGGCCCGCGGTCGCCTCCGTCTGCGTCTCGGCGCGGGCCACCTCGATGAGCGGCTTGCTGGTCCGCCGCCGGCCGGTCGGGCCCGCCGCCTTCCCGGGTGCGGGCGGGGGCACGAAGCCCTCGCGGGGCCGGTCCGCCTCGCCGCCCGGGCGGCGCTTCGACGGCTGGACCCGCCGGGGCTCGCCGGGCTGCTTGGCGAACTGCGGCGGCCACGGCGCGTCCCCGAATCCCGCCCGCTCGTGCTCCGCGGACAGCGCCAGCAGCGCGTCGAGCGAACCCGTCGACTCGTCGATCCCGTCCCACGGGTCGCCGATCGACGCGAACCGCTCCGGAACCGTCGCCAGCGTGAACTCGGCTGGATCGCACCCGGGCACCTCGTCCCACGACAGCGTGGTCGACACCCGGGCGTCCGGCGTCGGCCGGACCGAGTAGGCCGACGCCACCGTCCGGTCCTTCGCGTTCTGGTTGTAGTCGAGGAACACGCCGTGGCGTTCCTCCTTCCACCACTTGGAGGTGGCGATGTCGGGCACGCGCCGCTCGACCTCGCGCGCGACCGCCAGCGCCGCGCGCCGGACCTCCGGGAAGGTCCATCGCCGCTCGATCCGCGCGTACACGTGGAACCCCTTCGAGCCGGACGTCTTCGGCCATGCTGTGAGGCCGAAGTCGTCCATGACCTCGCGGCTGGCCAGCGCGACGTCGACGATCTGCGGCCACTCGATCCCCGGCATGGGATCCAGGTCGACCCGTAGCTCGTCCGGATGGTCCAGGTCGTGCGCGCGGACGGGATGAGGGTTGAGGTCGATGCACCCCAGGTTCACGACCCACGCGAGCTGCGCCGCGTTGCGCACGACGACCTCGTTCGCGGTCCGCCCCGAGGGGAACGCGAGCTCCACCGTCTCGACCCACGGCGGCCGGGACTCCGGGGCCCGCTTCTGGAAGAAGAACTCGCCCTCGGCGCCGTTGACGTAGCGCTTCATCGCCATCGGCCGCCCGTCGACGCCTCGCAACGCGCCGTCGGCCACCGCCACGTAGTAACGGACCAGGTCGAGCTTCGTGTGGCCCGCCTGCGGGAAGAACACCTTGTCCGGATTGGTGACGGTCACCTCGATGCCGTCGAGCTCGAGGACCTCCTCCTTCCTCCCGGCCATACGCACACGATCTCAGATGGCCCGGCCGGAACCGTGGAGCCGGAGACGGCGACCTCGGCCGGCCCGCGACACTGCGGCTGGGCAGGCGCGAGGGCACCGAGGGGCCCGGAGCGGCTCCGATAGGATCGGCCGGCGAAGCACATCATGGGAGGACGGGCATGACGGATCTGCCGGAGGAGGTCGAGGCGCTGCGCAGGGTGCGGTTCTTCGAGGACCTCACGCCGGAGGACCTCGACCGAATCTCGGCCATCGGCAAGCGCCGGTCGTTCCGGCCGGGCGAGGCCATCGTCAGCAAGGACGACGACACCGGCGGGCTGTACGTCCTGCTGTCGGGGACCGCCACCGTCGAGGCCGGCGGGAAGCGGCACACGCTGGGACCCGGTGACTTCACCGGGGAGATGGGCCTGCTGGCGAGGAAGCCGCGCTCGGCCACCGTGACGGCGGCGGAGCCGGTCGAGGCCATGGTCATCGAGACGATGTACTTCAAGCCGTTCCTCATCAAGAATCCGAGCGTCGCCGTGCACCTGCTCGAAGTTCTGGCCGAGCGCCTCCGGGAGGTCCAGGAGCGCGTGGAGCGCGGCGGGTGAGCACCGACCAGCGGGAGTTCACGGCCACCGAGATGATGATCGTGGCCTCCGCGCGCCTGCTGGCCGGCGAGCGGGTGTGCTTCGTGGGCGTCGGCCCTCCGAACATCGCGTGCAACCTGGCCAAGCGAACGGTGGCGCCGGAGTTGCAGCTCGTCTACGAGGCCGGCGTGTTCGGCGCCGAGCCGGCCCGCCTCCCGCTGTCTATCGGCGATCCCACGCTGGCCACGGGCGCGCTGGCGATCACCAGCATGTTCGAGCTGTTCGCCTTCTACCTGCAGCGGGGGCTGGTCGACGTCGGGTTCCTCGGCGCCTCGCAGATCGACCGGTTCGGGAACATCAACACGACGGTCATCGGCGACTACACGAGGCCGAAGGTTCGCCTGCCCGGCTCAGGCGGCGCGTGCGAGATCGCGATCAATGCCAGGAAGGTTTTCGTGATCATGCCCCAGACGCGCCGCTCGTTCGTGGAGCGGATCGACTTCCGGACCAGCCCCGGGTTCCTCGGCGGGCGGCGGCCGGGGCACTGGCTCGGCGAGGGGCCGTCGGCGGTGGTCACCGGCCTGGGGACGTACCGCTTCGACCGCGAGACCGGCGAGATGCTGCTCGCCACTACCCATCCGGGGGTCACCGCGGACGGGGCGCGGGAGCACACGTCGTGGGGCCTCCGGGTGGCGGGCGACCTGGCGGAGACCCCGCCTCCCACGTCCGAGGAGCTCAGGCTGATCCGGGAGGATCTGGACCCGGAGGGCACCTACACGCGGTGATCCACCCTCCGGGGCCGCGCGTCGTCCGTACGGGCTACAGCGACGGCTGCGATCGAGGCCGGCGACGTTCGACGCTCAGAGGCGCCGGGCGCCCCCGAACCGGCCGCGTCCGAGCAGGGCGATCACCCCGATGATCGCCAGGGCGATGATGATGATCCACAGCAGGGTCATCTCGTCTCCGTCCTTTCCGGGCGCTCACTCTCTGGGATTCCCGGAGCGTGTACGGAGAAACCGTTTGGGGCGCCCGTTCGGTGGGGAGGGCGGGCGCGCTCCGATCCGGGGGGAAAGGTCGGCTAGAATCGCCCGACCGGCCCGCCGGGCCGGCGGGGCGAGGAACACCGAGGGAGGGTCAGGTGGTCAACCGAGACGTCACCCAGCAGCTCGGGAAGGTTCCCCTGTTCTCGGGCCTGCCGCAGCGCGAGCTCGAGGCCATCGTGCGCGCGGGCAAGCAGGTGGAGCACAAGCCCGGCCACGTCATCGCGCGTGAGGGTGACCGCGGCATCGGCTTCTTCCTGATCCTCGACGGGGAGGCCAGGGTCAGCCGGGGCGGCAAGGGCCTGGCCAAGCTCAAGGCGGGCGACTTCTTCGGGGAGATCTCGCTGCTGGATCGGGGTCCCCGCACGGCCACCGTCACCGCGACCACGCCGATCCGGCTGCTGGGCGTCACGGCGTGGGTGTTCCGGGGCATCCTCACCGAGCACCCCTCGATCGCCATGAAGCTGCTCGAGGTGGTGGCCGCCCGGCTGCGCGCGGTCACGAAGGCCGGAGCGGCGACGTAGCCTCAGTCGTGCCCGGAGCCGCCGTGTTTGTCGTCCTTCGACGGCGGCGGTGAGGCCCGCATCGCGGCGGCGAGATCGTCCAGTCCCGAGTTGATCGACGCCCCGGCGGCGGAGGTGGCCTTGTCGCGGTCGACGGCCTGGGACACCTTGTCCTGCGTCTGCTGGATCCCCTCGAGCGCCTTTTCCAGATCGCCGTCGTCGTACTTGTGCACCGCGTCCTCGACGCCCTTCTGCACGTCGTTGGCCGTCCCGTCGTCGATGGCCCCCGAGGCCTGGTCCTGCTGTACGGTGGAGGTGAGGGCCGCGACGGCGTCGTCGACCGTGGTGATCGCGGGCGGGGTCGGTGACGGCGCCGTCGTCGTGGGCGCCGCGGAGGTCGCCGGCGGGGTCGGCGACGGGCGGACGCTGGGCCGCTGGCTGGGATGCGCGGAGGGCCGCGGTGTGTGCGTGCTGCCGGTCCCCTTCCCGCCCAACAGCGGGGGGAGGAACAGTGCCAGCAAAGCGGCCAGGATCAGGATCACCAGGGCGGGGATCCACCACCGCGAGCGGCGAGGCGCGGCGTGGCTGCCGGGGGCGCCGCGGGTGACCGGCGGGAGCACGTCGGTGCGGGCCAGCGGGGCGGTGGCCCCAGGAGCGCCCGCCGGGACCGTGGCGGTGCCTCCCGCGCCGAACGCGGCCAGCGCCCCGGCCATCTCCGCCGCCCCCTTGAACCGGTCGGCGGGATCCTTGGCCAGCGCCCGCATGGCGACGGCCTCCAGCGCCGGCGGCACGCCCCGCCGCCACTTCGAGGGCGACACCGGCTGCTCCATCACGTGCTTCGACGCCACGGCCACGGCCGAATCCGCGACGAACGGCACCCGCCCGGCGAGCATCTCGTACAGCACGACGCCCAGCGCGTAGACGTCCGCCCGGCCGTCGACCCGGAGCCCCTGGGCCTGCTCCGGCGCGAGGTAGGAGGCGGTGCCGAACACCGTGGACGTCTGCGTGATCGTGTGCGCTGTGGTCAGCCGGGCGATCCCGAAGTCCATGACCTTGATCTGGCCCCGCGGGGTGATCATCACGTTGCCGGGCTTCACGTCCCGGTGGACCAGGCCCTCGGCGTGGGCGAACGAGAGTGCCTCGGCGACGCTCTTCGCGATCTCGGCGGCGCGCTCCGGCGCGAGCGGGCCCTCCTGTGCCAGGAGCTCCGCGAGCGTCTGCCCCTCGACGAACTCCATCACGATGTAGTGCACGGGGCCGTCCGAGCCCGAGTCGTACACGGACACGACGTTGGGGTGGTTGAGCCGGGCGGCGGAGCGTGCCTCCCGCCGGAACCGGTCGACGAAGGTGGGGTCCGAGGCGTGGCCGGCGTCGAGGACCTTGACCGCGACGGTCCGCCCCAGCACGGTATCGGTGGCCCGGTACACCAGGGCCATGCCACCGTGCCCGACCTGGCCCTCGATCCGGTACCGGCCCGCGAGGACCCGATCTCCGGTGAGCATCCGCCCATTCCTACCCACTCGGGCCCGGCTTGCCAACCCAGCGCGGTCCGGATGTCGCCGCTACGCTGCGTCGATGGACCTGGGAATCGTGATCGGCGGCGACCTGTCGTCGCTGCCCGCCCTGGCCCGCGGGGCCGAGGACGCGGGATTCGAGAGCGTGTGGGTGGCGGAGACCGCCCGCTCGGCGTTCGTCCAGGCCGCCCTGGCGGCGCAGGCCACCGGGCGGATCACCGTGGGAACCGCGGTCGCCCTGGCGTTCCCGCGGAGCCCGGCCATCACCGCGATGACCGCCCGGGACCTCGCGGAGCTCAGCGGTGGCCGGTTCGTGCTGGGCCTGGGGTCGCAGGTCAAGCGGGTGAACGAGGAACGGTTCGGCGTGGCCTTCGAGCACCCCGCTCCGAAGATGGCCGAGTACGTCGAGGCCGTGCGCGCCGTGCTCGGCGCCTTCGGCGGCCCGAAGCCGGATCATCGAGGGCGGTTCTACTCGATCACGATGGCGCCGTTCCCCGGAGCGGCCCCGGCGCCCGGGCCGGTCCCGATCTACCTGGCCGCGGTGAACGAGCGGATGGCCGAGGCGGCCGGCCGGGTGGCCGACGGCGTCTCCGGGCACCCCATGACCAGCCCGCGCTACGTGGCCGAGGTCCTCCGGCCGGCGATCGAACGCGGCGCCCGGGACGCCGGGCGGGACCCGGCCGAGGTGAACGTGACCACGAACCTCGTCGTCCAGGTCGACCCCGACGGCGAGCGGGCCCGGCGGGAGGCCGCCCTGCAGCTCGGGTTCTACGCGACGACCCGGACGTACGCGCCGGTGCTGGCCCTGCACGGCCTGGAGGACCGCGTCGGGCCGCTGCGGAAGGCCTACGCGCAGGGCGACCTGGCCGCGATGGCCGGCATCGCGCTGCCCCTCGTCGAGCACCTCGCCGTGGCGGGGACCCCGGACGAGGCTCGGGAGCGGCTGCGCGCGTTCGAGGGCGTCGTCGACCGCGTCATCCTGGGAAGCGCCTGGGTGGGCCCGGATCCCGAGCGACTCCGGGCCACGTACGGCCTGCTCCTGGAGACGTTCGCCCCGGCTCCCTCCGAGCGCGACGGCCACGGTTCGTAGACTTCCTTCGATGGGCGTCGATCCCCTCCGCCTGCGGCGGGTGCTGTCGCGGTACCCGACCGGGGTGACGGTGGTGGGGACGCGCCACGTCCCGGCGGGGGTGTGCGGCCTGACCGTGAACGCCTTCACGTCGGTGTCCCTGGAGCCGCCCATGGTTCTCGTGTGCGTCGACCGTTCCTCGAACACCCGTGGGTGCATCGAGGCGGCGGGTGAGTTCTCCGTGAGTGTTCTGTCGTCCGGGCAGGCGGGACTCGCCGTGCGCTTCGCGCAGAAGCGCGACGACAAGTACGACGGCGTGGACTACCGGCTGAGCCCAGACGGGCTGCCGCTGCTGGAGGGCGCGTCGGCCTGGGTGGAGGCCCGGGTCGAGGAGGCGCTGACCGGCGGCGACCACACGATCTTCCTGGGGCACGTCCTGCGGGCCGAGCACGGCGACGCCCCGCCGCTCGTCTTCCACGGCGGCTCGTACGGGCGGCTGGACGGCGACGCCCCCCAGGCGCCGGCGGACGCCCCCGCCCGCGTCGAGGAGCGATGAGCCGGTGCGGGCTCCCCGGGCGGAGGCGCGGCCGTGGCTGACGTCCCCGAGGAGGTCCGCCGCCTGGCCGAGGAGCGCGCCGCCCGGCGCGCCGCCCGCGACTTCCCTGCGGCCGACGAGCTCCGAGACCGGATCCGGGCCCTCGGGTACGAGGCGGTGGACGGGCCCGGCGGCGGGTACGAGCTCCGCCCGCTGCCCGGGGCCACCGAGACTTCGCCGCATGATTTCTCCGTGCAGTGGGTCGCCGAGGGCTGGCCGGAGGACGTCGCGCGGGGGATCGCGGCGTTCGACCGCCACCATCGGGGCGCGTCGATCCGCCACGTGATCGTCGACACCGCCCCCGCGCCCGACCGAACCTGGCCTCCGACCGCCGACGTCGTGTCGGTCGGCGTCGAGGAGGGATGGGCCGCCGCTCGCAACGCCGGGCTCCGGAGGGCCGCCGGGCGGATCGTGGTCGTCGTCGACGGCTCGGTGGAGCCCGAGGGCGACGTCCTCTCGCCGCTCAGCGACGCACTGCGCGACCCCACCGTCGGCGTGGCCGGCCCGTTCGGCGTCGTCACCGACGACCTCCGGGAGTTCCGCGAGTCGAGCGGCCCCGAGGTGGACGCGATCGAGGGCTACCTCATGGCCTTCCGCCGCGATGTCGTCGAGGTCGCCGGAGGGTTCGACCGGAGGTTCCGGTTCTACCGCGCGGCAGACATCGAGCTGTCGTTTCGCATTCGCGACACCGGGCTGCGGGCCGTGGTGGTCGACGTGCCCGTCCGGCGGCACGAGCACCGGGCCTGGACGAACACCCCGCCGGCCGACCGGGAGCGCCTGTCGCGGAGGAACTTCTACCGGTTCCTCGACCGCTTCCGGGACCGCCACGACCTCTGCTTGTCTCGGCGTCGCTGACGGCTCTGCGTGACGGATCGGGGAGAACGGCGGGAACCGGACGCGCGGCTATTCGTTCGGCGAGGCGGTGATCGAGGGGCCGGTGAGCTCCTCGGTCGGCGCGTCGCGGCCGTTCCGCCCGATCTCCTCGGGCTCGGGGATGGGCTTGGTCCCGTCGACGTACCCGTCGAGGTCGGCGCCCTCGATGACCTCCCGGGCCATCAGCAGCTTCGAGAGCCGGTCGAGCACCTCGCGGCGCTCCTCGAGGATCTCCGTCGCTCGGCGGTGGGCCTCGGCGATCAGCCGGGCGACCTCCTTGTCGATGGTGTCGGCCAGCGAGCCCGAGAACTGGGGCGGCCCCTGCGGGAACATCATCCCGCCGTCGCCCCGGAAGCCGTCGTTGCCGTAGGCCTGCGGTCCGATCCGCTCGCTCATCCCGTACTCCACGACCATCGCCCGGGCGATGTCGGTGGCGCGCTTGAGGTCGTCGGCCGCGCCGGTGGAGATCTGCTTGAACGCGATCTCCTCCGCGGTCCGGCCGCCCAGGAGGATGGCCAGCCGGTCGGCCAGCTCCGGCTCCGTCAGCAGGTAGCGGTCCTCCAGCGGGCGCTGCATGGTCATGCCGAGCGCCGCCGCGCCGCGGGGAATGATCGACACGCGGTGCACCGGGTCCGCGGTCGGCACGGTCAGGGCCACCAGCGCGTGGCCCATCTCGTGGACGGCCACGATCTCGCGCTCGCGCTCGCCGATCACCCGGCTCTTCCGCTCGAGGCCGGCCACCACCCGGTCGATGGCCTCCTCCAGCTCGACGATCTCCACCGAGTTCTTCTCGCGCCGGGCCGCCAGCAGCGCGGCCTCGTTCACCACGTTGGCCAGGTCGGCCCCGGTGAACCCCGGCGTCCGCGCGGCGATGACCCGGAGGTCGACCTTCGGGTCCAGGGCCACGCCGCGCGCGTGCACCTTGAGGATGTTCTCCCGGCCTCGGAGGTCCGGGCGGTCCACCACGACCTGCCGGTCGAACCGCCCTGGCCGCACCAGCGCGGGGTCGAGCACGTCGTGCCGGTTCGTCGCGGCCATGATGATCACGCCCCGCTGGGAGTCGAATCCGTCCATCTCCACCAGCAGCTGGTTGAGGGTCTGCTCGCGCTCGTCGTGGCCGCCGAACGAGCCGCTCAGCCCGCCCCCCCGGCCCTTCCCGATGGTGTCGATCTCGTCGAGGAACACCAGCGCGGGCGCCCGGTCCTTGGCCTGCTGGAACAGCTCACGCACCCGGGCCGCGCCGAGGCCGACGAACATCTCCACGAACTCCGAGCCGGACATGAAGAAGAACGGGACGTTGGCCTCGCCGGCGACGGCCCGGGCCAGCAGCGTCTTGCCGCACCCCGGGGGCCCCAGCAACAGCACGCCCTTGGGGATCCGCCCGCCGAGCCGCTGGTACTTCTTGGGGTTCTTCAGGAAGTCGACGATCTCCTTGAGCTCCTCGACCGCCTCGTCCACGCCCGCCACGTCGGAGAACGTGGTCTTCATCTCCTTGCGGTCGTAGATCCGGACCTTGTTCCGGCCGAGGTTCAGCGCGTTCGCGCCGGCCGCGCCCATGCGCCGGAACAGGAAGAAGTACAGGAGGCCGAACAGGACCACCATCAGCACCAGCTGGGTGACGAACCCCACCAGCCCGCTGGGGTTGCTCCCGGTGAACTTGATGCCGTTGTCGGTGAGCAGGCGCTCGAGGGCGCCGCTGGTGTCGCCCGGCGGCCGCTCGGCCGTCACGCGGGTGCCGCCGCCCTCGCCGCGCACCGTCCCCTCCACCGACGTGGTGGTGACCACCACATTGGTGATCGCGTTCGGCCCCCGCTTCACGTAGCCGAGGAAGTCGGAGTAGTCGATGCGCTTGGCGCTCGCGCCGACGCTTGAGTACAGGATCCACGCCAGGAAGGCGAGCACGACGACCCAGATGATCAGGCGGGTGCGCCTCGCCCGGTCCTGCTGGGGGTTGCTGCCGCCGCCGGAGCCGCCCAGGTCGAATCCGGGGAGCCCGCCCCGCCGCTGCCGGTTCCTGTTCTCGTTGTCGGCCATCGACGATCCATCTTCCCACAGGGGGGTCGAACTTCCGGGGGGTCCCCGCCGTAACGTGGGCGGAGCGGGACGGACCGACCGGTATTCCACGTGGACGGGCCGTAGGGTGGGGAAGGTGAGCGGGTCGATCGAGGCGCGAGAGGAGCAGGGGGCAGGGCCGGGGGTCGGGGCCGTGGCCGGTCTGGCCAGCGCGGGCGCCGCGCTCGGGATCTCGGCGGCCGTCCACACGGTCGTGCCGTCGATCCCGTTCCCGCCGGTGGCAGTGGCCCAGGCCGTGATCCGGGGCGCGCCCGGCGGCCTCGACGCGTTCTTCATCACGAACCTCCAGCACGCCGCCCGCCCGGCGGCCGTGATCGGCGCCGGCGTCGGGTTCCTGGTGGTCGCGACGCTGCTGGGGCTGTTCCTGCCGCGGCTGCGGCGGGCCCTCGGGGGCCGCACGGAGGCGGCGGCCATCATGCTGGCGCTGCCGCTCTACGCCGTGGCCGCCCTGACGTTCCGCCCGTCGACCGGGGACGTGGGGCGGATCCCGTACGCCCTGGCCCTCGTGCCGATCTTCGTGGCCGCGGTGTGGGTGGGCGTCCTGGCCTTCCGGCGGGTCGCGCGGGGGCCGGCGCACGGCGACCCGGACGTCGCACGCCGGGAGGTCGTCCGCGCGATGTGGGTCGGCGGCGCGGGATTCCTGCTGGGATGGGCCAACATCGGCCGGGCAGTGTTCCGGCGCCCCGACCCCGGGAAAACGCGGCTGGCAGTGCGCGGTCCCGTTTCGCCCGCGGCCAGACCGAGCGCCGCGCCAGGGGACGCGCCCTTCGCCCGCATCCCGGGGCTGACCCCGGAGATCACCCCCAACGGCCGCTTCTACACGGTCAACGAGGAGCTGTTCCCTCCGGACGTCGACCCCGAGACGTGGCGGCTGCAGATCGGCGGGCTGGTCGAGCGACCCTTCCGCCTGTCCTACCGCCAGCTGACCGCAATGCCGGCGGTGGAGCAGTTCCTGACCCTCGAGTGCGTCAGCAACAAGATCGGGGGCCCCCTGATCTCCACCGCGAAGTGGACGGGAGTGCGCCTCCGGGACCTGCTGGACCGCGCCGGCGTCCGGGCGGGAGCGGTGGAGGTCGTGTCGCGTTCCGTGGACGGGTTCGCGGACTCGGTCCCGATCGACGATGCCCTGGCGCCCCCCACGCTCGTCGCCTTCGGCATGAACGGCACCCAGCTGCCACGGGCGCACGGCTTCCCCGCGCGGATCCTGGTCCCGGGGTACTTCGGGATGAAGCAGCCCAAGTGGCTGGGCTCGATCGAGGTCGTCGCCCGGCCGTTCCTCGGGTACTGGGAGCAGCGGGGATGGATCAAGGAAGCCGTGGTCAAGACGATGTCCCGGATCGACACCCCTCAGGACGGCGAGGTGAACGGCGCGGTGACCGTGGCGGGGATCGCCTTCGCCGGCGACCGCGGGATCTCCCGCGTCGAGGTGAGCACCGACGGCGGGCGGACGTTCGCCGACGCCGAGCTCAAGACGCCCCTGTCCGAGCTCACCTGGCGGCAGTGGCGGTTCCGGTTCACCCCCGCGCCGGGGGGGCGCGCCGCGATCCTCGTGCGGGCCACGGACGGCCGGGGGAGGACGCAGACGTCCGCCGTCACCCCCCCGGAGTACAGTGGGGCGACGGGCTTGGACGGAGTGGAGGTCGTTGACCAGTCGGGCTGAGCGCAGGGTTTCGGGCGATCGGAGAGCGCCCGAGGAGACCGATGAGCAGCGCCGCGCACGGTTCGAGCGCGACGCCATGCCGCTCATGCCCCAGCTGTACTCGGCCGCCCTCCGCCTGACCCGGAACCCGGCCGACGCGGAGGACCTCGTGCAGGAGGCCTACCTCCGGGCCTACCGGGGCTTCGGCGGGTTCACCGAGGGCACCAACCTCAAGGCGTGGATGTACCGGATCCTCACCAACACGTTCATCAACGCGTACCGCAAGCGGCAGCGCCAGCCCGTGACCGTCCTCGAGGAGGAGATCCCGGACTGGTACCTGTACGACCGGCTGCGGGACACGGACGGGTCGGGCGAGACCGCCTCGGCCGAGGCCCAGGTGCTCGAGCACATGCCCGACGAGGACGTCCAGGCCGCACTCGATGCCCTGCCCGAGGCGTTCCGCATGGCGGTGTTGCTGGCCGACGTGGAGGGGTTCTCGTACAAGGAGATCGCCGAGATCCTGGGGATCCCGATCGGGACCGTGATGTCGCGGCTGCACCGCGGAAGGAAATCCCTGGAGAAGCTGTTGTGGGAGAAGGTGCGGGAGCGTGGACTTGTCAGGGATTGACTGCGACGAGGTGCTGAGGGAGGTCGAGGCCTACCTCGACCAGGAGCTGCCGGGCGACCGCCGCGAGTCCATCGAGCGGCACCTTCGCACGTGCAGCCCCTGCGCGAAGCGGGCCGACTTCCAGCAGCGGCTGCGGGAGATCGTGGCCCGCAAGTGCGGGCGTGCCCACGCCATGCCGGAATCCCTGTTCGTCCGGGTCCGGATGGTGATCGAGGAGGAGCGCGGGCCGACGTCGGCCTGAAGGCCGCGGTCCTCTCACCTGCCTGACGATCCGCCGGCGGTCGCATCCGCCGCGGACGATGTTGCGATCTCATGGCACCCCCCCCTGACTCGAACGAACCCAGAGGCCGGATGCGTCGAATGTCCGGTGGAACCTCGAGGAGGACGCATGAAGGGAACACGCCCCGGACATCTGCCCCCGCCCAGCCGGCCCACCGGATCGGGCCGGACCTGCGCGGCCCCGGGGTGCACGACCAGGCTCTCCATGTACAACGCCTCGGAGCACTGCTGGCAGCACGCAGAGGTCGTCTTCCCCAACTACCGGGGCAAGCGGCTGGCCTCCGGCAAGTCGTAGTCCCCTCGGATCGTCGCCTCGAGGTACTTCATGTGGTCATCCGTGCCTGGACCCTCCCATGGCTGCGGACCAGAAGATCATCGAGGAGACCCCCTCGCGGGCTCTCGACCGGAGCCTCCGCCACCGCATGTGCGACGCCGCGGTGGAGTCGATGCGCGCGATCGGCTACCGGGGCGCCGGCACCGTCGAGTGTGTCCTCACGCCGGAGCGGAGTAGGCTCTCTCCTTCGAGGTCACGCCGCCGCGCAACGGCTTCGCGATCGAGGCGCGGATCTACGCCGAGGACCCCCGGACGTTCCTCCCCTCGCCGGGATGGATCACCCGGCACGACGGAGACTTCGAGAACGCCGCGCTCTCGCTCATCGAGGACCTGCACATCGAGGGCATCAAGACCAACATCCCGGCTATCCTCGGCGTGCTGCGCGACGAGCGGTTTCGCTCCGGCGAGTACGACACCGGGCTGATCGGGAAGTAGGGTTCGAGCCGTGGCGGGCGAGGTCCGGTACGAGGTCCGCGGGGCCGCCGCCTGGGTGATCATCGACCGGGAGGAGCAGCGCAACGCGCTCTCCCCGGAGGTCGTGACCGGGCTGCGGGCCGCGATCGAGCGCGTGGGCGACGACGAGTCGGCCCGCGCCGTGGTCGTGACCGGGGCCGGGGATCGGGCGTTCTGCGCCGGCGGGGACCTCGGCGGGATGTCGGGGGAGGCGTCGCGGGTCGCGCAGCACGACGCCCGCAGGCACCTGCCGCTGCTCTTCCAGGCCATGCACGAGTGCCCCAAACCGGTCCTGGCGAGGGTGAACGGGCATGCGCTCGCCGGCGGGTTCGGCCTCATGCTGGCGTGCGACCTGGTCGTCGCCGCCGAGGCCGCCGAGTTCGGCACGCCGGAGATCAATCTCGGGCTGTGGCCGTACATGATCAGCGCGGTCATCCAGCGCAACGTCCCCCGGAAGATCGCGCTGGAGATGATGCTCACCGGCCGGCGGGTCACCGCCGAGGAGGCCGCGCGGTGGGGGATGGTGAACCGGGTGGTCCCCGGCGCGGGGCTCGACGCGGCGGTCGAGGAGCTGGTCGCCGACCTCGCCGGCAAGAGCCCGCTGATCCTCTCGCTCGGCAAGCGCTCCTTCTACCGATCGCAGGACATGTCCTTCGAGGACGCGCTGGCCTACCTCCACTCGATGCTCACGGTGAACCTCGAGTCCGAGGACGTCGCGGAGGGCGTCAGCGCGTTCCTCCAGCACCGCCGCCCGGAATGGAAGGGCCGCTGAGGGCGCCACCCGGTCGTTCCCGTTCGCTACCCCGGCGTAGACTCGGCGCGAGCGGGCCCGGGCAGGCATCGGGATCGAGTCCCGGCGAAGGGCCCCGAGGAGGTACCTCTTCATGGGCGACACCGACGCGCGCGCCGGGCAGTCCGTCCCCGACGCGCCCGCCGCGCAGGCCGCCGATCCCGGTCCCGCTCCACGGCTGACCTACGAGGGCCCCGACATGCGGGGACACGCGGAGCAGCTGGCCGAGAAGCGGGCGAAGTTCCGGGAGATGGGCGGGGCGGAGCGGATCGTGCGCCAGCACGAGGCGGGCAAGCTCACGGTCCGGGAGCGCCTCGACCTGCTATTCGACTCCGGGTCGTTCGCCGAGTTCTCGCTGCTGGCCCACCACCAGTCGTCGAGCCCCCAGATGCAGGGGAAGCTCACCCCTGCCGACGGTGTGGTCACCGGCGTCGGGAGGATCGACGGCCGGCGCGTCTGCGTGATCGCGTACGACTTCACGGTCATGGCCGGATCCATGGGGATGGTCGGCGAGCTGAAGGCCTCCCGGATGCGCGAGCTCGCGCTGCGCGAGCGGATCCCCATCGTGTGGCTGGTGGACTCCGCCGGCGCACGGATCCAGGAGGCGGCAGGGTCGATGTTCGCCCGGACCGGCGACCTGTTCCGGGAGCAGGTCGTGATGTCCGGGGTGGTGCCGCAGGTCGCCGCGATGATGGGTCCCGGCGCCGCCGGGACCGCGTACATCCCCGGGCTCGCCGACTTCGTGCCCATGGTCAAGGGCACCTCGAACATGGCGCTCGGTGGGCCCCACCTCGTGAAGGCGGCGGTCGGGGAGGACGTGACGGCCGAGGAGATGGGCGGCTCGTCCGTGCACTGCAAGGTGAGCGGCGTGGCCGACCTCGAGGTCGCCGACGACGAGGAATGCCTCGCCGTCGTGCGGAAGTACCTCGGCTACTTTCCCGCGAACAACCGGGAGCCGCCGCCCGTCGTCGAGCCCGCGGACCCGGTGGATCGGGTCTGTGACGCGCTGCTGGACATCGTGCCGGCCAATCCGCGCCGGGCCTACGACATGCGGAAGGTGGTCACGGAGATCGCCGACGACGGCGACTTCTTCGCGATGAAGCCGGACTGGGCCCGGAACCTGGTCACGGGCTTCGCGCGGTTCGGGGGGCGGCCTGCCGGCATCGTGGCGAACCAGCCGATGTTTCTCGGCGGCGCGCTCGACGTGAACGCCGCCGACAAGGCCGCCCGGTTCGTGTGGCTGTGCGACGCGTTCGGCATCCCGCTGGTGTTCCTCATGGACTGCCCGGGGTTCCTGGTCGGCTCGGCGGTGGAGAAGCAGGGGATCATCCGACACGGCGCGAAGATGCTGTTCGCGGTCGCCGAGGCGACGGTGCCGAAGGTCACGGTCGTGCTGCGCAAGGGATACGGCGCCGGCTACTACGTCATGAACGGGCGCGCGTACGAGCCCGACCACATCGTGGGGTGGCCGACGGCGGAGATCAGCGTGATGGGCCCGGAGGGCGCCGTGAACATCATCTTCCGCCGGCAGATCGAGGCGGCCGGGGACCAGGAGCAGCAGGACGCGATGCGGAACCAGATGGTGAACACCGTCCGCGATCAGATCAACGCGTACATCGCGGCCGGGTGGTCGTTCCTGGACGACCTCATCCGGCCCCAGGACACCCGCGCGGCGATCGTCCGGGGACTGGAGATCGGCGCGACGAAGACGGTCGAGCGCCCGTGGCGCAAGCACGGGGTGCTGCCGGTATGAGCGAGCTCTTCGTCCCGGCGCACGCCTCCGCGTCCGAGCTGGTCGAGGCGGTCGAGCGGCACCAGGTCGAGCTCTCGATCCGATGGACCGCCGTCCAGGACGGTGTGGTCGTCGACACGCCCGGATACGTGCGGACCATCAACCCCGGCGTGATGGTCGCGTTCGCCAACAACGTGCACCGGGTGCGGCTGGAGCCGGACCAGGTCGGCGACGTCGCCCGCGAGAGCACGGCGCACTTCCGCGAGCATGGCGTGCCCGCGCTGTGGTGGGTCTCGCCGCTCTCGCGGCCGCAAGACCACGGGCGGGACCTCGAGGCCCACGGGTGGCGACTCGACGAGCCGATACCGTGGATGGCGGCCCGGATCGACCGGCTGCGGTGGCCGGGGACGCCGCCTGGGTTCCGGATCGTCCGGGCGACCGACGAGGCGCTGCACGCAGGGTTCCTCCAAGCGATGACGGCAGGGTTCTCCATGAACGAACCGGAACGGCACGCCATGAACACCCTGGCCGCCGCGGTCGGATACGCGCCCGACGCCCCGTGGGTGCGGTGGGTGGCGTTCCTGGACGACCGGCCGGTCGCGTCCTCGGGACTGATGGTGGGTGGCGGCGTGGCCGGTGTGTACAACGTCGCGACGGCGCCGGACGCTCGGCGGCGGGGGATCGGCGCGGCGCTCACCGCGACGGCGATCGCCGAGGGCCGGGGGCGCGGCTACCAGGTGGCCGTGCTGGGCGCCTCGAAGATGGGGTACGGCGTGTACCGGCGGATGGGGTTCGCCGAGGTGTGCCGGCACTGCGTCTACCTGCTGCCGGCAGGTTCCGGGAAGGCGGCGGCGGAAGGCACGACGTCATGACCGGCGACGAGGTGGACGAGCTCACGCCCGAGGAGGAACGGGCGCTCCGGCGTTCGTGCACGCGGTTCCTGGCGTGGCACGGGAACAGGACGGCGGCCTCCTATCTGGAAGAGCTTCCCGAGGACACGGACACCGACCTGTACGGCGAGGGCGGAGTCGTCGCGGAGCTCGAGGCCGAGGTGGCCGCGCTTTTCGGCAAGCCGTCGGCCGTGTTCATGCCGAGCGGCACGATGGCCCAGCAGACCACCCTGCGCGTCCACGCCGACCGCCGCGGTCTCCGGACGGTGCTGTTCCATCCACACTGCCACCTCGATCACCACGAGGAAAGGGGGTACGAGCGCCTCCACGGCCTGCACGGCCGGCCGGTGGGGGAGTTCGAGCGGCTGATCTCGGTCGACGACCTCGAGTCCGTGCACGAGGAGCCGGCCGCGCTGCTGCTCGAGCTGCCCCAGCGCGACCTGGGCGGGCAGCTCCCGGCATGGGAGGACCTCGTCGCACAGGTCGAGTGGGCGCGGGCGCGCGGCGCCGCCGTGCACATGGACGGGGCGCGCCTGTGGGGATGCGGGCCGTTCTACGAGCGTTCGCTGGCCGAGATCGCCGAGCTCTTCGACACGGTCTACGTCTCGTTCTACAAGCAGCTCGGCGGGCTGCCCGGGGCCTGCGTCGCGGGCCCGGAGGACGTCGTGGCCGAGGTCCGGGAATGGCGACGCCGGCACGGCGGCACCCTGTACGGCATGTGGCCGAACGCGGGCTCGGCGCTGAACGTCCTGCGGATGCGGCTCCCGCGGATCGCCGACTACCGGCGGCACGCGCTCGCCGTCGCCGACGCGGTGCGGGACCTGCCGGGAGTCGACGTCGTCCCCGACCCGCCGCACACGACGATGATGCATCTCGTGCTGTACCGTCCGGCCGACGCGCTCCGCTCCGCCGCCCTGCGGATGGCGCGCGAGGACGGCATCTGGACGTGGGCCCGTTTCTACCCGACCGGCGCGCCCGGGGCGCAGCGCGTCGAGCTCGAGACGGGCGACGCGACGCTGGAGCTCCCGCCCGAGGAGGTCCGCGTGGTGATCGAGGGGCTGCTTCGGGAATGAGCGCGCCCTGCGAGGATTGGGGCCGAGTTCCGCGGGCGGCAACGATCAGGACATCGGGAGAAGCGAAGAGATGCCGGACCACGTGACCAGCGGCGGTGACCTGGGGACCATCCTCGGCGTGTGGGCGCATCCCGACGACGAGACCTACCTGACGGCGGGGCTGATGTCGCGCGCCGTCCGGGACGGCCGCCGGGTCGCGTGCGTGACGGCCACGCGGGGCGAGGAGGGTTCCTGGGACGAGGAACGGTGGCCCACGGCGACCCTGGGGAAGGTCCGCGAGGCGGAGCTGATGGCCTCGCTGGAGGTCCTCGGAGTCACCGAACATCGGTGGCTCGACTACTACGACGGCACGTGCGCCGAGGTGGACTTCGAGGAGGGCGCGGGAAAGGTCGAGGCCATCCTCCGGGAGGTCGACCCCGACACCGTGCTGTCGTTCGGGCCGGACGGCATGACCGATCACCCCGACCACAAGACCACCTGCGCGTGGGCCACCGAGGCGTTCCGCCGGGCGGCGAAACACGGCGCGAAGCTGTACTACGCGACGATGACGCCGGAGTGGGCGGCGGAGTTCGTCCCGGTGATGAACCGATTCAACGTGTTCATGTCGCCCGACACGCCGCCGGTCGCGCCGCTCGACGAGATGGGGATCGTGTTCGACCTGCCGGACGACCTCCTCGAGCAGAAGCTCCGGGCCATCGACGCCCACGAGAGCCAGGTCGAGGGCATGATGAATGCGTTCGGCCGCGACTTCTTCCGGCAGGCGCACCGCGTCGAGACCTTCTGGCTGGCCGTGGCCAAGTGACCGAGCCCCTCGAGCGCCCGCCGCCGCTGCGCGACCTGGACTGGGAGCCCGCCCGGGCCAGGCGCTTCGCCGAGGGCGCCCTCGACCTGTGGACGGAGCTCCTCGAGCGGCTCCCGGACCTTCCCGTGGCCCCGCCGGAGGGGGAGGCGGAGGTGCGCGCCGCCGTCGCCGTGCCGGTCCCCGAGGAGCCCATGTCCGACGACGAGCTGTTCCGCTATCTGCGCGAGGTCACGTTCCGGTGGTCGATGTACCCCGGGCACCCCCGGTTCCTGGCGTACATCAGCGGCTCGGGGACGGCGCCCGGGGTCGCGGCCGACCTGCTGGCCGCGGGGCTGAACCAGAACGTGGGGGGGTGGCGCCTCGCGCCCGCGGCCACTGAGATCGAGCTGCACCTCACCCGGTGGTTCGCGGAGCAGTTCGGCCTGCCGGCCGGAGCCGGCGGGCTGCTCGTGTCGGGCGGCGCCATGGCGAACTTCGTCGCGCTGAAGGTCGCGCGGGACCGCCGGGCGGGCCTGGGGGTGCGCCGGACGGGCGTCGCGGCGGGGGGGCCGTTCGCCCTGTACGCCTCGGAGGAGGTGCACGTCGTCACCGACCGGGCCGCGGACATGCTGGGCCTGGGCATGGACGCCGTGCGGAAGGTCGCGGTCGACGAGGGACTGCGGATGCGCGTCGACGCCCTGGCCGACGCGATCGCCCGGGACCGCGCGGCCGGCGCGCGGCCGCTCGCGGTCGTGGCCACCGCGGGGACCGTGGCGACCGGCGCGATCGATCCCCTCCCGGAGATCGCCGACGTGTGCGAGCGGGAGGGGCTCTGGCTCCACGTCGACGCCGCCTACGGGGGGCCGGCCGTCCTGGCCGACGACCTCCGGCCCCTCTTCGCGGGCATCGACCGCGCCCACTCGATCGCGTTCGACCCGCACAAGTGGCTGTACACGCAGCACTCCGGCGGTTGTGTGATCGTCCGAGACCTGTTCTGGCTGGTTGACTCGTTCGGAGCCGCGCCGTCGTACGTGCACGAGGACAAGGAACGAACGAGGCACGGCCTCGACCTCGCGATGTTCGGGCCCCAGTTCAGCCGGGGCTTCCAGTCGCTCAAGGTGTGGCTGTCGCTGCTGGCCCACGGCCGGCGGGCCTACGGCGAGCGCATCTCCCACGACGCCGCGCTGGCCCGATACCTGGGCGCGGTGATCGAGGCGCGCGAGGACTTCCAGCTGGCGTGCCCGGTGGGGCTGTCGATCACCTGCTTCCGGTTCGTGCCGCCCGACCTGCCTGCGGGCCCGGTGGAGGAGCGTGAGCGCTATCTCGACCGGTTGAACGAGCGGGTCATGACCGAGGTCCAGCTCGACGGCCGGGTCTACTACTCGAACGCGGTGCTCGGTGGGCGGTTCGTCCTGCGGTCGTGCCTGGTGAACTTCCGCACGGAGGCCGAGGACATGGACGCGGTGGTCGAGGTCACCGCCGAGATTGGCGCGAAGCTCGACCAAGAGATCCGGCCGGAGTCGCTGCGGTGAGCCTGTTCGCGCTGCTCGGCTCCGGGGAGTTCCTCCCGTGGACCTCGGAGGTCGACGCGTGGCTGCTGGAGCGCGCCTCCGGCACCGGGGTGCTGATCCTGCCTACGGCGAGCGCCCCCGAGGGCGACGCCGTGTTCATGCGGTGGGGGAACCTCGGGCTCGAGCACTACCGGTCGCTCGACGTCCAGGCCGAGGTCGTCCCGCTCAAGGTGCGCGCCGACGCGGAGCATGGCGACCTGGCCGCGAAGGTCGCGGACGCGGCGATCGTCTTCTTCTCGGGCGGGAACCCGGCTCATCTCTCGGCCACGCTGACCGGCACGCCGTTCTGGACGGCGGTGCTCCGCGGCCTCGACCGCGGGCTGGCCTACGCTGGGTGCAGTGCCGGCATCGCCTGCCTCGGCGACGTCGCCCCGGACAGCACCTCGAACGATCCGACAAGCGCGCACTTCTGGCGTCCCGCGCTGGGGCTGTTCCCCAAGACGTACTTCGGGCCCCACTGGGACGCGCTGGACGTCTACATCCCGGGCCTGCGGGCGATGATCGTCGGCTCGGTCCCGTCGGACTGCCGGCTGCTCGCCATCGACGAGAACACGGCGGTGGTGGGCGACGGGAAGGAGTGGACGGTGCTCGGGGCGGGCCGGGCCGCGTTGCTCGAGGACGGGGAGTGGGGCGAGTATCCGAGCGGCACCGCGTTCACCAAGGAGCTCGAACACCACACCGACGGCGACGGCCACTGAGCAGCGCGCCCTTCGTCCCGATTCAGAACGTGGGTGCAGTGGATCGAGGCGACATGAGGCCTCCGGTCAGATCCAGCGCTTGCGCTTGAAGAACATCCACAGCGCGGCGCCCGACCCACCCATGATCAGCACCACCGCGACGAAGCCCCACGTGCCGACGGCCGGCGGCGGCCACAGCCGGTAGTTCGTGCCGCAGATGCTGGCGATCAGCGTGGGGATCGCGATGATCGCCGCCCACGCGCCGAGAGCTTCTTGTTGACCTCGTTCAGCACGTCGGCCTGGAGGCTCCGAGTGAGGTCGATCACGGCCGAGGCCAGGTCGTCGACGTTGCGGACCTGCGCCCCGAGCCGGAGCACGTGGTCGTGCACGTCGCGGAACAACAGGTCGGTGCGGTCGGTGTCGCCGCGCGACTCTTCCTCCTGCTGGAGGATCTCGACCACCCCGCCAGCGGCATGGCGTAGCGGCGGAGCATCGAGACCTGCTGCTTGATCGAGTACAGCATCGGCTGGCTGGGGAGCGACTCGGCGGTGCGGGCGGGCTCGCGCTCGCCGCGCCGGGACGCCCTGAGGGCCTGGGCCTCGAGGTCCTCGACGTCGTCATCGAGTCTCCCGGCGATGTGCTCGTAGTCGTCGACCACCGTGTCGATCAGGGCGTGGAGCGCGCGCTCGACGTCCACTTCCCGGGCGTCGACCTTCTGCAGGCGCTGCCGCGCCTCGTCCACGAGCCGGCCCGCGCCGTCGTGCTGCAGCAGGAGGAACGCCTCCCCGGCGAACACCGCGATCTGGCGGCCCTCGAGCTGCTCGTCGACCTCGTCGAGCTGGTACAGCACGACGAACCGGTGCGCCTCGTACGTCTCGATCTTGGGCCGCTGCCGGGCGCTGAGGGCGTCCTCCACGGCGAGGGGATCGAGCGCGAACCGCCGCGCCACCTCCCGCGCCTCGTCCTGTCCCGAGCCGACGTCCACCTCGAGCCACGTGAGCCGCCCCTCCCGCTGGCAGGCGCCGGCCGCGGCCTCGAGGTCCTCGGTTTCGGTCCACCCCCCGGACTCGTCGACGCACACCGCACGCATGGCGAGTCTTTACCCGCCGCACCCGACGGGCACCCGCCGAGGGTCAGCCGCCGAAGCGGGTGAGCAGCCGCTCCCGGCTGAACAGGGCGGACGCGAGGTGCCAGCAGGCGGCCGCCATCAGGCCGACGACCCCGGCGGCGGCGGCGTAGAGCACGGCGCTGGGATGCACCACACGGAACGTGACCAGCGCGACGAGGCCGATCACCGGCAAGGACGCCAGGACGGCCAACTGCTGGGCCACCCGGAAGTCGGTCGACCGCAGGGAGATGAGGATCCCGACCAGGATGGCGAAGGCCGCCAGGGCCGGCGTGAGCAGGGCCATCGCCACGGCCTGGTTCGGGGTCCAGATCTGCGCGACCACCACGGCGGGCGCGAACAGCTGGGCCAGGCCCACGTACACCGCGAACAGGAGCCAGGAGATCCCCACCGCCGGCAGGATCGCGGCGATGGCCTTCCCGGCGAGCAGCTCGCGATCGGTCACTGGCGTCGTGAGCACCGTCTCGAGGGTCCCCTGCTCGCGTTCCCCGATCACGGCGTACGCGGCGATCGTGGTCGGGAGCATCACGGGGATCAGCTGCAGGAACAGCAGCGCCTCCCCGACCGGCCGGCGCAGCGCGGCGAGGGGGATCCGGTCGGGAAGCGCGAAGGTCTCCCCGACCAGGATGAGGAGGACGACGACCGGCATCGCTGCCATGGTGAACACGATGAACCGGTTCCGCCGGTACTCGCGGAACTCCTTCCGGACCACGGTGCGGATCTTCGGGCTCATCGCTCGTCCTCCACGAGCTCGAGGTAGACGTCCTCCAGCGACCGCACGATCTCTGCGAGGCGGATGATCGAGGCGCCGACGCCCACGACCGTCTTGGCCACCTCCGGCGCCGCCCCTTCGGGGTCCGTGACGTCGAGGACGTAGGCGCCGCTCCCGCGGCCGTTCGTCCACCCGTCCACTCCCCGGATGGCCCCGAACAGCGTGGCGGGGTCGGGGAGGGGCCGGCCGAGCCGGAGCTCCAGCGCCGGCCGGAAGAGCCTCCTGCGCAGCTCGTCCGGCCGCCCCACCGAGACCAGCCTGGTGTTCACGATGGCCACCCGGTCGCACAGCCGTTCCGCCTCGTCCAGCCGGTGTGTCGTCAGGAACACGGTGGCTCCCCGGTCCCGGAGGCCCCCGATGATCTCGCGGACCTCCACTGCAGCGACGGGATCGAGCCCGGTCGTCGGCTCGTCCAGGAACATCACGGCCGGATCGGGGAGCAGGGCCCGGGCCAGGGCCGTCCGCTGGCGGAGGCCCTTCGACAGGGAGCCGGCCGGGTCGTCGGCGCGGTCCGTCAGCCCGACCAGCGCGAGGGCCTGCACGATCCGACTGTGGGCCTCGGGCGACGACAGCCCGTACAGCCCGGCGAAGAACTCCAGGTTGTCCCGGACGGTCAACCGCAGGTACAGGCCGGGCGTCTCCGGCATCACGCTGATGCGCCGCCGGATCTCCGATGCGCTCGCCGCGCCGAGCGGCAGCCCCGCCACCTCGGCCGTGCCCGACGTGGGCGGCAGCAGGGTCGACAGGACCCGCACCGTCGTGGTCTTGCCCGCGCCGTTCGGCCCGAGGAGGCCGAACACCTCGCCGGCCGCGACCTCGAACGTCAGCCCCTCGAAGGCGGCGCGATCCGCGAACCGCTTGCTCAGCCCGTCGGCCCTGATGGCGGGCCTGGTGGCCGTCCTGGTCTTTGTGCCGAGCACTCGCCCTCCTCACGGGCGCGCGGCGGCCGGGACGCGCCCCCGCGGGGGCTCGGCCCCGGCCGCACCGGCCCTCGTCCTCATGTAAGGGACTTCGGTGCTTGATCACACCGCAGTCCCAGGGTTGCATGGGCTACCCGGCTGGTCCGGGGGGAGGCGTCGAATAGTTCTCTGAGGGAGGTGCCTCGGCACCGAGCCTCGC
>Ga0137373_10000392_pt1 | contig 42075 bp, 41 predicted proteins | sample SagtaG_5_FD_104912 | JGI IMG/M metagenome (GOLD analysis project Ga0137373, IMG submission 104912) | Vadose zone soil microbial communities from Sagehorn Ranch, Mendocino, California, USA - Sage1_R_80_16 metaG | ecosystem: Environmental > Terrestrial > Soil > Vadose zone | place: USA... | reverse complement strand
GTCGTTCTCCGCGGTTGTTACTCCGCGTTCTCCCGCGTGCTCCGCGGTTGATGCCCGGTAGTTGAGGCTCGTGGGTCGTTGCGCGCGCTCTGCCGGAACTCCGCCAGCGCAACGATGAAGCAGCTAGTCACTATGACGGCTGACACCACGCACCACTGACAAATGGCGTGGATGACGAACAGCTCCAGATAGGTGAGCCACGCGGAGAAGAGTACTCCGAGCGCAGTCATTCCCAGCAGCAGCCCGGACATCCTCGCTGAGTCTTCGTACTTCTCGGTCGTGCTGGCCAGGGCGACACCGAACAGAACGACATAGAACGCTACACCCCATGCGGCAACCGGCAGACCGAGGAACGTTGCCCACCGGCTCGCGTTGACCGTCTCGCAGGAGCCGATGCTGCAGCTCAGCGTTCCGATCCTTCCGAGCTTGTAGAGAAGGAGGTAGAGGGCAACGAAGATCCCGGCGAGCGACAGCGCCGCCACGATCATCCGCTTCGTCATTTCTTTTGCTGCGCCGAATCCACCATCCGCTTGAAGTCGTCGTAAGGCGCCGCGCCGGGATAAAGTTTGCCGCCGATGATGAAGCTCGGCGTCTGGCTCACCTTCATCCGCTCGCCCGACGCATAGTTCGCCGCGATCCGCCCCTGGTACTTCCGCGAGTCGTAACACGTCTCCCACTTGGCCATGTCCAGTCCGAGCGCAGCGGCGTACCGCTGAAAGACCGGCTTTGGCTTGTTCGTCGCCCCGGTGTTCCAGTCGATCTGGCCGTTGAAGAGCATATCATGCATCGGCCAGAACCTTCCCTGCTCGTCGGCACATGCCGCCGCGTTCGACGCGGCCTGGCTGTTTCGATGCTGGACGAGCGGGAAATCGAGAAATGTGAGGCTCGCCAGCCCGGTATCTATGATCCGCTTTCTGACGTCAGGCTCGGTTACGGTCGCGAAGTGCCCGCACGCGGGACATTCGAAGTCCGCATACTCGAGGACCTTTACCGGGGCATCCGCCTTGCCAAGCGTATATCCGTGCTCGGGTCCGGCCGTTTTCGGGTCGATCGTTATCGGCTTGAACTCCGCTTCGGCCGGTTTGCGGGAGAGGACGTAGCCCAGTATGCTTGCCCCGGCGATCGCGATCGCGATGAGGATCGGAAAAAAAGCTTTCGGCCGTGACGTTTCACGCACCACGTTGCGCCGGCTCCGCTGATTGGCAGCCATCTATGAAGTCATCCGTGTTTTCGGGAGTCGATCGCGGGCCGCGCCCGCTCGAGCGAAGATGAAAAAGGTACGAATAGGGATGGCATATGCAAGCTGACGAACTTCGAGTGCCGGTCGGTCCGGGCGCAATGCACGTCGAGCGATTCGGACATGGCGGAACGGCCGTGATCCTTATCCACGGCTTCGGTACGTCGAGCTTCCTCTGGCGCAACGTGGCACCGGCAATAACCGACGCCGGACACACCGCGTACGCTGTTGATCTTTTCGGGCATGGTGAATCGGACCGCCCGTATGACGCGGACTTCGGAATCGCGGCACAGGCGGAGTACCTGGACGCGGCGATGACCGCGTTACGCGTCGCACGGGGAGTTCTCGTCGGAGTGGACATCGGAGCGGTGATTGCGTTAAGGCTGGCAGCGACCCGTCCCGAGCGGGTTGAGAAGCTTTTGCTCATCAATCCCCCAGCGTTCGACGAGATGCCGGCGCGCGACATTACTCAGATGCAGCGCAGCACCGCCAAGTTCGCGATCCGTACGACACGCGGGATACTCGGCGCTGCACCCCTCGTTGAAGGGGTGCTCCGCGGAAGCGTATCGGATCCGGACAAGCACATGCCGGTAAAGCTGCTGGCGCGATATCTGGCGCCGTTCGTCGGACGGGAGGGAACGAGCCATCTGCTCGCGCTTGCAAGCTCGATCAGCGCCGAAGACCTCGAGGACATCGATCTGCGGACGATTCACGTTCCGACACTGATCCTCTGGGGCGAAGCTGACGAATGGGTCGACTCGCGGATCGCCGAAAAGCTGGTGAATGCGTTGCCGGATGGCCGACTCGTGCGATTGCCCGGCGTTGCCCGACTGGTGCCCGAAGAGAATCCGGATCGCGTCATCGAGCTGCTGCTGGATTTCATGAAGAAGCGCGCTGTGGCGTGACGCGTGCAGGTAGAGTGGGGGGCACGAAACGGTTAGGTTTCGTGTATCACAAACAACCTCCAACCCGGATTAATGAAGAAGCGTCAGAATCGATATAGAAGGGGCGTCGCGCCGGTGGTAGCTCCGTTTGACGAAGCCCGCGACGAGATGTTCCAGCAGATCATGAAATGTGGCGTAATCGGTGCCGATCCTGAGCACCAGAGTGAATGGTTCGACGGGACGATGGACTACCTGGCCGACCGCTATCACGAGCTCACCCCGAAGGACATTACGGAGTTGCGCGTTCTCGGTGAGCGTTTCGTCCAGCCCGCAAAGGTAAAAGCAGCAGTCTGATTTGCGCCCTCGGGAGCTCCGGCCAGCGATTCAACGCCGGTTCGGAGCAGCCCGCCGGAGGATGACGCCAATGCGCGCGCCGCCACCGAAACCGGCTTCCACGGCCGGAACAGCCCCTCCGAACACCGGACCATCGAGACCCACGAACGCGAGCAGATAAACTCTCGTCCGCCGTGCGTCATCGAAGCGTCCGGAAATGCCGCCGCCGCCATATGGTGCCCACCGATGCTCGCGGAAGGGATCGAGATGAAACCGTGAGAACAGATCCACGCGACCGCTCGCTCCATCGCGGGACCAGCCGCCCGCGACCACTACTCCACTCCGCACGTAATTGCCGAGCGGGACAGTGATGCCCACGCCTCCATGCACTGCATCCGTACCGGCGAGGATCGCGTCAACTCTCACCTCGGGATCGAAGCGCTGTTGCGGGGGGGATTGCTGTGCGAGCGCCGGTGCCGCGGCCAGGCAGAGTAACGTGGTACCTGCCATCGCGCTGACCAATGAGATGCTGACTCGCAGTGGCGGGCGGCGCCGCTGATTCAAGACGAGGCGCGTCTTGCTCGCGCTCTCGCCCGCGATAGCGCGAGCGTGTAATCCACGATCGAGACCGCCGACAACGTTCCTACCAACGCGATCAGCGGAACGGTGAATTGCGGGAACTGCAATACTGCGATGAGCGTCGCGAGCTGCAGCGTCGTCACGGTCTTGCCAAGCATGCGCGCCCGAAATGCAGCCGCGGTGAGGCCAGGAATGAATCGCGCAACCACGAAGCCGACGGCCGTCATGATGTCGCGAGAGAGAAAGATGAAATACTGGAGCGTCGACAGGAGTCCGCCGACCAGGAAGGCGGACACTGCCGTAAGAACGAACACACGATCCGCGATCGGATCAATGAGTGCTCCGGCAACCGTGGAGCTGTTTCCGTGGCGCGCAGCCCAGCCGTCGAGAAAGTCGGTCGCACCCGCGGCGAGGATCAGCCACGTACGCTGCCACGTACCGTCGAAGATGACGAACCCAAGGGCCAGAAAGAGCCGCGAGAACGATATCGCGTTGGGAAGTGTGACGATCGTTCTCCGCTCCATTCGCCCAAGTTAGACCGGCGCGCGCGTGCTTGCTACCTCGCTGGGTCAACTCTAGCTTCCGGCCGTGTCGGGCACCTTGAGCAGGGACAATCTTTTCGCCGTCGCCTACGTTGCAGTGGCGGCGATTTTCATCATGTGGGACCTGCTCCTCGCGGCGAGAATCTCTCAGCTGCGCCGCGTCCCGCGCACATTCGCGATCATCACCGCGTTCGCCGGCCTTCTGCTAGTGCCGGCGCTGATCATCGCCTATTCCACGGCGTCCATCATCTACGGCCGCGCAATCTACCCTCTTGCGTGGGTCTGGCCTCTCACCACTTCGCTGTTCGCGCTCCAGGCCGCGTACGCACTCAGCCGCCGGCTCGTGACGCCGCTGTTCGGCGTTCCAGTCGTCGTGTACAACGCGATCATCGCCATCGTTGCACTGTCGCGTCACGCAATTTCCAGCGGCGCTGTACCCCCGAATTTCGGGCTTGCGCTGTCAGCCGCGCAGGCGGGAGCGCTTGGATTCTTCTTCGGACCCGCCGCTCTCTGGGGTGCGATCTATCTGATGGTTCCCGTATTCTCGCCGTCACTGCCCGCGCGGTGGCGCGTGAGCGGACTGGCGCGCGCCGTGATCGCCGCCACCGCCGCCGCGTTAGCCGGTCTAATGCTGATCGAGATGCCGAGCGCGTTCGAGACCGTCGACAGCTACTCCAGATATTCGAAAGAACAGCTTCAGGAGCACCCCGAGGGCGACTTCTCGATTGGGCTCAAGATTCTGCCCGAGCTGCGCGGCCCGCCGCCTCCGGTGGCGCTGGAGCAGGACATCGCGCTCGCTGATTCGATCGGCGTCGACGCGATCGAGATCGCGATCGCTCCCGAGGGCGCACGACTCGTCGCACTCGATTCCCTCGCCAGCACGGTCGTCGAGCAGCGCGGTGACAGCGCTCTCATCATCGTCACGCTCGGGTATCCGAGAGATGCCGCGCGCCAGTTCCGTGAATCACCCTCCGAGTACACGAAAAAACGCCTCGCCGACGTGGACCGCATCGCACGGCAGCTGCGTCCGGACATCCTGCTTCCGGCGGAAGAGCCGTACGGAGAGGGCTCGCGCGCCATCGGGGTACAGGAGCCGCCATACTGGATCGACTATCTCACGCGTGCGGCGAGGCTAGTGCATTTCGTCAACCCGCGTATCCGCGTCGGCGTCGGCGCCTCGAGCTACGGATCGCGCGACAGTACCCTATACGCGTGGGCGGCGTCGCGACGCTCGCCAATGGACATCGTCGGATTCTCGATGATGCCGGGATTCGACGGCGCCAGATCGCTCGATACCAGAATGCGAATCGCGACTCGCTGGATGCGACAGTTCCCCGGAAGGGCGAAGCCGCATTGGGTATTCGCCGCCGGTGGCTACCCGCAGACACACGGTGAGGAAAGTCAGGAGCTTGCGCTCTGGGGAGTGCTCTCGTGGGCGACCACACAATCGCAGATCAGGGGCTTGGTTGTCGCAGACGCAGGTGACTACGACGCGATCAGAGGGCTCCGCGCGCCCGGTGGCCGGCTACGATCAGCGGTGGGGACGATCATCCGCGCCGAGAGAGGACTGCGGGAGACTGTCGCGCGATGACGAAGCGCAAAGGGAATCAGACGCTCTTCCCGATCCCCCGGACGATACCCTCCACTCTCCGACTCGGATCGAAGTACTGTTGCGCAACGCCCAGTATCTCCTCGGCGGTCACCGATTCCACGCGCTCGTCATGCGCCTCTAGCTCCCCGAGTCCCTCGCCAAGCAGCCACGCCTCTACCATCGACCCGAGAAGCGACGCCCCGCTCTCCTGATGAATCGCGTGCGTGCCGATCATGTAGTGCTGGGCTCGCTCGAGCTCCTCAGCCGTTACCTGCTCGGATCCGAGACGCTCGAACTCCAGCAGTAACCCCTCGCGTGCGCGCTCTTCCTTTTCCGGAGACGTCGCGATGTAAGCGATGAACATTCCCGCCGACGTATGCTCGACGGGATGCGCATGCACGGTGTACGCGAGCGACTGTCGGTCGCGGAGCTCGTCGAAGAATCGGCCGCCCAGGCCGCTCGCGATCATCCCGATCACCCGCGCCGCGTATCGCCTTGGGTCGTGCCGTGTAGGACCGGGGAACGCAAGCGCAAGCGCAGTCTGCGCTTTCTCGCGTGACTCAGCGAGCACCGATAGCTGTGGCGGCCACTCCGGGGCTGGGGATTCGCTGACGCGACCTTTGCCGAGATCCACCAGATCGCGCGCGAGAATCCCAGCGGCATCGGCCGCGACGACATCGCCGACGATTCCAACTACCAGTGCCGATTGCGATATCAGTTTCGCGTACCACTCGCGCGCCTGCTCGACAGTGAGGGAACTGAGTGACGCTTCAGATCCGAGCGCTGGCCGCGCATATGGATGCTCACCAAACGCCGCGCGGGCCGCGAGGCGCATTGGATATCGGTACATGTCGTCGCGCAGCGCGGCGGCCTCGGTGAGAGCGGCGGCTCGCTCGGCCTCAAACGCTTCTTCCGGCAGAGTTGCATTCAAAACAACGTCCGCGAGCAGTTCACTCGCCGCCTCGAGGTGCTCACCGGGTACGGAGATCGTCCAACCGAACGTCTCGCTTCCGACCGACGCTGTCAGCGTGCCTCCGAGCAGCTCGACATCCTCGGCGATCAGTCGTGCGCTCCGGCGTACCGTCCCCTTGAGCATGGTTCGCGCAACGAGCGACGTGATTCCGGAATTCTCTTCGGGCTCCTGCGACGCACCGCCCGTGCCGAATACTCCCATGTATGCGATCGCGGCGCCGTCTTTGGGACGTACCAGGATCGGCAATCCCTCGCGCGCACGAAAAACCGACACGTTTCCTTCGGTGGTCTCCAGATCGACGTCGAGTGCAGGCGCGGGAACGGGTAGTGGATCGCGCGGCGGAAGCGGATCGATCCGCGGCGGCCGTCGCGTTTCGAGAATCGCCAGCATCTCGCGCTCGTCGGCGGCGACCGGTGTTCCCTTCGCAGGTCTGTACGCCACTACACCGGCTCGCTCCGGCGCCAGGTAATGTCTCGCGACGCGACGAACGTCTTCTGCAGTCACCGACATTACCCGTGCGAGGTATTCGTCACCCAGCTGCCATGCGCCGAGCGCCTCCCACTCGGCGAGATGATTCGCCTGCCCTTCCATGGTTTCCAGGCGACGGATCCAGCGAGATTCGAAAATCCGCCGCACCCTCTCCAGCTCCGCAGGATCAATCGGGTCTTCCCGCAGGGCGCGAACCTCCTCCCAGATCGCCCCCGCCGCATCCGCGATCTTTTCGGGGCTCATCTCGGCGTGCGTGACGAAAACACCGACCTCCGTGGGCGTGTAGTTGTACACGCTCACCGACGACGCGAGCTTGCGATCCCGTAATGACCTGTAGAGTCGCGAGGCGCGACCCGAGCCCAGAAGCCCCGCGACGACATCGAGGATCGGAGTGTCCTCGTGAAGTGCAGGCATCGTACGCCAGCCGAGCACCAGTTGTGACTGTGTTATGTCACCCGCTAGCTCACGATAACGGAAATCGTCGTGGTGTCCCTCGGCCGGCCCCGCGTTCCGCTCGGGGCTTCCTTGCGGCAGCTCACCGTACAGCGCGTTGATGCGCTCGATTGCATCATCCGCATCCACATCCCCTGCGATCGCGACCACGGTGTTCGAAGGACGGTAGAAGTTGCGATAGAAGCGGTGCATCGCGTCGCGGTCCAGGCGGCGAAGACCTGCTTCGTGCCCAATCCGCCACCGTCTCATCCGATGTCTGTCGTGCAGCAGCTCGTAGAGTGATTCGGTGACGAGCGCCGACGGATTATCCGTCTTCCGCTTCGCTTCCTGGATGATGACTTCGAGCTCCCGCGCCAGCTCGCCGGCGTCTATCAGCGAATGCGCATAGGCATCTGCCTGGATCTCGAGCCCCGCAGCGAAGCCCGCTGCGGGAAGGACCGTGTAGTACGTCGTGTTGTCGTAGATCGTGTGAGCATTCAGATATCCGCCCGCCGCTTTGGTTTGCTTCGCGATCTCGCCGACCCCGCGCTTCTCAGTCCCCTTGAAGAACATGTGCTCGAGAACGTGCGCGATCCCCACGACATCGTCCGTCTCATCGAAGTATCCTGCTTTCACCACCGTTACGATGGCTACGACCGGCGCGGAGTGATCCGGCCGAACGAGCACAGTCAGGCCATTCGGAAGAATCGTGCGGACCACGCTGTCCGGACTGATGAACGACGCGACTTCGGCGATGCCTGTCATTCCAGCACGTGAGCCCGAGTCATCCGATCGGCCTGCGACGAAGGACGATAAGGCCGCCGACGAAGAAGACGGCGCTGTAGCCGAGGAGCCAGACGAGCGATTGTGGCTCAACGGTTCCGCGGTTGACGAGGCCTTCCATCACATCGCCCAGCCGCCCGAATGGCGGGAAGAGACGCGCAATCACTCCGCGAATTCCCGGAGCTTCGCCCCACACGCTGCTGATGATCTGCGATCCGGCGAGCACCCCTCCCAGTACAACCCAGTCGCGACGGAAAAGGCTGGAGATGAAAAAAGCGATACCTCCGAGCGACAGAAACACAATCGCAGCGAAGGCCAGTGGGCCGAACGGCTGTACCGGGCTGACGAATACGACGAACAGGGCGAGGAGAAGCGCGAATACCACGAGATAGCCGAGGAAGTAGACTCCGAACGCCTGCGTGTAGTATGCCGGCAGGCTCACCGGCTTGGAAAATAGAAATCGGTAGTAGCCCGTCTTGCGATCGTTTGATACCAGCCCGTTCAGGACGATGAACGATGCGATGAAGGAGAGCTGCATCAGCACGATCATCAGCAGTTGTCTGGCCATCCGGTCGCTCATCGGCGTCGCCGACGCGGCGGCAGCCATCTTCATCGGTGCGATCACGGTCATTCCGAAGACGACTCCGATGAGCAGAACAGCGATTCCCCGCTCGCGCACGAAGTCGCGGCATTGCCAGATCAGATAGCGTCCAAGGTTGCCGCTCATCTCGATTCTCCCACCGCTTCCCGGAATTGCTGCTCGAGAACTGACCTCACCGGAACCACGCTCGCGATGAGAACTCCCCCGACGATAAGTGAGCCGAGCGCTCGATTGAGCTCTGAGACATCGGTGAACGGTATCTCGAACTCTCCGTCGCTGGATGCACGCGCGGACGGAAGCAAGACAGGTACACGTTCGGCTCCCGAGGCGACCGCGATTCGATACGTGCCGCCGGTGTCCGCTGAAAGGTCGTAGCCCGTAGTGACCAATCGCTGCAACCGACCATGATCGATTATCGCGACGCGATCGGCGACCCGCTGGAGCTCGTCCAGGTTGTGTGAGGCAATGATGACTGTTCTGCCTGGCCGTCTCAGCCCTTCGACGATATCCCGGAAGCGTTGCGTCCAGACCGGGTCGAGGCCGTGCGTCGGCTCATCGAGAACCATCACCCGCTCCTCGCGGAGCAGCGCTTGCGCAACGCCGAGTCGCTGGAGATTCCCCTTCGACAACGCCTTGACCTTCTTGTCGCGATGCTCGCCGATCCCGAGCTGCTCGATAACAGCGTTTACGCGGGCCGGAATCTCCGCAGGCGGAAGGTCAGCTAGCGTCGCCAGTCTCGTGAGAGCGTTGTCAGCCCTCCACGTCGGGTTCATCGTCATCAGCTCCGGCACGTAACCGATGCCGTTCTTTCGGACGTATTCGCGAGGCTCCTCGCCCAGGATTCGGACGCTCCCGCCGGTTGGCCTGAGAAAGCCGAGCAGGAGCGAAAGCAGTGTGCTCTTCCCCGCACCGTTAGGCCCGGCGATGCCGAGCACCTCACCTTCGGCGACCTGCAAAGAAAAATCCTCGACCGCAGTAACCGAGCGGCCGAGGATTGAGCGATAGGTCTTGGTCGCGTTGCTGAACTCGATCACAGAGGCTGCTGCTGGATACACGAGCTCCATACGCCGGGGCCAGCGCGGTTGATGAATTTGGCGGCCTCGTCGATACGGTTGAGTCGGGCGAGCGCGCACCCGAGGTATCCCTGCGAGCTGACGTCGTTAGGATTCGCCTGAATCGCACGAACGAAGAAGCGCCGCGCCAGCTCGTAGTCTCCCGTCGAGAAAAGGATCAATCCCATCTCACGAAGTGCGATTGGGTTGTTCGGCTCGATGCGTATCGCAGTCTCGAGCTCGCGCTTGGCGGTTGCGATATCGCCGTCTTCCCGGGCCAGTCGTGCAAGGAACACGTGCGGCGTGGCGAGCTTTGGATTTTCGCGAACCACGCGCTGAAATTCGCCGCGCGCCGCCTCGCGTCTTCCGGTCTGCATCATCGTCACGGCCTGGTCCATGTTCTTCGTGGGATCGCTCCGGTTCGAGAGCAGGAAGTAGCCTCCTGCCGCCCCGACGATCAGCAGGATGATGAGAACCACGAACCATAGATTCGCGGGGATGCGGCTGGGCCGAGCCGTGTATGTCGGCTCGGCGCCCGCAGTTGGTGTAACTGGAAGCGGTGTCGCGGTTCCTGGCGCATAGGCGGACCCACCGCCGTACCCGCTCGCCGCCGCTGCGGGGGCCGAGTATCCCGGTGATGGCGGTGCATAGGGTGATGGTGGTGGCGGTGCACCCGGAGCGGCGAGCGGTGGCGCGGCTTCGGCGAGGACGCCCGCGCTCAGTCCGCTCTCCAGTTGCCGGAATCCCTCGCGAGCAACGGCAACGTCGTTGTCGGTTGCTCGATATGTAGTGCGGTTCGCACGGTCGCGAGCGCCGAGAAACTCGAGCAGCGCGTACGCCTGTCCGAGCGAGATGAGCTCTCGCTGCCTGAGCTCGCGGATGAGCGCCTGTCCCCCGAGGGACGACCCGCCCATCAACGCTCGAAGCGCGGTTTCTGTGCCCTGCCAAAGCTCGAGTATATCGGCTGCACGGTCCTCGCCTTCGGCCGAATGCTCGAGCCGCGACGCGATCGGTGAAACGCTTCGCAGCGCCGCAAGTGCGGACTGCTGATTTGCGGTCATCTCACGATGCGCAACAGCCCTGCGTCCGCACTCCCCTTGATGAAGCTTTCCGCACTCTCGGTCGGTATGCGCCGCCCGGTGAGCGAGTATCCACGCCGCGCTTCGTTCGCCATGAAATCCTTTATCGAGCCGCCGCCGTTTGAGCCGCGGGCCTCACTCATCTTGAGCAGAATCTCCTCCCACGTTCCCTCGTATGAATCATCTTCACCGACCTTGATGCAGTGGGCGGGGGAGTCGTCCTCTTTTTCCTTCGCGAGGCTCGACAGCAGCACTCCAAAAAGCTCGAGCTGGCCGCGCGCCTCGTTGTCCGCCGTTTCGGCTGCCCGCGACTCGATCTCGGCGAGCATCTCATCGATGTCGTCAGGCTCCCCCGCGAGCTCGGCGAGACGGTTCTCCCACGGCTTTAGCTCCGGATCGTTGTCTCGCAAACGGTAGACCATCTTCTTCAGCTCGATCAGTCTCCAGATGCCGAGCTCGTCCCAGTGGTCGTCAGGGGTGGAGCGATCCAGATGGTATAGTGCGGCCTCGTAATCTCCGCGGTCGTAGAAGATGTTGCCGAGGTAGATGCGCGCCTCGGTGTGATCCTCGTCGATCTTGAGAGCGCGTCGCAGCGTTGTGATCGCGGCTTCGTCATCGCCCAGCCGGTGCTGAACGTAGCCGATGCAGGACACCGCTTCGGCTGAATCGGGTGTTTGACGCCCGGCGATCTCGAAGTACTCGCGAGAGTGGTCGATGAGCCCCTCGCGAAAAAGTGCGCGCCCGATCTGGAGCATCAGCTCGATGTCGTCCTCGTAGCCGAGCTCGAGAGTGCGGCGGAAGCTCCTCAGCGCCGCGGGTTGCTGTCCGAATTTGAGCAGCGTCTCGCCCAGTCCGGCGAGCGCGTCCTCGTGCTCCGGATCGAGGACGAGTGCCTCCTCGAAGCTTCTCCGGGCCCACGCATATTCCTCGCGCGCGTGGTGCGCGTAACCGACGCCAATGTGCAGCTCTACCGCATTAGGGTAGAGCGAGAGCCCCTCGCGAAGTACGTCCAACGCCTCGTCGTACTGACCTTCGTTGTACAACTGGTGCGCTCTTTCGTCATACTCCTCGGAACTCAGAAACGGGGTAGCCATGGCGTGTTGTTACCTCCGACTGATCGAGTTGACTTATTGTACCATTTGGGCGCGGAGTTGTTCAAGGCACGATGCGGGCCCGACGCATCGATCGCTCGCTTTTACCTCCTCTTGGTTTTTTCCCGGCTGAATTCCCCGCCGTCGGGCTTGCCCGGATTCACGTAACCACCGCCGCACGCTCGGTAAATCGGCGCCACGCGCCGGTCTCCAGAATCTCGGAAATCGCACCAACAACGTCGTCTACCTCTTCGTCGCGGGTGAAGAAATGGGGCGCCACCCTGATTCCAGCACCCACTCTATAGTCGACGAGGAAATCGCGCGAGAGCAACTCTTGAGTCACCTCGTACCCGTTGGGTGCGTCGATCGCCACTGTCCCGGCCCGGCGAGAGGGATCGCGTGAGGCCGTCACGGAGTAGCCCTGCTCGAGGGCGAGCTCCACCAGCCGACTCGTCTGCCTGATGCTCTTGGCGCGTATGCCCTCGATGCCGGCTGCCCTTATGAGACGCGCACCCTCGGCCGCTACGTAGAGCGCGGGCACCACTGGCGTTCCGTTCAGCCAGCGGAAGGGACCCGACGTGAATTCCATTTGATCTTCGAATGCGAATGGCCGCGCGTGAGCCTGCCAGCCAGTCAGCGCTGGAGCCAGGTTGTTGCGTACTGATGGAGCAACATAGAGAAAGCACCCGCCGGGACCTCCGCAGAGCCACTTCAACACACCGCCGGTGAGAAAATCGACGCCGCTCTCCTTCACGTCGACTGGAATGATCCCCACCGAATGAAATGCGTCGAGCGAAACCAGAGCGCCAAGGTCATGCGCGCGCCGGCAGATCTTTGCCGCATCATTGATGTAGGCGGACTTGAACAGCACGTGCGACACCGCCACGAGCCGGGTGCGCTCATCGATGGCGGCGAGGAGGCGATCTTCGTCAATCGTGATACCGTCATCGGAGTTCACGACCTCGACTCGCGCGCCGAGCCTTTTCGCCATTTCGGCGTAGGCGTACAGCACGGATGGAAAGTCGAGACCGGTCATGACGATTTTGTCGCGGCCCCGCGGGAAGTCAATCGCCGACACGACCGCCGATTGCGCGATCGTCACGTTGGGCATCATTACGACTTCACCGTCACTCGCATTCATCAGTGGCGCAATCTCATTGCCGACGTCAACGGGCTTCTCCCACCAGCCGCGCGTCCACGCCTTCACGCCCAGCTCACCCCAGTCCGCGGCGTACTCCGCAAGCCGCTCGGGGACCGTGCGTGGCATCGGCCCGAGAGAATTCGATACGAGGTATGTCGTCCGCTTCAGAATCGGGAATTCGTCACGGAAGCGGAGGAGCGGATCGCTCACTCCTGAGACCTGCGCTGTCGATCGCGAATCGCCTTGAATTCGGCGTCCGAGCTCCATGTTGGAACCGTCGGCGCGTTGGCGATCATGATCCCGAATTGCTGAACGATTTCGGCCAGTTGAACCGCGCCGGTGAGGTCCCATCCCGACTGGTACTCGTCTGACGGCTGATGATACCGGTGCGCCAGGTAGTCCTCGTTCTGTTGTCTGCCCCAGTCGGCGGCCCTTCCGACATAATTAGTCCCCGCGCCGATCGAAACCGACGGAACTCCCGCCTTCGCGAATGAAAAATGGTCGGATCGGTAAAAGGCTCCGCGCTCGGGGTGCTCTTCGGGCGAGAGCCTTATCCCCCGGCCGCTCGCGAGGCGCGCGAGTGAGGGGCCGAGGGAGCTTTTGGTGTCGCCAAGCACGTTGAGGTTGCGTACGCGACCGAGGACGTTGCCGCCGTCGACGTTGAGATTGGCGACGATGCGCGAGACCGGTACGGTCGGATTCTCGGCGTAGTACTGCGATCCCAGCAGTCCTGATTCTTCGGCCGTGACGAAGAGGAACATCTGCGATCGGCGAGGCCTCTGCGAATTGGCGGCGGAGCGCGCGACCGCAAGGATATCTGCAACGCCCGACGCATTATCCACGGCACCGTTGTAGATGGAATCGCCGTTCACCACCGGACCGATGCCGTGGTGATCGAAGTGCGCGCTGTACACCACGTATTCATCCCGTAGACGTGGGTCGCTGCCGCGCACTATGCCGATGACATTCGCGTCCTTGAGGTGCTCGACGGTGTTCGTGAAATGCGCATCGATGTCGATGCCGGTGGGGACCGGGCGGAAGTCGCGAGACTCAGCGCGCCGGCGCAGCTCCGCCATGTCGAGCCCGGCATGCGCGAGCAGCGCGGTCGCGGCGCTATCGGTGATCCAACCGCGAACTCCGAGCGGCGGAGGCAGCTTGGGATCGCGAGGCAGCATCCGCTGCTCCTTCGCCCACGATCCGATGACCGTGTGCCACGGGTATCCTGCACGCTCGCTAGTGTGCACGATGAGCATGCCCGCCGCGCCGCGGCGCTCTGCCTCCTCGTACTTGTAGGTCCAGCGGCCGTAATAGGTCATCGCCTTGCCGCCGAACAGATTCGGCTCAGCTGGGGGTGCGGGCGGATCGTTCACGAGGACGAGCAGAACCTTGCCTTTGAGATCTACTCCTTTGAAATCGTCCCACCGGTACTCGGGAGCGGCGGCTCCGTATCCGACGAATACGAGCTCGCCGCGCCCGGCACTGCTCGGCGTTGCCGATCCCGCCCATACCACCACATCGTCGGGATAGCGCAGGGTTGCCGTTGCCTTTCCCGATGCGGTGACATTGACGGAGCCTTTTGCCGAGCCGACAATGTCGATCGGAACTTCCTGGAAGTAGGAGCCCTTTACACCAGGCTCGACGTCGTACGCCTCCAACTGAGTGGCGATATACTCGGCGGCGAGACGTCCGCCGCGGGTTGCAGGAGCGCGTCCCTCCAATAGGTCGGATGCGAGGAATTTTATGTGGGCGTCAATCTCTTTCGTAGTAATGCGTTGGAGCGTGGCGTTGGTCTGTGCGAGCACAGGCGGTGCGGCTGTTGCGATGATACAAAGCGCTGTAACGATCTTCTTCATGTAGGAGAGGTTGATGGCGACCGTACAATTATAGCGTGCGAGCAACGTCCCACATTCCAGTACTGAAAGGCGACGGGAGACCGGCGAAGGGACGTCGACGCGCCCGAAAGCCGCGAGTTGCACTCGTCCTCGGCGGAGGCGGGCTCAAGGGGTTCGCGCACATCGGGGTGATTCGCGCGCTAGAGGAACGCGGGATCGTTCCGACGGTTCTCGCCGGAACGAGCATCGGTTCACTCATTGCCGCGGCGTGGGTGCAGAGGATGCCTGTTCCCGAAATGGCCGAGCGCGCTCGCGCTTTGAGAAGAAGGAATCTTTTTCGCCTCAACAGGATGGAGATGATTCTGGAGCGGACGCGCGCGGCCTCGATCTATCTGGCTGGCCCGCTGCGCGAGCTGTGCGCGTCGGTCGCGCCGGATGTCACTTTCGCCGAGCTCGATCGCACCCTTCTCGTCAACACCGTGGACCTTAAGCGTGGGACGCAGGTCGTCTGGGGTCTGCCTGGCCTCCGCGACGTAAATGTCATCGATGCGATCTATGCGTCGTCCGCGCTGCCGGGCTTCTTTCCACCCGGGGAGATTCACGGGCGACAGTGTGTGGACGGAGGAGTCGTCGACAATCTGCCGGTTGGTATCGCCGGTCGCGGCATGGACGCGGTGATTGCGGTAGACACAGGCAGCAGCTCGCTAGTCACAGAGGAGGACATCGCGGCTAACGGCTTCACTGCGATCTACATGAGGGCAGCGACGACGATGATGCATGCACTACAACTCCAGCCGCTGGAGCGCTGGTCGAGTCCACCGATGATCCTGATTCGTCCGGCGGTCTCCCACATCGAATGGTTCAGCTTTACGGCTGCCGATGAGCTGATGGAGGCCGGCTATCGCGCCGCGGTGGAAGCATTGGCGCACTACGATGCTTGCCTCTCAGCGCGCACGGGCATTTTTCCGCGCGCGCCGGTCCGCCTCACAGTCGATCAGGACAAGTGTATCGGCTGCACACTGTGTGTGACGCTCGCGCCGCAGCTCATGGCGCTCGACCGAAAAGGAAAGGCATACGCGAAGAAAACGCGGGTTCAGTGGTCGGCCGCGGATGGGGATTTTGTGAATCACTGTCCGACGCTTGCGATCGAGGCTATTCCTGTGGGTAAGGAAAGGCAGAATCAGCCCGAGGGCACCGATGCGAGTGCGGCCGCGAGCGGGCCAAGCTAGCCTTCTAGATGCGAGAACCTAGCAGGCTACGGGGCACCTCTGGCGGGCGTCTACCACGGAGCACGCAGAGCACGCGGGGTAAAAGCCGCGGAGACTGACTACCGTTCGCCCCCTCCGGATCTCGACCAAGCAGGCATCTCCTGATTTGCGGGTGAACGACAGATGAGATCGCGCGCTGATCTTTATCTGTCGTTGTAGTTCAAACAAAGAAAAGGAACGATCTCTAACGCCTAGTGATCACAGCTAGGGATTGAGGTCGTTCTCCGCGGCTTCTACTCCGTGTGCTCTGCGTGCTCCGCGGTTGATGCCTCCTGCATTGCCCCCGTAGGTGGCTAATCGCCTGGGCATTCGCCAACGCGCATCAGGACTTGTGCTACATTTCTGTCAGCCTGGCGCGCGCGATTGCACCGCCGTCAGTGGCTCCAAGCCCCACCGGCCAGCGCAATGCGCCGGCTGTTCTGAGAAAGACAAATGACAAACCCGAATTCTTTCGGTGGCCGGGCCACTCTCAACGTCGAGGGGCGGCAATACACGATTTATCGGCTCGACTCGCTCGACGTCTTCTCCGCCGGCAATGCGGCGCGCCTCCCCTTCAGTCTGAGGATCCTTCTCGAGAATCTCCTCCGCAACGAGGATGGAAAGTTCGTCAAGCCGGCGGACATCGAAGCGCTCGCGCACTGGGACCCAAAGAGTGGGGCGGAAAAGGAAATCGCCTTCCGCACTTCGCGAGTTCTGCTTCAGGATTTTACCGGTGTCCCCGCCGTAGTCGATCTCGCCGCGATGCGCGACGCGCTAGCACGACTCGGCGGTGATCCCAAGCGCATCAATCCCCTTCAGCCCGTCGACCTCGTCATTGACCACTCGGTGCAGGTGGACGAGTACGGCTCACAGGCCGCGATATTCATCAATGCCGACCGCGAGTTCGAGCGCAACCAGGAGCGGTACGCTTTTCTGAGGTGGGGACAGAAGTCGCTGGAAAATTTCCGAGTTGTTCCGCCCGATACCGGAATCGTCCACCAGATCAACCTCGAGTATCTCGCGAAGGTCGTGTTCACGCGGAGCGAGACCGGCGAGACGATCGCCTACCCGGATTCACTCGTTGGCACCGACTCGCACACGACGATGATCAACGGACTCGGTGTACTCGGCTGGGGAGTAGGCGGCATCGAGGCTGAAGCGGCGATGCTCGGACAGCCCGTGTCGATGCTCATTCCAGAAGTCATCGGATTCAAGCTGCACGGCAGGTTACCGGCCGGCGCCACTGCGACCGATCTCGTCCTTACCGTGACACAGACGCTCCGGCAGAAGAAGGTTGTCGGGAAGTTCGTGGAATTCTACGGCTCTGGGTTATCGTCTCTTTCGTTGGCCGACCGTGCAACGATCGCGAACATGGCGCCGGAATACGGCGCGACGATGGGATTTTTCCCCGTTGATTCCGAGACACTGAACTATCTGCGGTTCACCGGCCGCGACGAGCACCACGTCAAGCTCGTGGATGCCTATACGAAAACTCAGGGAATCTTCCGCACCGACGACACTCCCGATCCGTGGTTCACGGATTCGCTCGAGCTCGATCTTGGGAGAATCGAGCCCAGTCTCGCCGGACCGAAGCGCCCTCAGGACCGGGTGCCGCTGACGCTCTCGAAGCAGCTCTTTCGCGAAGCGCTCGCAGCCGACCTCGAGAAAACAGGAACTGTCGCCGGCATCGCCGCGGCAAAGCAGGCGATGTCGGTTGCAGCCTCACCGCAGCTCTCACCCTCTGTCGTAGCCACTTCCGCCGACCAGCAGGCGGGTCAGGACTCGCCGGTCCGCGTGGAGATGAACGGTGAGGTCTTCCAGCTGCGTCATGGCGCCGTCGTCATCGCCGCGATTACGAGCTGCACTAACACGTCGAATCCGAGCGTGATGCTCGCCTCCGGTCTGTTGGCGCGGAATGCGGTAGCGAAGGGCCTCACAAGAAAACCGTGGGTGAAGACGAGTCTCGCTCCCGGGTCAAAGGTCGTTACAGAGTACTTCAAGCGCGCTGGAGTGATGGACGATCTGGAGAAGCTGGGCTTCAACGTCGTCGGCTACGGATGCACAACGTGCATCGGCAACTCGGGACCACTGCCGCAGCCGATCGCTGACGCCGTCGAGGAGCACAAGCTGGTCGTTGCGGCAGTGCTGTCGGGCAATCGCAACTTCGAGGGCAGGATCAACCCAATGACGCGGTTCAACTACCTCGCCTCGCCACCGTTGGTCGTCGCCTACGCGCTCGCCGGGCGGATGGACATTGATTTCAGCACCGAGCCACTCGGAGTTGGAAAAGATGGTCCCGTATTTCTGCGCGACATCTGGCCTGCCCCCAAGGAAGTCGAGGAAGAGATCCTGCGCTCGGTGAAAGCCGAGATGTTCCATACTCAGTACGCCGACGTTTTCGGCGGCGACGACCGATGGCGCGGACTTCCCGTCCCCGAGGGCGATCTCTACGCCTGGGACGAAAGCTCCACATACGTCAAGAATCCGCCATTCTTTGACGGAATGACGCTGACTCCTCCGGGAGTGCGCCCGATCATGGGAGCGCGCGCGCTGGCGATGCTCGGCGACTCGATCACCACCGACCACATCTCACCGGCGGGGTCGATCCCGGCCGCCAGTCCCGCCGGCAAGTGGCTCATCGCTCAAGGTGTTAAGACTCTGGACTTCAACTCGTATGGCGCGCGCCGCGGAAATCATGAAGTGATGGTGCGGGGAACCTTCGCCAACATCCGGCTCCGTAACGAGCTCGCACCTCACACAGAGGGTGGATGGACTACGATCTCACCCGGGGGCGAGCCGATGTCGATCTACGAAGCATCGACGGAATACCAGCGCCGAGGAATTCCGCTTGTGATCATCGCCGGAAAGGAGTATGGCACCGGCTCCTCACGCGATTGGGCAGCGAAGGGAACGCTTCTCCTCGGTGTACGTGCTGTAATCGCCGAGTCCTTCGAGCGAATTCACCGGTCGAACCTCGTTGGGATGGGGGTGCTGCCACTTGAATTCACGAATGGCGAGACGCGCACCACGCTCGGTCTCACCGGGTTCGAGACATTCGAGATCGAAGGGCTCTCCAGCGAAATGCGACACCGTTCGACGCTCACCGTTCGCGCGACCGCGGCAGACGGATCGGTGAAGAGTTTTACCGCGCTGTCACGGATCGATACTCCGGAGGAGGTAAGCTACTATCGGCATGGAGGGATACTGCCGTACGTGCTGCGGCAGTTGGTTAGCAGCTAGGAAACAGCGTGCGGCGGGCATTTCGCTGGGCGGCTGCGGGCTATGAGCTAGCTCGAAGCTCGAAGCCGATTGGCCATCTGCCCGCCGCACGCTGTTTCCAGCTGCTTCCCCAAGTGTGTCAGAATGCGATCATGCCCACTGCCGCTCCAAGCATTACAATCGTGGTGATCGTCACCATCGTCCGCGCCAGCCTCGAGCTCGGCTGTTCCGCCATTAGCTTCGCGTCGGACGCGACGATCAGAATGCACACCAGAAGGAACGGCGCCAGGAGCCCGTTCAGCACCGCCGTGAGGTAGAGCGCCCGGATCGGATTGACGTTCAGGAAAACGAGAGCAATCCCGAGAGCGATCGATACCACGAAGGCCGAATAGAACGCGCGCGCCCGCCGGTATCGCTCGTCCATACCCTCGCGCCATCCGAAGATCTCAGCGAACGCGTACGCCGCCGAGCCCGCGAGAGTCGGAATCGCGAGTGCACCCGTGCCGACGATGCCTACCGTGTAGAGCAAAGCCGCGAAACGGCCCGCGAGCGGTCTGAGCGCGCCTGCAACCTCTCGCGACGTCTCCGGATGAGTCAGTCCGTGCCGGTGAAGAGTCACCGCTGTCGCGAGCATGATGAAATACATCACGACATTCGAAAAGAGAGTGCCTAACGCGACGTCCAGCCTGCGCGTACGAATCTCCTCGCGACTTGCGCCACGCCGATCGGCTACGCGACGCCTGCCCTGTGATTTCTCTTCCTCTACCTCCTGTGACGTCTGCCAGAAGAACAGATATGGGCTGATAGTCGTTCCGAGAATCGCGACGAGCATTCCCCACATCTTTCCATCTCGCGGTAGCGACGGCGTGACGGTTTCCCGCAGAACCAAACGCCAGTCGAAGCCGACGATCAAAGCATCGAGGACATAGGCGAAGAGCACCAAAGCGAGCCACTTGAACACTCTTGCGAGCGAAACGTATCGCAGCTCGATGGTGACAACCGCGATGACGGCACCGAAGGCCACAACCCAGAGGCGCGATTGAAAACCGGTGAGAATGGCTGCTGCGTCGGCCATTCCAGCCAGATCGGCGCCGACATTGATGGTATTGGCGGCGAACAGTGCAACCGCGATTACAAGGAGAACCGCGCGCGGAAGCTTCTCGCGGAGCGTACCCATGAGTCCGAGACCGGTGACCATCCCGATCCGCGCACACATGGTCTGCACCGCCATCATGAGGGGCCATGTGATGAGCGGAGTCCAGAGGAGCTCCGTTCCGAATCGCGCCCCGGCTATGGAATAGGTCGCGATTCCCGACGGGTCGTCATCCGCCGCGCCCGTCGTAACTCCGGGCCCGAGCGCCCGCCAGATCCGTCGCAAGTCGCGACTGGGACTAGCCAAATGCGGCGTGCTTTACCCCCGAGCGGCCGCTTTCTTCTTTCGGAACCTGAGGCGCGGGATGGCTGCCTCGATCTGCGCCCCTACCTCGCGCTCGATCCTTCCGGCATCCAGCGGCCGCAGCATCTCCATCAGCTCGGGGTCTTCGGCGAGCGTCTTACCCAGTCTCGAGTACAGCCCGGCGACCAGGTGCAGAGTCTTCGTCACCTCCTCTTCCATTCGCAGATTCACCTGGAGGTTCAATTCTTCCCTCAGCTCGGCGATGGCCGACTCGCGGCTCTGCGTCATGAGGACGAAGATCGACAGGAAGATGGCCTCGAGAGAGACGATCATCGTCAGCAGCCCGAACGGGAATGGATCGAATTGTGGAAGCCCTGCGATGCCGAGGTTCCATATGATCCACACCGCGAACGCAATGACGTGGAAGACAAAGAAGCTGGTTGAGCTCGCTATATCCGTCAGCCGGTGAGCGACGACATGCATCGGCGTCTCATCCCCTGAATGCGAAGCCTTGATCGCGCGGAAAGCCGTCGTGTGCAGAGTGCTTCGGCGGGCGCGCCGCTCCGGAGAGGGTTGCGAGTTCGCGGCGTTGGGCGTTTCGGACAGCGGCAAATAGTCGGGAGCGTTTTCCATGGGAGCGAGTGCGCACGTGATGAGTTACAAGAACACTTCCTGAGTCCGCACTAACCTATCACCTTTCACAATAATGACTACGCCGTTCACAGTGGGATTGATCCAGGCATCAGTTGGCGACGACGCCGCTGCAAACGTCGCTGACGCGATCGCCCGCGTGCGCGAAGCGGCCGAGCGCGGCGCGCAGATAGTCTGCCTTCAGGAGCTGTTCAACTCCCCATACTTCTGCAAGGCCCAGGACTGCGAGCGCTTCGATATCGCCGAGCCCATACCGGGGCACACAGTCGCGAAAATGCAGTCGCTCGCCGCCGAGCTCGGCATCGTCCTCATCGTGCCGGTATTCGAGCGCCAGACTGCGGGAGTGTATCGCAACTCCGCAGCGATCATCGACGCAGATGGCTCCCTACTCGGCGTTTACCGGAAGATGCACATCCCCGACGATCCGCTGTACTACGAGAAGTACTACTTCACCCCGGGCGATTCACACGTCAGCGAGGATGGGGACCACAAAGGATCGAGCGGCTTCCGCGTCTGGAATACGAGATTCGCAAAGATCGGCGTACTGATCTGCTGGGATCAATGGTATCCGGAAGCCGCACGAATCAACGCGCTCCTTGGGGCCGAGATTCTATTCTATCCGACGGCGATCGGGTGGCATCCGTCGGAAAAGGCCGAGCACGGCGAAGCTCAGCTCGATGCGTGGAAGACAGCTCAACGCGCACATGCAATCGCCAACGGCGTTTTCGTCGCGGCGCCGAACCGCGTCGGCCATGAAGACGAGCCCGGCACCGATGGGATCGAGTTCTTCGGCCACTCGTTCGTCAGCGATCCGTTCGGCCGGATCCTCGCCGAAGCGGGAACGGAGCCGGCGGTCGTGGTCGCAGAATGCGATCGGCACCTGATCGAGGACACGCGACGAAACTGGCCATTCCTGAGAGACAGGCGCATTGACGCATACGGCGGCATTCTGAACCGCTACATGGGATGACTACCGCGCGGCCTGTTGGGGCCGCGGCGGCGGACGCCTCGAGCATGCACAACCCTGGCAGCCACATGATGCCCGCCGAGTGGGAGCCGCATGACGCGACCTGGATCGCGTGGCCTCACCATGAGCCCGACTGGCCCCGAAAGCTCGAGGCGGTGAAGTGGGTCTATGCCGAGATCGTTCGCGCGCTGCATCTGCATGAGCGCGTCGAGATCCTTTGCACTGACGAGACGATTCGCGATTCCGCTGGTGCCACGCTCGACGCCCACGCAGTGAATCCTTCGGGGTATCGATTGCACGTCGTTCCCAACGATCGCGTCTGGCTGCGCGACTCCGCTCCGACGTGCGTCCGCCGAGCGGATGGCGCTATCGAGCTCGTGAACTGGCGGTTCAACGGCTGGGCCAAGTACGACAATTACAAGCGCGACGAACAGGTGGGCGCAGCAATTGAGCGGATCACCGGTCTTCAGCGCGTCTCCCCGACACGTGCAGACGGATCACAACTCGTCCTCGAAGGGGGCGGAATCGAGGCCGATGGTGCGGGCCATCTGATGGTGACCGAGGAATGGCTGCTGAGTGAAGTGCAGGTTCGAAATCCGGGAATGACCCGTGACGAGTACGAGCAGGTATTCGCGGAATGGCTCGGAATCACCGACACCATCTGGCTCGGAAAAGGGTCCGACGGCGACGATACTCACGGTCATGTAGACGATGTCGCGCGCTTCGCTCCCGGTGGAATCGTGCTGCTCGCTTACGAGCCGGACCCGTCGGATGCAAATCACGCACAGTCAGTTGACAATCTCCGCCGACTCGAGGCTGCGGCGCCACGACTCTCAATGGAAATCGTGAAGCTTCCGTACCCCCGACAGGTGATGATGGATGGTGAGCGGCTGCCCGCCAGCTACGCCAACTTCTACGTCGCGAATGGCATCGTCCTCGTCCCCACGTTCAACGATCGGATGGACAGGACGGCCCTGGAGGTGATCGGCCGAGCATTTCCCGATCGCACGATCGTCGGCATTCACTCGGTCGACCTCGTGTGGGGCATGGGCACAATGCACTGCCTTACACAGCAGCAGCCCACACCACGCGCCCGGTCGTGACGTGAGCTCCAGCGGTGCGGCCGCCAATCCACCGGGCGGCGCGTACACCGTGGTATACGATGGCAACTGCAGCGTTTGCTCCAGGCTCATCCGCGCTCTTCGTCGCTGGGACAAGCGCCACCAGATCGAGATCCTGCCGTCGCAGGCCACCGACGTTGGCGCGCGCTTTCCATGGATCCCCTCCAGCGCTTACAGCGAATCCCTCCAGCTAATAAGACTGAGCGACGGCAAGATCTGGCAGGGCGCAGCGGCGATCGAGCAACTGCTCGACCTCGTGCCGAAGGGCAGGCTGGTTTCCTGGATTTTTTCGCTCCCGTTGATGCGCCCTGCCGCCGAGAAGTTCTACCGGTGGTTCGCCAGGAACCGGTACCACTTCGGGTGTGACGAGCATTGCCGCGTTTGAGAGACAGACAGGAATGAAACTGCCCCGCCGTGACTCCTGCTCTATTGATGCGTCCTATCCGCGGGGCGTCATCGTGCCCCACACCCAGGGAGAGCAATGAGAGCTGCTGCGATCGTCGCCCTTCTCGCTGCCGTCGCCTGCGACCGTGGCGAGCAGTCATTCACAATCGGCGCTGCTGGACCGTGGAAGGAAGGCGACGGCGTAATGACACGCCGGGGGATCGAGCTCGCCCTCGACGAGATCAATCGGGCGGGCGGAATTCGCGGCGCACCACTCCGACTCGAAGCGCGTGATGATCAGGCGGATCCGGCGAGAGCCACAGCGATCGCACAGGACTTCGTGTCGAATCCACGCATCGTCGCTGTTGTCGGCCACGTCAATTCGGGCGCGATGCTCGCCGCCGCGAAGGTGTACGACGGACAGCTCGCAGCCGTTGCCACGAGTGCTTCATCGCCTGATCTCACCGGCGTTTCACCGTGGGTATTCCGCGTCATCTCGAGCGATTCCCTAAACGGCGTGATCCTCGCCCGTTTCGCGACGCAGATCGGCGGGAACGACGAGATGTTGAAGCGCGGCGCCGTTCTCTATGAGAACGACGCCTACGGTCGAGGCCTCGCCGACGCCTTCCGCCGGAATTTCCGCGGCACACTGGTGAGCTTCGATCCCATCTCAGCCGACATGGAAGACGCAGAGACTTTCGTTGCCTACCTCAAGGCGCGACAGGCGGGCATAGTGTTCGTCGCCGGACGCGAGGCGTCAGCCCTCAGATTCCTGCGCGAAGCGAGAAAGCAACAGTTCAACGCCGTCTTCCTCGGCGGTGATGGCTGGCAGGGAATTGTCGCGGACCCAGCGACTGCCGAAGGCGCGTACGTCGGCACCTCTTTCAACGCCGAGGATCGCCGAAACGAGGTGCGTCGCTTCGTTGCGGCGTTCGAGAAACGCTACAGTACCAAGCCGGACGCATTCGCGGCTCTCTCCTATGATGCAACACGTCTCATCGCCACCGCGCTCAACGAGCGTGGGGGCAATCGCAAAGCGGTACGCGATTATCTCGCTTCACTCGGTCCCGACGATCCATATCCCGGTGTGACTGGCCCAGTGTATTTCAGCGCCGGCGGCGATGCATTGGGAATGGGCTTCCGGGTCGCGCAGGTTTCCAATGGCACGCTCACGAGCGGAGCCGGCCAATGATCTTCAACCGCGGCGTGAAGAATCCAACGATCAAGCGGACCCTTTCAGCCGGGTTCTCGCTTGTCGTTGGGTTGATCGTGGTTGCCGGACTTTTCGGATGGGCAACGTTCTCCGGTTTGTCGCGGAAGGTCACCCAGACATTCACACATGCCAACGATCTGACTCAGCAGTCGTCGCGCTTCTCGCACACGATTACGCAGGAGATTCAGGCGGCGACATTGTATCTCTCCGACCGCGACCCAGCGTCGGAAAGTGACTTCCGGCGATTGGGGTGGGAAGCACACCGCATGCACCGCAGCTTCACTTCCCACAGAAGCGATCTCGCCGGCGAGGTGACGAACACTGTCGTCGTGGACGCACGCCTCGCGGAAGTCGAGAACGCTTTTGCGGTCGCGCACCGTCTGGCCGACATGGGGCAGACAGAGTCCGCAACGCGTCAGGCTCGGAAGGCCCGGGCCCTCGTCGCCGCGCTGCTGAGCGAGCTCAATCGTGTTGATCAGGCTAACAATCATGCGTTCGCGCTTGCCGCCGACGAGCTTCGTGACGAGGCAATGCGCCGGTCCACCATGCTCGTATCGGTGCTCGCGATTGCATTGATCATCGCAGTGCTGATCGCGATGCGTACGTCGCGAGCGATCAGCCAACCGCTGCATGCGCTGCTCAAGCACGCGGTTCAGCTCAGTCGCGGCAATCTTCAGGTGCGGACACGCACCGCCGGGCTTCCCGGTGAGTTTCGAACGCTCGGCGACACGATGAACCACGCCAGCGAATCGCTCTCCAAAATGGTGGACGGCGCTGCCGACACTGCCGATGACGTCGCACGCTCTGCCGGCGATCTCGCGTCAGCGTCGAAGCAGGTCTCCGAATCCGCCGGACAGATCGCCGAGGCAGTCGGCGAAGTCTCGCTAGGAGCGGAAAGCCAGGTGGAGCAGATCCGAACAGTGAATCGGTCCTTGGACGGAATCCGGCTGCGGGCCGACGACATGGTCGCCGGCGCGGCAGAGGTCCACGCGCTCGCGGGCGCCATCGAGTCGGAGGCGGAAGCAAAGCGAACGGAAATGACACGCGCGCTTCAGATCCTGCTCGACGTTCGAAACATCGTTCAGCAGGCAGCCACTGAAGTTGGAGCGCTCTCGACGACGACCGCCGAGATCAACAACTTCGTGGTGTCGGTCGGTCGCATCGCGGAGCAGACGAACCTGCTGGCGCTGAACGCGTCCATCGAAGCCGCCCGCGCCGGGCCGGCGGGACGCGGATTCGCCGTTGTTGCAGGAGAGGTAGGAAAGCTCGCCGAGCAGACTCAGGTTACGGCTGACGACGTCGTTCGGCTGACCGAAGCGGTCACGACGCGAGTCACCACCACGTCGCAGGCAATGGAGAACAGCGCCTCCTACGTCGGTGAGATCGAGCGGCTCGGCCGTGAGCTGAACAGCGCGCTGTCAACGATTGTCGCCGCGGCGGAACGCACGCGTCAGGCCGCCGCCACAGTTACCTCTTCGGCGGAAGAGAACGTGAGGGCAGTGGAAAGCGCAGCCCAAAGTCTGACGCTGGTTACCAAGACCGCCGAAGGACAAGCGACCGCAGCGATGCAGGTCAGCGCATCCACCGAGGAGCAGAGCGCCGCTTGTGAGGAGATGACAAGCGCTTCATCGCAGCTGCTTCAGGGGAGCAAGCAGCTCAGAGGACTCGTCGGGGAGCTTCGTACCGCCGCAGCGTAAAGATCCCGGATCACTGTACGCACGCCGCGGTCGGATCCCCAACCGGCTTATCCACTCTCGGCCGATGATCGAGGCTCGCGACCCTCACCGCCACATCCCTCACGAGCTGCGCCACTCTCTGCAGGTGCTCATAGTCGATGTACTGCGGCTCATCAGTGAGCTGGTGGTAGTCAACGTGCAGCCCGGTCGTGAAGAACGTGATCGGAATTCCGTAGCGCGCGTATTCCCAGTGGTCGCTTCGACAATAGATCCTTTCCGGGTGGCCGTTGGTGTCCCACGAGTAGTCGAACACGAAAGGCATCTTTTCCGTTGCGTTCACCTGCTCGACGATGTCTCCAAGCTCGGTTGACACCCGCCTCGAGCCTATCAGCTGAAGGTATCTGGGGCCGCCGCCAGGAAAATCTTCTGCGCCGCCGCGGCCGACCATGTCGATGTTGAGCTGCGCGACGATCTTGTAGCGAGGCACGGTCGGATGGTCCGTGAACCACTTCGATCCGAGCAGCCCCGCTTCCTCACCTGTATGCCATACGATCAGAATCGAGCGCTTGGGCTTCACCGGCATACTCCCGAGCGCCTCCGCGATCTCGAGCACCGCGACCGTTCCCGAGCCATCGTCGTCGGCGCCATTGTATACCGAGTCGAGACGCGGCCGTCGAATGCGTCGCAGGCTGTCGACGTTGATCCTGATGCTGTCGCGCAATGCCGCGCGGCGGGCCGCGGAGCGGCTATCCCAGATCGGTGCACCGCGCCGCTGAAGCTCGAGGTTGTAGGCGCGCAGCGAATCATGATCCAGAGGCTGCTGCGCGCGAACGCCGAGATGATCGTTGTGCGCCCCGATCGCGACATATTCATCTCGTAACGCCGGATCGCTTCCCCGAATGATCCCGATGACGTTGCGGGCGGCACCGGCAAGACCCCGTCCGGAGTATCGTGAGGAGGAATCGGGACGAACGCTCTGGAAGAAAGTGTAACCCTCACCGGCGGGCATTAATCCGATTCGCCTCGCTTCCGCGGCGAGGTAATCCGTGGCCTTCCGGTTGCCGACGGTTTCGAACTTGCGACCGAGCATGGAATCATCGGCGTAGATGTAGAGCCGGGCGCGAAGATCTTGAGCAGTGATCGCGCTGGATGTGGAGACAGCAGCCGTCGTCGGCATTGGATGACGGCCGGCGCAGGCGAGCGGAGCAGCGACAATCGCAACGCAGACCAGCTTGGAGGCGTTACCAACGGAAACCGTCACCTGGGATTCTCCGTCGCGCTTATCATATAGTAGTATGCCGCAGAAACGCTGCGTTCTCCTTTTGAGTGGGGGTCTAGACTCGGCGACGCTGCTCGCGCTCGCCACGAGTGAGGGTTATCTCGTCCATGCATTGAGCTTCCGGTACGGGCAGCGGCACGCGACCGAGCTCAAAGCGGCCGAAAAGATCGCCCGCCACTACCAGGTCGTCCAGCACGTCACCGCGGAAATCGATCTCCGAGTATTCGGAGGCTCCGCCCTCACCTCTGACATTCCGGTGCCACGACGCAGAGATCTCGACACCGCGGAAATTCCGGTTACCTACGTGCCTGCGAGGAACACGATCTTCTTGTCGTACGCCCTCGCGCTGGCGGAAACCAGGGGCGCGACAGACATCTTCATTGGCGTGAACGCGCTGGACTACAGCGGCTACCCTGACTGCCGTCCGGAGTTTATCGAGGCGTTCGAGAAAGTCGCCAATCTCGCCACGCGAGCAGGTGTCGAAGGAAAGGTTGGTGAGCCGGCAATTCGAATCCGCACGCCACTCATCGGTCTCACCAAAGCGGAGATCATCAGGCTGGGAAAGTCGCTCGGCGTCGATTACGCGATGACCACCAGCTGCTATGATCCGTCGCCTGCGGGTGAAGCGTGCGGCGAATGTGATGCCTGTGCGCTGCGGCTCCGCGGTTTCGCGGAAGCTGGACTCTCCGATCCCGCGCCGTATGTCGCCAGTGAAAATGTGGCGTCGTCGTCCCCCACATGACGTATACAGTCAAAGAAATCTTCTACACGATTCAGGGTGAAGGCGCCAACGCCGGAAGAGCGGCGGTTTTCTGTCGCTTCTCCGGATGCAACCTCTGGAGCGGCAGAGAAGAGGACCGCTCGCGCGCGGTGTGCAGATTCTGCGACACCGATTTTGTGGGCACCGGGCCGGAAGGAGGACGCTTCGAGAACGCCGAGCTTCTTGCGCGGCGCGTTCGCGACGCATGGCGCGGTGATTTCGAGGTTCAACCGTTCGTCGTCTGCACCGGTGGTGAGCCGCTGCTTCAGCTCGACGACGACCTTGTGTCCGCTCTCCACGACGAAGGCTTCACTGTCGCGATCGAAACCAATGGCACGAGGCGGGCAAGTGACGAGATCGACTGGATCTGCGTGAGCCCCAAAGCGGGCGCGCCGCTGATTCTCACATCGGGTGACGAGCTCAAGCTCGTCTTTCCACAGATTGGCGCCGAGCCGGAGCGATTCGAGTCGCTCGACTTCGATCACTTCTTTCTTCAACCCATGGATGGTCCGGACATCGAGTCGAACACCCGGCTCGCGATCGAGTACTGCATGCAGCATCCGAAGTGGAGGTTGAGCATCCAGACGCACAAGCTCGTCGGCATCAGATAAGGGACCGTCGCCCGCCGTTACGCGTCTTTGTTCTCGGCTCCAGATTACCGGAGGCTCTCACCAATCCACTCTCCACTTCACTTCGTAGAAGGACAAAGCCCACAACGTGCGCGGGCTGTCGCTTCGCTCGACTTCACTCATCACTAGACGGGGAAAAGCATGCGCAACAAACTCCTGACCCGCGGGCGTTACCTTCCAATCTTGCTCGCTGCGGGAGTCGTCGCGACCGCTGGCGGCATCGGTAAGCTGCTCGCATCCGATCACCAGGACACACCTGAAGTCGAGCTCAATCCGCGGATGGACATCAATGATGTCTATGTGTTTCCCGGATCCGCCGCGGACCGGATCGTTCTCGCGGTGACGACCTCGTCGCCGATCGCGGGACAGAATGCCTCCTTCGATCCGAACCTTCTCTACCAGATCAAGATCGACAACACCGGCGACGCGGTTGAGGACCTCGTTTTTCAGATCACGTTCAACGGCGGGACGGGTGCGACTCAGATCGCGCGTGTCGCCGGTCCCGTCGCCCCGGCCGTACCGGGGACGAAGAACGTCCTCGTCAACACGACTCAGGTAGTCGAGGGCGCGGTCGGGACGAACTTCGGCTCTGCTACGGGAATGCAGGTGTTCGCTGGGCTTCGCGCTGATCCTTTCTTCATCGACCTCGAGCAGTTCTTCAAGATTCTGCCCGACCGTCGTCCATCGACCGGCCCGCTGTCGACTCCCCTGACACCGACGGCTAATGGCTTTCGCTCACCAGGCGTGGACTTTCTCCGGCCGTTCAATGCTCTCGCAATAGTGATCGAGCTTCCCAAGGCTCAGCTACTCTCATCCACTGCCGCGGACGCCAAGATCGGCGTCTGGGCAACCATCAGCCGGTAGGACGACAAATGAAATTCACGACTCTCATTCCAAACCCGTCGCGGTTCCCACTAGCCGCCGTTGCGGTAATGGCGATCGCCTTCACTGTCGCAGCATGCAACGACAACGAAAGCGGCCTCCTCGGCGTTGACACCAACCGCATCTACACTCAGATCGAGCGACTCGGCAATCCGCTCGTCTCAGAAGTGTTCTTTCTGAAGCGTGATCATGGACTGCACAACACCAGTGGCCCGCAGGATGATGCCGGCGCGGTTGACGCCGGTGGCAAGATCAAGGCGTTCGTATCGAACTCCGGCCGCTCGACAACGATTGGCAACACGCTCGCGGCGGTCCTCGTGCCGGATATGCTCCTCGTTTATCCCAACCGGTCGGCGACAACCGCAGGCTGGCTATCGTGGGCGCTCGCCAACGGCTACGGTGGACGCAAGCTGAGCGACGACGTCGTGGATGCGGGGCTGACAGCAATCTTCGGAACGCTGCTCGATCCGAACGCCGGATCCCTCGCCAATCTCACATCGGATAACGTTCCCGCGTCGGTCCGCAGTTTCTCGGCGACGTTCCCCTATCTGGAAGCGCCACGACCGTAGTGGCGACGTTGATGGGCAAAGCTGCTACACGGCGAATGCGCGGGGCGTCGTTCATCGGCGCGCTCGCGCTGGTCGTGGTTGGCGGAGGATTAGTCGCCCAACGACGGATCCTCGCTGGCGAGACGCACACTTCGACAGCACCGGACTTCATGTCCGGCGCGATGTCTGAAGCGTCGCAGCGCGACGACCAGATTCGCGTCTGGAAGATCGCCCTGTCTCAGGACTCGGCGAGCGCGATCGCCCTCGGTCAGCTCGCTGCGCTGTATCTCCAGCGGGCACGCGAGACCGGCGTAGACGCTGACTTCGCGGTCGCGGAGGACTACGCCAGCCGCTCGGTTGGATTCCGCACCAATCGCAACGGCAAGACTTTCGTCACGCTCGCGTCAGCTCTCCTGGCGCAGCACCGGTTCGCCGACGCTGAGAAAGTCGCGCGCGACCTTGTGCAGCTCGATCCTGAAACTCCGCAGTATCGTGCACTTCTCGGAGAGATCGAGCTCGAGCTGGGTGATTACGCGAGAGCGAAGCAGGCCTTCGACTCGCTGTATCCGTATCGCACCCACCTCTCGATCGCGCCTCGCCTCGCACGATGGCACGAGCTGAACGGGAATGGCGCGTTCGCGAGAAAGTTGTTGAACGACGCGCTCACGATGGCGATGTCACGCCGAGATCTGCCGAAGGAGCAGGTGGCGTGGTTTCACCTTCGCGCCGGTGATATCGAGATGCGTCAGGGTCGCCTCCGCACCGCGCGGTCCCTGTTTGAGCGCGGTCTTGCAGTCGAGCCAAACGACTATCGACTGCTTGCGGCAATGGCGACCCTGTCTTCGGTGGAAGATCGACCACGTGATGCCATCCGCTTCGGCGAGCACGCAATAGCGATCAAGCTCGATCCAGCGACGCTCGGAACTATCGGCGACGCGTACGCCGCAATCGGCGATACCGCCACCGCCGACGATTACTTCCGCACGATGGAAGTCGCTGTCGCAGGACAGCCGGGCGCGTATCATCGCGCCTGGAGTCTTTTCCTTCTCGATCACGGGCTGCGCTGCGCCGAGGTGCTCGCCAACGCGCAGGGAGAGCTTCGGACGCGACGTGACATTTACGGTTACGATCTGGTCGCATGGGCGCTTCACCATGTTCACCGGGACCTGGAGGCACGCGTTGCGATGGACAGTGCTCTCGTGCTGGGCACACGCGATGCCCTCCTTGACTTCCACGCAGGAATGATCGAGCAGACGCTCGGTGACTCGCGTCGCGCGCGGTACTACCTCGAGCGAGCGCTGCGCACCAATCCCCACTTTCACGCGATCCATTCAACTGAAGCGCGCGGGGTGCTCGACTCACTCGCCCGCGAGGACGGCAAATGATCGGAGAGCTGGCGACGTTCATTCAGCTCGGGTTCAGGCACATCACCGATCTTGCAGCGATGGACCACATCCTTTTCCTACTCGCCCTGGCCGCGATCTACAGGCCGCGCGACTGGAGGAGGGCGTTGTGGGTGGTCACCGCATTCACTGTCGGACACTCCGTAACGCTGGCGCTCGCCGTCGCCGGCACGGTGCGACTGCCAACGCGGCTGATCGAGTTCCTGATTCCGGTGACGATAGTTCTCACGTGTGTCGAGAACATTGTCGTTCGCGATCGCACGCGCGCTCCACTCCGCGGCCGGTATCGGCCCGTTTTTGCGGGAGTCTTCGGCCTGGTGCATGGCGCGGGATTCGCGAATTATCTGCGGGACATCTTCGTCGACCGGGTCGCCCTCCCGCTGTTCGGATTCAACGTCGGCATCGAGCTCGGGCAACTCGTGGTTCTGTCGCTCGCCGGACTCACTCTGGTCGCCGCTGATCGACTCATTCGAGCCGTACGAGCGTGGGAGCCCGAGGAAGCTGCGCTGCGCGTGAGAGTTCTCGCCATCTCCGTCATTGTACTGGTGGTTGCTTCGCGATGGGCAATCGAGCGATCGCCCTGGTGAGATTCGTTGGACCCGCGCTGCGAAACATGATCGCGGCGACATTGCTCCTCCTCGCATTCCCGTCTCGACTTGCGGCGCACCCACTGCACACGAGTGTCACGATTCTCACCTACGATGGTGCTAGAGGAATTGTCGAGGTCTCCATCCGCGTGTTTGCCGACGACCTGACTCGCGCCGCAATGCGCAGATCGGCGACATTACCCGCCGACGTTCGCGCCAGGGAGTCTCCGCTCCTCGGGTACATTAGATCCGCGTTCGTTGTTACTGACCGGTCGCGACGGCGACTAGCCCTCGCCTGGTGCGGAGGACGGCGTGAGGGCGACCTGATGTGGCTCTGCTTCCGGTCGCAAAGCGCTCCTCGCGGAGGACTCCTTATCGCGAGTCTCATCTTTCAGGAGATGTACGACGATCAGATCAATGTCGTTCAGGTGAAGAGCGCGGACCACGGAGCGAATCTGCTCTTCACCAAAGGCGACGCGCCGAAGCTGATCCGCTGAATCAGCGGCCGGGTGGCTGGTCCACATTCTGCGAACGAAGGGAGTCATGAAGGCGCTTCGCGCTATGATCCTCGGCGCCGTTGTTTGCGCCCCGATGACCGCGCCGGCGCAGGATACCGCGTCCGCGGCACTCCCTCCGATGATCATCACCGCAACTCGAGGGGCGGGGATCTCCCAACTCGACGCGCCTTTCGCAGTCACAGCGCTGATGTCCGACAGCATACGGCCGGGTCAACGTCACGTCGCGCTCGACGAATCTCTGTTGCTGGTGCCCGGCCTTACGGCGGCGAGCAGGAACAATCCTGCGCAGGATCCCCGACTCTCCATCCGCGGATTTGGCGCACGCTCCGCGTTTGGCGTTCGTGGAGTCCGTATCCTCCGGGACGGCATGCCACTCACGCTTCCCGACGGACAAACCCCCGTGGATTACATAAGTCTGGAATCCGTCCGACGCGTCGACGTGATTCGCGGCGCCGCTTCAGCCCTTTACGGGAATGCTTCCGGCGGCGTCATCGATCTGCGGACGGCGACGCCTCCGCTCGCACGCTTCGCAGGCGACCTCCGGCAGACATTCGGAAGCGACGAGATGCGTCGCACTTCGATGTCCGCCGGCGGAACTGTGAATCCCTTCACCTACCAAGCCGACGTTGCGCGATTTGAAACCGACGGCTTCCGCGTGCATGCGCGGCAGCGCACGACCAGCGGTTTCGCACGCGCCGGCATGACTGCCGGTGGGACGGGCTACGCGGTTCAGTTTCTCGGACTCGATCAGCCACTCGCCGAGAATCCGGGCGCGGTCACCAGGAGAGAGCTCGAGACGAATCCCCGAATTGCGGATGCGCCATCGGTGCGACGCGACGCACGCAAGATCGTGCGTCAGAGCCAGATCGGTCTCTCCGCTGATCGACGAACCACCGCCGGGGAAAGTTCGGCGATCATCTTCGCAGGGCGTCGCTCCCTGTACAATCCGCTGACATTCGGAATTGTCGACATTGACCGAGCCACAGCGGGCGCGAGCGCGCGGATGGGCCGCCGTGTCGGCCCGGCGCAGCGAATCACGTTGGGCGCCGATTACCAGCGGCAGAGTGACGGGCGACGGAATTTCGTGACATGTGCGGATACCGTTCCGATAGCAACGCCGACCACGTCGTGCCCGAGACCGGGTGACGAACGAGGTTCCCTCACGCTCGACCAGCGGGAGATAGTCTCCGGCTCAGGAGTGTTCGCCAACGACGAGATCTCGGTCGGCGATCGCGTCCGCGTGACAGCCGGTGGCCGGTTCGATCAGATTCGATTCGAGGTCGCGGACCACTTCATCACGGCGACGAACCCGGACGACTCCGGCGACCGGACGTTGCGCGCGATAACGCCGATGCTTGGATTGCTGGCTAGAGGCGGATCGACATCAGCGACGTACATGAATGTCTCGTCGGCCTTCGAAACCCCAACTGCGACGGAGCTCGGCAATCATCCCGATGGAACGGCTGGAATCAACGACGACCTGCGGCCACAACGCTCGCGTACGATCGAGGTCGGCTACCGTGAGCTTGGTCGCGGCTCGCTCAGCTATGACGTTGCATTGTTCGCGACGAAGGTGCGTGACGAGCTCGTCTCATACGAGATTCCTGCGAGCAACGGCCGCCGCTACTTCCGAAATGCGGGCCGCACCACTCGGCGCGGCGCTGAGGTGGGCGTCGGCGCGAAGGTTGGAATGGCCGCGCTAAGCGCAGCCTACACGTGGTCCGACTTCGTGTTCGATCGGTTCGTGACGGATTCCGCTGTGTACAACGGAAACAGGATTCCGGGAATTCCCGTGCATCGTTGGCAGGCGAGCGGCCTCTTGGGAAATACGCGTCGCTTTTTCGTGATCGAGACCGAGGCGACTTCGTTCGCTTTCGCCGACGATGCGAACTCGATCCGCGCACCTGGCTACGCCGTGGTGCACACCCGGGCAGGTCTGGCGCGACTGCCGGCCGGATTGTCGATTACAGCCGGAGTTCAGAATGTGTTCGACCGGCGGTATGCACCTTCGGTGATCGTCAATGCGGCACGGGGAAAGTACTTCGAGCCCGCTCCGGGCCGTTCATTCTATCTCACGTTGGGGATCGGCAAATCGTAGCGTCCGCGACTGAGCGATGACTGGTTCCAGCGCGTTCCGTGAAGAGATTACCTACCTCCGAGCGGTCTTCGACGACGCCCCCATCCCGTACGTGGTGACCGATACGAACCTGATCGTTATCGACGCCAACAAGGCGGCGGAACGCCTTTGGGGTTTGGCGCTGGACAGTCTGAAGGGCCAGGGCCTGAGCGTATTGATCGCTCCTTCGGACTATCGTGCGTTTCTCGCAATCGTGGATGAAATCATGCAGGCGCCTGAGCCTGTGTCGCGACCGATTCGCCTCCGGGGCTCTTCGGGGCGTGAATTGGAAGCAATGCTCGCCGCTACTTCCGTCAGGGATGTCGACGATGAACCGGGTTCGATTTACTGGCTGTTCTCCACCGCTCCACCTCCCGAGGAATCGGGTCTGATGTGACTCCGATACGTCCTCCGCAGCGGGACAATTGTGCGGCAGCGTACTATTATTCGGTATATCGGAGGTTGGCATGGAGCAGCAACGCGTTCAACTGCTCGCGCGTCATCGCAGCGCTGAGTCACGGAATGAGATCACTGCCGTGGTTGATGCAGTGCGGTCGATCGCCCAGAGCATACGGGAATCCGGCCGAGAGGCGGAGCAACGCTTCGGAATCAGCGGTGCGCAGCTGTTCATTCTGAACGAGCTCGCGCGTGAGCCGGCTCAATCAATCAACTCGCTGGCCGAGCGTACGTTCACTCACCAGAGCTCCGTCTCGATGGTGGTGAGCCGGCTTGTCGAGCGGGATCTGGCAACGCGGAACCCTGGAAGAGATGATGCCCGGCGTGTGGGCATCTCGATAACTCCTGCGGGTAGAGCTCTGGTGCGACGCGCACCAGACGCGGCTCAGACCAAACTGGTGGAGGCTTTGAAGCGAATGCCGCCCGCGGAGATTCGAGCGTTGGCGAGAAACTTGAGACTCCTCATCGACGCAATCGACATGGAGGAAGGCGAAGACGAGAGTCAAGCCAGCAGTCGGACAAAGCGCGCCTGATCGGAGATTGCTGATAACAAATCGGGGCACACCATCCAGTGTGCCCCGATTTGTTATCAACCGAGATGCGAATCAGCGCGAGGTTCTTTTCCGGTCTCACCCGTCGAACGCCTCGACGTACTTCACGCCGGTGCCGGTGTTGAACAGTACCACGCGCTCGTCACGACGAACTGCCCCGGACGCAAGCAATTCACGTAGAGCAGGAAGACACGCGCCACCCTCGGGCGCGGTGAAAATCCCCTCAGCAGCTCCGATTTCGTCAACGCCAGCGAGCAGTTCTTTGTCCGTGACAGATATCGCTGTGCCGCCCGAAGCGCGGATCGCATCGAGAATCAAAAAATCCCCGATTGCTTTTGGCACTCGCAGTCCTGAGGCGACAGTGGACGCTCCGATGACTTCAGTTGCGTGCCGCTCTCCACTCTCGAACGCGCGCACGATTGGCGCGCATCCCGCTGCCTGAACGGTGATCATTCGCGGCCGCGCAGATCCGATCCATCCGAGCTCCTCCAACTCCGCGAACGCTTTCCACATCCCCACCATTCCCGTTCCACCGCCTGTGGGATAAACGATCACGTCCGGAAGTGTCCATTCGAGCTGTTCGGCGAGCTCGTAACCGAGAGTCTTTTTCCCTTCGACACGATACGGCTCCTTTAGCGTCGATACGTCGAACCATCCTTCGCTGTCCTTCCTTCGAGCGACTTCTGCGCCGCAGTCGGTGATCAGCCCATCGACGAGCGTGACGTTGGCACCGGTGCGAATGCATTCGATGATGTTTGCGCGTGGTGTGTCGCGCGGCATGAAGACGTACGCTTCGAGTCCGGCATGCGCCGCGTACGCGGAGAGCGCGCCACCGGCGTTGCCGGCCGAGGGTGCAGCGAGCTTTCGCGCGCCGAGATGCTTCGCCATGGTAACGGCGACCGACATTCCTCGCGCCTTGAAGCTACCGGTCGGGTTCACCGACTCGTCCTTGATGAAGAGATTCGGCATTTCGAGCCGCTCTCCGAGTCGCTTCGCGTGGATGAGCGGTGTCCAGCCTTCGCCGAGCGACACGATCTCGTCGGGATCGTCGATGGGAAGAAGCTCAGCATATCGCCACTGATCCGCGCGGCGCGAGCGGAATGAATCGGGGCTAACTGCCCGTGAAGCGGCGGCGAGGTCGTACCGAACCAGAAGGGGCCGCTCGCACTTCATGCAAACGTTGTTCAGCTCGGCGGCGGAGTGCTTCGTTCCGCACATGCCGCATTCCAGATGAGTGACGTAGGACATAGCTGCCGGCTAAGTTAAGCCGCTCGTGACCAGTTCGGTTTTGTCGATCCATTCGTAATGCGCGCAATTCTGCATGTACTCGCCGGAACGGGCGGAAGCTGGCGACTCATGGCCGCGATACTCGGCATCGCGCTGATTACGATCTACCTCGACCGCGAGGCGCGTCGCTAGTTGTACGCTGGACATATCGGCGTCGCGCTAGGCCTGAAGCGCTCCTGGCCACTGATTCCCCTTTGGATGCTCGTGATCGCGTCCGAGCTGCCCGACTGGACGGATGCGGGTTTGTGCATCTCCGGAGTTCGCACACCGGTCTACGGAATGCTGTCGCACTCGCTGCCTGCGGTCGCGGTGCTGGCGATTCTTGCGGGGACAGTCGCGGTTGTTATCGGACCATCGAAACCGAATGGCGAATTGCTGGTGGCGCTTAGGACTCCGGCGTCTCTCATGGCACTCGCAGGTCCAGTCGCACTCGCCGTCGCATTGCACATGGTCGGCGACTGGTTCACTGGACTCAAGCCAACCTGGCCGGGTGGTCCGATGATCGGCCTTCAGCTTTACCGCATGCCAGTCGTGGATTTTCTTCTCGAAGCGGTCGTTGTCATACTCGGCTGGCTCGCTTACAGGGCCACGCTTCCGCAGAATCCGCGCGCCGCTCGCGTCGCCTCTCTCTTGCTCGCTTCGCTCCTCATCCTGCAGCTTGCGGCCGACGTGAGCTTCGCCCTCGTTCCCGGACTGAAGAAATGCTGAATCTCCTCGAACACGAACACGGAGACGAACTTGTCTGAAGCATCACTTCCCTCGCGGGATGAAGCCCTCGCGCTGATGCAGGAATACACTGCGAGCGATTCTCTGCGAAAGCACATGCTGTCGGTAGAAGCCGCGATGCGCGCCTATGCAGATAAATGGAAAGAGGATATCGCGCGATGGGCTCTGGCGGGATTGATCCACGATTTCGACTACGAGCGCTTTCCTAACGAGGCGCATTCACCGACGGACGAGCACCCGTCGGAGGGCGTACGCATTCTGCGGTCGAGAGGCTGGCCGGAAGACATCCTGGAGGCGATTCTCGGGCACGCGACGTACACGGGCGTGCCACGCAACACTCAAATGGCGAAAACGCTGTTCGCGGTAGACGAGCTGACGGGACTCATCACAGCGACCGCACTGGTAAAACCGAGCAGGAGCGTGCACGACGTCGAGGCAAAGTCGGTTCGGAAGAAAATGAAAGACAAAGCTTTCGCACGTGGCGTGAACCGCGACGATGTTCTCGTCGGCGTCTCCGAGCTCGGCGTTGATCTCGACGAGCACATCGCGTTCGTCATCTCGGCGATGCAGGGCGTCGCCAGCGACATCGGGCTTGGAGGACAGTCCGTCTAGTCGGTCCGGGCCGGGCCGCGTGTCTGCCTCAGTCGGCTAGAAAGAAATCGTGTGCGCTCCACGAACTCGCCGGAGCGCACCGAAGGTCAGTCCATCGCGAACTCGCGACGAAAGATGACGTCGAAGGAGAAGGACTTGGGCCGCGTCTTTTTCTCCATCACATCGGCGATCCGCTCGAGCCGCGCCGGGATCCCCATGATCTTCTCCTGCGCCTTGCGGCCCACATCATTGAGTCCGATAAGCGTGTCGACCGCCCAGAACTTGATCTGCTCCTCGACGATCTTGAGATAATCGCGCGGCCCGTAGATCCCTGCCCTGCGCACGACGTCGGCGAGCTCCCGGAAGTGAGGCATGCTAACGCCCGGCATGTCGATCGCCGGCATTATCCTCGCGGCCGACTGGAGCCCCCGGTTCGGATCTCTCTTCAATACTTCCTTGAAGACCGTTCGATAGAACGTGTAGTGCCGCGCCTCTTCCTTAGCGACGTTCGACAGAACGATTCCGATGTTCGGCTCCGCTTCGGCGGCCAGCTTTCCGGTATTGAAGTGCGATACCTGTGTCGCCCGCTCCTGCAGCGACGTGTAAACGAAGACGCGGTACGGATCCCGGTCCCACTGCGGGTGGAATCCTGCCCGGATGTATGCGAACTGCATCTGCTCGATCACCCCGCGATCGAAGAGCTGGGCATCACGGGTATAGTCGTGGAGCACCAGGCCGTGCCGATCTTCCTCGGCGGTCCACATGTTGTTCCACGCCCGCCAGTGGCTGTCGTCGCCGAGGTACACGGCCAGAAGCCGGTGAAAGTGCGGCAGACCTTCCTCCGTGAGGAGATTCAGCGCAAGTGCAACGCGGGCCGGGTCGCTGATTCCTCGCGCCCGATCCCGCAGGACACGCAGATGCCGCTCGGGATCTTCTCCCGGCGCAGGATCGAGCAGCTCCGACGGAAACCACAGAACGCGCTTTGCCTCATGTGACGCCATGAGGTCAGCGACGACCGATTCGAGATCATTGAGCACCTCGATCTTGAATAGCGTCTCTACGTCATTGGGCACGACCGTTTCCGTCGAATTGCTCATGCGGACGATCTCAGCTTGAGGGAGGCGTATAGTGGTTGCCGAGTTTCGCAGCCAGTGCGGTGAGATAGCCGTCGAGAGTCTTCGTCTGCCCGATCAGATACCGCGACGCGAATCGGAACACTGGATTGTAGACCTCTCCATGCTCGGTGATGGTGATGGTGCTGCCGGATCCCGCTGGGGCAATCACGTACTCCCACGACCCCCCGAAGGGCAAGTCCTTGTCAGCGATTGTTGTAACCAGCCGCTTCGGCATCTCTGACTCGGTCACCTCGAATGTCATCCGCTGTCGTCCGGAAATCTCGCGCCATGCGGGCCGTCCGTCACGCTGCGGTAGCAGTTCCACGGAATCCACATCCTTCCTCCACGATGGAAACTTGGGCGCGTCAGTTATGACCGTCCACACGGCTTCGGGCGGACTCGTGAGCGTTGCGCTTCGAGTGGCGGTGTGCTGGACCGGAAGCGTCGACCCGAAAGCGTACACAGCCACTCCGATGAGGACTATGACGGCGATGATTATGGCGATCCATTTCATCGGCCGCTCCGATCAGACTATCGGTACTGTCTGCACCGCATCCGCACAAACCGCCTTTATCGTTTCGTCAATCTGCCGCGTGTGACGCTGTTCGTGGTGCGCAACGAACAACACCCACTCGTACACATTGAGCTCGCCTAGAATTCGGTGGGGCCGCTTGACGGCGGACAGATCCAGCCCATCTCCCTCCACCAGCGCCTTTCGCAGCGCGACCCGTGATGTTTCGAGGGATTTGAGCACGATCTCCATCTTCGCGTCCGTGGGTGGTGCCATAGCCTCCGGTGCCTGAATCTTCTGTCGCGACGTCGCGAATGTGCTGGACTCAAGATTCCCGAGGACCGAATCGTCGGAGCTTTCGGGCCCTACGCCGTTCTCCCGCGCCCATGCGACCGACCTCTCGACGAGCCGGGCGACACTCGCTTCAACGATCGCGAGATGGGCGACGATCTGAGCCGCGGACCATGCTCCATCGGCCGGCTGGATCTCGGCGACCGCAGGATTCACGCCTCTGACGGTAGCGAGCAGCCGCGTCCGGGTCGCATCCAGACAGTTGAGCAGTTCAGTCACTCGCTTCCGCAATGCGCCCCTCCAATCGCTCGATGATCTGCAGTAGTTCGGTGATGATAGTCTGCCCCCGGTCGCGGGCGTACCACATGCGAACCTGACGATACCGCTCATCCTTGGCGAGCGCGAGACCTTCCCTGATCACCCAGTCCTGAAGCGGCGCCGGGCGTGGCCCCCACCATTCCCGCTCCGTGAAGGTATCGTCGAAAACCATCACAACCGGGATTGAGCGAGATGTCCCTGTGAGATGCTTGTTCATGAGCTCTGGATTGTCGTCGCGCCCGACGATCCGCATGTCGACCAACGGCATGGACTCGGTGAGCCGGGCGATCACCGGAAGAATGTTCACTGAATCGCCGCACCAATCCTCGCTCAGAACGAGGAGGTGCCACACGCCGCTGCTAAGCGCCGCACGTGCCACCGCCTCGGGAGCGAGCGCAGCCCGGTGATAGACCACCGCCCAGAGCTCTTTGTTCTTTTTCGGCCGCGCGAGCAGCTCTTCGAATGTGGCGCCGCCACTGAAGAGCTCTCGCAACCGGTCGCTATTCAACGATCATGTCCACATGCCTGATGCCGTCCTCGACGTACGGCTCCGAGACCCTCTGAAATCCAAATCCTTCGTAGAAAGGCTCGAGGTAGCTCTGCGCCTGAATCATCAGCTGATGGTTCCACCCCTGTTTACGCGCTTGATCCATCGCCTGAGCCATCAATTCTTTCCCCAATCCGATGCCGCGCCACCCCGGATGAGTCGCAACCCGCCCGATTGAAGCCTTCGGAAATTTCACGCCGGGCGGTATGAGGCGAGCATACGCGACGAGCGCTCGGGTTCGACTCGAGATTTCTTCGGAGCTGGCCGTGTTCGCCCATCCCATGAGATGCAGGCAAGCGGAGTCAATGCCGTCTGCGTCCAGATACGCGCATTTCTGCTCAACGACGAACACGCGCTGGCGAAGCTGGAGAACCGAGTAGAGCTCGGCCGGCGTCAAAGCGTGGAACTCGACGCACTTCCATGTTACCGCATCGCTCATGTTGGGGG
>Ga0137373_10000388_pt1 | contig 42190 bp, 47 predicted proteins | sample SagtaG_5_FD_104912 | JGI IMG/M metagenome (GOLD analysis project Ga0137373, IMG submission 104912) | Vadose zone soil microbial communities from Sagehorn Ranch, Mendocino, California, USA - Sage1_R_80_16 metaG | ecosystem: Environmental > Terrestrial > Soil > Vadose zone | place: USA... | reverse complement strand
TCAATCCGCGCCTCACTTCAGCAGCGAGGCGAACTGATTTGCTGGATACAATCAGCGAATAAATACGTAGTTTCAATCCGCGCCTCACTTCAGCAGCGAGGCGAACTGATTTGCTGGATACAATCAGCGAATAAATACGTAGTTTCAATCCGCGCCTCACTTCAGCAGCGAGGCGAACATGATTTGCTGGATACAATCAGCGAATAAATACGTAGTTTCAATCCGCGCCTCACTTCAGCAGCGAGGCGAACGCAAATCCTCTTGCGAATTTTCGCCGCTGTCGCATGTTTCAATCCGCGCCTCACTTCAGCAGCGAGGCGAACTCAATGGCTACAACCTGCACGCCTGTTTAACGAAGTTTCAATCCGCGCCTCACTTCAGCAGCGAGGCGAACTCTATGATGATCGTCCATGGGTAGAAGTCCTTATAGTTTCAATCCGCGCCTCACTTCAGCAGCGAGGCGAACCGCCTGTAATGGCGAGAAATCACGTATGTCGAACAGTTTCAATCCGCGCCTCACTTCAGCAGCGAGGCGAACACAGTAGCTTGTACGCGAATAAGCAAGTAATTTGTTTCAATCCGCGCCTCACTTCAGCAGCGAGGCGAACCCAAATGATCTATCGCTTATTCCAATTCGTGCCGCGTTTCAATCCGCGCCTCACTTCAGCAGCGAGGCGAACCCTTCCCCGCCGCCGCGACGCGCGCGCCCATGCTCGCGGCCTGGCCGTTTCAATCCGCGCCTCACTTCAGCAGCGAGGCGAACCAGTTCTGGGGCTATTACCGCTGCGAGCTGTGGTTCGTTTCAATCCGCGCCTCACTTCAGCAGCGAGGCGAACCCGAAATTCGCGCGAGCGTCATTCTCCGCGCCCGCGTTTCAATCCGCGCCTCACTTCAGCAGCGAGGCGAACTCAAATGTCTACGAAGTTCAAGACGTAATTCTTTTGTTTCAATCCGCGCCTCACTTCAGCAGCGAGGCGAACACTCAATTGGGGGAGGGGTGGATATAAATATAAGTAGTTTCAATCCGCGCCTCACTTCAGCAGCGAGGCGAACGTTATTCTTTTTATCGCGTATGCGACAACGTACGGGTTTCAATCCGCGCCTCACTTCAGCAGCGAGGCGAACTATCGACAACAAATTTCGCAAAGTAGCATCACTTGTTTCAATCCGCGCCTCACTTCAGCAGCGAGGCGAACAGCAATTGTTGTCGAATGTATTTTTGTTTGTGCATGTTTCAATCCGCGCCTCACTTCAGCAGCGAGGCGAACAGCTTCGAAGCCTTAAGAGCCGAAGAGTTCGAATGGTTTCAATCCGCGCCTCACTTCAGCAGCGAGGCGAACCGCGTTTTCCATTTCGCCACCCCTTAATAGAAGAGTTTCAATCCGCGCCTCACTTCAGCAGCGAGGCGAACCAATATCGCTGGATGTGGCCTTGCTACTCATAACGCGTTTCAATCCGCGCCTCACTTCAGCAGCGAGGCGAACTTTATGTTATCTGTATATGAACCGGTAAACCATTTGTTTCAATCCGCGCCTCACTTCAGCAGCGAGGCGAACGCAACGCGGATTTGCATTGGACGGTGGTGGTAACTAGTTTCAATCCGCGCCTCACTTCAGCAGCGAGGCGAACCGAGCAAAAGAAGACTGTGAGCGCGAAGGCGGTGTTTCAATCCGCGCCTCACTTCAGCAGCGAGGCGAACGCAGACTCCGCGTACATGGTGTCGTTGATATTTCCGTTTCAATCCGCGCCTCACTTCAGCAGCGAGGCGAACAGCCTGAGAAACCATGAGTTTTTCTATTTCCACGAAGTTTCAATCCGCGCCTCACTTCAGCAGCGAGGCGAACCTACCTTCCAAAAGAAACTTTTCGTCTCTGGTGGGTTTCAATCCGCGCCTCACTTCAGCAGCGAGGCGAACATACTTGTTTGCGGTGTTGAGGCGAAATCCGCCGGTTTCAATCCGCGCCTCACTTCAGCAGCGAGGCGAACGGCAAATACAGTGCAAGGCGAAGATGAGCCGATTAGTTTCAATCCGCGCCTCACTTCAGCAGCGAGGCGAACAGGCGCGGCATTGACAATGTGGTCAATTGTACTGATGTTTCAATCCGCGCCTCACTTCAGCAGCGAGGCGAACGAGTACCAAAGATAGTACCGCCGCCGCTGCTACGATGTTTCAATCCGCGCCTCACTTCAGCAGCGAGGCGAACGTCGCTTGCGCTGCCTGCTGCCCCATCTAAACGGTGTTTCAATCCGCGCCTCACTTCAGCAGCGAGGCGAACGCTCATCTCGATTGACCTCCATTACTCCGATTTGAAGTTTCAATCCGCGCCTCACTTCAGCAGCGAGGCGAACGTTTGAGGAGCCATTTTCGCTTCAGGGCGGGACTGTTTCAATCCGCGCCTCACTTCAGCAGCGAGGCGAACTGAAGATAAATTTCTGGTATGATCTTTCACGTCAAGTTTCAATCCGCGCCTCACTTCAGCAGCGAGGCGAACACGAATTACGACATTTAACGCCTATGTATAAAGCGTTTCAATCCGCGCCTCACTTCAGCAGCGAGGCGAACTACTCCTTAATCGCCATCAAAGTAAAACCCGACTTGGTTTCAATCCGCGCCTCACTTCAGCAGCGAGGCGAACGCACACATACAATCCGCAATGAACACATTGAATGCGTTTCAATCCGCGCCTCACTTCAGCAGCGAGGCGAACGATCTTCACTTGCGTTGCGATGCTCACGAATCATGTTTCAATCCGCGCCTCACTTCAGCAGCGAGGCGAACACGTACTCTCGCACAGAATCTAAAAACTCTTCGGTTTCAATCCGCGCCTCACTTCAGCAGCGAGGCGAACCAATCTCAGTGAGGTAGAAAATGCCAGACCAACGTTTCAATCCGCGCCTCACTTCAGCAGCGAGGCGAACAAGTGGTCGGTCTTCAGGTCGGGGCGGAAGCGGAGTTTCAATCCGCGCCTCACTTCAGCAGCGAGGCGAACGGGGTCGGGCTCCCCACGTTGGCGGATATTATTCCGTTTCAATCCGCGCCTCACTTCAGCAGCGAGGCGAACAGACGAGGTTACTGTTAATGCACCAACCGGCGGGGTTTCAATCCGCGCCTCACTTCAGCAGCGAGGCGAACGCTAATTTCGGTACGACACTTAAAGATGAAGCAGGTGTTTCAATCCGCGCCTCACTTCAGCAGCGAGGCGAACGGCGTTAGCGGCGTCAAGTAAAAAATTAAATATATGTTTCAATCCGCGCCTCACTTCAGCAGCGAGGCGAACCAGTTGGACTGGGTGGTGAAAGCTGTCGACGCTGACGTTTCAATCCGCGCCTCACTTCAGCAGCGAGGCGAACGTGAGCGTTTGAGCCGCTCGCAATGGCCTGACACCAGTTTCAATCCGCGCCTCACTTCAGCAGCGAGGCGAACCAGCGCCTTTCCATTTTTTTAGCCTGCGTTCAAACGTTTCAATCCGCGCCTCACTTCAGCAGCGAGGCGAACAAGTTATCGTCTCAATCAACGCGCCTTATCCCGCAGTTTCAATCCGCGCCTCACTTCAGCAGCGAGGCGAACGTGCAGGATACTAAGGCCGTCGTTGCGGTAGGTGAAGTTTCAATCCGCGCCTCACTTCAGCAGCGAGGCGAACATCTATCGGTTGCATTGAGTGTTAGGCGACACGGGTTTCAATCCGCGCCTCACTTCAGCAGCGAGGCGAACGTTGCAGTAGGCGCCGCAGCGCCAAATTGTACTGCGCCGACAAATGAGTATGTGTTTCAATCCGCGCCTCACTTCAGCAGCGAGGCGAACATCGTGAATTCAGGGGTTGCCCGGCTAATAGCGGCAGTTTCAATCCGCGCCTCACTTCAGCAGCGAGGCGAACGTCGGATGGAAGCCGATGCTGTGGTTTGTCAATGAGTTTCAATCCGCGCCTCACTTCAGCAGCGAGGCGAACATCGTTCGGCGGCCGCAATTTGCGCTCCGCTTTGGTTTCAATCCGCGCCTCACTTCAGCAGCGAGGCGAACCAATCATAAAGATTCATATTCGACAAGTTTAAGTCGTTTCAATCCGCGCCTCACTTCAGCAGCGAGGCGAACTCAAGTTTACCGTTATATCAGGCGTAGCAATCGAGTTTCAATCCGCGCCTCACTTCAGCAGCGAGGCGAACAGTACATCATCATGGCTATGATGATCAAAGATCCAGTTTCAATCCGCGCCTCACTTCAGCAGCGAGGCGAACTTGAAATGCAACGATAGTGCATAGCAATGTCACGATGTTTCAATCCGCGCCTCACTTCAGCAGCGAGGCGAACTCTGTTCCTCCCGTCGCGAGCAGGAAACGGGTCACGTTTCAATCCGCGCCTCACTTCAGCAGCGAGGCGAACAATGTATGTTTGATACGCCTCCTGTATGTCGCTGAGTTTCAATCCGCGCCTCACTTCAGCAGCGAGGCGAACGGTACATTGTACTTCAGGCGCTTGTAAATTGATAAGTTTCAATCCGCGCCTCACTTCAGCAGCGAGGCGAACATAATTAATCCAGTTATTCCAATTTACAATGTGTAGTTTCAATCCGCGCCTCACTTCAGCAGCGAGGCGAACTTTGAGAAGAACCCCAACCGCTTGTTTATCAGAGAGGTTTCAATCCGCGCCTCACTTCAGCAGCGAGGCGAACTACTCTCTTGTAAAAATGATTCTGCTAGTTTCTGTGTTTCAATCCGCGCCTCACTTCAGCAGCGAGGCGAACTCTATTTGATCTATTTCGTCTGATGCTACACAAAGTTTCAATCCGCGCCTCACTTCAGCAGCGAGGCGAACGTAATTATGATGTAGCCAACGTCGGAATGATCGTGTTTCAATCCGCGCCTCACTTCAGCAGCGAGGCGAACTTGTAATTATGATGTAGCCAACGTCGGAATGATCGTGTTTCAATCCGCGCCTCACTTCAGCAGCGAGGCGAACTTGTTCGGCAATGCTACTGCCAGCGCGCCATTGCAGTTTCAATCCGCGCCTCACTTCAGCAGCGAGGCGAACAACTCCATTGATAAGATTCGGCTTGACGATTGCGGTTTCAATCCGCGCCTCACTTCAGCAGCGAGGCGAACTTAAGGAGCAAGAGCCGATTGAGCTACTAAAGTGGCGTTTCAATCCGCGCCTCACTTCAGCAGCGAGGCGAACGCGCGCGCGCGCTGGATTCGTTGCTGTGTTGTGAGTTTCAATCCGCGCCTCACTTCAGCAGCGAGGCGAACGCGCGCGGAGGTAATACGGTGGATAAAAATAAGCGTTTCAATCCGCGCCTCACTTCAGCAGCGAGGCGAACGCAATCGACTAAATCGGCCCGTGCTGGCATCCGTAGTTTCAATCCGCGCCTCACTTCAGCAGCGAGGCGAACAAAGCGAAAATCCACCAGCGCCCCCAGCGTCAAGCGTTTCAATCCGCGCCTCACTTCAGCAGCGAGGCGAACCACAAAAGCGCCATTCCAGTTGTCGCCGGCGTGGTTTCAATCCGCGCCTCACTTCAGCAGCGAGGCGAACGTAAATCACAATCCTGTCGTTATCGAAAAGCCTATTCGTTTCAATCCGCGCCTCACTTCAGCAGCGAGGCGAACTTATCCGCCGCTTCGTATAACTTATTGAGCGACGTGTTTCAATCCGCGCCTCACTTCAGCAGCGAGGCGAACCGCAGACAGCGGGAATCCGAGCGCAATCTGCGCAGTTTCAATCCGCGCCTCACTTCAGCAGCGAGGCGAACGAGCGGCGCGGGCAGCACGTTCTTCGCGAAGAAGGTTTCAATCCGCGCCTCACTTCAGCAGCGAGGCGAACACGATAACTGACGAGGAAATCCTTGGAATGATGGAGTTTCAATCCGCGCCTCACTTCAGCAGCGAGGCGAACCTTCACGCTGAGCGGCTTTCGATTTCAACTTGGCGTTTCAATCCGCGCCTCACTTCAGCAGCGAGGCGAACCCCATCTTCCCATCCAAACGCGCGCAGGTTGAACGTTTCAATCCGCGCCTCACTTCAGCAGCGAGGCGAACCTTCAACAAGCCTCTATCTTCCTGAAAATAGAAAGTTTCAATCCGCGCCTCACTTCAGCAGCGAGGCGAACGCGAGCGCGTCCGCTCCGATCGCCACCAAGTCCTTGTTTCAATCCGCGCCTCACTTCAGCAGCGAGGCGAACCCAATTCCAGCAACCTTTATCATCAATTCGCACGCGTTTCAATCCGCGCCTCACTTCAGCAGCGAGGCGAACCCGGCGCGCGGCGTCAACAGCGTACTGACCACCGCGTTTCAATCCGCGCCTCACTTCAGCAGCGAGGCGAACCGCAGCCGCAATTCGGGCAGAACTTGATTTCAGAGAGTTTCAATCCGCGCCTCACTTCAGCAGCGAGGCGAACAAAGGCGCATCCAACAACTCGACCGACAATTCAAAGTTTCAATCCGCGCCTCACTTCAGCAGCGAGGCGAACTAATTCTTTCTCGCGGCTACTGGGCTGATAACGTGTTTCAATCCGCGCCTCACTTCAGCAGCGAGGCGAACGGCTAGAAAAAGCGCTATGGGTTGCGACTGAGGCGTTTCAATCCGCGCCTCACTTCAGCAGCGAGGCGAACGCAGCGAATTTATCTCTTACTACGAATATCAGACAGTTTCAATCCGCGCCTCACTTCAGCAGCGAGGCGAACACACTATGTACGCGGAGTCTGCCGGGTTTAACTCTGTTTCAATCCGCGCCTCACTTCAGCAGCGAGGCGAACAACAGCTCGCGCATCTCAATCAACTTTTTCGCCCAGTTTCAATCCGCGCCTCACTTCAGCAGCGAGGCGAACGCACAATTCGACAGCGCGATGTCTTCTTTGAACTTGTTTCAATCCGCGCCTCACTTCAGCAGCGAGGCGAACATCGAAAAGCTCAATCAGTTATTGCAGTTGATGAAGGTTTCAATCCGCGCCTCACTTCAGCAGCGAGGCGAACATCGCTTTTTCTCTTGTTCGATTTGGATCGACAAGTTTCAATCCGCGCCTCACTTCAGCAGCGAGGCGAACACCTCCAGCCACGGCCAATCCGCCATCACCAGGTAGTTTCAATCCGCGCCTCACTTCAGCAGCGAGGCGAACGGTTTATGAAAACCTGAATCGGCGGTTTTATCTTGTTTCAATCCGCGCCTCACTTCAGCAGCGAGGCGAACAGGGTTATCAGGTCTGCGATAAATGCGGGCGCAAGTTTCAATCCGCGCCTCACTTCAGCAGCGAGGCGAACTCAGAACAAAGCCCCCTTGCTAGTTCATCCATACCGGTTTCAATCCGCGCCTCACTTCAGCAGCGAGGCGAACCTGCTTCTCTCCATTTTCGCATACCCTTTCCAAAAAGTTTCAATCCGCGCCTCACTTCAGCAGCGAGGCGAACCTCTCCGCGACATCCTCTTGAAGCTCCTCATCTACGTTTCAATCCGCGCCTCACTTCAGCAGCGAGGCGAACATGTCATAAGCGATCGCGACACGGCAGAGAGTCGGGGTTTCAATCCGCGCCTCACTTCAGCAGCGAGGCGAACTGATCTTGTGAGGGAATCATTACTCCTTTGCTTCGTTTCAATCCGCGCCTCACTTCAGCAGCGAGGCGAACTCGGCGGCGTTGCAGTCGCCGCGTATTTTATCTATAGTTTCAATCCGCGCCTCACTTCAGCAGCGAGGCGAACGCGTTGCGGATTGTTGTTCTATGCGCCGCGTAAGGTTTCAATCCGCGCCTCACTTCAGCAGCGAGGCGAACATGAATCGCGGTTGATTCGGAGCGCGTATTTCAAGTTTCAATCCGCGCCTCACTTCAGCAGCGAGGCGAACATTCGGCGTCGGCCCGTCGATCAGGTCCCGGCAGGTTTCAATCCGCGCCTCACTTCAGCAGCGAGGCGAACTCTGCCTTATCTCGCCGACTCTAATCTCAACCCTGTGTTTCAATCCGCGCCTCACTTCAGCAGCGAGGCGAACAAGATAATATTCTTCACTGCCTACAATGTGATCTGTGTTTCAATCCGCGCCTCACTTCAGCAGCGAGGCGAACGTCGTATTCTTGTTAACTTCGTTTCGCCTGCGACGTTTCAATCCGCGCCTCACTTCAGCAGCGAGGCGAACCGCTTTTTTGAGCCATCGTAGCCATCCTTTCCGTTTCAATCCGCGCCTCACTTCAGCAGCGAGGCGAACCCCACAGTACCTGCGCGGTCAATTGACTTACGGTTGTTTCAATCCGCGCCTCACTTCAGCAGCGAGGCGAACAGATCTCAATACCACATCCTGCTATTGCGAAATTTGTTTCAATCCGCGCCTCACTTCAGCAGCGAGGCGAACTCGCATTCTAATGCCCGGCGGCTCGCTGATCTGCGTTTCAATCCGCGCCTCACTTCAGCAGCGAGGCGAACCTGTCCTTGGCGAGCCGGCCATATTGGCGGCCGTGTTTCAATCCGCGCCTCACTTCAGCAGCGAGGCGAACGCGTCATAAATTTTCCGACTTCGCTCGATGATCTCGTTTCAATCCGCGCCTCACTTCAGCAGCGAGGCGAACACGCCGAAATCGTGCCCCTCATTCATCAGTGTTTTGTTTCAATCCGCGCCTCACTTCAGCAGCGAGGCGAACTCGGCACTGCGCGCCATACAGCGCCGAACGATACGTTTCAATCCGCGCCTCACTTCAGCAGCGAGGCGAACGGCGAATCCTGCAGCGGCGATCGTCGTGTCGGACAGTTTCAATCCGCGCCTCACTTCAGCAGCGAGGCGAACTAGACGCCCCCGGCGATCTTGGCGATCTTGGCGTTGTTTCAATCCGCGCCTCACTTCAGCAGCGAGGCGAACTCATCGTGATTACTCCAGTTCCCGACTGCAAAGAGAAGTTTCAATCCGCGCCTCACTTCAGCAGCGAGGCGAACAAGGTTTTTCCTTTCACGGCAGCCCCAGGGGGGCGGTTTCAATCCGCGCCTCACTTCAGCAGCGAGGCGAACCAATCATCCAGGGTGGGATATGCCATAACTGAATGTTTCAATCCGCGCCTCACTTCAGCAGCGAGGCGAACTAAACCGGGCCAGGTAATTATCCGTGATCAAATGAGTTTCAATCCGCGCCTCACTTCAGCAGCGAGGCGAACGCGCCGCTGACTTTGAACCGCTCATCAATAATTCGTTTCAATCCGCGCCTCACTTCAGCAGCGAGGCGAACATATTGACGGGCGAATGGCTTACGACCTGGCGCGTTTCAATCCGCGCCTCACTTCAGCAGCGAGGCGAACAGGCGCAAACCTGACTCGGTTTTTTCTTTCGTGACGTTTCAATCCGCGCCTCACTTCAGCAGCGAGGCGAACCATTCGTCGTGAGATGCTTGAGGATGGAAAGGAGGTTTCAATCCGCGCCTCACTTCAGCAGCGAGGCGAACCGATCTTTTTCTCGATCTCGATGAGCGCATTGTTTCAATCCGCGCCTCACTTCAGCAGCGAGGCGAACTTTCACGGCGCATTTACCGACGATCTGACGCTCGCCGTTTCAATCCGCGCCTCACTTCAGCAGCGAGGCGAACACGCTACGTAGCAGTTCTCAATCGGCGTCCCACCGGGGTTTCAATCCGCGCCTCACTTCAGCAGCGAGGCGAACGACGACGGGCGATGTCTTCGCTGTCTATATCGGCGTTTCAATCCGCGCCTCACTTCAGCAGCGAGGCGAACGCAATAGGTTGTGAACGATTTGGCCGAAATAGGATGTTTCAATCCGCGCCTCACTTCAGCAGCGAGGCGAACCAGAATCCGGGCCTACTACGAGCACAAATATCGTGTTTCAATCCGCGCCTCACTTCAGCAGCGAGGCGAACGCCACGGCATCGAGGAGCAGAGACGCCTCGTCTCTAGTTTCAATCCGCGCCTCACTTCAGCAGCGAGGCGAACGCGCCGTGAAACTCGAAGCGGGGAATGGAAACGACTGTTTCAATCCGCGCCTCACTTCAGCAGCGAGGCGAACGCCCGGCGTCACGGTCCTGCGGGCAACTTCCGCGGCGTTTCAATCCGCGCCTCACTTCAGCAGCGAGGCGAACGCGTTGGTGGAGCCGACCGTAATGAGCGGCAGGAGATGTTTCAATCCGCGCCTCACTTCAGCAGCGAGGCGAACGACGCGTCGAAGACTTCCAGATCGAAGAGATATTCGTTTCAATCCGCGCCTCACTTCAGCAGCGAGGCGAACGTGCAGATGGTTCTGATCTTCCTGCAGCGCGGCGTTTCAATCCGCGCCTCACTTCAGCAGCGAGGCGAACTTGACTTGCCCTGTATCTGCGAGCTGCCGCCCGAAGTTTCAATCCGCGCCTCACTTCAGCAGCGAGGCGAACCTTGTCGAGGAAGCGAAAGGGCAGTCAGAACCGGGTTTCAATCCGCGCCTCACTTCAGCAGCGAGGCGAACATTTTGGGTGTAGTCAGCGCCGACCAGGGCGACTAGTTTCAATCCGCGCCTCACTTCAGCAGCGAGGCGAACACGCCTACAACCATCTATATCACCATTTATCGAGCGGTTTCAATCCGCGCCTCACTTCAGCAGCGAGGCGAACGATCGTGTTCCCCACCGCCGCCGTCCCCCATTGAGTTTCAATCCGCGCCTCACTTCAGCAGCGAGGCGAACCGACGCCCGTCAATCGCCCGCCGTTCCCCAATGGCGTTTCAATCCGCGCCTCACTTCAGCAGCGAGGCGAACGCTATGACCGCCGATAAGGAGGCGCAATGCCGAAGTTTCAATCCGCGCCTCACTTCAGCAGCGAGGCGAACTGAAGGCGACCTGCACGTCGTCATCGCCTTGTTGGGTTTCAATCCGCGCCTCACTTCAGCAGCGAGGCGAACTTGACCCGGTGCTTCGCCGTAGTACATAATTCGCGTTTCAATCCGCGCCTCACTTCAGCAGCGAGGCGAACACCGTAGACGGCGCCGAGTTCTCGCCCTCAAACCGTGTTTCAATCCGCGCCTCACTTCAGCAGCGAGGCGAACACGTGTATTTGCGTTCCACAAGCGTTCAGGCCGTGTTTCAATCCGCGCCTCACTTCAGCAGCGAGGCGAACGTCCTGGATCACCTCGGGCAATGTGTATTTTTTGGGTTTCAATCCGCGCCTCACTTCAGCAGCGAGGCGAACGCAAAGTTCACGGCTCAAGATCGCGTCGTCATTGCGAGTTTCAATCCGCGCCTCACTTCAGCAGCGAGGCGAACCCAGAATCTTCACCTCTTTCTTCGACAGCTCCTCGTTTCAATCCGCGCCTCACTTCAGCAGCGAGGCGAACCTGCTCGAACAGAAGTTCGTATAACGGACGGTCGTATCGTTTCAATCCGCGCCTCACTTCAGCAGCGAGGCGAACGTAGGGTCCGCTGCATATCCCACCAGGCTCTCTTCGTTTCAATCCGCGCCTCACTTCAGCAGCGAGGCGAACACACTAATAGAGAATTGGAAAGAATATACTTTGCGAAGTTTCAATCCGCGCCTCACTTCAGCAGCGAGGCGAACGCCATAGAAAAGTATCTCAGAGATCGACTCAACGAGTTTCAATCCGCGCCTCACTTCAGCAGCGAGGCGAACACGCTGGCTTTAGTTCACATCAATGAGAACATAAGTTTCAATCCGCGCCTCACTTCAGCAGCGAGGCGAACGGGCGAAATCGTGGTGGATGAAGACGGAGAATAATGTTTCAATCCGCGCCTCACTTCAGCAGCGAGGCGAACCTACTGATCGCAACAAATTCGCCTATGATCTTTCTAGTTTCAATCCGCGCCTCACTTCAGCAGCGAGGCGAACTCAGTGGGAGTGCCGAGAAGGAGATCAACATCTCGTTTCAATCCGCGCCTCACTTCAGCAGCGAGGCGAACCACCCCCGTTGGATGGGCTTGCCCGCCATCTTACAGTTTCAATCCGCGCCTCACTTCAGCAGCGAGGCGAACGATCGATCAGGTACCGCTGAAGGGGCGGACGCTGCGTTTCAATCCGCGCCTCACTTCAGCAGCGAGGCGAACACGCGAGAAAAAATCGTATTGAGCCGCCAACTGTGTTTCAATCCGCGCCTCACTTCAGCAGCGAGGCGAACCTTCCACCCGCTGTCTATCCTGCGGAAGAAGGAGTTTCAATCCGCGCCTCACTTCAGCAGCGAGGCGAACTCACTTGAGCGTGAAGAGTCAGAAAAACTAGGCAAGTTTCAATCCGCGCCTCACTTCAGCAGCGAGGCGAACGCAATCGAAAGTTGGCAAGAATGGCATCTATCAATGTTTCAATCCGCGCCTCACTTCAGCAGCGAGGCGAACGAAGGGCTGAGAGTGGATTTCCTAGTGGACTGTCTTGTTTCAATCCGCGCCTCACTTCAGCAGCGAGGCGAACACTCTACCTGTGGCGGCTGCGAAACCTGGGGCGTGTTTCAATCCGCGCCTCACTTCAGCAGCGAGGCGAACTTGCCCGCCCAGACCGTGGCTGTGTCGGCGGCGAGGTTTCAATCCGCGCCTCACTTCAGCAGCGAGGCGAACGCTAGCCATGAGGTGCGCCGGCGGAACGCCGCTGTTTCAATCCGCGCCTCACTTCAGCAGCGAGGCGAACGCAGGTCGGGCGCGTGCCGAACCCTGACGTCTGCGTTTCAATCCGCGCCTCACTTCAGCAGCGAGGCGAACGTTAATGACTTTTCGATGTCCCAACAAGGCGATGTTTCAATCCGCGCCTCACTTCAGCAGCGAGGCGAACCGCGCTTGGGATCGCAGTAAGATTGTTCTTGAAACGTTTCAATCCGCGCCTCACTTCAGCAGCGAGGCGAACGTCTTCACCGCCCTCGAGCACGGCGGACAGTACAAGTTTCAATCCGCGCCTCACTTCAGCAGCGAGGCGAACGCTGGTGTCTCGATCTCTGGCATCCGCTCGAGGATCTGTTTCAATCCGCGCCTCACTTCAGCAGCGAGGCGAACACTTTCCTTTCTTAGATTGATTAACTGGTCAATTGGTTTCAATCCGCGCCTCACTTCAGCAGCGAGGCGAACCTCCACACCAAATGCATACTCTTTCTTTAACTGAAGTTTCAATCCGCGCCTCACTTCAGCAGCGAGGCGAACTAAACTGGAGAATCCTAATGGAGCGTCAGCTAAGGCGTTTCAATCCGCGCCTCACTTCAGCAGCGAGGCGAACTTCGGGGGCTCCATGGATCAAGAAATGGAAAGGTATTCGTTTCAATCCGCGCCTCACTTCAGCAGCGAGGCGAACTCCCCGAGAGGGCCAGTAAGAAAGGAATATAAGGTTTCAATCCGCGCCTCACTTCAGCAGCGAGGCGAACACTGGATGCTCCTGAGTAGGCTGGAGAAGGACAACGTTTCAATCCGCGCCTCACTTCAGCAGCGAGGCGAACCCCTTCAAGACGGTAATATCGTGCTATAGCCATCAGGTTTCAATCCGCGCCTCACTTCAGCAGCGAGGCGAACAACTCCACAGCCTTAGCGATCAGGCCGCTATTGTCGTTTCAATCCGCGCCTCACTTCAGCAGCGAGGCGAACGTAATATCTGGGGCCTAATTTTTTCTTCACCCTCAGTTTCAATCCGCGCCTCACTTCAGCAGCGAGGCGAACCTCCGCCTTCTAGGGGTCCACCGGCCCCCGATCATGTTTCAATCCGCGCCTCACTTCAGCAGCGAGGCGAACCCATCAAGCATGTTCTACTCAGGGGGTCTGCTGAAGTTTCAATCCGCGCCTCACTTCAGCAGCGAGGCGAACGCTGCGGGCCTTCTTCTGCGCCCTATCGGTTTGAGTTTCAATCCGCGCCTCACTTCAGCAGCGAGGCGAACTCCACAGCATGGACTTAATCTGCAATAGCTAGGACGTTTCAATCCGCGCCTCACTTCAGCAGCGAGGCGAACGCCAATGCATTAGGTGTCACTCTATCAGAGGCTCGTTTCAATCCGCGCCTCACTTCAGCAGCGAGGCGAACTGGCCATCTGGGCTAAGTATGGTGAACCCATCGAGGTTTCAATCCGCGCCTCACTTCAGCAGCGAGGCGAACATAATTTATACATCTAAGTATAAGTAAATAAAGGTTTCAATCCGCGCCTCACTTCAGCAGCGAGGCGAACTTGTTATCTCCTTCCGGTTCAGGATCGGAGTGGGAGGTTTCAATCCGCGCCTCACTTCAGCAGCGAGGCGAACTTTCGTTCGTATCCATAGATTTTCTCCTATGGCCGGTTTCAATCCGCGCCTCACTTCAGCAGCGAGGCGAACGCCCCTCGCGGAATGTGCCAGTTTCCCATCCATGTTTCAATCCGCGCCTCACTTCAGCAGCGAGGCGAACTTACTCTTCTCATTCTAGCCCGGAATTTTTTATCAGTTTCAATCCGCGCCTCACTTCAGCAGCGAGGCGAACGCTTAGTAGATAAGGCGGCGGAAGCCCGTCCGATGGTTTCAATCCGCGCCTCACTTCAGCAGCGAGGCGAACCTCTTCATAGCTTTCCAGCCCACTTCCAAAAAGGGAGTTTCAATCCGCGCCTCACTTCAGCAGCGAGGCGAACCAAGCGGGTGAGCTTTATCGAAATCTGGTGGTTTCAATCCGCGCCTCACTTCAGCAGCGAGGCGAACGTATTATAACTGATTTATACCCTTCCATTTTTAGAGTTTCAATCCGCGCCTCACTTCAGCAGCGAGGCGAACCCTGGACGAAAAGTTTTCCTTCCAAGAAAAGGAAATGTTTCAATCCGCGCCTCACTTCAGCAGCGAGGCGAACCCGGTAGCTGTTCCCTCAACTCCGGCGGGACCACTGTTTCAATCCGCGCCTCACTTCAGCAGCGAGGCGAACCTCTCGCCCGGCTCTTCTGGCGTCAAGGATCGCGTCGTTTCAATCCGCGCCTCACTTCAGCAGCGAGGCGAACCGATCCAGCGCGCGTTGCTGGCGCGCTGGGAGTTGTTTCAATCCGCGCCTCACTTCAGCAGCGAGGCGAACCTCCGTATCCTGCGCCGCTTCTACGCCTGCAAGCGCGTTTCAATCCGCGCCTCACTTCAGCAGCGAGGCGAACTCATTTATGCAGTAATACACACGCAGCATATGTTGTTTCAATCCGCGCCTCACTTCAGCAGCGAGGCGAACTTTATAAATACTGGTGATTTTGATATTTGAGTCGGGTTTCAATCCGCGCCTCACTTCAGCAGCGAGGCGAACCCATTAGTGGCGAACGCGCCGGCCGCCGATAATGTGTTTCAATCCGCGCCTCACTTCAGCAGCGAGGCGAACGCCTGTTACAGCGTCATCGCCGTTAGGAGGCGAAGTGTTTCAATCCGCGCCTCACTTCAGCAGCGAGGCGAACAATTCAATTCGCGCGTTATTTAAGTCGTTATTAAAGTTTCAATCCGCGCCTCACTTCAGCAGCGAGGCGAACGCCGTGGCGAAATAGTCTCCTCTAACTGCTAGTGTTTCAATCCGCGCCTCACTTCAGCAGCGAGGCGAACGGTTATTTCGTAGGCGCCAGCAAGATTCATGAAGTTTCAATCCGCGCCTCACTTCAGCAGCGAGGCGAACCCTCATAGCGCGGCGATGATTTCATCAGGTAGTTTCAATCCGCGCCTCACTTCAGCAGCGAGGCGAACACCGGCGCCGGATCGCAGTCAGGGAAGGCCGAGAAGTTTCAATCCGCGCCTCACTTCAGCAGCGAGGCGAACGCCAGTACTGGCAAAAGCGCGTTAACTAGTTGGAGTTTCAATCCGCGCCTCACTTCAGCAGCGAGGCGAACACAACGTTATTTTTAAAGTCATTGATCCACGTAGTTTCAATCCGCGCCTCACTTCAGCAGCGAGGCGAACGAGCCGGCCGCAAAGGTCGCCTTGAAAATATTGCTGTTTCAATCCGCGCCTCACTTCAGCAGCGAGGCGAACAGCGTAGCCAGGTGGCCGTGCTCCACATAAAGTGGTTTCAATCCGCGCCTCACTTCAGCAGCGAGGCGAACAAATTCTTCTCTCGTCACTCGCATTGCGAAGATTTGTTTCAATCCGCGCCTCACTTCAGCAGCGAGGCGAACCAAACCAACCAACAACAGAGGGAATGATGCTGAAGTTTCAATCCGCGCCTCACTTCAGCAGCGAGGCGAACCGGGGGCACGCCAACACTTCTACTGGTCAACAAGGTTTCAATCCGCGCCTCACTTCAGCAGCGAGGCGAACTCAATTGACTTATGGTTTACTTCATCGAACGTAACGTTTCAATCCGCGCCTCACTTCAGCAGCGAGGCGAACGCCACGGATCGAAGAGAGGTCTTCTTGGCGACTTGTTTCAATCCGCGCCTCACTTCAGCAGCGAGGCGAACTCATTCAATGTCCTTTTTATTTAATTGTCAAAGAAGTTTCAATCCGCGCCTCACTTCAGCAGCGAGGCGAACTCCCAACCCTCTGCATCTTTCCAACTGTCCTGAAGAGTTTCAATCCGCGCCTCACTTCAGCAGCGAGGCGAACTGGAGAGTCAGATCAAAGGTGAGACCGATTCGGGGTTTCAATCCGCGCCTCACTTCAGCAGCGAGGCGAACTAATTGCCGCCACCGTCAAAGGCGAATCCTCGAGTTTCAATCCGCGCCTCACTTCAGCAGCGAGGCGAACTCCCGTCTTCGGGTGGGTTCTATTAGGAGCAGCAATGTTTCAATCCGCGCCTCACTTCAGCAGCGAGGCGAACTTGCCCAGGCAGCGCTATTGCCGGGTCTATCGTGTTTCAATCCGCGCCTCACTTCAGCAGCGAGGCGAACGTCGCAATCCGCGTTAAAAATATCCCTCTCATAGGTTTCAATCCGCGCCTCACTTCAGCAGCGAGGCGAACAGCTTCGAATCCTGGAGAGCAGTCTTAGTCGAATGTTTCAATCCGCGCCTCACTTCAGCAGCGAGGCGAACGCTTCCGATAAGCATTTCCCCGGAGACTTGGGACCGTTTCAATCCGCGCCTCACTTCAGCAGCGAGGCGAACCTGGCTCGCCAGATCAAAATCGAGGGCGGCTTCGACGCGTTTCAATCCGCGCCTCACTTCAGCAGCGAGGCGAACAGAGGAAATCGGGCGAATTGCGCCCGAAGGAGATGTTTCAATCCGCGCCTCACTTCAGCAGCGAGGCGAACCAGTGTTGGCCGCTGTGGCCAATTTCTTGGGGCGGTTTCAATCCGCGCCTCACTTCAGCAGCGAGGCGAACGTCGGCCTCATCGAAATAGAGGGCCGCTTTGGCGAAGGTTTCAATCCGCGCCTCACTTCAGCAGCGAGGCGAACGCTCCATTGGGCCATGACTAAAAGATTCAAATTCAAGTTTCAATCCGCGCCTCACTTCAGCAGCGAGGCGAACTTACCTCTTTGTTACTTTCTTCTCTTCAGACCCATGTTTCAATCCGCGCCTCACTTCAGCAGCGAGGCGAACAGCGCCGGAATTCTCCAGACGGACGTGGGGACTATAGTTTCAATCCGCGCCTCACTTCAGCAGCGAGGCGAACCTATATGTAAGTATATGTAAATAAAGGACTTAGAGTTTCAATCCGCGCCTCACTTCAGCAGCGAGGCGAACTGTACAGTACGAGAGGGCGTTACTCCCTAGTAGGGAGTTTCAATCCGCGCCTCACTTCAGCAGCGAGGCGAACAGGTTACGGTGAGTCAACCAGATGGTCCGACTCTTGTTTCAATCCGCGCCTCACTTCAGCAGCGAGGCGAACGCAGACTCGCCCCCGTGGTCGACCCGACTATCGAGTTTCAATCCGCGCCTCACTTCAGCAGCGAGGCGAACACAAAGAACGCGTTCCCTCGCCGACCGTACAAGACGTTTCAATCCGCGCCTCACTTCAGCAGCGAGGCGAACATCTGGAAGAAGGCTATGAAGTTAAGACTGCTCAGTTTCAATCCGCGCCTCACTTCAGCAGCGAGGCGAACGTTAATATCACTAGGCAGACGCCTATAAGTATTGTTTCAATCCGCGCCTCACTTCAGCAGCGAGGCGAACCTCCCCCCATCGTAGTTTTAGGCTCCCCCAAATGGTGTTTCAATCCGCGCCTCACTTCAGCAGCGAGGCGAACCAAATCCCCGTTGTATACCGCGCGAGATGTCGTACGTTTCAATCCGCGCCTCACTTCAGCAGCGAGGCGAACCCATAGGCGATGACGGTGTAGGTACGTACCGCATGTTTCAATCCGCGCCTCACTTCAGCAGCGAGGCGAACGCTTTCCGGACGTTCGGCCTTTTGCTCTCCCACGGTTTCAATCCGCGCCTCACTTCAGCAGCGAGGCGAACTCATAGCGCATAATGGATTCGGTTTCGATTTCGTGTTTCAATCCGCGCCTCACTTCAGCAGCGAGGCGAACTTTTCGTGTTCGATTTGTTCTTTTGAATCAAACGAGTTTCAATCCGCGCCTCACTTCAGCAGCGAGGCGAACTCTGCCCACAATCGCGGAGCAGATTCTCTATCGCCGTTTCAATCCGCGCCTCACTTCAGCAGCGAGGCGAACTTGCCACGCCGTGTCGTTTTGCGTCCCACTATACGCGTTTCAATCCGCGCCTCACTTCAGCAGCGAGGCGAACTCCTTTAACAATTCACGATACGCGCCACCCACGCGGTTTCAATCCGCGCCTCACTTCAGCAGCGAGGCGAACTTTAGAATGAGTGACGGAACAATCGCGAATACCAAAGTTTCAATCCGCGCCTCACTTCAGCAGCGAGGCGAACTAAATATTCACGGAGTTCGAGACGTAGTTTTTTTGTTTCAATCCGCGCCTCACTTCAGCAGCGAGGCGAACCCCATACTCCCAACAAAATAATCACCGTCCAAAACGTTTCAATCCGCGCCTCACTTCAGCAGCGAGGCGAACGGATCACCACCGGCCTGGTAATCCTGGCTATGGTCGTTTCAATCCGCGCCTCACTTCAGCAGCGAGGCGAACCTCGGCCTCGGCTACCTAGCTGAGATCACAGATAGTTTCAATCCGCGCCTCACTTCAGCAGCGAGGCGAACGGAAGATACTTGTGTAGTAAATGCGCCAACACTACGTTTCAATCCGCGCCTCACTTCAGCAGCGAGGCGAACCTATGGTGGTGAACTTGATTTTACGAAGATATGAGTTTCAATCCGCGCCTCACTTCAGCAGCGAGGCGAACATACCAATCTCTATCAGATGTAATAGAAATAACTTGTTTCAATCCGCGCCTCACTTCAGCAGCGAGGCGAACGTAGCATTCCAAGTTTAAGTCTTGCAAGCGAAGTGTTTCAATCCGCGCCTCACTTCAGCAGCGAGGCGAACTGCAAGTGTTGGTAAACCTACACCTACCAAGGTTTCAATCCGCGCCTCACTTCAGCAGCGAGGCGAACGACTATTTCTGTAGCCTGATCTGTCGTTACTGCTGGTTTCAATCCGCGCCTCACTTCAGCAGCGAGGCGAACTTCCAGTAATACCGCATTTTACCGTCATCTATAAGTTTCAATCCGCGCCTCACTTCAGCAGCGAGGCGAACTGAAAAATGATACGGTAGAGTATTTAGATAAAGGTTTCAATCCGCGCCTCACTTCAGCAGCGAGGCGAACACGACAGCATCATATTGTTCTAAGTAATTCGGAAATGTTTCAATCCGCGCCTCACTTCAGCAGCGAGGCGAACATACCTTTGAACTTTAAATCATCGCCATACAGGTGTTTCAATCCGCGCCTCACTTCAGCAGCGAGGCGAACCGCGCTTGATAGACTTCGACGGACGCGAGCCCTTGTTTCAATCCGCGCCTCACTTCAGCAGCGAGGCGAACCTATCTAAATGAAGCGCCAATCCAATCACATCTGTTTCAATCCGCGCCTCACTTCAGCAGCGAGGCGAACTTCATTCACATTCCGCGCTTGTTTGGTATCCGTTACGTTTCAATCCGCGCCTCACTTCAGCAGCGAGGCGAACGTAATAATTCGTCGAAGTATCCGTGAAACGGGAGGTTTCAATCCGCGCCTCACTTCAGCAGCGAGGCGAACCATCTTGAAGGTCGTCTGATGGCCGCAAAACTGCGTTTCAATCCGCGCCTCACTTCAGCAGCGAGGCGAACGCGCAGGATGGCAAGGGCATTGCCCCGCACACAAAGTTTCAATCCGCGCCTCACTTCAGCAGCGAGGCGAACGCGCCCGGTTCAAATGGATCGGCGTATCCGATCTGTTTCAATCCGCGCCTCACTTCAGCAGCGAGGCGAACGTATTCGCCGTGGCTGAGCCGTTCACGTTCGACGTTTCAATCCGCGCCTCACTTCAGCAGCGAGGCGAACGACTCAGACGGACTGCCAAAGTACGTTGGTATCAAGTTTCAATCCGCGCCTCACTTCAGCAGCGAGGCGAACTTGGGATTTTACATGGGAAGGATTTAGTTAGATGAGTTTCAATCCGCGCCTCACTTCAGCAGCGAGGCGAACGGATTGGAGTGTCGCCAAAGGTCGAACCTGTCTCGTTTCAATCCGCGCCTCACTTCAGCAGCGAGGCGAACCATCTCGATTTCACGACTTCTGTAGGCCGGCTGATGGCGGTTTCAATCCGCGCCTCACTTCAGCAGCGAGGCGAACCTCCATCTGCGTGAGAGCTTGGCAATACCCCCGTGTTTCAATCCGCGCCTCACTTCAGCAGCGAGGCGAACGCGTGATCATTGAGTCTGTGGAGCCCACGACGAAAGTTTCAATCCGCGCCTCACTTCAGCAGCGAGGCGAACATGCGGAATGGGATGCGGACCGCAAATTCTATCTCCGTTTCAATCCGCGCCTCACTTCAGCAGCGAGGCGAACTGAGGCGACTTTGGCCACTCGACGCAAAACAAATTGTTTCAATCCGCGCCTCACTTCAGCAGCGAGGCGAACTACGTGATCATTTTGCCGCCAAGTTCTATTCCTGCGTTTCAATCCGCGCCTCACTTCAGCAGCGAGGCGAACTTATTGAGTCATTGCCTTCAGTGCTGATCGAAGTTTCAATCCGCGCCTCACTTCAGCAGCGAGGCGAACCAGTTGGCCCTGCTGCGATCATATCGCCCGTAGCGTTTCAATCCGCGCCTCACTTCAGCAGCGAGGCGAACGCCCGGAGATCGGGCGCTCGAGCGCCGACTAAAGAGTTTCAATCCGCGCCTCACTTCAGCAGCGAGGCGAACGATGTTTTGTATTTTGCAGCGGCCGTCAGTTTCAGCGTTTCAATCCGCGCCTCACTTCAGCAGCGAGGCGAACGGTTTAGAGAGCGACAAGAGCGACAAAGCAATAACGTTTCAATCCGCGCCTCACTTCAGCAGCGAGGCGAACCACTCTCAACCTGCAACTTACTCACATCTTGCGAGGTTTCAATCCGCGCCTCACTTCAGCAGCGAGGCGAACGCCTACCAAGTCCTCTTTTGTCTTTTGAAAGAGAGGTTTCAATCCGCGCCTCACTTCAGCAGCGAGGCGAACCCGCTCACTATCCGATTCAAGTCCCGTGGTATTCGAGTTTCAATCCGCGCCTCACTTCAGCAGCGAGGCGAACGTCGGTCGCCAGAATGGGCGAGACAAATCAGAAAGAGTTTCAATCCGCGCCTCACTTCAGCAGCGAGGCGAACCGTGTACGCGGTAACGTAGTGAAATGATGAATCAGTTTCAATCCGCGCCTCACTTCAGCAGCGAGGCGAACACGTCCAATATCGTAGAAGTTATTACCTGAGCCAAGTTTCAATCCGCGCCTCACTTCAGCAGCGAGGCGAACCATCGTCATACCACCACGTAATGCGTGATTTGTTTCAATCCGCGCCTCACTTCAGCAGCGAGGCGAACTTTTCGCAGTTCGAACCCGATCCTGATTTTCAGGTTTCAATCCGCGCCTCACTTCAGCAGCGAGGCGAACCGCCTTGCTTGCGCGTCTTGAGGTGGCGCGCGGCGTTTCAATCCGCGCCTCACTTCAGCAGCGAGGCGAACGACTTTTACAACGACGATTACTACACCGGGGGAGGCGTTTCAATCCGCGCCTCACTTCAGCAGCGAGGCGAACCCGGGCTACGGAGCCCAGTTACTCAATAGGTTAGGGTTTCAATCCGCGCCTCACTTCAGCAGCGAGGCGAACGTAGGCCCCACGACATATTGAAGCTGCTGGGCTACGTTTCAATCCGCGCCTCACTTCAGCAGCGAGGCGAACAGTCATATCTGCAACTTCAGTTATTGCAGTGTTTAGGCTCCGCCTTGCGCGGACCTGATTGGGAGTTGATGGAAATAGCAGTCAACAACCCAATGGTTTCTGTATAAAAGTGTGGCGAATAGACAATTGCGCTAATTGCGAAACTGCCGGCTTTTGGCCGCCACTCCGGGTTCGCGCGTAGGTAATCAGGCTTTGTGGCCAATGAATAAATCACAGTAATAGATCCTTTCAGCGCCGCTTATAAGATCAATGGGCCTTCCAGGTCAACCGTTTTTTTAGTTCCGTGATGCTCGATCTTCACGTCGCGGTCGAGGAAATAGAACCTGAGCGAATCCTGCGATTGATCGATCTCACCGAGCAGCCGGTCGCGCAATACGACCCAATGTTGCGGCTCGATGCGGCATTCGAAGACCGAATTCTGAACGCGCTGTCCGTAGTCTTTGCAGGCTTGCGCGACGCGGCGCAAACGCCTGGCGCCGGCCTTGTCTGCCGTCGCTACGTCATACGTGATCAGAACCAGCATGTCTCGGGGCTCCGAAAGCGGTCATCACCGGAAGACGGCGGGCAGGTAATGCGGGATGTCCCCGCGCAGATGCCGCGCCAGTATTCGCGCCTGCGCCAGCATCAGTTGCCCGATGCGGAATTCCTGATTGAGCAGCGGATGCGTGACCGTCTCCTGTTTGCGCGCCTGGTAGGCCGTGATCACGGCCTTACGCCCCGCTTTGGTGAACTCGACCGCGCCGCCTTCGCGTTGAATGAAATCATCGGGCGCGATCTGTTTGCGGTTGATCAATGTGATCGCCAAACGGTCGGCCAGCCACGGTCGGAACTCTTCCATCATATCCAACGCCAGCGCAGGGCGGTTGGGCCGCTCGGCATGCAGGTAGCCCACGAACGGATCAAGACCCGTCGCCGTCAACGCCGCTATGCAATCGTTGCGCACTAACGCGTAGATGAACGACAACAGGCAATTGATCGGGTCGAGCGGAGGCCGGCGCGTGCGTTTGGTGAATGCGAAATCGGCGCGCTGCTGCCGTAAATGCAGATCGAAGACGCTTAAATAGAGGTTGGCCGCCTGGCCTTCGTAGCCGCGAATGCGATCAAGCTCGGTTTCATCGCCGTTCTCCGACAACGGATGCTCCAACCTCCGCAGCAACGTCGAAATCTCTTCGGCGCATCGCTGCAATCGCTCCCGTTCCGATTCGTCGCCGGTCTCTCGCGCCGAACGCATCAGACTCTGCCGCGAATTCTGCAGCTTGCCCGCCACGCATTGGCGCGCGATCGAGGCCGCCGCCGGAAGACTGTCCGCCGCGCGGTATTGCGCCCGGCGCAACACGACGCTCGAATTCGGCACGCCTTCCCACCTGCCCATCAGGAAACCAGTCTCGCTGAAGTAATTGACCGCCACGCCGCGCTCCCAACAAAGCTGCAGCGCCTGCGGACTGAAACTGCATCGCCCAAATATGCAGACCGATTCCAGGTGATGGATCGGCACGTTCAGTTTCACCTCTCTCTCAACCTCGACCTTCAGGTTCAGATGATCGCGCGAGACGTACCCGCCTTCGACTGTCAGATAGAGCGTGTTCTGTTTGATCTCCATACTCGATTTCTCCTCTCGCTATCGCGTTTCATTCAGCAACTCGCGCTGATACTCCAGCAACTCCGGCGAGGCCGCGACGCCCGTCAGCTCCGGCATACAGACGCCGCGCAGCGAGCATCCGTCACACCGGGGCTTCAACTCAGCCGCGGGCACGCGGCCCGCCGCCAACATCTCGCGCACGGCCTTGATGGTCGCGGCGGTCTCCTCGCGCAGCCGCCAATCGAGGATCACTTCGCGCCGTCGCCTGCTGGCCGCGTGGTAAATGAAGCCGCGCGACACTTCGCAAGCGAACATCTCCTCCAGGCACAACGCCTGCGCGCAAAGCTGAATGTCGTCGTTCTCGAAGCTGCGCCGCTTGCCCTTCTTGTATTCGACCGGAACCGGCTCGCCGTCACGCAATTCGACGATGTCTGCCTTGCCCGTCAGCCCGTACCGTTCCGAATAGAGCGGCAGCGCGCGCAACAGCGTCACGCCGTCGTCGGCCTCATACCCCGGCTCGTCGGCGTGATCGTGCAACAGCGAGCCGATGACGGTGTGCTCGTTGTCGCGCCAGATGCCCTCGACGTGCATCAATGCGCATCGGCGCGGGCAAAAGACGTACTGGTTGAGCGCCGAGATCGTTACCAGTTCAAGATCGCCTTGCTCATCGCTCATGATTTTCGGCCTCCTGTTTATCGTTCGATTCGTTTATCACTCCGTCCGGGTCAGCAGCCCGAATTCATAGCCGATAGATTGAATCTCTTCCGCAGTGAGAATCGCGCCTTCGGGCGGACGACGTTTGAGCTTGAAGACAATGGCCTGCTCACCGACCTGTTGCTGATAATCATCGCGCCTGACCGCCACCGCCACGCCCAACAGGTCACTCAGCATCCACGCCGTGCTTTCGTGCCCGATGGCCGAGACAAAACCGTCAGCAACCAAACGCCTCGCCTCCTCAAGCGCAAGCGGTTCGTAGCGATACGCGCCGAAGGCGGTCAGGATTGATGTATTGAGAAGTGTGACCATTGTCCGTTCTTCGTTATAGATTCCAGAGCGCCGCAATTTCCTTCAGTTCTGTCACAATTTTTTCGGTTAGCCTCTTGATCTCGTCTGTGTCTTTGGGATTTCTCCTGAACCCTGAATGAAGAACATCATTGCGGAGGCCGGCAAGATTGAAAGGCTCATTGTTCCAGAGAATTTGCAGCCTTTTTCCTCCAGGGACAGCCGACCATTGAGACAGCCGAGGTGATTCGGCGACAATGTTTCCAGCCCTGTCCTTTCGTTTCCCTCCAATCAGCAAGACTTCCATATCATCACGATAGGCTTTGTCCGTCGGATCAAGATTGAAGTGCAGGCAGAGCAGCGAAGGAACCCATTCGCGCGCCAGAGAGAGGCACTGCACAATCTGCCCCTTCCCGAGGTACCACTCGATTATTCTCAACTGCCGCGCAAGAATATCTTTTGCATCCTGCTGAGGATCGGGGTTACTGACTCCAAAAATGCTGTAACTTTGCTCCACGTTTTGCGCCAGCAGACCGAAAGGCGGGATGTTGCGCGAAATAACTGTATTTGCATCCGCGAAAAGCTGTGGTAACTCCGCTGCTCGCTTCATCACGTCCAGCGGACGCAGGAGACGGAGTCCGTCAGAGATTTTTTCGATGCTCTCAGTCAATCGTTGCACACTGGCGTTAGGATAAGTTTTCAACAGCCCGGCCAGTTCGTTGCTTTCACCATTCCTGATGAATTGATTCGTTGCTGTGATCCAATCGAGCAAGGATACAAACGGCGTCAGGTCAAATACCGGAACGCGCCCCTCATACTGCGCATCGTGCGCCCCATACAAAATGGCCTTCAACTTTACATTCTTCGCCGTGCGTAGAAATGAAGTCGCAAGCAAAGCCAGCATGGGAATTGAGCGAAGCCCATGAGTGATGTCAAAAATGACTTCGTCCTGTTCATCGAGGTTTTCTGTCATCGTCGAGAAAATCCGCCAGAGTTCCGATTCGCTATTTCCATCTGGGATATCAACACCCGCGATGCCGGGAATCCGTTCTTGCAATTTGTTCCAGTTCCCGCTCTCTTTTGCTTTGGGAGTGAGGAACGCAATGATTCTTGTCGGGGCATGCCAACGGAACAAAGCTTCCGCAAAAAGCTCCGTCTTAAATGTCGTTCCCTTGTATGCATACTCCACCTTTTTATAGTCGTTCAGGCCCACAAATGTCAGCAGCTTCAGCTTATCGCTCATTTGTTCACCTCCAGCTTCATTCGCCCATAGCCACTTGATGTTTTCGCGCCAATGCCTTCCTCGGCCAGCGCGAGCTTGAGAATGCCAAAGGCCGCCTTCAGCCACTCTTCGCAATTTTCCGGCGCAGACAAGGCGATCAAGTATTCGCCGGTCGCAGAGAGAAACGGCACGGGAGTCGGCTCGTCCCAGTCGGCAGGCGGTTTGTTTCCGCTTCCGTAATAATCCTTGTGATGGACAGTCATAATGTCGGCGTACAGAGCCTGTCGGTTGTGTCCTGACCCCGGCACATAGAGCGCGTCATGAAAGGTGACGTAACCCGCATCGTCCGTTTCGCCGAAGACGGCCTTGTAGGCAGGAGAATTCTTCGCCCACATTCCGCCAATCCGATTGCGCGCAAACGCAGCCGCCAGCCCCTTGAGCGCGCTGCCGCGCAGGTATGGAACGCCATACGTGTGATGCAATGTGATCGAGGTTTCCAAAACGCCGTCATCGCCCAGGCCGATGGCTAATCGCCCTTCAACTTTCGCTTCGGCCAGCTTTGTCCGCTCATCATTGGTCAAAGCGGCCTTCCAGTGATTGAAGAAGTCGGGGTACAAATCGGAAGTCTTGATCGTGTCTGCGATTTCTTTCACCAATAACGGCTTTGGGTCCTTTTTGTCCGACAGATACTTGTCCAGCCACAGACCTGCGTTGGTATTGGCTTCCGGCGTCAGGTCGCCCAATCTTTCTCTTCTCATCTGTCCCTCCCTTCATCGCCCTGTTTGACGTTCAGCACGGACTGAGCAAATCGCTTATACCAGTGCAGCGCGGTCATCACCTGCTGCGTCAGCCAGAGGTATTCAGAAAGCTCAGCCTTGCGACTGCGGTCCATCAGGTCAATCTGCCACCCGCTGATTTCGTTGATGGTCACCTGCAAATCATCCAGCAGTTGTTTGTCGCCTGCCTCGCTCTTGGCTTCGGCAAAACTCAGCGCCTGCGCCAGCCCGGCTTTTTTCACCAGCACGGGCAGGTGATTCGCCAGTCTGCCGTAATCTTCCTGTTCGCGTTTGTCACGGTTCAGGACTTCATTTACCTGGCCATAGATGATGGCCGCATATCGCTGGTCGCGTGTTATCAATGGCTCGCTCATTTTGTCGCTCCTTTCCAGTCGCTGAGCGGAGGAATGCGGCACAGCCCACGACCGACTGTCGCCTTGCCGCCAAGCTGAATCGCTGGGTGTTGCTTTAGAATTCCGTCGACTGTTGCGAAGACTTCCTCTGGCGTGGCCTTGCCTTTCACGGCGACGAGCAGGCCGGAAAGAATTGTTTCCGGTGGCAGCGCCTCCTCATACCACAGCGCGCCGATGGCTGCGGTTTTCGTATCTTCTTTCAGTCTGATGCGCGCCGTGATTTCCGTGCCGTGTTCGAGCAAAAAGTTGAATACGTTGTCGTTGAGAACGCAGAGCCGCGCCGTGAGCGCTTTGCGCCAGTTCTCATCCTTCTCAAAGACTTTTTCACCAATAAAACTCGCCCACTTATCAACTTTCTCATCCAGGTTGCCCTTCAAGTCGAAGTCTTCGAGATAAATGCCGCCATCCTGATTCGTGAGCAGCGAGCCTTGCGAAGCAATCAGGCATTCGTCGTCCTTCGCAACCGCCATATCCGGCAAAGCGGAAACATCCAGGCCTGCGCCTTCAACATCGCGCCTGAAGCGTTGCAGCGCGTAAGGCGAAGTCGCCCACGCAAACGTGCCGCGCAAGGATCGCGTCGGCAGCAACAGCAATCGATGATCGGAAAAAACCGCCGAGCCTGAGTGCGCTTCGGCATTCGTGGTTTCCGGCCCGAAGACTCTTTTTCGTGTAGCCTCGTCCTCGCACAAATCGCGCAATGCGCCCTTGAGTGATGAACCAGGCAGGAATGGAATGTTCGTCGCCTTTTCGCGGGCAATGGGCAGATCAATCACGCCGATGCCCTGTCCGGTTCCGGCGTGCAACGGTGAAAGCGCGTGAATAAATGTCAGTTTGGTAGTCATCGGTTTATTCTCCTTCAAAGCGTATCTAAAAAAGCCGCCAACACATCATCGCTTCCATTTAGCGGCGCGATGCTGTCAAGTTCGTCGTCAGATAATTCGGTCAGGTCTGAGGTCACAATCGGATTGCCAGGCGCGCCATTGAGCATCAACCCGCCGGGCGGCGCGCATCGCGTATCCAGAATCATGGCCAGGCCGACAGCCTGATTGTTGGCGCAAGCCAGCGGACGCAGAATCAACGGGCTTGCCAGCCGCTTTGCGCCATCCTCAGCCCCTTCCAGCGTGATCACGTTGGGATCGCCCTGATTGTCATCCTTGAACTTGAAAACTATCGGCAGGCCAAATTCCGCGCGAGGAAAAACATCGAGTCGAGACAATGGCTGCCTGTGGCGCGCCGATGCGCGTCTGGTAATACGTCTAATGGCGTCAGGTTCAGGCCACTGACTTCTGCCTGGCCGGTTTTGTTGGTTCCCCTGATTCCGCTTTTGCCTGAACTCTCTGAGCCGCTTGATCAGATACTTCCAGGCGTCAATGGCGATTCCGTGCAGTTCCGTGACAACCAGGTCTCTGCTGTCTTTGGAAATACAGGGCAGATCAGGAGGAAGCTTTCCAGCGGCCAGATGCGTGGCGAATTTTTGCGTGATCAGTTGATGAACCTGTTTTGCATTGGCGTTAGGCAATGGTTGCAATCTCCCATCAATGGAAAGGAGCTTGATCGCCCCGAATCCCCTTCTGGTTCGTCCTCCAATCCCGCCGAAGGTTTCCCACGCCCACAGCGCCGCCTCAATGTCAGTTCTCGACGCTGAGGGGTAGCGAATGTTCAGCTTGAATTTGACTCCTTCAATCACATGTTGTCTCCGGTCACGCAGAGGGAACGCCACGTAGCCGAACGGAGAATTGATATCGAAAACGCCAACTTCCTCTCCCCTATTGTTTCTTGCGATGAACTTCCGCCCGCGATTTGTCGGGACAACCTGAATGTTGACCTGCGATGGAAGCGTGTCATTGCCTGAACTCGCTGCGCCCCATAGCCGATCTTCCGCCTTCTTCATCTCCTGCAAATCACCATCGAACTGGCCGCCACGCGTGGCGCGCCACCAGAAGCGCAGATGGCCGCGAATTTCCGTCGCGCGAATCGTCGTCACCGGGTCAGCCATGCCTGGTTCGACGCCGCCGCCGAACAACGGAGTAATCAATTCGTATTCTCGCTCCTGAGTGATGTAGCCCGCGCGCGCAGGAGCTTTATCAGGGACTTTGTAATCATCCTTGAAAAGAGGAATCGGTCTCATTAGTTCACCTCCATTTCCTTGCCTTCGCCCGACCATACGCCGAGCGCGGCCAGTCCGAAGCCATCCAATCGAGTCTGGTCAGGATTGCCGTTTTCATCGTCATCGCTGACGCAGTTCATCCAGACGGCGTCAATCCACTGATCGATCTTTTGTTCATCGCCATCGAGCTTCAGGAAAAAGACGGAGCCTGCGGGCGCCAGCCGGCGCGTCGGTTTTGGTTTCCTGATTTCGTAATCCCAGCCCGAAACAACTTGCGGGCGTCTGACGGCGGCGGCGAACAGCCCGGGCGTGACGCCGTGTCGCGCTTGCAGCAGCCAGTCGGGACGAGAGCCTGCCCGGAAATGCGCGGGCGTCAGCAGCGCGACGCGACAGGCTTTGTTGTCTTTGATCGCCTGACGAATTTCATTAGGGCAGGTAAGAGGCAAATGTTTGTCGCTTGTGCGCCAATGACACAGGCGCTGCTCTCCGCCGAGCGGCGCCTGCCCCGCCAGCGCGTCAACCGAAGTCCGCACAGCCAGCGCCAGCCGCAATGTCTTGCCGTTTATCCGGCGCGTGAACTCCAGTCCGCTGGTTTGATAGAGAAAGCCTTCTTCCGTTGACTGCGTGTCAGGGTCAATCCTCACGTGAACGCGGGATTCCGCGACCGGGCCGCTGTGACCGAGTTGATCGAGTTCGACTGATTGCTGATCGCGCGGATTTCTGAGCCAGTCGAAAAACTTCTCCCGCTTCCAGAACTGCGGCGCATCTTTTTGAGGTTTCCTTTTGTTGATTGCGTCGTCAGAAGCAAAGCACACCGGTCGCAGATCATCCGGCAAATCGGTGTACATTCCTTCGGACAATGGCGGAGCAACGAGTTGTTTGATGTGAGCCTGTTTTGCGCCTGCTTCAAACAACACGGCATCCGCGGGCGCGTGCAGCAGCCAATCCTCAATCTCTCCCTTACTGTCGAGTTCGACGAGCAGCGGCCCCTGCGCCTGAATCTTTCTGACCTCTTCGATCAGCTTTTCATCAAAGCCCGTGAAATCCGGTTTGCCGTATCCATAGCGCGTCCGCATGGTTCCTGTCGTCGTAGAAGGAAATGGGAACGGCATGGATTTTGCGCGCGCGCCCGGATCAGCCGTGAACGGGCGCCCATCGCGGGCAATCAACGGATCGCGTGGTTCGATAATCCACGTTTTCATTTTGTCTCTCCTTTCCGCTCGAATCTATTGACGAAAAGCCGCGCGACGATTAGTTCGTCGGCGAGCGCGCTAAAGGCCCTTGACGCCTCCTCCGGATCGTCGGAAACACGAGTGAGCAGTTTCTGTTGAACATCGTTCTTGATCTCTTCGGCGCTGCGCTTTGAGCGCTTGCGGCTGAGGATGCGCGTGGCCTCCTTCTTGTACGCTTCGGCTTTGTGTTCCCGAGGGAAATCCTTGAAATCATCGGCGAGCCGGCGTAATTCGTAGGCGGCGCCGTCGGGAACTTCGTCGTTCTGGTGAAACGACGTGAAGAGCTTCAACCGCTCATCCAACGCGCCCCAATGGTCGACTACGGTCGTAACGGTTCCGCTCCGTTTGCTGACCTTGATGCAGAGCGCATTTTTGCCGTCATATCGCTTGGCTTCTTCTTCGGCTGCGCGAGCCAGATTGAGGGCGTCTTCGAGCGGCTCCATCTGGTGCGAAACGCCAACGCCGATAGAGAGCGTCGGGGACTCTCCTTTCGTGTTTTTGAAATCACGGAGTTTGTCTCTGAAGGCATCGGCGAGCTGGCGAGCGCATTGGATGACCGTGCTCAGCGGAACCAGCGCCAGCGCGTCATCGCCGCCCGCGTAGATCATTGAGCCGTGATGCTCGCTCACGATCTTTCGCGCCTCTCCGGCGAACTGGCTGAGCGCGCGGGAGAGTTCTTTGTGCTCTTCTTCAGTATCCTGCGCGTCAATCACTTCGCCCATCCGATCGCCATCGGCATGCAGGATCGCATAATAAGGCGAAGGGGACTTGCCATCGGCGATTTCCCGCAGCAGTTGTTTGAGCGCGACTTTCGCCTGCCGCAGTTTGTCTTTCTGGCTCTCATCAAAGAACTCCTTGAGTTGCTCCTCGAACAGAATGTGCCCGTCGTAAGGGAAGACCTGACTGGGAGAATTGTCTAGCGGATGAAACGCGTCTTCATTGATGTCAAGACCATTCAGAGCTTCGCTGTACTTTTCGACCGCTGCCCTATGATTCTGACTGAGCGAAATGATCAAAGGCAGCGCGGCGATATGCGGAGCGCTCCAGAATCGCACGTCACGTTTGCCAAGCCGCTTCAGCAAACCGACGCCGCACAAGGTCTCGGTCTTTTTCACACCGCGCTTTTCCAAAGCGGCTGTTTTGAGTATGACTGATTCGCGCAACCCGTCGAGCGCAGACTTCCACTCGTTCCCGCGCCATTTGTCCGTTGGCCCGAAATCGCGTGTCCGTTTGCGCGCGGCGAGCAGGGTTTCAATCAGCCGGCGGGCTTGCGCGTAATCGCCATCGAGCGGGACAGCCGCCCAGTAAATTTCCGGCAGGTCGTCGATCTGGGCCTTAGCCTTGTCGAGGTTGCAAGAGCCGGCGGGCAAATCCCTGAACGCCTCTTCTCTGATTTCGTTCAGGCGGTTGCGGACCGCGGCCTTTACGCCTTCACCCAGTCGCTGCGGATCGTCGTCGACTTTCGCCAGAATTTTGTTGGCGACATTGAATTCGCTGCCAGGCTCCAACTCGCGGTCATCAGAGACAGAGGGAAATATCAGCCGTTCTTTGCCGATCTCCTTGGCCGCGGCTTTGGAAAGCTCGCTCAGCAGCCAGGAGCTGAACCATAAATCTCGGGTGCGGCGGGCGGCGGCGATGAATTCCTGCGCCGGGCCAAGCGAGAGGGAAAACAGATAATCCATAAAACCTCCTTGCTATAATTTCTCGCGTTCGCCGCATTGGTCATCAGGCGGCTTGTTGATCTGTTGAGCGCGGCGACTATGTTTGCGCCTGACTGAGCCGTCGCCGCGCACGACCGTTGCGACAACAGGCCGCTGGCGTTCTTCATCAAAGACAATGAAAGCGCGGAACTCAAAAGGAAATGGTCTGCGCGTGCGAATACGCAGCGTGTTCCCATCAGGCAACAACTTGATATTCATCGAGCGCCGGATGCCTTCGCGGATGAAGAAGCGCGCCCGCGCCTCACTCATCGGGGCAATGCGTTGCCGGAACTGCTCGACAGCGTGTAGCGAAACTAACAGGTCGGGAATTTCTGGCATGGTCTTATCCTTCATGGCGTTTGTGCATCTTCACGCCATTTGGCAGATTCTCTTCAGTCCATTCGCAGATCACTTCGTAATCGTCGAATGATTGCGGGAACTCGCGGCCCTCTTTCAATCTGACCTTGACGCCCTCGAAGAGTTTGTGCGCGTGCGCGCAGCCGAGACGCGCCTCGCGCTTATTTTGATCGGCATTCTCCGGCCCTTGCGTGCCGACGTGCTCGAAGTCGTACAGTCCGCGCACGACCATCTCGCCGCGCGCCGCCGAACGATCGTGTTCGAACATATGCAGCAATGCTTTAAAGAGCAGATCAAGGTCGCTCTGGGTGAAGTTGGTACGCTCAGCAAAGGCAGGTGAGACGTAGCCTTTTGCGGCGTAGAGCGCGTAAGGAACGATATGCTTATTACCCATCGTGCGGTTACGTCCGCTACCAGGGCTGACGGCTTCTGCTTCCTCTATAGACTTCTTCTCTTCAGCGTTAGTCGCGGCGCAACGAGTAATCGAAATCTCCAATGGCCTGATGGGGTCATATGACTGGGCGAAGGTAAATTGCACCGGCCCACGCACCTGCCCATAGCTTGAGCCCTTGAACACCTTATTTTTAGTGGCAAGGACTGCGCCAAAGGCGCGCAGATCGAAATATTTGTTGCAGAGCCAACTGAGCGCTTCCAACTCCCAAAGATCGCGACTACGCGCCGCGTCATGATTTGCAGAGGCATGCGGCTCAGCCTCATTTATCAAATCATTGAGGACGCCGCCTTGTTGAATGAACACGCCGTATTCCTCACCATTCTGGCTAGCCGGAGGAAAGTGGAAGACGTAATTTCTAACCTTGCGCTTCAAGCATACGTCGGAAACGATCCCCTTGTATGTGTTCGGGTCGTGGCGCGGCACGTTGCCAACGTCAGGGTCGCCGTTTGGATTACCGTTGGTGACATCAAACAACAGTAGAAAATCGTGGCGGTTGGTCAATGCATTTTGGTTCATTTTCATCTCCTTTGCTTGGTGTGATTACTGCTCGTTGTCGGTAAGCTCTAGTTCGTCATCAATTTCTCCAGGCTTCAGATCACCGGCCTGTTTCTTCTTCATGTACTCTTCGATAGCGGCCTTGCGCACCGCCATTTGCTGGTAGAAGCCAAGAGCAAATTTCCCTTGCTCAACCGGCTCAAAGTAGTTCGGGAACTTTGGTGGTTCGCCTGGAGCCTTTTGCTCAAATAGACCGGCGATTTGAGTGATCGTATCTTTGATCCTGGCAGCGGCGCGCTGGCCTTTCTCCCCCTGCTGGCGAAGCTTCTTCAAATGGTATTGATGCAGACGCCAGAGGAGTGAAAAAGCCATGTTCGGAGTAGTTGAGGCCGAGCCGAAATAGCGTTCGGCAATGGTCGCCCCACTAAAATCTTTGCCGTGAGCGGATCGTTGTAGCGAGTCGAAGACGGCCAGTAAGCGTCCACAGTTGTAAGCGCGGTCGGTCGTTTCAAAGACTGTTGGTTTCATTTCAGGTTTTCCTTCCATTCGCAGTTGGCGGTTGAGAGTTAGTTTCAAAAGCGCAAAGCGGCTTTGATCATACAAAGCGTTCTCGCCATCCGTAATCAAATTCGATTTGAGTCGTTCGAGGATTTGCCTGAGAAGGGGGAGAGGAGGCGGCGCTCCTTCCAATGCGGAGCGGTAAAGGGAGGCGACCAAATCCGGAGCGAGTTTGTCCCGGTCAAATCTTCCATCGCTCTTTCGTCTGATTATTGTGCAGGCGAGTCGGTCAAGTGACAGAGGGGAGCGTTCGTTTTCTGTTTCTCTCTTGCTGTAGGATTCGATCTCCAAATCGCGAAACCAAAGCTGGAAATTTTTTACTGCTTCCTGAAGAGGGATTTGGAGCCAGTTCTTCACAACAATCCGGGGGCCTGCCGCCGAAAGTGTGACTGCGATGAACTGCTCCGGTTTGTTTATCAATCGCTCAAGACCTTTCCAAGGGGAACTCATGAACTCCTTCACTGTTTTCGAGTCTGGCCGCTTCAGTAGACGCGCAAAATAGCTTGACGCTTCCTCTGTTTGCGCGGTCCAAAAGCAAAGCCAGACCGGGCCTACTGTCATCCAATGGTCATCTTGCTTACTCAGGTGTTGTAACGCGGCTAGGTATTCCTTCGATGCTTGAATGGAAACCGGCGCGTTGAGGCTTTGCTTAAAGCCGTAAGAACAGAAAGCGTCATCATCATACCCAACTAGGCCGGCGCCTGTTGGCCTTGCTGGTGAAGGCAATCCCGTCACCATCGGAGTGTGAGTCCGGGCAATGGGAACGTTCTCTTGTCCGGTCACCAGACATACTCCCCTTTGGGCAGCGCCTTCAGATTGCGCCATCTCTTGCGCATGCGCTCGCTGCCAGTAAGGACGGACAACGTCTTCATCATTGATCAGGATGTTTCCTTCAACCTCAAAAGTCAGTAGATCAGCGCCAAGTTTGACTTCCTCCCCGTCAGCCTTGCGGATCATCCACTTTGCCGAACTAGTATCGAGTCGCAGAAAGGAAGGCGGATCTCCTCGCAAGTCGTCATAAAACCTGAGCAGCGCGGCTAATAGAGGGTTACCCGTAGCAAGGCTAGCCTCTCGAATCTGACGCCAGAAGTCTTCGTGCTTGGCTCGGAGATTATTGATTGACCGCTGATTGAGTTCAGTCTGAGGTTTGGGGTTCAGATTGAATAAAGCTCCAATGTCGTCAACTAGAAAGTCGGATACCTGTCCGCCGCCGGTTGGCCTTGTAGTTTTTGGAATCCAAAATTCTTGAGCCTTTTTCTTTTCGCCACCATATGTCTCAATGGGTCCGAGTCCAATTAGCCTTCCATTGGAGTCGAGTTGAATAATCCAGCGAACAGGCTTTTTCACGAACGCAGGATTCTTTAGTAAGTCTCTTGAGACGGCGAAGTCGCGAAGTAGTGTAAGCAGCATCTTTCACACCTCCAATACTTTTGTCTGCACAAAACGCACTTGCTGTGGATGACAGTCAAGGCGAGAGTTTGCGACGCGGGCATGGAAGAACACGGCTTCGGGCTTGACTGGAACGCCTTCCCGCTCAGGCGTAGCCATACGCTCATCTTTTCCCAGCACCCGGAAACCGTGGGAACGTTGGTTGTGATCGAAAACGTCATAGAGCATCAATCCCAAATCTTCTTCAGCCCAAATGCGCCGCCAGTCTTTATTTGATTCCCCGGCGCGGCGTTCCAACGCCGCTTGCGCATCATCTTCCCACTCGAAATCCGCAGCGAACTCGCGCACGCCAAGCGCGGGACGGTGAAAACACTTGCCGATGCGTGCACGTCGTTCGATTTCATGTAGATACTTCGATACCTCTTCGGGTGCAGACTCGCCGAGTTTGGTCAGACGAACTTCGGCAGTGATGATGTATTCCACGTCCGCAAGCGCAAGCATGTTGCGTTGCGCGCGAGTGGATTCGCGCTTAGGAGGTTCATCGCTGCCAGGATCATCAGCTTGAATAACCTTTACTTCCTGCGGAGAACGCATCCAGGTCCTGACCCTATCAAGTTTGATGACCCTAGTAACTTCGTTACGGCGAAACGATATCCATCTCCCGCGCTTGACGATGCGGATTGAATCAATCAGGTAATACATCTCCGGCTCCCAGAAGATCGCCTCCAGAACACCACGCGCGGCTGAGGGCGTCATCACCGGGTAGCTCACGCGCTCGACTTTCATTTCAGGCCGCGTGAAGCAGGCGAAATCGCCCCAGACGCGAATTGAGACCAGGTTTTTGTTCATAACAGAAAGTCCTCCGTCGGACGTTGTTCAATCAATAGACCGAAGGTTTCGTGGTACAGGCCTTCGGCCAGTACGTAGAGTTCGAGATTCGGCAGCAATTGCGTGATTTGCCGGAGGGCCAGCAACCGGTCGAAATCGCGCCGTTGCAGGTTGACCATAAAGCGCTGCAATTTTCTGAGGTCATTGCGGTCGAAACGCGGAAGGCCTTTAACCAGAGGCCGTGTGCGAATCCTGTCAATCAACTCGCGGCCTTTGCGATAAGGCACAATGACCGAGCGCGTATCGTCTTTGATGACGCGCGCCGCCGCTGCCACTTTGCGGAAATGTAGCTTCTCGCGCTCGCTTTGAATGTCAATGTCGGTTGGCACGAGCTGGTAAAGCCGATCGAAGTATGTCGCAAAGAGCGCATGGTCGGTCGCCAGCGCCTCAGCTTCGACGCTCGCCAGCAGCGTCGTTGTGATGTCGGTCGCTGTGCGGTAGACGCCAGGAGGCAAGCGATGTTCTTCAGGTCTGAAGATGACAACTTCGCCAAGCGCGGCGGTACCCGCTTCATTGCGGAGATTGCCCTCGCGATTGCAGCGTCCGGCAGCTTGGACTATGGAATCGAGTGGGGCGAGCGCCCGCCAGACGGCCGGGAAATCAACGTCTACGCCAGCCTCAATGAGTTGTGTCGAGACCAGCAGACACGGCTCACCGTGGCGCAGCCGAGAGCGAATCGTGCCGGGCGGCGGCTCACGGTCTACGCCAAGAACATCAAGCCGGTGCTCGGCGCACATTGCGGACGAAAGGTGGAAGAGCGCCGTGTGTTCATCCTCCCGCAATACCTTCTTCAACTCTTCCAACAACTCGAATGCGTGGCGACGCACGTTGACGACACAGAGCGCCTGACGCCTTTCCGACATTTGTTCAGCCACGGCGCTCCAACCCATCGTCTCGGTCGCTTGCGGCAGCGTAAACTTCACGCGGCGCAACTGGTTGAAGGCGCCGGCAGTGTCGGTGGTAATTTCGCGCACTTCGTCGGGCCGGAAGCCTTCGCTGAGCGATGCCGGACGATGGCGGAAAGCCGGTTGTGTGGCAGTCGAGAAGACGAAACTCACACCGTAGTTTTCACGCAGTTCCCGCAAAACGTTTAGCAGCGGATTGAGCAGATGGCTTGGAAGCGTCTGCACCTCGTCAAAGATCACGACTGAACGGGCGATGTTATGCAATTTCCGGCAGCGCGACGTGCGACTGGCGAAGAGCGATTCGATGAACTGCACCGAGGTCGTGATGATGATTGGCGCGTCCCAGTTCTCGGCTGCATATTCCGACGCATGCTTCTCAAAGGGCGCTCGCGGGCGTGATTCATCCTTATCTTCAGGAGCGGCGACGGCGGAATGATGTTCGATTACGATGCCCCTATTTTCCGGGTCGAGGATGCGTCGGTACTGCGCGGCGTTCTGCTCGATGATGGAGAGATAAGGTATTACGACGATCACGCGTCGCAGATCGTGACGCGCAGCGTGCTCAAGCGCGAAGGCCATTGCCGAAATTGTTTTGCCGCCACCGGTTGGCACAGTCAATGAATAGAATCCTGGTGGTAAAGCTGCGGCGTTGAGACATTGCTGGAAAATGCGATTGCGGAGCGCATTGAGTTCACCAGCGCGCGATTTTGACTCTTTTTCTGCGACCAAAAGTTGCAGTAATTCGGCGGGGCGAAATTCCGGCGACGTACGCGGCGTGAGTTTGTGGTGCAGTTCAGTATCGAGAAAATCTGCGTCCACAAGCGACGAGAAGAGCATCCGGATGTAAAACTCAGCTCGCCAAGGGTTATTCACCACGAAAGCCGGTTCGGCAATCTTTTCAGGCGCCGCGCCAAGCTCGGCTTGAAAACGCTCAATGATTTGCGGCAGGCGCTCCCCAGCGCGGTACTTTGGGTCTTCAACAAGCTGTTGCAAGGCATCGCAGTCGTGCAGGCCAGCGTGATGACCGGCGATGGTAAAGGCCGGGGCGAGCCACTCACGCTGGAAAGCCAGCGCCGCGCCATAAACGGCGTGATGTGTTTCGGCGCTGCTCTCGCGCTCATCGCGCAGATACTGCTGAAACTCGTCACGATACTTGCCAAGATCGTGCAGCAATCCGGCCCAGTGCGCAGCCTCGCACAGTTGCGGATTCATATGCGCCGCGAACTGGCTGGCAAGTTGGCCGACGCTGTGTAGATGCTCGCGCAGCAAATGCGGTTTTCCTTTGCTGTTTTCAGTATGCGCCCAAAATCGGCTCATTGGTTCTCCCCCCAATCGAATTGTACGTTGCGCGTGTCAGCTTAATGCTTACCCCGAACATGCACGGTCTGTCGTCCCGGCCATCGCAAAAAAATTATTCCGGCTCGCCGTATTGCCGTAGCGATTGGCCGAGAATCGCGGAAATCTTCCGCCTCAATTCCACTGGTTCCAGCACTTCCACCTCCGGCAGCCAACTCGTAATAAATCTCTCCAGCCCACGCCCTCGCGCTACGCGCATCTCGACGATGATCGTCTCCACGTTCCCGGCCTTGTCCGTAGCCTTCTCGATTTCCCTTTGCGAAGGGTGGAAGGTGCGTTCGGCGAAGACTCGGGCCGTCACTCCGAAGGCTCGCAGGCGCACGGTCATCGGTTCGCCGTGAATTCCGTTGAAGCAGTTTTCGGTGAGGAAGTCTGAGAGCGTGTAATCGGGCGGACGGGTGAAGGTCTCTCCGGTCTCGCTGAGCGAGAGGATATGGTCTATCGAGAGCGGAATGATGTTTTTGCGCTGGTGGTCGTAGCCGATTACTTTCAACGTCGCGCCGTCTGGATCGAAGTAAACCGAGTACGGCTCGAACAAACGGTCGCCGGTTTTGCCGCTGTGCATCGTGTAGTAGCATAGTTTGACGCGGCGGCATGACATCGCGGCGTTCGTCAATCGGTCTATGGTTTCGGCGTGTCCAGAATAATCCTTGGCGGGTACGGCGGAGGAACCGAAGATCGTCGCCAGCGTGCCGAGTTTTTCACGAAGAGTTTTCGGCAATGCGGCGCGCACTTTTTCGAGCAACGTGTAGCCATACTTCCCGAAGGGCGCGCCGAAGGCCGTGATCCCAGCCGCCGCGATAGTTTGTTGAGCTAGCAGCAGCGTGGCCAACTCGCCCGGCGTGAGCGTGGGCGGGCGGAAATCGTAATGATCGCCGAATTTGTAAACCATCTCGCGCCCGTGAAGTTCGGGCACGATGAAGTAATGGCGGATGAGTTCGGCGATGTTGCGCCGGATTGTCACGTTGTTCACTCCGCAAAGCCGGGCCAACTCGCTTTGCGTGCGCCCGCCTTCGGCGAGCAGGAGCAGGATTTTGATCAATCGCTCTGTCAGGTCGCCGCGGTGGGATTGTTTGCGTCGCGGCTTGATGGGCTTTCCAGTCGCGCGTATGGCGCTTTGTCGATCTGGGTCCGTTGTCTTTTTGCTCATGACAAACGCGGTCCTCCAAAGTGGAATTCGGTCAGTCGCTCGCCGCTCAACCGGCACACGCGCTGCGGGCGCGGCGCGAGCGAAAGCTGTTTAACGTAGCCGCCTACTTGATTCTCCTGGTCGCGACTGAGTTCATTGGTCGGGTACAGCCCCGTCGTACAGCGGTTGTCGCGCAGCGCAGGCAGATACGCCGATAAGCTCTTCCCGTCGCCGGTCAGCGCCAGATTGAAGATCGCGTCCAGGTCAGGATCGCCGAGGAGTTGATACGTCCGCGCCTGATGTTGCGAGAGGCGGCGATCGTTGACGAAACTGTCGGTTGCGTCTCGTGGCGCGAGCTTTGAAAAGACCGCCTTGAGTATCACTTGTCTCATTGTGTTTTGCCTTCCTTCGCCTGATATCTTGCCAGAATATTTCGAGCTGTACGCAATGCCTCTTCCCGCAACCACGGCGGCTCCAGAATCTCCGCCTCCCCGCCCCACGGAAAGACCAGGTACCACAGCACCTCGCGCGGATCGCTCACGGTCAGGCTCAAGCGCAGGCTGCCGTCCGCGAACCACAATTTCTCCTGCGACTCGTGGTGGTAGGATTCGTCAATGTAGCGCGCCGCGTTTGCGGCGAACTGGATTCGCACCAATTGCGGTGGTTTGTCGCCCATCATCACGCGGAAACTGTGGCGGTGGCGTTCGCGGAAGTTATAATCCGGGCGCACGGCGAAATTCCCTATGCGGCGCAATGGGTATTTGACGCGGCTCACACGCAGCATCAACACCTTCCGCTCTTCCGCCACGTAAGCGTCCAGATAGAGCGCGCGCCCCTTGAAATAGAGAGCGTAGGGATCGATCTCCATCTTCCGCTCGCGTCGCTGCGAGAAGTCGTCGTAGACGATCTCCAATCGCGTGTATCTTTCCTGCGCGTGCCACAACTCCTCGATAATTTGCGAGTCCACTTTGAATCTGTTCTTGAGGACGTCGTCGTCCATCGCGTATTCGAGCAGGGCGCGCACGCGCTTGTTGGAGTTGGAGATGATCTTCTTGATGGCCCTGACGGCGTCGAAGGCCAGCGTATGGTCGCCCGCGGCTGAGATTTGGCGCACGGCCATTACCAGCGACAACGCTTCGACCGCCGTCAGGTCAGCGACGGGAAGGGAGATGTCATTTTTGATCACGTAACGCCCGCGCTGGCGGTCATAATCGAAAACGAAGCCGATCTGCGCCAGCGCTTTCCTATCCTCGAAGAATTGCGAGCGGCTGACGCCGAGCGAGCGCCAGAGTTGTTCCGGCGTTTGCCTGGGATTGGATTGAATCTCGCGGATCAGTTCGAGCAACCTGGTCGCGCGGGTCTGAACGGCTTTTGTTATCTCGTTTGGCATAACAGTCGCAATCTATCAAAGCGGGATCGGGGCTGGGAGCGCCTTTTAATGTCTCAGTCCAATAAGGCCTGGACTGGCGCCGACATTTCGAGCTTTTAAACAGAGTAAAACAATCGCTACCGCCATCGTCATCCGCCCACATCTTTTTTCGCCCCACGCTTTCGCCTCGCCCTATATACCGTTCGAGGGAATCGAAGTTCGACAACGCGCCTGCATTTTTTCACTCACGGCGCCTTTCACGATTCATAAAGATTCGGCATTGCGCAGCGCTCCGCGCACAAACTTCACCTCAATGGCGTCGCTCAAACCGCGACAGGTCGGCTTTGGTCGGATAATGGCCCCGCTGAATCTCAGCGCAGAGATTGTTCAGACAATCATAGGCGTGAAGGTAAATGCGTCGTTGCGATGTCTTGTCAGATTTCATGTCGAGCATGGGCGAAGGATAGAGGTTGCGGAGAGAACGCATCTCCTCCCTAACCCCATAATCGAAAAAAATTCAGACGGGTATTGACCTATCGCGTGGTCATTCGGCGCCGCTAAGAACTGCGACAGCGTCAAGCGGATCTGCGTATGTGGCCAGCGAGAGAGTAGCCCAGACGCTTCAGCGTGTAAATGCGCGAACGAAAAAAAGCCGCCGATCCTGAGAACCGGCGGTCGCTGCGGGGTTTTGCGGAAACCTCGCGCCGGCTCCGGCGAGGAGCCGAAGCAGGATTATGATCAATCACCCGGTCAGGTCGCAGCGGCGGGATTGCTTGCGAGGCCGGTTGATGAAGTTTTCAGTTGCGCGTATTACCCGGCCCCTAAAATGCTGACGCGCGCCCCTAGACAAGAGGCGCGCGTCGGGTTTGAGCCAGTCGATTCCGCAGCGGCTGAAAATGATGGGCGCCGGAGCGACCGAATCAGCGCTGAGAAGCGGCCTGGCTAAGGGTGGCGAGTAAAGGAGGTCGTCATCGGACGCCCAGTATGTGAACTACCCAGACAATACAGTCTCCCTGAGACAAATACTTCACGCTGTAGCTGAGCCCTCCGTTCCATAAAATGATGACAAATACGCCACCATCTTATCGCGATAGATTTTGTTGATTTGCCTATCGCAGTTTTGTTCTTTGATTGACGCGGCGACTTGGTTTCGGCCTTTGCCACG
>Ga0137373_10000387_pt1 | contig 42300 bp, 40 predicted proteins | sample SagtaG_5_FD_104912 | JGI IMG/M metagenome (GOLD analysis project Ga0137373, IMG submission 104912) | Vadose zone soil microbial communities from Sagehorn Ranch, Mendocino, California, USA - Sage1_R_80_16 metaG | ecosystem: Environmental > Terrestrial > Soil > Vadose zone | place: USA... | reverse complement strand
TCCCAAACGTAACTCGTGATCTAGTAACAACCCCCGGGACGCGGTTGAGCGAAAAGCGCGCGGCGGTCACGCTGCGGAGAAATTTTCCAAAAACTCCCGTACTGCGGCCGGTCACGCGGCGAGGTTTTTTAAACAGGCGCCCGGCGGCGGACTTCTATGGACCCATTCCGCACGCGCGCTTCGAAGGCGGGCTGCGGCGCGGTGGCGGGACCTTGAACAACTGCGCCATCGTGCATCGAGAACTGGGAGCCGTGCCACGGGCACTCCACGCAATCGTCGACGAGCTTGCCTTCGGCCAGCGGCCCACCCCAGTGGGAGCACGTCGCATGCAGCGCGAGGATCGAGCCGCCCTTCTTGAGCAACACCAGCGGCACCTTCTGGCCATCGACCTCGAGCTCTGCGCCGACCAGCTTGCCTGGTTCCAAAGCCTCGGCACCGATCACGGCGTGAAAGTCATCAACGGAGGGGGCCCAGGCGTTGCGGTTAACCCCAGTGCCCTGGCGGAACACGAGCTCGCCGCCGAGCCAGGCGGAGAACGTGGTCAGCGACAGGCCAAGCGCCGACAGCAGGAAACCAATGGTCCGCTGCTCGGCCCGTCGCGCGAACAGCGATACGACCATGCACCCCAGGCCAGCCGAGTTCAGAACAGCATGGACAAGCCCAGTGCGCCGCTGCTCACCTTCGGTGTCTGACCAGTCCGCCGCGCCAGACAGCGCGGTTGGTACGGCCGCCAAGACGCCAACCGTAATGCTCGCGTCGGCCGCCCGACGCGCGCCGACCAGGTCGAGCAGGAAGCCAGTCCACCACGAGCCAATCGCCATATCAGTCAGCGCCGGGTGCAGCGAGTGGCCGAGCCACACACCGTTCAGCCAGTTCTTGACGCGCCGCGCCGCCGGACCACCCTGTTCGACGAGGGTGCGCACGCCAGTCTGAAGCTGTTCCGACCACTGATCCAGTGTCTGGGCTTGCGAGGGGGTGAGTTTGTCCATCACGCGCGTGACATCACGCAGGCTGTCGACCGTCATGGCTCGGCCCGTGTTATTCGCATTCACCGTGCCAGGCGCGCCTGCCCCCTATACTCGGGCGTCCTATGCGCGCCCCATCATGGCTGATTGCGCTACTCATCCTGGTCATCGTGGGCATCGGCATCTACGGCTACTTCACGACACCCCTGCCCTTTGGCTTATCGGCGGTAATCCGCACCCCGGGCGGCTCGGCGGGCAGCGCTCCACCAGGTGGCCCGCCGGTCCAGGCGGGCAATCGAACCGCCGTCGGCCAGCCGCTGGTGCTGGGTGCCGCAAGCGTCGTCATCCAGACCACCGCGCGCAACCAGGACGTCACCGCGAGTAACCGCGGTCCAGCGGGCTCGTTCACCATCGTTCAGCTCGAGTTGCAGAACGGCGGCACCGAGCCACTGACACCCAGGGCCGACAATTTCCGACTCGTCGACGATCGCGGCCGCCGCTATGCAATCGACCTCGAGGCGACCCGAGCCGTGAACGCCACGGCGCGCCATCGCGTACTCTTCGACGCGACCGTCCCGCCGGGGGGCCGTTTTGCCACACTCCTGGCCTTCGAGACGCCCGCCGACGTCGGCGCACTGACGCTGCGCGTCGCCCTGGGCTACGGCGAGGTCGAGCTCCCGAGGTAAGCTCTCGATATGCAGACGGCCCCGCTCGGTTACATGGGCGCCATCCTCGATGTCGATCTGACCACGCGCACCCATCGCGTTCGTGAGCTCACGCAGGCCATGGCCGACAACTGGCTCGGCGGTACTGGCCTGGGTGCCCATTTGCTCTGGGAGGAAGAGGCGTACAAGGCCGACCCCCTCGGCCCGGACAACGTGATGGTCTGGGGCACCGGCCCGTTCGCAGGAACCAGCGTGCCACTGTCGAATCGCTTCGGCGTGTGCGCGCGCAGTCCGCTGACCGGGGTGTGGGGCGAGGCTGAGTGCGGCGGCCACTGGGCGAACGATCTCAAGAAGTCTGGGTTCGACGCGCTGATGGTGCGCGGTCGGGCCGACAAGCCGGTCTACCTATGGATCCATGATGGCGAGGTCGAGATCCGCGACGCCGCGCACCTGTGGGGCAAGGACACGTTCGAAACGCACGACACGCTGCGCGAAGAGGTCGGCACCACCGGCCGGCGCGGCGAAATGGCCGGCGTGGCGTGTATTGGTCCTGCGGGGGAGAAGCTGGTCCGCTTCGCGGCGATCATGGTCGACGGCAAGGACGGCCGGGCGGTCGGCCGTTCGGGCCTGGGCGCGGTCATGGGTTCGAAGAATCTCAAAGCCGTGGTGGTCCGCGGCACGGGCACCTTCCCGATCGCCGACGAGCCAGGGCTGAACCAGTACCTCAAGGACCTGCGCAAGGAGATCGTCTCGACCGCCAAGGGTTTCGGCGCGCTGGGTACGGCTGGCGGCATCCCGACCCACGACAAGATGGGCAACTGGCCGATCAAGAACTGGCAGCAGGACCACTGGCCCGAGGCGCCCGACAAGATCTCCGGCGCGGCCATGCGCGACAGCATCTTGACCGGCCGCTACTACTGCGGCAACTGCATCATTGGCTGCGGCAGGACCGTCCAGGTCAAGGAAGGCCCGTATGCGGGCATCGAGCAGGGCGGCCTGGAATACGAGACGACGAGCCTGAATGGCTCGAATCTGCTCATCGACGACATAGCTGCCGTTCAGAAGCTGAACGAGGTGTGCAACCGGCTCGGGATGGACACCATCTCGGCCGGCGCGACGATCGGCTTCGCCATGGAGGCGTACGATCGCGGACTTGTTTCCGAGGCTGATACGGATGGCCTCGATCTGAAGTGGGGCGATCATGCCGCGGCCACGGAGCTGATGCGGCGCATCGGCGAACGCGAAGGCAGCTTCGGCCGACGCTTGGGCGAGGGCACGCTGCGTTTCGCGCGCGAGATCGGTGGCGAGGCCTTTGCTGTGCACGTGCGCGGTCTGGATTTTCCGGCGCACGATCCGCGCGCCTTCTACGCCAATGCCGTGGCGTACGCGACCAGCCACCGCGGCGCCGATCACCTGTCCAGCTTTGCGCACGTGTTCCAACGCGTCGTCTCGTTGCCTGAGCTCGGCTACCCCGAGCCGGTGCATCGCCAGGACGCCGCGGCCACGCCCGGGCTGGTCATGACCGGTCAGAACCTGATGAGCTGGTACGACAGCTTGAAGTGCTGCAAGTTCCTGTTCTTTGGCGGCATCAAGCCCACCCACATCTGGAACTGGTACCGCTTCGTCACCGGCCGCAACGTCTCGCTCGAACAGCTGATGGAGGCCGGCGAGCGCATCTTCCTGCAGAAACGATTGTTCAATCTCGCCTGCGGCTCAGGTCCGTGGGATGACGCGATGCCACCGCGCATGCTCGAGCTGCCGCGCGACATCGGCACCGAGGAACGCAGCATCCCACCCTTCGCACCGATGCTGGCCGAGTACTACAGCCTGCGCCAGTGGGATCCGCAGACGGGCGCGATCGCCTCTGAGGTGCTGCACCGCCTGGGCCTGCCCGAGCCGATCCTGGCCGAACGGCAGGCCGTCGCCGTCGCCTGAGGCGCTAGCCGCCGGCGATCGGCGGCAGCAGTTCCAGGCAGTCGCCGTCGTGCAGCTGCTGGTCGAGGCGGACCATCTCGCCGCGGACGTGGACCAGGAGCTGGCCCCACAGCCATTCGTCTTTGCGCGCTTCGGCGTACGGACCGAATTCCTGACTGCGGCGGGCGAGCTGGCGCAGGACATCGCGCAGCGTCGTGCCATCGGGCACCTCGAGGTCGAGTGTGCCTGGGCCGAGGCCGGCGCGGTACGGCGGGTACGCTACGACCGCCAGGTGCATGTCCGTCGCCGATCCTAACAAAGGGCGCCGCGATCTCGGCCTGACCGTCACGATCGGGTTCGTCGCGGGAATCGTGCTGGAACTGCTCACCGTGGCGCTGAGCAACACCGACATCGGCGGCCCGAACTGGTCGCTACGCGGCAACGGCGCACTGATCGTGCTCTTCGCGGGCGGGGCTATGCTGCTCAGCTTCGGCTGGCTGCTGCTCGCCCGGGCCGGTTTCGCGGCCGCGTTGGTTGGGGCAGTGGTCGTCCTGGCGATCGAGACAGTCTTCGGCTTCGCACCGGTCGTCCTGACCCAGAGCGACATCAGTTTGCCGCTGGTCATCGCGTGCCTGGTCATAGCGCTGCTCGTCGGTGTCGCGCTGAGTAGCGGTGTCGGAGCAACGGCCGGCGCGGTGCTCACGGCGGTCGTGCTGCTGCTCAGCCTGGCGCCGGTCGGTCTGCGTTTCCTCCTGGTCCCGCTGGCGGTGCCACTGATCGCCGCCCTGCCGTCACTCTGGGTCCGCGGCAGTCGCTGGCTCGTGCTGAACAGCTTCGCGCTGCCGGTGGTCCTCATCGGCGGTATCGTGATCGCTCAGATGCTGGCGAGCCGCTGAGGCCATCGCCGCGGTGACCAGTCGCGGACCGAGGGCCACGACGATCGCGCTCGCGGCGAGCACCGGCAGAAACGCACTCGCTGCGACGTGTGTCGCATCCCAGGTCGCGCCTGCCAGCAGGGTGATCACGAACGTACTCGAGTAGCTGATCGTGAAGGCCCCAGCCGACAGCCGGGCCACGTCGCTCGGACGGGCTAGTAGCGGCGGCAGCGCGAAGCTGAGCACCAGGATGTACGCGGCGCCGAACCCGAACATGCCCGCCGCGATGACCAGTGGCACGCCCGGCAGCGCAACCACGACGGCCAGTGCGACGAGCACCAGCGCCGCCACGCCCAACGATGTCACCGGCCGCGCCAGCAAGCGCAGCGGAACGAATCCGATGACCGCCGAGGCCGGCACTTGCCCACCGTTCAGCGCCATCAATGCCGCGCCGACGAGCTCAGGGTGATCGGTCGCGTGCAGGTAGTCCGGAATGAAGGTGTTGCCGCCGAAGTAGACCAGGCTCGCCGCGGCTTGCAGGACGCCGAGCTGCCACATGCGGCCGCTGCGCCAGTCGGGCATGCCCGCGCCCCTGAACATGCTGGCGTCGTCAACGTCGTGAGCGGTCGTGGCGGCGACCAGGAGCGCCGTGATGCCGACGGGGATCGACCAGACCACAAAGCCGGCCTCCCAGGTGCCGACCAGTGGCAGCACCAGCGGTAGCGTGAGCGACGCCGCCAGGAGCTCGCCGACGAGCAGACCGTTTGACCAGAAGCCTGTGGCCCGCGGCACGGCGTGCGGGAACCACTGGCGCACCAGCGCCGGCATCGTGGGCTGGCAGATCGCGATCCCAGCTCCCATCAGCAGCGTCATCGGAAACAGGATTGAGATTGACGGCGCCATGCCTCTGAGCGCAGATGCAGTCGCGATGAGCCACAAGCCAGTCAGCAATGCCCGTCGCGCGCCGAATTTGGCGATCAATATTGACCCCGGCACCGCCGCCAAGCCCAGCAGCAGTACGGGCAAGCCCGACAACGCCGCCACGCCCTTTTCGTCGAGGCCGAGCTCCCGGTGAATGAGCGGCAACACCGGCGGCACGGCCAGGAGCGTCAACCGCAGGTCAGCCCCCGCCAGCCACAACAGAATCAATCGCCACACGGCGCTGCCATTCTTTCGGAAAAATCCTCCGCTGCGTGACCCCCTGCTTTTCCAAATGACGGGAGTGCCTACCATGATGCGCGCATGACTGAGGATGGACGGGTGGTGCTCATCACGGGCGCCGCCGATGGGATTGGGCGTGGGATCGCCCGGCGCTTCGCGGTGGCCGGTTGCCGGCTTGTGCTACTCGATGTCAATCAAGGGAGCCTCGAGCGCACCGCGGCGGAGCTCCAAACAGCCGACGTGCTGGCATTGACGTGCGATGTCAGAAAAGCTGACCAGGTTGAAAACGCCGTCGACCAAACAATCCAAAGGTTCGGGCAGTTGGACGTGGCGGTGAGCAACGCCGGCGTCTATCCCAACACGGCCGTCGTCGACATGGACGAACAAGAGTGGGACCTGGTCATAGAGACGAACCTCAAAGGGTCGTTCCTCATATCCAGAGCGGCGGCCAGGCAGATGCTGCGCCAGGGCGGAGGGGGCAAGCTGTGCCTGATCGCCAGCGGCGCCTATCAATCAGCCCGACTCGGCGCGTCGCACTACTGCGCCTCGAAGGCTGGATTGGTCATGTTCGCGCGCACCCTGGCACTCGAGCTCGCCGAGGATCGCATCAACGTCAACGTGGTGTCACCCGGGCTGATCGCGGTCGGCACACGGCCGGCCGTCTCCGAGCGCTACAAGCAAGAGCTGCTCAAGACGATTCCCTGGGGCCGCGCCGGCACGCCCGAGGAGATCGGTCATGCGGTGTACTTCGTGTGTTCCCCGGACGCCGAATACTTGACCGGCTCGGTCGTGTCCGTCGATGGCGGCTCATCAGCCGGCCGCTATCACCTGCCGCGCAGCGACTGAGCCGATCAGGCCGCCATAGACAACGTTCTTGACAGCCTGGCATCCTCAGTCCCCTCGGTGCACAGAGCTCTAACCCTCATCGGCATCATCGTCGTGCAGTTAGCGCTCGCCGGCGTCGCGCTCAATCAGGGCGCCGTCGACCTCGCCGAGCGGCCGGCCATAGCCGCCGCCGTCGTCGAGACCACCACACCCACCGTCACGCCGACACCAAACGCGACGCCGACGGCCACACGAACGCCGACCCGCACGCCGGTAGCGACGGTCACGCCAACGGCCACTATCACACACGCACCAACCGCGGCGGCAGTCGCATTGATCACGGCGACGGTCACGCCAACGGCTACTCAGGTACGGATAGCCGCCGTGCCGATTGTCGCCACTCCGCCACTGCCGACCGCCACCCCGATGCGCACGCCAACCCGCACCGCGACGCCGACCGCGACGCGCACCGCGATGGCGACGCAAACAGCCACGCGCACGCCAACGCCTCGTCCAACGCTCACCAGCACGGCGACCACGACGGCCACGCCCAAGCCGCAGTTGCGCATCCTGACCACGCCGCTGGCCAGCAGCACGACCAGCTCGGCCGCGACCATCTTCTGGACGACGAACCTGCCGACGAGCGCGCAAGTGCGCTATGGCCTCTCAGCCGCCGATGGGCTCACGTCCGGCTTCGAGGGCGAGCTGAGCACCGAGCATCGGCACGTCCTGACTGGCCTGCAGCCAGGTCTCGTCTACCACTTCCGCGTCGAAAGCGTGGACGCGTCCGGGGCCAGGATCAGCTCGCCGGATGCCATGTTCACGACCTCGCGCCGAGGCGCGCGCAGTATCGTCGACGATGTCACGGCGCGACGCATCACAGCGACGACGGCCGTGGTCGGCTGGACCGCGGCGACGTCCGTCGCCCAGATCGAGTATGGCACCGACCCAACCTACGGGTCATTCACGCTCCTGAAGGTGTTCCAGTCAGCGAACCAGGAGCTCGCGCTCACGAACCTGCTGCCCCAGACGCTGTACCACTACCGCGTCAAAACCTGGGACAGCGCGGGCCTGTCGTCGACGTCATCAGATTTCACGTTTACGACGGCCCTGGCTCGGACGGCGACACTGCTCGGCAACCCGGCCGTCGACGAGCGGCGCACGTCTATCCCTGGCGCACAGGCCTTTACGTTCCAGTACGCCGCGCACGCGAGCGGCCTGGCGACTCTGGTGCGGCTCTACGTCGATACGGGCTCGACCGCACCATCGCTCGGCGTGGGCTTGTACGGCGACGATGCTGGCCAACCCGGCGCGCTCCTCACGGAGGGTCGATTGCTGAACGTCCAGGCTGGCACGTGGAATAGCGTTCCCGTGCCGGCGACCAGCCTGACCAAGGGCGCCACGTACTGGGTCGCGGTGCTCACCCCGGCCGGCACGCTCGCGGTGCGCGGCGACGCGGGTAGCGGCACGAGCCGGCAAGCGCTGCAGCCGGCGCTGACCGCCCTGCCACTGACCTGGCAGTCGGCACCGGCACCCGGCACGACCAGGCTGTCCGCGTACGTGCAGCAAGCGTCGCCCGCGGTCTCCCTGCTGGAGCCTGTCGATGGCAGCATCGTCGACGGCATGGTGAACGTCGCGGCAACGGTTGACGACGATGTGCCCATCCTGTCGACGCAGTTCCTGCTGGACGGCCGGCCGATTGGCACCTCGGATAGCGTGCCTCCGTTCGGCATGGTGTGGGACACACGCCAGGCAACAACACACGAGTTTCATACGCTGACGGCGCGTGTCACCGACGCACTTGGCCGAGTCTCGACCTCATCGCCGGTCTGGTTGCACGTCGACAATGGCGCCAGCTTCTCCCAGGTCGCGGCGAGCGCGATCACGTCGACGAGCGCGTGGATCTCATGGGCGACGGACAGTTATGCCGATGGCCAGGTCGAATTCGGACCGACCGCCACGTACGGTCAAGCGGCAGACCAGGATGGGGGCTTCGGCTGGCTGCACCGCCAGCAGCTGACCGGCCTGACGCCCAACACGACCTATCACTTCCGCGTCCGAGCCAGGGATGTGCGTGGCGTGCTAGGCGTGTCGACCGACTACACCTTTACAACGACGCCCTAGTTCAGCCCCTGGCGCCGCGCGTCCCGGCGGTCGAATGGCCGCGGGGACTCGGCCGGCCTGTACTGGAAGTACGCAGGCTGCGCCACGTTGAGGGCAGGCCCTAGCGCAAGCGCCGCGGCATTGAGCTCCTCCGGGCTGTTCCCCGACCACTGGTGCGTCATGATCTTGCGCGCGAGTACGTTGAAGGCTGCGATGGTCTCGGCGGGCGTCGACGCGCAGTGCACGGCACGATGCACGTACGTCTGGCGCAGGAGCGTGTTATGGCCGGCGGCACGCACGACGTCGCCATAGGCTTCCTCCTGCTGGTTGAGCACCAGGCCGTCGCCGGTGGTGTGCATCGTCAGCACCGCGTCATGGATGTCACCGCTGAAGATGACCCACTTCGACAGGTAGCGTAGCGCCTCCAGGTCCGTGGCAATGCGCGGCGCCGCGTCGAGCGTGCGCAGATCCTCTTCCAGGTCAAGACCAGCCGCGGCGTAGAGGGCCGTCACCTCGTTCCGATTTACGGACTTTGCGAGCAGCGCACGGTAATGCACGCCCGTATTCCACGATGGGTTGCCGTGCGCGCGCGCCTCAAGCTCGGCGCGTAACGCGAACGCAAACGGGAAGTCCACCTGCTGGTTCCACTGAAACTGATTGAACTCGCGTGTGACGTAGTCGTTTGGCGCAGGCTCTGGTGTCGCAGCCGAGTACCAGCCCGGCAAGTTGGTCACCGCGGCTGACAGCGCGATACGCGCCCGACCCTGCGGCGTCGCCTGCGCCTGCGCGAGCAGGATCTGCGCTAATTGTAGATTTGCGCCCGGATCGGTGATGTGCACCAATTGCAGATTTGAATTCGGGGCAATCAGCGTCTTGAACACGAAACCGCCATCGAGGCCCGAGTTCCACACGCCGACGCCACCGGCGACCACGCCACACATGGGTAGCGCCGCGTCGATCCGATCGGGGTTCTGTTCGACCAGGGCGGCGGTGATCATGCCGCCCAGCGAATGGCCCCACGCAATCGTTCGATCGGGCGTGCCGTACTTGGCGTCGAAATAGTTGAGCAGCGCGATCTGGTCGTGCAGCGCCTCCTTGATCGCCCAGCCAGTCGTGCTGTACGACGAGCCTGCCAGCGCATAGCCCTGAGTCTTGAGATACAGACCTGTGAGTTGATCGCCGACATCCCGCGGCGGGTTGGGCTGGCCCGGCGTAACGTAGCCGTGGCTGTACAGCACGAGCGTGCCGTTCCAGTTGGGCGGGATCTCGATCAGGAATGCTGCTCCGTCGATCGCTCCCGTCTCGGTAACCGCTCCGGTGACCGCCACCGCGGGCCCGGCGGTCCCCCCGACCAGGGCGACCACGGCAATGAACGCGAGTACCCACCTCTGCACGCGCTGTACCTCCCAACGAACGGCCGTTTAGCGCTCCCCTGCCCCGCCGCCAGCATAGCTCAGTGGTCAGTGCCCAGTGGTCAGTGGTCAGACGAAATTTCGTGGCGTGCCGGCAGGCGCCGTGTCAACGCCCTACACTTCGTCAGCTAACCGCATTCGCGGATGAACTGAACCGCTGATCCCTGACCACTGACATGACCTTGCCCGTTTTGCACCTCGAGGGCGCCGCGTACGATCAAGGCCGCCAGCACGGCCTGGCCCTGGCCGATCGCATCGCCGAGAACCTGGACGTGTACTTCGATCGCTTCCAGCGCGAAGGCAAGCTGTCGCTCGAGGAGACCCGCCAGCGGGCGGAGCACTACTTGCCCGTCTTCGAGGGCACTCAGTACCTGGCAGGCATGCGCGGTGTCGCCGATGGTGCCAATCAGAGCTTGCAGGACATCCTGGTGCTCAACGTCCGCTATGAGCTGCTGTACTTCCAGTTCGGCGTGAATGCGCTGGTCGACGGGTGCACGGCGTTCGCGATCATGCCCGAGGCCGCGGCGAATGGTCACCTGCTGATTGGCCAGAACTGGGACTGGATCCCGCAAGTGCTCGGCGCCGTTGTCCACACCACCGAGCCCGATGGGTTCGAAACGCTCAGCTTCACCGAAGCCGGCATCGTCGGTGGCAAAATCGGCCTCAACTCGGCCGGGCTGGGTCTGGCCATCAATGGCCTGCTGACGACAGTCGACGATTGGTCGCGCCGCGAGCCGCCCTTTCACCTGCGTTGCTATAACATCCTGCGCGCGCAACACCTCGACGCGGCGACACGATTCGTGACCGGCACCCGCCGCGCGTGCTCGACGAACTTCCTGCTGGCCCAAACGCCCGATCGAGTGCTCGACTTCGAAGCCGCGCCCGACGCGCTGCGCTGCCTCGAGCCCACGGGCGGCCTCATTGTGCACGCCAACCACTTTCTCGACCCAGACGCATTGGGCATCGAGGAACCGGTCACCGACCGCCGGCCGCACTCGTATACGCGTCAGGCGCGCATGCACGCGCTGCTCAGCGCCCGCCAACCCGTCGCCATCGGCGATCTCGAGGTCGCCCTGCGCGACCACGACGACTACCCCGACGGCATTTGCCGCCACCAGAACCTCGACGACCCCGAGGAAGAGCGCTACATCACCGTCACCTCGGCCATCATGGACCTCGAGGAGCGCAGCCTGCGGCTCACCGACGGCCCGCCGTGCGAGCACCTGTACGACGGCTACTCACTGCCGCACACGGCCCTGATCGGGCGCTAGCGCGGGCTGCAGCCGAGCAGCTCGAGCAGGTGCTCGCGCTCGGCGGCCGTCGAGACCTGGACGACGTCAGCTACGAGGCGGTCAGCCTCGACGAGACAACTAACCTCGAGCCCGGATCCGTCCTCGACGCTGATGGTGACCACGACCCGGCCGGCCGCGTAGTACTTCGCCTGGGGTGTCGGAATGCCGAGCACCGTCGGTGCCTGTGCAGGCATGACGCGCAGCAGCAGGGCTGAGGCGCCCACGATGTAGATGATGTAAGCGATCAGCGTGCGGGCCATGCTGGTGGAACGTCGCGACCGCCGTGTTTTTCATTGAGAGGCGTAAGGTTAAGCCCGTGAACGGCGGACCCCAACAGTCAGCCCTGCACGAGCTCGCCGATACCCACGCGGTGCAACGGATGTGGGCGCGCGACCCGACGCTGTGGAAGGCGCGGCCCGAGGACGACGTCGAACTCAGCAATCGCCTCGGCTGGCTGACCTTGCCGGAGGACTTCCTGGCAAAGGCGAACGAGCTAACGGAGTTCGCCAGCCAGCAGGCCGCGCGCGGCATCACCCACGCCGTGGTGTGCGGCATGGGCGGCAGCAGCCTGGCGCCCGAAGTGTTCCGCATCACATATCCACGTAGCAGTGGCTGCCCCGAGCTGCACGTCCTGGACTTCACGGATCCAGGCGCGGTGCGCGCCGTCGATCGAGCGATCGATCCCGCCCACACGCTGTTCATCATCTCCAGCAAGTCGGGCGGGACGCTCGAGGTGATGTCCTTCCTGGCCCACTTCTGGGAGCTCGCCCAGGGCCGCGGGGAGCAGTTCTGCGCGATCACCGACCCCGGCACGAGCCTGGACAAGCTCGCTCACGAGCGCGGCTTCAGCAAGGTCTTCCTGAACCCAACGGAGATCGGCGGCCGCTACTCAGCGCTGTCTTACTTCGGACTGGTGCCCGCGGCGCTGCATGGCCTCGACCTCGATCGACTACTGCGCGCCGCGCGCGAAGCGCAACAGCAGTGCAGCGTCGAAGATCTAGCCCGCAATCCAGGCGCGCAGCTAGGCGCGTTCTTTGGCGCGCACGCGCGCACGGGCCGTGACAAGCTGACCGTGCTGACCTCGCCGAGCATCGCCAGCTTCGGCCTGTGGGTGGAGCAGCTCATCGCCGAGAGCACCGGCAAAGAGAGCAAAGGCATCGTACCGATCGTCGGCGAGCCGATCGGCGAACCGCACGTCTACAGTGACGATCGCTGCTTCGTGATCCTGCGCGTCGACGGCGACGACAACGCCGCGCTCGACGAGGTGGCTCAACGCCTGCAGCCGGCACTCGTGCGCACGCTGCCCGATGTCTACGCGCTAGGTGCCGAGATGTACTGCTGGGAGGTCGCTACGGCGCTCGCCGGGGCCTTGCTGCACATCAATCCGTTCGATCAGCCGAATGTGCAGGAGAGCAAGGACAACACCAACCGGGCGCTGCAAGCGGCGGACACCACGCAACCCGAACAGGCTGACCTGGCGACGCTGATCCAGCAACTCAAGCCAGGCGACTACTTCTCCATCCACGCCTACCTCACGCCCACGGCCGACACGGAAGCACGGCTGCAGGAGCTGCGCGTCAAAGTGCGTGCGAAATACCGTGTGGCGACCACACTCGGGTTCGGACCGCGCTTCCTGCACTCGACCGGCCAGCTCCACAAGGGCGGGCCGCCGAGCGGCGTGTTCCTGCAACTGACGTACACACCTGCTGAAGACGTACCTATCCCAGGGATGGCCTTCAGCTTCGGCACCCTGATCGCCGCGCAAGCGCTCGGCGACTGGCACTCGCTGCACAGCCGAGCCCTGCGCGTCGCGCGAGTCGATCTCAACTCCGACGTCGCGGGCGGGCTCGAGCGTATCGTCCGCGCGGCGGACTAAGAAACGGGAGACATTGCATGCAGCTTGGCTTCGTTGGCCTGGGCCGAATGGGCGGCAACATGGTCCATCGCCTGGTCCTGGACAGTCACGAGGTGATCGCCTTCAACCGCAGCCCGGGCCCAGTCCAGGAGGCCGTCGGCCGCGGCGCCGTGGGCGCGACGTCACTTCAGGACCTGGTCGAGAAAGTGAAGGCGCCACGGCACATCTGGCTGATGCTGCCGGCCGGCGGCGTGACGGACCAGTACCTCGACCAACTCATGGACCTGTGCCAACCGGGCGACCTCTTCGTCGATGGCGCGAACTCCAAGTGGAAGGACACGATGGTCCGCGCCGAACGCGCCAAAGCGCGCGGGTTCGAGTTCGTCGACTGCGGCACCAGCGGCGGCATCTGGGGCTTGCAGGTCGGCTACTCGATCATGGCCGGCGGTTCGCCCGAGGCGTTCGCGCGGATCGAGCCCGTGGTCAAAACGCTCGCCCCCGAGGACGGCTACGCGCTGATGGGGCCGAATGGCGCCGGGCACTTCGTCAAGATGGTCCACAACGGCGTCGAGTACGGCATGATGCAGGCGTACGCTGAGGGCTTCCAGATCCTCGAGAAGTCGCAGTACGGACTCGACCTCTTGAACATCTCCAGGGTCTGGCAGCACGGGAGCGTGGTGCGCTCGTGGCTGCTCGACCTGATGGTCAACGCGCTCGAGAAAGATCCCAAGCTGGAAGGACTCGAGGGTTGGGTCGATGACTCGGGCGAGGGCCGCTGGACGATCGAAGCGGCCATTGACGAGGACGTGCCGGCGACGGTGATCGCGTTTTCGCTTTTCTCGCGCTTTTACTCGCGCGATCCGAATTCGTTCTCGTGGCGCGTGCTCGCGGCGTTGCGCAACGAATTTGGTGGCCATGCAGTGCGTGTTGGCGGCAAGGAGGCAGGGGTCCGGTCCGCGCCGGTGACCGCCGGTGGCGGCACCTGAGATGGCCGTCGACATCTCGGTCAGCCCGCGTGACGGCGAGGTGCCGTTGCCTGCCCATTTGCGGCCGGCCCCGCCGTGCGCAATGGTCATCTTCGGCGCGTCGGGTGACCTGACTCATCGCAAGCTGATCCCGGCTCTGTTCGACCTGTATGAGGCTGGTCTGCTCAGCAAGCAGTTCGCGGTGCTCGGCTTTTCGCGCTCGGCGCTCAGCGACGGGGAGTTCCGGCGCAGCGCGCACGATGGCATCGAGCAATACACCGGGCGCTCGGTACCCGAGCCGATCTGGCAGGAGTTCAGCAAGGGCCTGCACTACTTGCCCGGCCGATTCGACGACGCCACCAGTTACGAGGCGCTGCGCGCCCGACTTGCCGAGCTCGACGCCGATCGCAAGACACAGGGCAATCGCGTCTTCTATCTGGCGACGCCGCCCGAGTTGTTCCAGGTCATCACGGCGTGCCTCGGTGAAGCGAAGCTCAACCAGCGCCAGAATGAGCACGGCTTCGTGCGGCTGGTGATCGAGAAACCGTTCGGCACTGACCTGAATACGGCCCAGGAGCTGAATCGTGGCGTTCAGACCGCGTTCGACGAGTCGCAGGTCTATCGCATCGATCACTACCTGGGCAAAGAGACCGTCCAGAACATCCTTGCTTTTCGTCTGGCCAACGGCATTTTCGAGCCGATCTGGAATCGCAACTTCGTCGATCACGTTCAGCTGACCGTCGCCGAGACCGTCGGGGTTGAGCGGCGCGGTGGGTACTACGACCAGATCGGCGCGTTTCGCGACGTGGTCGAAAACCACATGCTGCAGCTGCTCTCGATCGTGGCCATGGAACCGCCGGTCGTGTTCGAAGCCGAGCCCGTGCGGGATGAGAAATTGAAGGTGCTCAAAGCGTTGCGGCGCATTCCACCCGAGCAGACGGGCGAGCTCACCCTGCGTGGCCAGTACACGGCTGGCGCGATTGACGGCCAGCCCGTCTCGAGCTATCGCGGCGAGGAGAAGGTCGCGCCGGACTCGTGGACCGAGACGTTCGTGGTGTTGAAGCTGCACATCGACAACTGGCGCTGGGCTGGCACGCCGTTCTACTTGCGGCACGGCAAGCGCATGCCGGCGCGTGCGACCGAGATCGCGATCCAGTTCAAGCGTGCACCGCAGATGTTTTTCCCCGGCGAAGAGCGGCTCGAAGCCAACGTCCTGGCGATGCGCATCCAGCCCGATGAGGGCATCAGCTTGCGCTTTGGCGCCAAAGTGCCCGGTCCGACCATGCAGCTGCAGGAAGTGGACATGAACTTCCAGTACGGCTCGTCGTTCGGGCCGAACGTCGATCAAGCCGATGCCTACGAGCGGCTGCTGCTGGACGCAATGCTCGGCGATCGGACGCTCTTCACCCGCGCCGACGAAGTCGAGCAGGCCTGGATCTGGGCCGAGGACATCCTCCAGGGCTGGCGCCAGCATTCCAGCAACGTCCACTTCTACCCCGCCGGCGCCTGGGGCCCCGCCTGGGCCGACGCGTTCATAGACCGCGATGCCCGCCAGTGGCGCAAATTCTAGTCTGGGGACCAGGGGTCGGGGGTCGGGGGTCGGCCTTGCGTCAGGAGGCGTGCGTCGTGGCCGGCATCGTCCAGGAAAAGCAGCCGTGACCCCAGGACAGAAACCGAGCCCCGACCCCCAGCCCCCCACCCCCGCTCGCGAAGCGAGCCTGAAGCATCTGGCGTTGCTCGTGCACGACATCCGCACGGCGCGGCGGTTCTATGAGATCTACTTCGGCTTTGATGAAGGATCGGAGTGGCAGGGCGATGTGCTGTTCATTCGCAACTCGGACGGTTTTGACCTGGCGTTGATGCGCGGCGAGCATCCGCCCAATCCTGGCGCGTTTCACCACTTTGGGTTTCAGGTCGCGTCAGCGGATGAGGTGAAAGCACTGCAGCACAGGTTGGACGCTGAAGGCGTTCCTATAATCGAGGTAGTGCACGAGCGTGACCTGGTCAGCTTCAAGTGCGTCGACCCCGACGGCTACACCGTCGAGGTGTACTCGGAACTGAGCGGCGCATGAACGCGCTCACGCGCGACCTGCTGTTGTGGGTCGACAAAGCCCCGCGCTTGTACGACGAGGCGATGCAGACCTGGCAGAGCACCTGCCCGCGCTTCACCATCTGGGAAGACGCCCTCGAAGACAAGCTCATCCGCGTCATCCAGTCACACGTCGAGCTCACGCCAAACGGCGAAGCAGCCCTCGCGAACCTCAGCGACGCTCGCCGTCCCGGCTAACCGACGCTGGCGTACTCGCCACGCGGCGCACGAACTCGATCAGCACAGCGTTGAACTGATCGGGGTTCTCGAGGTTCGCCATGTGCCCGGCCTGGTCAATCCGCTCGAGCCGCGCATTGAGCAATCGGGCCACCATCGCCTCGGAATCCGAAGGCGGCGTGAGTTGATCGTGCTCGCCGACGATCACCAGGGTCGGCACGTCGATCGACGCAAGAAGCTCCGTGCTGTCCCCGCGCAGGGCCAGACCGCGCGCACCGTCGGCGACCGCGCGCGCTGACGAGCCGGCCATCATCGCCAGCGTCATGCGTTCGACGGGCGAGCCAGCGCGCAGCGTCGGCGAAAACAGCTTGGGCTTCATGGCGTCAATGGCAGGCTGCGGCCCGCCAACTGCCTCAGCCTCTCGCGCCAGCTTTACTCGCGACTCGACGGCCAAGGGCGGATCGTTCGTCGCGCGCGTATCGGCGAGCACCAGGGCACGGACGCGCCGGCGGTGTCTGCGCCAGAAGGCGAAGCCAACGTAGCCACCCATTGACAGGCCGCAGTAGATCACGGGCTCAACCGCCCCGAGCACGTCCAGTAACCCCGCGAGGTCGTCGGCGTGCTGGTCGACAGTCAATGGCCCGGCTGGGCCAGCCTCAGACGCGCCGAAGCCGCGCAAGTCTGGAGCGATCACGCGAGCGACCGAGCGCAGAGCGCCCAACTGCGGATCCCACATCGAGCGATTGAGCGGGTAGCCGTGCACCAGTAGCACCGTCACCCCTGACGAGGACGCGCCGGTGTCAGAGTAGGCGAGTTTGACGCCGTTGATCTCTGCGATCATCTCTGGCAATTGTGGCCATTCCCCACGGTGCCCGCCAGGCCATTGCCCACACCGCGGCCGAGCTTGCCGCGATGGCGCCTTTCTCCGAGCTCACGCCGGTCGACCGCGCCCGCCTCGCCGCGGCGCTCGAAGAAGTCCACTACACCCAGGGTGAGGTGATCTTCGCCCAGGGCGCCCGCGCCGACGCCCTGTACATCCTGCGCGAGGGGACTGTCGAACGCAGTGCCGACGGCGCTCGGCTCGACGTGATCCACCCGCCGGCCGTGTTCGGCGATCTTGCCTTGCTGCGCGACGAGCCGCGCGCCACCACGCTGGCGGCGCTCACCGATTGCACGGTCTGGCGTCTACCTGCCGATCGTTTCATGCGCCTGCTGCGCCGTACCCCAGCGCTGGCGACGTTCTTCGCGGCAACGGTCAGCGGCCGGCTCGCCAGCCGGCAGATCGAAGTTGCCGCGCTGTCGCACGAGTTCCAGGGCATGGCCGAGCACCTCTACTCGAGCCTCACCCCCGCGCAACAGCTGACGCTCGAACGCGCAGCGCTGCTACCAGCGCTCGACGAGCGCGTGCTCGGCAAGATGCTCGGCACCGCCCGGGCGGAAGCTACGCAGCTGCCGCTCGCCGAAGTCCTGCTCGACGGTCGAGCCGATGGCGGCACCGCCCGACGGTACCCCCCGGTCTTCAGGCGCTTCTTGCTGCAACGCATGTCGGAGCGCCTCGGAGTCGGCGGCGTCGCGAATACGCGCCGCGAGCTGGCCGCGCTGGCGCGTGCCGCGGGCGCCTGCAATCTCGCCGTCCAGATCCTGCTCGAGGGCGACCTGGTCGCGGAAGCCGTCGAGATGGTCGACCGCGAAGTCGACTCCCTGCGCCGTGCCAACCACGCCGACGAGGCGCGCAGGCTGGTGCAACTGCTGCCGACGGCCTGGCTCGCCGACCATCCGCATCTCCACGAGTTCGCGGGCCTCACCGCGCCTAGCGAGGCTGAAGCCGTCGCCGAGCGTGTGCCGCGCTGGCGCCTCGGCAGGCCAACGCTCGGCGCCGTCCTGGGCTTGCTGATCCTGCTCGTGGCCTGGCCGCTCGCGCCGCCGGCGGGCCTGTCGGTGAGTGGCTGGCACGCGCTGGTCAGCCTGGTGGCGGTCCTCCCGCTGCTCGCGCTGGAGACGCTGCCCGACGGCATCGTGGCATTGCTGATGGCTGGCATCTGGATCGTCGGCGGCGTGACGTCACCACGCATCGCCCTGGGCGGCTTCGCCACGAACAACTGGGTGCTCGTGGTCAGCGCGCTGGCCGTGGGCACCGCCATCGCCTCGTCGGGGTTGCTCTATCGCATGGCGCTGTGGACGGTCGCCAACAGCCGCGGCGGCTACCCGGGCCAGGTTGTCAGCCTGGGCGTGGCCGGCATGCTCATCGGCCCCGCGGTGCCGAATGCGACGAGCCGCGTGGCCCTGGTCGCGCCCGCCGCGAGCGAGCTGATCGACGCCCTCGGGTACCCGCCGCGCAGCAAACCGGCGCTCGGCCTGGCGATGGCTGTGCTGATGGGTTTCGGCCAGATGGTCGCGATCTTCCTGACCAGCTCGACCACCTCAGTGCTGGTGTATGCGGTGCTGCCGGAAGCGACCCGGGCGGGCATCAGCTGGGGCTCGTGGGCTGTGCGTGCCGCGCCGACGCACCTCGTGTTGTTCGCGTTCCTGATGGGATTCATCCTGTGGCGCTATCGACCGCCCGGCTCCGAAGCACCGGCTCAGCAAGCCGGCCACGCCCTGGCCCTGCAACGAGCGCTGCTGGGGCCTCCATCGCATCACGAGCGCGTCGCGCTCGCCAGCACCGTGTTCCTCCTGGTCGGCTTCGCCACCCAGCCACTGCATCACATCGACCCCGCCTGGGTAGGGGTCCTGGCGCTCGCGATCCTCGCCGCCACGGGCGTGCTCGCCGCGAACGGTCTAAGCAGCGTCAACTGGAGCTTCGCGCTGCTGTCGGGCATTTTGACGAGCATGTCGGATGTTTTCGGCGACACCCAGCTCGATACCTGGCTGGCCGGCATCGCGACCCGCACCGTCGGCGGCCTGGTTGGCACGCCCGTGCTGTTCATTGCCGCGCTCACACTGCTGTGCTTCGGGCTCAGCCTGGTGATGCGCTGGCAAGCCGCGGCGCCGCTACTCACGATTTCGCTCGCGCCGGTGGCGGTGAGTGCTGGGATCGACCCATGGGTCATCGCGCTGACCGCGCTCATGGCCTGCAACGGCTTCTTCCTGCCATATCAGAGCACCATCTACCTGGCGCTGTACCACGGGACGAATGGTCGGCTGTTCGAGCATCGGCAGGCGCGGCCGATGGCCATCGCCTACGGCGTCGCTACGCTTCTTGCCCTGTGCGCCAGTGTTCCCATTTGGCGGGCGTGGGGACTCCTGTAGGGACGAAGCAGCGCGGGTCGGTGATGCAGCAGGCGCCGTCGTCGGCGTGATCGACGGATTCGACCTGGAGCGTCATGTGCTCGATACCGAAGCGGTCGCTCAGCATGCGCCGAACGTCGTGCAGCACGTCCTCCGATGGGCGGCCATTGGCGCGCACGTGGCCCGACATTGCGTCGAAGCCGCTGGTGATCGTCCACACATGCAGGTCGTGCACAGAGTCGACGCCGGGCACGGCGCCCATCGCAGATTCGATCGCCTGCATGTCCAGGTGGCGCGGCGTGGCCTCGAGGAGGACGTCGACGACACTCCGTAGCAGACTCCACGCGCGCGGCAAGATCAGCACGCCAATGACGGCCGAGACGAGGGGGTCTGCCAGCACCCAGCCCGTCGTGAGAATGACGAGCGCGGCGATGACGGTGCCGACCGCGCCAAGCAAGTCGCCCACGACCTCGAGAAATGCTCCGCGCATGTTGAGGCTGGTCTGAGCCCCCTGATGGAGCAGCCGAGCGCCGATGAGTGTCATCACCAGGGCGCCCAGTGCGACCAGCAGCATTGGCCAGGCATTGATCTCCGTCGGTCTGGACAGGCGCTGGTAGGCCTCGAACAGAATCCAGCCCGCGACAGCTAGCAGCAGCACGCTGTTGACCAGCGCGGCCAGGATTTCGGCGCGATAGAAGCCGTAGGTCTTGCCCGGCGTCGCGGGCCGCCTGGCGAAGCGAATGGCCGCGAGGGCCATCGTGAGCCCGAGCACGTCCGTCAGCAAGTGGCCACTATCGGCCAGCAGCGCGAGCGAGCCAGTGAGCAGGCCAGCAACCACCTCGGCGATCAAGCTGACGAGCGCCATGCACAGCACGATGCGCAGCCGTCGTTCGCCGGAGGCCGCTTCATCGCGTCCATGTGCGTGCACGATGTTGATTATGGGGCTGCGCCGCGCGCGTGAGTGGCGTTAGCTAGCTAAGGCGCACTAGCTCCGTGACCAGGTCCGCCACCGCTGTAGCGAGTGCCTCGGATAGGCTCTCCGAGGCTGAGGGATACGTCTCGTCGGTGGCGTAAATCGAGTGTGCCGCCGAGAGCCCGCCCAGACTGGCCACCAGAGGGCGAAGGGCGTGGTCGATCGCCAGCGCGTGGTGCGCCACGGCGCCGGTCGCAATCAGTCCGGCTACCTTGCCCGCTAACGCGGCTTGTGGCAGCAGGTCGAAGAAGGCTTTGAGCTGGCCGCTGTAGGCCGCACGGTAGATGGGAGTACCGAGGACCAGCACCTGCGCCCCTGCAACCAGCGTGATCGCTTCGTCGACTTCGGCGGTCTTGCGGCGCGCCAGCAGCCCATCAGCCGGCAGTTGCGCCAGGTCGACGAGGCGGGTCTGCACCCCCTGATGGTCCAGGTCCGCGAGCACAGCGGACACGAGGGCCCCCGAGCGCGACGGCGCGAACAGCGAGCCGGCGATGCCAATGGCCAGGCGGTCAGTCATCGGCCCGATGGTATCGCGCAACATGCTGTGTGTATGGACCGCGTTGCGCCGCCCGCCTCACACCTCGACCTCCTCGAGCGCCCGCTCTTCGGCCACCTCGGCACCGTCACCAGCGACGGCGCTCCGCTCGTGAACCCGATGTGGTTCCTGTGGGACGCCGAAGCGGGCGTGTTGAAGTTCACCCACACCAACCAGCGCCATAACTTCCGCTACCTGAAACGTGAGCCGCGCGTGGCATTCGAGATCGTCGATCCTGACGATCAGTACCGCTACCTGCAACTCCGGGGGGTCGTCGAGCGAGTCGAGGACGATCCGACCGGCGTCTTCTATCAGACGCTCCAGCAGCGCTATCGCGGCTACACGAGCGAAGTCAAGGACCGCGCTGTGCGGGTCATCCTGACGGTCCGCCCAACCGGCTTCAAAGCGCGACCCGTGTAGCGCGGCGTACGGGCACGCGCATGAGCAAAATCGCGCAGATCGCGGCGGGTGGTCGCTCGCCAATAGCTCGCTTTGCCTGTAGCCGCGGTGCGCCGCCGCGAGCCATCCTGAACGAGTGACGCTGGGGCGTCGGCGTCTGCTTGTGCTCGGGCTGGCCGTGCCGCTGGCGCGCGCCTGGCCGGCGCTGCCCGTATCGGCCGCCGTGCCCGACCTGCGCGCGCTCGTCCGCGACGGGCTCGACGCCGACCCGAGCAGCATCTTCGGGTTGCCGCCCGAAGTCGCCAATGAGGTGCTGCTGCGCGCCACGCGCGACGACGCGCTGCCCGATGGCTACCAACCGCGCGACCTGGTCAATGCCGCCGCGCGCGGCTTAGCGACGTCCGGCCAGCAGCTTATCCGGGCGTTGATTCTCGACGACACCCGCGGCCTGATCGACGCCGCCGCCTCGGCGGGCCTGGATCTCAACGTCGGCTCGGGATTCCGTTCGCAGGCCTACCAGGCGGCCGTGTTCCTCGCCCAGACGAGCCGCTGGGGCGACCCCGAGACGGCCAACCGCTACTCCGCGCGCCCAGGTCACTCCCAGCATCAGTTAGGCACGACGATCGACTTCACCATCTCGTTTCGCGCGTTCCGCGAAAGCGATGCCCCGGCCTGGCTGCGTGCGAACGCTCATCGCTTCGGCTTCGTCCTGCCGTACACCGCGGCCGCGACGGAACGCACGGGCTATGTCGACGAACCGTGGCATGGTCGCTGGGTCGGCCAGCCGCTGGCCAGCGCGATGAACGTGGCCGGCTATCACGATTGGACTGACGTCGATGCGGACGACGTCCTTTCCGCCATTCGGATCGAGTCTGGCCTCGACGCGACAAGCTAACGCGCCGCTTTCGGCACCCACACCCACAGAAAATTCGTCACCAGGCTCCAGGCGAAGGAAGCTGCTGTGCCGAGTACGAACGCCAGCACGTACGGCAGGCCCAGGAACTCGGCGAGCCCGTTGATCGTGAGCCAGTAGACGACGAGTGCGCCGAGGCACGCGCCGTGGTAGCGCACCAGGCGATCGAGCGCGGGCCGCGGGTGGCCGAAGACCCAGCGATCGGCAATCGCGAACTTGGCCAGAATGAGCGCTTCGGCGGCGACCGCCGTGGCAATCGGCAGCGGCCACTCCACGAGCTCGACGAGCACGCGCAGCAAAGCCAGCTCAACCCCGGCCGCGACCACGCCGAGCACGAACCAGCTGACCACCCGGCGCGACACCATTGGCAGTCCGAATGCTAGAGGTGCACGCCGCCGTCCATCCACGCGTCCACGCGAAATGACGTTGCTCCCGCGGAGGCCTGAAAGCTGGACGGTGTAGGCCCATGTGGCCATGTCGCCGACGGGCGGTCTGGCCGTCTGGCCGTCTGCCGCGACGGGCTGGAGGCTGATAGGTGCCGGTCGGCCGACCGCCAGGGCGGAACGTGTGCGACGTGTGAGCTGCGCAACTTGGCACACGCTTCATACGTCGAGTCTGTTGACACCCTTTAAGACAAGGAGTAACACCACCAAACGGGCCGCCATGGAAACCGTCTTCCTCGCGATCTTCGCCTTCGGCGCGCTGTTCACGCTTGTGTCAGCGGCGCTGGGCGCGGTCAGTAGTCTGGACCACGGTTTCGGTCTGCACGGACATGGCGCACACTCGAGCGCCCACGGGCACGGCCACGGCCACAACCATGGCCATTCGGACGGGCGCATGTCGCTGCCGCTCCTCAACGGCTCGGCGGCCATGGCCTTCCTGACCTGCTTCGGCGCCGCCGGCTATGTCCTCCAGCGCATCTCGGATTGGGCGCTTGCCGCGGTCCTGCTTGGTGCGCTCGTCGGCGGCGGCATCGGCGCCTACGTGGTCGCGCGCTTCCTCGTGCTGGTCCTGGCGGGCGAGCGTGAGATGGACCCCGAGGACTACCGGCTCGAGGGCACGGTCGGCCACATCACCGTCGGCATTCCGGCGGGCGGCACGGGCGAGCTGGTGGGCTCGAAAGTTGGCGCGCGACGCAGTGAAGCCGCGCGCGCAGTGGGTGGTACGCCCATCCCTCGCGGCACCGAGGTCGTCATCACCAGATACGTGGATGGCATGGCGCTCGTGCAGCCGTGGGCCGAGTTCATCGCCGCCGACGAGGGCGTCGCGGCCTTAGGAGACAGAGAGGCTTCATAGCCATGGATTTACTGATTGGGCTTGTTGCCGCGGGCGCGGTCGGCGCGCTGATGCTGATCATGTGGGTGATTGGCACGCTCTTCCGCAGAGTTGGCCCGAATCGGGCCCTGATCGTCTACGGCTGGGGCGGCACGCACATCGTGACCGGCGGCGGCCGCGTCGTATGGCCGCTGTTTCAGAGCTTCCAGGAGTTGTCGCTCGAGCTCATGTCGTTCGACGTCGCGCCCGAACAGCAGCTGTATACGTCGCAAGGCGTCGCCGTGAGCGTCGAGGCGGTCTCGCAGATCAAGGTCAAGTCCGATCCTGAGAGTATCCGCACCTCGGCCGAGCAGTTCCTGACTAAGGCGGCCGACGAGCGCCAGGGCCTGCTGCGGCTGGTGATGGAAGGTCATCTGCGCGGCATCGTCGGCCTGCTCAAGGTCGAGGAAATCGTCAAGGAACCCGAGATCGTCGCCGGCCGCGTGCGCGACAGCGTCTCCGATGATCTGAACAAGATGGGCCTCGAGGTCGTCTCCTTCACGATCAAGAAGGTCATCGACGACAACCACTACATCGACAACATGGGCCGCCCAGACATCGCGCGTGTCAAGCGTGAGGCGGACATTGCCCAGGCCGAGGCCGAGCGCGACACGGCGATCCGTCGTGCCATGGCCGTCCGCGAAGCGTCGGTGGCTCAGGCACAGGCTGATCAGGAGCGCGTGATCGCACAGACCGCCTCCGAGACCAAGCAGGCCGAGGCGACGCGCGATCTCGAAGTGAAGAAGGCCGAATACGAAGCGTCGGTCCGCCAGCAACGTGCGCTTGCCGAAAAGGCATACGACATCGCTTCGAACCAGGCCCAGCAGAAGGTGACCGCCGAGCAGGTGCGCATCGAGCAGATCCAACGCCAGGAGCAGATCAAAGTCCAGGAGTTGGAAGTGCAGCGGCGCGAGCGCGAGCTGGAAGCAACGGTGACCAAGCCGGCCCAGGCCGAGCGCGGCCGGATCGAGCAGCTTGCCGAGGCGCAACGCTTGAAGCTGGCCACTGAGGCGGCGGGTCAGGCCGAAGCAACGCGCCTGCAAGGGACCGCCGAAGCGGAGATCGTGCGGGCCAAGGGTCAAGCCGAAGCCGACGCCATGCACCTGCGCGCCGAAGCGTTCCAGGAATACAACCAGGCCGCCGTGCTCGATAAGCTCATCGGCGGCATGCCCGAGGTGGTGCGCGCACTGGCGCAGTCACTAGCCAGTGTCGACAAGATCACCGTGGTCTCGACGGGCGACGGCCGAACGCCAGGCGTGAGCCAGATCACCGGCGAGGTGGCCAAGATGGTCGCCCAGGTGCCCGAGCTGTTCGAGACGCTCACCGGCGTCAAAGTCAGCGAGCTGATGGGGCGGCTGCAAGCCATCGAGAGCAAGCCGCTCGCGCAGCCGCGAGACAACGGCGCCGCGCCGAAGGAAACGGCATAGAGACTCATGTCATCCTGAGCGGAGCGAAGGATCCGCTTGCCGAAAGGTGTGTACTCGCGGATCCTTCTGCTCGTTCCTCGCCTCAGGACGACATTCGACGGCTGCTGCCCATCGGGGCTTTGCTTGTCCTCTCCGGCGCCGCGGGACTGATCTATCAGGTGGCCTGGGTGCGGCTGCTCGGGCTGGCCTTTGGCGTGACCGTGTTCGCCATCAGCACGGTGCTGGCGGCGTTCATGGCCGGTCTGGCCATCGGCAGCGTGGTTGGTGGCCGCCGCGCGGACGCCGTGCAGCGGCCGCTCAGGGCATACGGTCTGGTGGAGCTCGGCGTCGGTCTGACTGCGCTGGCGACACCGCTGGCGTTCCGAGCACTACAGGACGTGTACGCGGCGACCGCGCAAGTCGTCGATCCGGCGCAGGCGCCGCTGTTCGCGGGCGCGCTGCGCGCCGTGCTCGCCTTCGCCCTGCTGCTCGTGCCGACAACGCTGATGGGCGCCACGCTGCCGCTGGCGGTGCGCGCAGCCCGCCAGGTGCGAGTCGAAACGGACGCTACATCGGGCGACGCGCGCGCTATGGGCGTGCTCTATGGCGTCAATACCTTCGGGGCTATCGCGGGGTGTCTGCTGTCGGGCTTCGTCTTGATCAGCAAGCTCGGCCTGGTGGAGACCATTGGCATCGCGGCGGCGTGCAACGTCCTGGCGGGGGTGACGGCGATCGTCATTCCGAGCGCGGGCTGGCGCGCGCCGCGTTCTGGACCTTCGCCCTCTCGGGCGCGATCTCGCTGGCGTATGAAGTAGTGTGGTCGCGCATTCTGGCCATCCTGTTCGACAGCAGCATCTACGGCTTCGTGCTCATGCTGGCGACGGTGCTGCTCGGCATCGCCGCTGGCGGGGCACTTGGCGGCCTGATTACCGGCTGGAGGCCTTCATCGAGACTCGCCGCAATCGCCCTGGGCACAACTGAGATCGGCATAGGCCTCGTGGCCATCCTGGCGCTGGTGACGTTCGGCGGCGCTTACGACGCGTTGCTCGCGCTACGCGAAACCCCCCTGGCGCGCCTGGTGCGCACGGACACGCGGCTTATGGCCGCACTGTGCGTCGTCACCGTGTTACCGGCGGCGCTGCTGATGGGCGCCACATTTCCGCTCGCGGCGCGGCTGTGGGCCGCGGGTTCCACCCGACTCGGCCAAAGACTCGGCGGGATCTACGGCGCCAATGTCGGCGGCGCGATTGTCGGTTCGCTGTGCGGTGGGTTCGTGCTCGTGCCCATCTTTGGCGCCCACCACGGACTCCTCGTGCTGGCAGCGGTCAACGTCGCCGTGGGCAGTGCGCTGCTGCTGGTCACAACGCGGCGACTCTGGCCCATGCTGCCGGGCGCGGCATTTCCCCACGCCACGCTGTGGCTCGGCGGCGACCTGCTGATCGGCTCTAATCAGCCGCTGGTCCTCAGTCGCTCGATGCTGGAGTCGCGCCTCGCCGACCTACATGCACGAGCAGCATTAGCCGAGGTCGGCTTCAATCACGCTCAGGATGTGCTGTCCCAGTTCCGCGCCGATTCCGCAACACTGCACGCGTATGCTGGCGATGGCCCAATTTTGACGGATGACCACCCTCTGTTGGAGTACTTCCTCGGCCTCGACGCGCCTGCTGAACCCGCCGACCTGAGCGGCTTGCAGGGCCGACCCAATGTGCAGGACTGATCCATGCCCAAGCCTGAGAGCGTCGCCGAAGTCATGGCCACGATCGAGCAGCACGTTGACGAAATCCATCGGCACGTCCTGCGCAGCACGACCGACCCCGCCCGTGGCTTGCCGCGCTTCAAAACGCGGGCGCAGCAAGCGCAGGACGAACGAGTACTCAAAGCACTCCTGGCACTGCTGACCGCGGTGCACCCTGGTGGCGCAGCGTCCGAGCAGCTACAGCGCGAAAGCTATGAACGTATCGACGGAACGACGTTAGAGGCCGATGACAAGCGCCTGCGGCGTCGACTCCAGGGCATTCCCGAAGTCGCTCCAGCGACTAACGATAGTTGACGAACTGGAGCGGCACCGGCCAGTTGCGCTCGGTCTCGCTCTTGCGCAACAACGAAATCGCGGCCTGCAACTCGTCCTTGCTCTTGCCCGTGACTCTGACGGCGTCGCCCTGAATCTGGGTCTTCAGCTTGGGCAAGCGGTCGCGGATGAGCTTGGTGATCTCGCGAGCGAGGTCCTGGTTCAGGCCCTGGCGCAACGACGCCGTCTGCCTGACAGTCCCTTTCGAAGCCTCCTCGACCTTGCCATAGTCGAAGATCTTGGGCGACAGCGACCGCTTGACCGCCTTCTGCAGCAGGACGTCACGGACGGCGTCGAGGGTCATCTCACTCGCACTGTGCAGCTTGATGCTCTGTGCTTCCAGTTCGATGGTCGATCCAGAGTCTTTGAGGTCATAGCGGGTGTGCACCTCGCGCAGCGCCTGGTCGACAGCGTTGACCAGCTCCTGGCGAACGAACTGCGACACCACGTCGAAGGAAAAATCGCTAGCCATTCCAGTGTGAAGTCTACGAGGCTCGGCCACCGTCACCACACGCGCGCCGCGCGCGGGAGTTGCCCCTGCAGGGTTCCGCCCGGGGGCGGGGCGAAGGCGTCCCGAAATGCTGAAGTGGCCCAGAATGGTCGATGTTGGTGCGCGATCTGCTGAGCATCGCTTTTCTGGTCGGCGTGCTGCTGGTCGCGCCACTCGGCGCGGTGAGTCCATACTTCCTGATCACGCCCGGCGGCTCGTATGACATCGGCTCGCGCGTCAAGGTGCCTGATGAGGTGCGGCGGCCGACGGGCCGTATGGCGTTCACCGCCGTGTATGAGCAAGAAGCGAATTGGGCCGAGGTCGCCCGAGCGCGCGTCGCCGGCGGGGCCGAGATCGTGCCCGCCGTCGACATTCGCCCACCGGGGACCACCCAGCAGCAGATCAACGAGACCAACCGCCGACTGATCGACGAGTCGAAGCCCGTCGCGGCCGTGGTGGGTCTGCGCGCGGCCGGCTACGACGTCGAAATTTCGGGTCAAGGCGCCGAGGTGCAGAGCGTGCTGCAGGGCATGCCCGCCGATGGCGTGCTGCGTGTCGGCGACATCATCACGGCGATCGATGGCCGGCCAGCGCCCACGACAACCGCGCTGATCGAAGCCATTCGCCGCCACGATGTGGGCGATCAGATCACGCTCACGGTGCAGCGCTCGGGACAACAGCACGAGCTGGTCCTCGGGACGCGCAGCTCGCCCTCGGAGCCGGGCCGACCAATCGTCGGCGTGACGATCAGCACCTACCTCTTCGATGTACGCCTGCCCTTCCCGGTCGATATCGAATCCGACAACGTCGGCGGGCCGTCCGCGGGGTTCATGTTCGCCTTGGGCATTCTGGATGCGGTGACCGACGGTGATCTGACGCGCGGCTACTTCGTCGCGGGTACGGGCACGATCGGCGCCGACGGCACTGTCGGACCGGTCGGCGGCGCGGCGGAAAAAGCGATCGCGGCCGAGCATGACGGCGCGCAGGTGTTCCTGGTCCCACGCGACAACTTCGACGAAGCGCGGCGGTGGGTGAAGGGGCTACAGATCGTGCCCGTCGATCGCATGGACGACGCGGTCAGATTCCTGTGCGGCGTCGAGCCGCGCACGCAGACGCTCGCGTCGCCGATCGCGCCTACGCCTTGTGGCTAGCGCCCGTGGTCGTAGCGCGCCGTGCCGGCCAGTCCGCGCATGTGCGCCAGGTACTGGTCCCTGGTCATCGGCGCACGATAGCCGGCCAGAATGCGGCGCGCTTCGGCGGCGTCGTTGCTGAGCAAGTCGACGATCGTATGGGCGATGGCTTTGGCCGGCTGGACGTACGCCACCAGCGGGTCGGCGATCTCGAAGTCGGCCGCGTGATTGGTGCCTTTGCAGCCGCCATGGCTTGGATGCAGCATCGGCAGCACGTGACTCAGGTCACCGGCATCGGTTGACGCAGCGGTAGGCCCGGCTTCGGCCCAACCGTCCTGCCCGACCAGGCGCAGGGCGTTCTGTTTGAACAGCACGGCCATCTCTGGGTCGACGATGAGCGGCAAATAGCCCGGCAGCGTCTCGATCTCGAGGCCCGCTCCCACTGCCAGGGCGCCTGCTTCCAGTGCGCGGTCCACTTTGGCCGCGGCATCGGCGATAGCCTCGTAGGTGGCGCCGCGCACGAACGTCTCGAGCCGCACATCGGCCGGCACGACGTTGATTGTCGAGCCGCCCCGGGTGAGGATCGGGTGAACGCGGACGTGGTCCTCGTCACGGAACGTCTCGCGCTGCATGTGAATGGCGTGCAGGGCCAGGGTGGCGGCGTTGAGCGCGTTGATGCCCCGCTCGGGTGCTGCACCCGCATGCGACGCGCGGCCGATGAAGCGCGCGCGTTTGGCAACCAGGCCATTGGCGCTCATGCGCAGCGACAGCTGACGATCTTCCCGACTGCCGGTGCCGTGGACAAGGATGGCCATGTCGACGTCGTCGAGCTCACCCAGACGCAGGAGCTCGGCCTTGCCGCCCAGGAACTCGATCTTGCCTGCTCTGGCTTGCTCGGACCGCCACTCGAGGTCGACGTACTCCTCGGCCGGGACGGCCACGAACACCACGTTTCCGCTCAGCTGCTTTGCCGCCTCGGTTTCGACCAATGCGCGGGCGACTGCGACGAGATGGGTCAGCTGGGCATTGTGGCCGCACGCGTGGACGACGCCTGTTTCGCGTACTGCGCGGTAATGGTCCGGTACTGGTAGGCCATCCAGCTCACCCATGACAGAGATCGTTGGGCCGGGCCGGCCCATGGCCAGATGGGCCTTGACACCGGTCAGCGCAAGCCCTTGCCGCGGCGCGAGCTCCAGCGCGCGCAATGCATCTGCCACGCGAGACGCCGTGCGCTCCTCGCGAAAGCCAATCTCGGCGTGGTCGAAAATATCTTCGCCAAACGCGGTCAGCTCCGAAGCTGCCGCATCCAACACAGAAGCAATCGCCGCCTTCAGCGGCTCACTGTCGCCCACACCCGGGATGCTACTCGCGGACGTGACCGGCCCGGCTCACTCGGCCAAAAGCAGCAGTCGCGCATCGTTCATAGGACGGAGTCAATTTTCCTTGACACTCGCCCAAAATGGGCTCTAGCGTGCTGTTCTTGAGGCGTCCGCTAGGAGACAAGCCCGCCGCGCACGGCGATGACAGCGGCATGCGTGCGGTCGGTCGCACCCAGCTTCTTGATGATGCTCTGGACGTGGTCCTTCACCGTGTCGGGCTCGACGACCAGGCGCAAGGCAATCTCGCGGTTCGTCAAGCCGTCCACCAGCTGCTCCAGAACCTGTTGCTCGCGCCGTGTCAGCGGCGCCAGCAAATCCACGCTGGTCGCGGGTCGACGACCCGTCTCGCCCAGCAGCTGATCCACCAGCTGTTCGAGGCGCTGGTCCTTGCGCTGCAACTCGTCGAGCATCTGCGCGTTGTCAATCAGGATGGCCGCCTGGTTCGCCAGGAGCTCCAGCAAGCGCGCCGCTTGCTCGTCCATGCGCGGGGCACCAGGCTCGCGACTGGCGTTCATCACGCCGACCAATCGACCAGCCAGCGCCAACGGCACGACCACCGACGAGGCCAGCTCGCGCGGGTGATCCGAAATGGGCTGCTCGTGAGCCGACCCGTGCAGCAGCACGGTCTCACCAGCGCGCAACGCCCAGCCTGCCACCGACCGGTCAGCCGGCTGCCGCGTACCAAGGATTGTCCGCGCGCGTGGCCCACGTGCGGCGACCACGACCAGGGTGTCGCGCTCGCGGGACAGCAGCATGACCGAGCCCGCATCAGCGCGGACCACCTGCAGCGCGGTACCCAGCAGCCGATCCAGAACCGGGTCGAGCTGGCGCTCGGTGGTAAACGCGACGCCAACGTCCGAGAGCGTGTCGAGAACGACGCGCTCGAAGGGCACGCTGGCCAAGTGCGGAGTGCGGTGCGCTGCTACGTCCTGAAGCATCACAGTCGTCACAATGATCGGCAGGTACAGGCTGGAACATGAGGGCCGTGGGCAAGCGAATCTCGTGGCGATTTATGGTCCGAACCTTGCTACACTTGCGCACGTCCCTCGGCTGGATTGATTTCGGCAGGCGGCCACCGCGTCTGTCCCGTCCGGGGTCCGGTCCCGCGGTGCGCCAATCCGTCGCGTTCCTGCTCCTGATTACCCTCCTTCTGGGAGGAGTGCAGCAGGTTGCGTCCGCGCCGGACGAGCAGGATGCACCCAGTCCCAGCTCCGTGCGCATGGATGTGCGCGCCGGGTTCGACGGCTCGGGGCGGGTCGGTGGTTGGATTCCGCTCGACGTCAATCTCGTCAACGAAGGCAGCGAGCTGAAAGCCAACGTCCAGGTGGTCATCGATCAGCCTGGTGGGCGCAGCACGTACAGCTACGTGCCGACGACGTTCTCGCTGCCGGTGGTGCTGCCGCGGCTGAGCAATCGGCACTTCACGATGGAAGTGAACCTGCCGAATGCGAACAACAACCGTCTGACCGCCAAGTTGGTCCGTTCGCCCGGCGGCGAGCTCATCACCGAGCAGGACATCACGATGACTCGCGTCCCACTTGGTGACTACTTCTGTGGCGTCCTCGCACGTGATCCATCGGCGTACGACTTCCTGGCCGCGCTGGACTTGCCACCGCCAATTCGTCGGGCGCGCACCGCACCGCTCGACCCGAGCTCGGTTCCTGAACGCGCCCAGCTGCTGGGCAGCTTCGACTGCCTGATCATCGACAATGCCGCGACGTACCAGCTGCGCCCCGAACAGCTCGAGGCCATCCAGGTCTGGGTCGGCACGGGCGGCCTGCTGATCGCCGTCGGCGGGGCAACATGGCAGAGCACGCTCGGTCCGCTGCCGCCGGACCTGCTGCCCGTCGAGCCGACCGGTCTGACCAGCCTGCAGTCGCTCAGTGCAATGGGCGACTTCATGGACAATCCGCTCGACGCGGCGGGTCCATGGCTCGTCAGCCAGTCGCGACCGCGCACCGAGCGCGGCGCCCGAGTCGTCGTCGCCCAGGACGGCATTCCGCTGATTGCCGCCTCGAAGCGGGGCGATGGCACCGTCATCTACCTTGCCTTTGAGCCAACCGGACGCAACTTCCGCTCGTGGACCGGCAGTGAATCGCTGTGGCGCTATCTGCTGACGCATGCTGCTGTCGACAACGGCGTCGGCTCGGCCCTGGTCAGGCCGTACTTGCGCTGGGGCGGCCGCGCGCCGCGCCTCGCCATGGCCGATTTTTCCACTCATCCCAAGCCAACACTCGATTGGTTCTGGGTGATGGTCGTGCTGTACGCCACCGGTCTAGGGTCCACGTTGTTCGTGCTCGGGCGACGCGGCATGGTCGGCCTGAGCTTGCTGGCCGCGGTGGGTCTGACCGCCGTCACCGCGGTTTTCGGCTTTGCCATCGCCCGCGGGCGGGCCGAACCAGACGCGGCGATGACCCGTGTCGTGGTCGTGCGGCCAATCGAAGTCGGCGACAGTGCCGCCGCGTACACCCACGAGTACGTTTCCGTCCTCGCCCGACGCGAAGGCCGATTCGATTTCCAGTTGCCGCCGGATGCCCTTAGCCGCGGGCTGTACTATCCCTTCCCCCGCCCGAGCGACGAGTCCGACGCAGGATGGCCGTTCCGCGTGAGTGAAGGAGTGCAGCCAACGCTCGACGATGTCACGCTCAAGCAAGGCCAGCTGGCCACCGCGCAGATCGACGGCCAGCTCGACCAGGCGCCAGGCGTGCAGGCCGATTTGCTGGTCGACCATGGCGCGATCACCGGCACCGTCACGAACCGCACCGGCGGCCGGTTGAGCGACGCGTACATGGTCATCGACAGCGATTTTCGATCGCTTGGCTCCCTCGAACGCGACCAGGCCAGTCAGGTCGATTTCCTGCTGCCGTCGCGCGCGGCGGCGGGCAACATGGCCGCGGCTGCGATCGCCGACAAGCTCACGCCGCCCGGCAGCTCCGGCCGACCCGGTGCTGGCGCACGACGCGATTGGCTCGAATCGTTGTTCTCCGCCCGTTTCTTGTTCAACCGCATGGAGCTGCGCGGACCGACCCTAATCGGGTGGCTTGACCACGCGCCCAATCAGATCCAGGCGCCCGACTTCCGCCTGAGCGTGGCCGACTTTACCCTGCTCGTCCAGCCGCTGCAGCCACAGCTGCCGATCGGCTTCGAGGGCGAAATTCCCGCGGCAGCGATGTATCGCCGCGACCTCGGCATCGGGTCGGGCGCGCCGACCGACCGTGACTACTACACCGTCGCGCCGGGCGAGGCGATCACCCTGCAATTCACCATTCCGCGCAGCGAGGGATCGTTCCGCCTGCGCGAGCTGCGCTTGAACGTCGACGGTGTCGTGCAAGGGCGCGTACGCCAGCCGCAGGTGCCGTTCACGGTCTCGCTGTTCAACTGGCGCGCGGCTGAATGGCAGGCCTGGGAAGTCGGCCCGGGCACGAGCATCGTGCCCGACGGTGAGCGGTACGTATCCGCGGCCGGCGAGGTGCGGATGCGCTATACGCTCGATGCTTCGTTGGCCAGCACGGTGCGCGAAGTGCGGTTGAATCGACTGGACGTCACGGCGGTCGGAGCAATCCGATGAGGAGTGAGGGCCGGGGAGTGGGGAGTGAGGGCGGCGTCTAGCCCCGTCCGGTTCCTGCCTTGGTAATAGCGACCCCCACTCCCCACTCCCCACTCCCCGCTCCCACGAACGAGCCGGCGGTTCTCGTCGAACATCTTGCCCGCCGCTTCGGCAATCGCGTGGTGCTGCAGGACGTGTCGTTCACGGTCGCGCCTGGCGTGGCCTTCGGCGTCGCCGGTGCCAATGGCTCGGGCAAGAGCGTCTTGCTGCGCCTGCTCGCGACCCTCGATCGACCGACCACCGGGCGCATCGCGATCCACAGCTACGATACGGTGCGCCGTGCCCGAGCCGTGCGCGATCGCATTGGCTACGTACCCGAAGAACCGATGCTGTACGACGGCGTCACCGCTGAGCAGTATCTGCAGTTCGTCGGTCGCGCCCGCGGCCTGGGCAAGCAGGTGCGCCAGGTGGCCGTCGACACGCTGTTGCAGGTTGTCGGGTTGGACGATCGGGCGTGGCGCGACATCAGCGCCTTCTCGCCAGGTGAACGACGCCGGCTTGCGCTTGCCGGGGCTCTGGTGCACGAACCCGATGTGCTGCTGCTCGACGATCCTCTGCGCGGGCTAGACGGGTTCGCGCGGCTCGAGCAGATCGAGGTCCTGCGCGAGTTGCACCGGCTCGGCTCGACGATGGTCCTCGCGGGCACACGGCCCGAGGACCTGCTCGAGGTGTGTGACCATATGACGGTCCTGCGTGGCGGGCGGCTGGTCTGGAGCGGCGGGCAGGCCGACGCCCTTGCGCTGTCTGCGCCAACGCAGGCCGGTGCCGTGCGTATTCGTGTCGAGATTCTGGACGCGCTGGACGCCGGCGTTACGCTGCTCGGTCAACGACGCGACCTGCGCGAGCTCGAAGTCGACGAGGACGGCCGCACGGTGTGGTTCCTGTTCAGTGGCGACCAGGAAGCATTGGCCAATTTGTTGCCGCAACTGATCCGCGCCGGCTGCACGGTGGCGCACTTCGGCATCGAGAAACGTTCCCCCGCCGCGGCGCTGGCGCGCCTGTTTCATGACTAGGTCTCGGGTCTCGGGTCTCGGGTATCGGGTGGGGTTACGTGCCTGCGGGCGGCCGCTGGCGGCACAATCGCGTATGCGCTCGTGCGGCCCCGACACCCGACACCCGGCACCTGACACCCTCGCGGAGCGAGTGCCATGCCATTGATCGGTGCCCTGGTTATCAAGGAATTTCAGACGTGGCTCCGCGGCCGCCTGACGTTCGCGGCGTTCACGCTGCTGGTGCTGCTAGTGTCGATCCTAGTGTTCCTGCTGGGCATGCTCATCCTGGCGCCTGACGCCAATGCGGCGCCGGCGCTGTTCTCCACAACCTCGACGACAAGTTCGAACATTCTGGTGGCGAACCGCGCCATCTTCCTGTTCGGCGCCGTCGGCCTGTGCGTCATCCTGGCAGCGGCTGTCGTCGCGCCAACGGTCGCTGCCTCGGCATTCACCAACGAGCGCCAACGTGGCACGCTCGACCTGCTGCTGCTGCAAGGTCCCGGACCAGTCAGAATCGTCCTCGGCAAGGTCCTGGCGTCGCTGATCTTCAGCCTCCTGCTCCTGGCGGTCGCGGTACCGTTCTTCGCCCCGAGCTGGTCCTTCGGTGGTGTTCAGCCCGACCAGGTCATTGCCCTGATCACGATTCTGTGCACGTCGACGCTGTTCTTCTGCTCGCTCGGCGTGTTCTTCGGCGCAGTTATGCCCGGCTCATTGCAGGCGGCGCTGTTCGCCCAGGGCGTAGCGCTGTTCATGCTGTTTGGCACCCTGGGCCTGGAGCTCGCGCTGCTCATCCTGGCTGGCAACGATTTTCTGAAGCCGCTGCTGTGGCTGAACCCGTTCCTGGCGCTGTTGTCGGGCGGCGGCCCGGCCACGGACGCCTTCGCGCGCGGTGCGCCCGCCGCCTATCGCACGGTGCTGTCGCTGCCCGCCCAGAACTGGGCACCGGGCGTGCTCTTGCCGGCGTGGGTCATCGGCAGCCTGAGCTGGACCATCCTGGCCGTGCTGCTCGTGCTCGCCTCGGCCATCGCAATTGAGCCGATGCATCCGCTGAAAGTGCGACGTCGATGAGCCTGCTTTCGCCATCGGCGACGTACCACGCCGAGTTGCGCGAGCAGCTAGGGGGCGTGGGACGCGCCCTGGCTATGCAGCGCGGCACGGTCTGGCTTGCCCGAGGCCTGGCCGTTGGCAGCTTTGTCGTCCTCGGACTGGTCGTCTGGGCCTGGATTCGGGATTCGATCTCGACCCTGTCCGTTCCGCTCCTGATCGCCGTGCCGCTCGCGGTCGCGCTTGCCTTCGGCATCGCCAGCTTGTTCCTGCGCCAGCACGTGCCTGAACTGGCGCGTCGCGTCGATCGCGCCGCCCAGCTCAACGAGCGCTCGATGACCGCGCTCGAGCTCGGTGGAACTGGCGCCGAATTTCCGCTGGCGCTCGCTCAGATGCGCGACGCGGTCGAACACCTGCGCCGCATTGACTTGCTGGAAACATTCCCGCTGCGTGTGCCGAAGCACGAGCTGATGGCGACGTTCTTCATTCTCGTCGTCGCCACCCTGGTGGGCATCAGTCCCAATCCCTGGCTGCTGCGGCAGCGCGCGTCGAACCCGGCGATCACCATCGCCCGTGAGCAAGCTCAGCGCGTCGAGCGCCTGGCCGACAGCATCCACCCCGAAGAGTCGGCCGAGCTCGACCCGCTCAAGGAGCTGCTGCGCAAAGGCGCGCGGACCATTGACGCGCGCAGCAACGATCCCGGCGAAGCGCTGAACGCGCTCGAAGACCTCGAGGAGCAGGTCCACCAGATGAGCGCCGGCGACGACCAGCTCGCCGCGGCATTGGCCGCGGTCGCCAGCGCCCTGGCGTCGGATCCGGCAACCCAGCAGCTTGCCAGTGCGATCAATACGGGCGACCTGCGTGAGATTTCGCGTGCTGCGAAGGACCTCGCGCAGCACACTGAGCAGCTCTCGGGGCAGGAGCGCCAGCGTGTGTCCAGGGTGCTACGCGATGCGTCGAACCGGGCTGGACGGGCCTCGCCAAGTGTGGCTGGCGAGCTCGCCGATGCCGCCTCGGCGCTGCAAGGCGGCGATGGCGGAGACGAGGACGCCGAGGGTGCCGAGCGCGCCGATCAGCAGGGCCAGCAGGCGGGCAGTCAGAGTCAAGCCGGCACGGCGCAGAACGGGCGATCGGCGCGCGAGGCGCTGAACCAGCTGAGCAGCGACGCTGCCGGCGCCGCCGAGCGTCAGCGCGCGGCCAGTCAGCTCGAGAGCAGTCGTAATGCGCTCGAACGGGCGCTTGGGCGTACGCAGAGCCGATCGAACTCGAGCACTGGACGCTCGAGCTCGCCGTCGAGTCAGCGCGGCCAGAGTGGTGGCGCTCAGAGCGACCAGGGCCAGGCCGGCGGCCAGGGTCAGGGCGATCAGCTCGGCGAAGGGGGCGACCAGGGCGGCGGTGGCGGCACGCCCGGCGAAGATGGTGGCACGGGCGACGCGGGCCAGGGCGGCGGCTTCTCGACGGGCGGGCAGAACCAGAACCGCACCGGCGTCAGCGGTCTGGACACGATCACGCGCCCGGAGCAGGTGCCCTACAACGGCATGGTGGTACCTGATGAATCCAGCGCCAACCCCTACCTCGGCGACCCCGACGATGGCACCGCCCGCGCAGGCGATGAGTCGGTCGCGCCGTCGTTCTCGCGCAAGCCCACCCAGGGCAATGACACCAGCAGCATCCCGCTGGGGCTGCGCGACCTCGTCAAAGACTATTTCAGTTCCCTGGACCAGAAGTAGGAGTTAGGAGAATGTTCGCTTCGCTCACGGAGTTGGGATTTGGGGCCGACGCCTTCGATTGCCAACTCGACATGCCACTGTTCCCAACTCCTAACTCCCAATTCCTGACTCCCAAATGACCGTACTGCCTGCTAACGTGCCGCCGAGCGGCGCCACGACTACCGCGCCGACCGGCACGACGCCATTCAAGTTCATCGAAACCGCCCGGGCGATCGAGTCTGAGGTCGGCCGGGTCATCATCGGCCAGCCCGAAGTCGTTCGTGGAGTCCTGACGTGTTTGCTGGCGGGCGGCCACGCGCTGCTCGAAGGCATCCCCGGTCTGGGCAAGACCCTGCTCGTGCGCACCATCGGCGAGACGCTCGACCTGAGCTTCAGCCGCGTCCAGTTCACGCCTGACCTGATGCCCGCCGACATCACCGGCACGAGCATCCTGCGCGACACCGTCGAAGGTACGCGCACGCTGGAGTTTCAGCCTGGCCCGCTGTTCGCCAACCTCGTCCTGGCCGACGAGGTCAACCGCGCTACGCCCAAGACGCAATCGGCTCTACTGGAGGCCATGCAGGAGCGCCGCGTCACCGCGGGAAGAACCACGCACGTCCTGCCCGAGCCGTTCTTCGTCCTGGCAACACAGAACCCGATCGAGATGGAGGGCACCTACCCGCTGCCCGAGGCGCAGCTCGATCGATTCCTGTTCAAGCTGACCGTGCCGTACCCGAGCGAGGAAGACCTGCTGCACATCGCTCAGGTCACCACAGGCGCCACCATGCCCCATCCGTCCCACGTTGCCGATGGCGCTGCTTTGCTAGAGCTGATGCACTTCGCGCGCGAGGTGCCTGTCGCAGAGCCGGTGCTGCGCTACGCCGTGCGCATCGTCAGGCGCACCAATCCCGAGACGCCGGATGCCCCAGCCGAGGTCAAGCGCTTCGCACGCTACGGCTCAAGTCCGCGTGGCTTGCAGTCACTGGTGCTCGGCGCGAAAGTGCGCGGCTTGCTCGAGGGTCGCTACAACGTCGCCTTCGAAGACATTCGCGCGGTCTCGCTTGCCGCGCTGCGGCATCGCGTCATTCTCGGCTTCGAGGCCGACGCCGAGGGCGTCACCACCGACAAGCTCATTCACGACGTCGTCACGACCACGCCCGAGGAGTAACGTGCTCGCTTCGCTCGCGGTGTTGGGTGTTGGGTGTTGGGTGTTGGACGGCCTCGCGGGCTGTGCATGCACCACACCAACGGCACCTTGCACCGGCCAGCGGACACTCTCCGAAGCCCATCACCCATCACCCAACACCCAGCACCTGAAGGCGCGGAGCGCAGCGTGAGCCAGACCCTGCTGGAAGGCAGCCTCGCGCGGCGGCTGGAACGCCTGACCCTGGTGTCCCGCCGACGGCTCGTCGGTCAGGGCCAGGGTGACCGCCGCTCGCTGCGTAAAGGCTCCAGCCTCGAGTTCGCCGACTATCGCCACTACGTCGAAGGCGACGACCCGGCGCGCGTCGACTGGAACATCTACAGCCGCACCGACACCCTCTTCGTCCGCTTGTACGAAGAGGAAGAAGTGCTCAATGTCCACCTGCTCGTGGATGCCAGCCGAAGCATGGACTGGGGTGAACCCTCGAAGCTGCGCTATGCGCGACGCCTTGCCGCCGCCCTCGGCTACGTGGCGCTGAACGCGTCGAACCGACTGTTCATCTGGCCACTGAGCGCATCGACGGCGGCGTACGGCCCAGCATGGGGCCGCGGTCGAGCCGGCCCGATGCTCACGTTCCTGGACGAATTCCGCTCGACCCAGTCCACGACGCCAATTGTGGCCGGCTACAACTCGCCGCCGGACATCGAGCAATCGCTCGGCAGCTTCACCAGCCGCAGCGCCGGTCTGGTCATCCTGCTCTCCGACTTATTGTCGCCAAGCTGGGAGCGTGCACTGGCCAAGCTGGCCGGGCGCTCGGGTGAAGTAGCCGTGCTGCACACGTTGTCGCCGCAGGAGCTTCGCCCAGCATTGGGCGGCGACGTGCGCCTGATCGATCGCGAGACCGGCACGGCCGTCTCGGTGACGCTCAACAACGATGCGATTCGGCTGTATAGCCAGCGCCTGGACGAGTGGCGACATAACGTCGAGTCGTTCTGCTCGCGTCACGGCATGTGCTACGTGCCGATCGATACCTCGCAGACCGTCGAGACGGTCGTGTTCGATTTGCTGCGGCGGCGCGGCCTCGTCAGATGACTCGCTTTACTCGTCATCTCACGGTGTTGGGTTTTGGGTGTTGGGTGTTGGGGAGGCAATCAACCCATCACCCATCACCTAGCACCCATCACCCGCTGGCGCGGAGCGCCACATGAACCTGCTCGCGCCGCTGGCCCTGGCGCTCGGCATCACGTTGCCGATCGTCGTCATCTTTTATCTGCTCAAGTTGCGGCGGCACGACGAGGAAGTCTCGTCGACGTTCCTGTGGAACGACCTGATCCGCGATCTGGCCGCGCACGAGCCACTGCAGCGTTTGAAGTGGAGCTTGCTGCTGATCATGCAACTCCTGCTGCTCGGCTTCGTCTCCCTGGCCGTGGCGCGCCCCTTCTCGGAGCAAGAGGGCCAGAAGCCCGTCCACGCGGTGCTGCTGCTTGATGGCTCGGCCAGCATGCACGCTACCGACGTGCAGCCGTCGCGCTTTGACCGAGCCGTCTCGGCGGCGCGCAGCACGCTGGTAGGTCTTCCCGAGAATTCATTGGCGACTGCGATCCTGGTCGCGGCGCATCCGCAGGTCCTGGTCGCGGCGACGACCGACCGACGCCAGGTCGAGAAGGTCCTCACCGAGGCGCAACCTTCGGGCGCCGCCGCCGACATGCGCGAGGCGTTGCTGCTGGCCCGCTCGCTGGGTGGCGACCCGAGCGCGCGGCGCATCTATCTCTTTACGGATGGTGCGTTCAGCCTGCCGCCTGATCTGCCGGATGACCTGGGGTCTGTCGAAGTGGTGCCGGTGGCGCAGCCCGAAACGGGCAACCTCGCCATCACGGCGATCTCGACGCGGCCGGATCCGCGCGACAATCGGCGCCAGCAGTTGTTCACGCGCGTCGAAAACTTCTCTGGTGCGCCTGCTCAAGCGGTGCTGACGATTGCCGTCGACGGACAGACGCTCGAAGAGCGCCGCGTTGACCTGGCGCCGAATGGGCAGACCGAGCAGGTCTTCGAAGAGTTGTCGCCTGGGGCGCGCGCGGCGAGCGTGACCGTGGCCGACCGTCGTGGCGACAACGGGCTCGTCCTGGATGACACGGCGTACGCGATTCTGGTTCAGCGCAAGCCTGCCCAGGTGCTGCTCGTTTCGCCAGGCAACGCGTTTCTCGAGAAGGTGCTGAGCCTGTTGCCCGGGGTGGACCTGTACCGCATCCCCGCCCAGCGCTACCTGGCGGTCGAGGCCGACCGCTTTGACGTCATCGTCTTCGACGATTACCTGCCGCCGCTGCTGCCGCACGGCAACCTGCTGGTCGTCAATCCGCCCGATCGCGGACCATTCCGCAGCAACGGCGAGGTGCGCCGGCCCCGCGTGGCGTCCTGGGAGCGCGAAGATCCCTTGCTCGCGTTCGTAGACGTCCGCGACTTGAATGTCAGCCGCGCTTCGAAGCTTGATTTGCCGCGGTGGGCCAAGCCGTTAATTATCACGAGCGACGGCGTGCCGTTGTTTGCCGCCGGCCAGGATGGCGACCGGCGCGTGGCGATCATGCCCTTTGACTTGCGTCAGTCGAACTTCCCGAACCTGCCGGCGTTCCCGATCATGATGTCGAACCTGCTCTCGTATCTCGCGCCGCCGGGTGTGGTGCGCTCACCTGAGATCCATACGGGCGCACCGGAGTCACTGGCGCCGTTGCCGCAGGTCGAGCGGGTGCGGGTGACTGGTCCTGACGACAAGGCGGTCGAGTTCCGGAGTGGCTCTGCGCCGATCACCTACGCCGCCACCGATGTGCCAGGGCTGTACCGCGTGCAGCAGATCGTGCAAGGCGGCCAACAGACGGTCGAGGACGACCTCTTCGCCGCCAACCTGGCCGATCGCGACGAGAGCGACATCCGCCCGCGCCTCAGCGGTCTGGCCAGCGAAGGCCAGTTCGAAATCGGCCTGACGATGCTCCAGAAAGAATTCTGGGGCCTCCTGGCTGCCCTTGCCCTACCCCTACTGCTCTTCGAGTGGTTCTGGTTCCATCGCCGTGTTTAGGTATCGGGTGTCGGGTGTCGGGTGTCGGGTGTGAGCCAGCCGATGGCGGGCTTCCGCGAATTGCGCGTGTGGCAGTCGGCCATGGACCTGGTGGAGCACGTCTATCGAACAACCGAGGCATTTCCTCGGCACGAGCTCTGGGGGTTGGCGAGCCAGATGCAACGCGCTGGCGTGTCGATCCCCTCGAACATTGCAGAAGGCCACACGCGTGAGCATCTTGCTGAGTACCTGCACCACATTGCAATTGCGCAAGCTTCTCTGGCCGAACTGGAAACGCAGATCGAAATCGGCAGCCGCCTAAGCTATTTCGGTTCGGACAGCTGTGACGAGTTGCTCCGCCAGACCACCGCTCTCCGTAAACAGCTCTACGCCCTCCGAAACTCACTCGGAAAGCGGCGCCCACCCGACACCCGACACCCGAGACCCGACACCCAATAATGAGCATCGATTTCGAGCAACCCTGGCTGCTGGTTCTGCTGCCGCTTTGCCTTGGCCTGGTGTACGTGCTGTGGCGCACGAGCCGGACCTATATGCCGCCGGTCAGACGGCGGGCGTCGCTCCTCATTCGGGTCGCCGTCACCACGTTGCTGTGCCTGGTGCTGTC
>Ga0137373_10000381_pt1 | contig 42654 bp, 47 predicted proteins | sample SagtaG_5_FD_104912 | JGI IMG/M metagenome (GOLD analysis project Ga0137373, IMG submission 104912) | Vadose zone soil microbial communities from Sagehorn Ranch, Mendocino, California, USA - Sage1_R_80_16 metaG | ecosystem: Environmental > Terrestrial > Soil > Vadose zone | place: USA... | reverse complement strand
TTCGAATTGGTCATCAACCTCAAGACCGCCAAGGCGCTTGGCTTGACAATCCCGCCATCCCTGCTACAGCGCGCGGACAAGATCCTTGAGTAGCAGACGCGAAGAGCTGCCCAACTCAGCGTTCAAGCCGGACGGCGCGCAAGCGCGCCGCCGCTTAACACGGCGTTGGGCAGACAAGCGGTGATGCTGGCCATCATTCAGGTTATGGGGTGACGAGTCGCCGCGCGTTCCTCACCGCAAGCATCGCAGTCACCGTCGCGCCGTTCGGGGCCGTCGCGCAGCCGCCGGCCAAGATCTGGCGGATAGGCTACCTGGGCCCCGTCTCCCCTTCCGCTGGCGCCCGTCTGCTCGAATCCTTCCGCCAAGGCCTCCGCGACCTCGGCTACGTAGAGGGCCAGAACATTTTGATTGAGTACCGCTGGGCGGAAGGGCGACCCGACCGGTTCCCAGCTCTCGCGGCAGAGCTAACCCAACTCAGGGTTGACGCGATCGTCACATATAACAACCCGGGAGTTGCCGCTCTCCAGCAGGCGACTCGAACCATACCCATCGTCGTGGCCAACATGGGGGATCCCGTCGGGAGCGGTTTCGTCGCCAGCCTCGCGCGGCCGGGCGGGAACATCACCGGGTTCACCGGCCTCTCGGAGGAATTGAGTAGGAAATGGGTGGAGCTGCTCAGGGAGGCGGTGCCCAAGGTCTCTCGCGTCGCTGTTCTCACGGTCTCACGGACTCCAGCCGCCGACACCGTGTGGAGAGAGATCGAACGCGCCGCCAAGGCGTTGAAGGCGACTGCCCAGCGCCACGAGATAGCGGGGCCCGACGAGATCGAGCGTGCGTTCGCCAGCCTCACCAAGAGCCGTGCGCAAGGGCTCATCGTGCTGCCGCACGCTGTTACCAATGCTCGCCGAACGCAGATCGTCAGCCTCGCGGCAGAGCACCGGCTGTCGGGGATGTACCCTGATAGCCAGTATGTGGAGGCCGGCGGCCTGATGTCCTACTCGGCGAATTTCTCCGATCTGCACCGGCGGGCTGCCACCTTCGTCGACAAGATCCTCAAAGGCGCGAGGCCCGCCGACCTCCCCATCCAGCAGCCGACCACGTTCGAGTTGGCCATCAACCTCCGCACCGCGAAGGCGCTCGGCTTGACCATCCCGCCCTCGCTCCTACTACGAGCGGACCGGGTCATAGAGTGATTACACGCTGCCCAACATCACGCTCCAACGGACCGGCGGCTCGCGTTGCTCGCCCTCCGGCCGCTGAGCGTAGCGTTCGACAGACTTGCATCATGGCGATCCTGAGGTACCCGCGAACTGACCAGGGCCCCGGCGAGAAGCGTCCACGCCGGCTGGTTGCGCTCGGGTGTTAGGCCGTGTATGGTGAATGTATGGCGCGCTTGATTTCGACGACGGTTCGGCTCGAAGAGGAGGACGTCCAAGCTTTGCAGAGAGCCCGGGCGGCGGGCTACTCCGCCTCGGCCCTCATTCGCAAGGGCCTGCGGGTGGTGGCGTCTCGCTACTACAGCGGCCGCCGCCCGCCCTCCACGCGCCTCTTCGAATCGACGGACAACAAGCTCGGCGATGAATCTGAACTCTTTCGAGATCTCGAGGCTTGAGTCCGCCGATCGTCGCCGACACCGGCGGACTCCTCCGCGGCCTCGCCAGCACAAGAGACGGCAAACCGAGTTTTCCTGAGTACGAGAAGATCCTGAAGTCCGCGAGTCTGGTTATCGTGCCCGGACTCGTTCTTGCCGAGGTGGACTACTTTCTCCGGGAGAACAGGGCGGCCATGCGGAAACTCGTCGCTGAGATGTTTGACCCGGCGACAAGGTACGAATATGAACTGCCGTTACCCTCCGACATTGTTCGTGCCCTCGAACTGGACGCTAGATTCGGAAAGCTCAACCTGGGGTTGGTCGATGGGACAGTCGTGGCTGTAGCTGAGCGACGGCACGTCTACCGAGTGCTGACGACGGATCGTCGCGACTTCGCCGCAATCCGTGTCGGTCCGCGTCTGACACGGGCGCTAGAGCTATTGCCATGACGGCGGTGGAACTGGAATGCCGCCGAACAACAAGCTTGAGCGGCGGCGCTGCGCGCCGCTCAGGTTCATTGATCTGCTCTGCCTCGACCACGCAGGAGATATCGTCGTGGTGGAGCTGAAGCGAAACAAGACGACCCGGGAGATCACCGCGCAGATCCTCCACTACGGGGCCTGGGTCAAGGGCCTCTCGAACGAACGGATCACGTCGATCGCCGAAACCTACCTCGACCAGGCTAGATGGTGTCCTTGCGCTTCTGAATCAGCATCTGCTGGAGCTGCTGGATGAGGTCCTTGGCTCCCTGAAGATTCGGATTGACCGCGAGCGCGCGCTGGAAATAGCCGAGCGCCTGCTCGGGCTGGTTGAGGTGGAGATAGATCTGGCCGTAGCCGCTCAACGCGCCCCAGTGCTGCGGGTTGCGCTTGACCACCTCGTCGCAGTCGCGGAGCGATTTCTCGTACTCGCCGATGAGGTAGTAGATCGTCGCGCGCTTGTTCCAGCCCTCCGCGAAGTCGGGATCGACCCCGATGATCTCGGTGAAGGTGTCGATGGCCGCCTGGGCCTGGCCGTGGTTCATCTGCTCGACACCGATCGCGAAGAGCGCGTCGACCTTGGGGTCGCCCGAGCGGCTCCACACCTGCCAGATCGCGTTCTCCGAGAGGGCGCGGACGAGATCGTCCGGATCGCGGAGCGTCGTGAAGAGGGCCGGCAGGTCCCCCCGCGCGCCCAGCTCGCCCATCCAGGCGGCGGCGAGGCGTCGGGCGTCCACGTCGGCGCCGGCCAGATCCAGGAGCGCCTGCTCGCGCGAGGGGCGTGACTCTGCCGCGTCCACCGCGGCTGCCGTCGCGAGAAGCGCCAGCGTCACGGCCAGGGCGAGCGCCTTCATGAGGCTCTGCCCGCGATCCTCAAGAAGCCGTCCTCGTCGAGGATGGTGATGCCCAGGCGCCTGGCGTCCTCGGCCTTGGATCCGGGATCCTCGCCCGCGATGACATAGTCGGTCTTCCTGGACACCGAGCCCGCGACGCGGCCGCCCAGACGGAGGATCAGGTCGCTGGCCTGGTCCCGCGTCAGTGACTTGAGGCCACCCGTGAGGACCAGGACCTTGCCGGTGAGGGGACCGGGCTCATCGGACACGCCGCGCTCCGTGAGCTCGAGCCCCACGTCGCGCAGGTGCGTGACCGTCTTCCGGTTGCGATCGATCTGGAAGAAGCCGTGGACCGCCTCCGCGATCTTCGGCCCGATGCCCGGGATGTCGTTGATCTGCTCGACGCCCGCCCGCTCCAGGCGCTCCATGCTGCCGAAGCGCGCGGCCAGGAGCTGGGCCGCGCGCTCGCCGATCATCCGGATGCCGAGGCCATTGAGCACGCGGGAAAGCCCCCGACCCTTGGAGGCCTGGATGGCGCGGTGGAGGTTGGTCGCCGACTTCTGGGCCAGGCGCTCGAGCCCGGCCAGCTGCTGGACGTCGAGCTCGTAGAGATCGCCGAAGTCCGTCACCAGCTCGCGGTCCACGAGCTGGCTGATCACGACCTCGCCCAGGTGCTCGATGTCCATGGCGCGCCGCGATCCCCAGTGGAAGAGCCGCTCCTTGAGCTGGGCCGGGCAGGTGGCGTTGGTGCAGCGCCAGATGGCCTCACCCTCGGGGCGCTCGGCCGGGGCCCCGCAGACCGGGCATCGCGTCGGCATGTGGAAGGGCTTGGCATCGGGCGGCCGCTTGGAGGTGACGACCTGGACCAGGTAGGGAATGACGTCGCCGGCGCGCTCGATGAGCACGGTGTCGCCGATCCTGACGTCCTTGCGCCTCACCTCGTCCTCGTTGTGCAGGCTCACGTTGCTCACGGTCACACCGGCCAGCTCGACCGGGTCGAGGGTCGCCGCGGGCGTGAGCGCTCCCGTCTTGCCGACATTGATCGTGATGTCCCGCACGCGCGTGGTCGCCTGGCGCGCGGCGAACTTGACCGCGATGGCCCAGCGCGGGTGATGCGCCGTGGCGCCGAGCCGCCGCTGCTGCTCGAGGCTGTTCACCTTGACCACGACGCCATCGGCCTCGTAGGGGAGGCTGTCGCGCTCCGCCTCGAGGCGCTCGCAGTAGGCGAGTACGGCATCGATGTCGTCGCAGCGCCTGGAGCGCGGGTTGACCGGCAAGCCCGCGGCCTTCAGGGCCTCCAGCACCTCCCAGTGCGAGTCGATGCCGCCGGGATCGCGATGACTGACGTGGTAGAGGATGATGTCCAGCGGCCGCTGCGCCGTGATGTCGGGGTCCTTCTGCCGCACGGCCCCCGCCGCGGCATTGCGCGGATTGGCGAAGGTCGTCTGCCCCGCCTCCTCCAGCGAGGCGTTGAGCCGCGCGAAGGCCTCGCGCGGCATAAACACCTCGCCCCGCACCTCGAGGCTCGTAGTCCGGGCAAGCTCGCCCGTGAGCGATGCGGGAATGGCCTTGATGGTGCGGAGGTTCTGGGTGATGTCCTCGCCCACGCGGCCGTCGCCGCGCGTGGCCCCGCGGGCGAAGCGGCCCCGCCTGTAGAGCAGCGCCACACCCAGGCCGTCGATCTTGGGCTCGCAGACGTACTCGAACGCCGCGCTCGGCAGGACGCGCCGGATGCGGGCCTCGAACTCACGCAGATCGTCGGCCGACACCGCGTTGTCGAGCGAGAGCATGGGTCCCTGGTGCTCGACGGGGGCGAAAGCCTCGGCGACGTGCCCGCCCACTGCCTGGGTCGGGCTGTCCGGCGTGATGAGCTCGGGATGCTGCTCCTCGAGCTGGCGCAACTCGCGCAGGAGCCGGTCGTACTCGGCGTCCGCGATCTCGGGCTTGTTCTCGACGTAGTAGAGGTAGTTGTGGCGGTGGATCGCCTCGCGGAGGGCCTCGGTGCGGGCCGCGGCGTCGGCGGCGTTCGTCATGGCGGGCTTCAGGATAGCACGGGGCTCGAGCTCGGTCCCGCCGGGCGACGTCCCCGCCGCGGTCGGAGATTTTGCTATTCTTGGCGAGAGATCCGACCCGTGCGCCGCGCTCTCGTCCTCCTCGCTCTCGTTCTCACGGCCTGTGTCCCGGCCGGCTCGTCGCGTGATGTCCTGCTCCGCATCGTGACCGACTGCCTCGATACGGACGCGCCCCGCTACTGCGCGCGCTGCAGCTGGCCCCAGGCCGGAGCCTGCGACCTCCAGTACCCGTGCACCCGCACGACCGAAGTCTGGGCGCAGACGCAGGAGTTCGTCGCGATCCGCGACATCAAGATGTGCGGCTGCGCCCGGGGCTTCGTCCACGGGCTCGCCATGCCTCGCTACCCCGTCACGGGAAGCGAAGACGCGCGGCGCGCGGACGGGCTGTGGCGCTTCGGCTGGGACGCCGCGCGCGGTCGGATCGAGGACGAGCGGGAGATCGCCCTCGTCGTCAACCCGCCAAGTCTCCGCACCCAGGACCAGCTCCACCTACACCTGGTCCGGCTCGTCCCGGGCGCGCGGGCCCGCATCGATGGACTTCGACCAGCCAGGATCAATCGGTTGGATGACGCCTGGTTCGCCGCGGGCCAGCATGCGGCGGAGCGCGGGCTGACCGACTACGGCGTGATCGTGGTGCAGGCCCTGGACCGGGGCTGGCTCGTGGCCGCCGAGGCGAGGAGCCCCGAGGCCGAGTTCACCCTGGCGCGCTGCGGAGGGTGATCCGTTATTTCCCCGCCGTCTTGCCCCGAGCCTCCTTGATGAGGGCCGTGACGCGGTCGCGGTCCTCGCCTGAGGGCGTGAGGGTCAGGAAGCGCTCCCAGGCCTTGATCGCGCCGGCATAGTCCTGCTTGACCTCGTAGAGCACCTGGCCGCGGTAGAGGAAGGCGGGGGCGTAGCGCGGGTCGATCGTGAGCGCCTTGTCGAAGGTCTCGAGCGCCGCGTCCGCATGCCCGCCTATCGCCACGATGAGGGCCAGGTGGGTCATGGCGTCGACATTCTTCTGGTCCCGCTTGAGCACGGCCTGGTACGCCGCGATCGCTTCGGGATAGCGGCCCTCCATGAGGCTCTGGCGCGCCGCCCGGAGCATGCCCGCGAGGATCTCGGGAGGCACCGGCTTCATCGGCTCCCCGCCCTGGCCTTGAAGGAGCGGCCCGGGATCGGGGCTTGCGGGCACGGGCAGGCGGCTGCCGGGCGGGATCATGGTGTCGTCCGGCTGGGCATAGCGGCCCACGCCCACGCCCAAACCGATGCCCAAGGCCAGCAAGGACAGCCCGCCCGCCACCATGGCGGCGGGGCTGCGCGTCCAGGGACGTGGTGCTGCAGGTTGAGCGGCCCGCGTCGGCGCGGCGCCGCCCAGCGCATCGAGCTCGGCTAGGACCTGGCCGGCGCGGCTCTCATACCTGTCGCGCAAGGCCTCGAAGTCATCGTCGGAGAGCGATCCCGACTCGTGGTCGAACTGGAGCTCCTTGAGCGCGTGATAGGCCGCGGCCTTTTCCTCGGCCAGCTCCAGCCGACGATCTGGCCCCGACGCGACGGCCGGAGCCTGCCCCGACCGGGCCCGAAGGAGCGGCCAGAGGACCAGCGCGAGCGCCGGCACGCCGATGGCGGCGATGGCGACCCACTGGGCCGTGCTCACGTCTTGTCCCCCTCGGACATCTCGCGCCGAATCCGCTCCCGCATGACGGGGTCCAGCGCAGGCGATGCGGCCGTCGCGGGCTTGCGGCTCCACCGGCGGAGCGCGAGGACGACCACGACGAGCCCGACCCCGAGCCCCACGAAGGGCACGACCCAGACGAGGAGATTGAAGCCGGACTTGGGAGGGGAGAGGAGGATCCACTCGCCGTATTTCTCGACGAAATAGGCGCGCACCTGCTCGGGGCTCTCGCCGGCGGCCAGCCGCTCGCGGATGATCTGCCGCATCTGGTTAGCGGTCTCCGAGGGCGAGTCGGCCACGGAGAGGCTCTGGCAGACGACGCAGCGGAGCTGCGCGGCCACCTCGTGAACGACTCTCTCGTCCACCTGGGCCGCCACCGCCGCGCGGCCCTGCAGCGCCGCGAGCACGACCGCCGTGAGCGCCGCCGCCTCGAGGAGGCGCCGCATCACGCCGGCTCCTTGAGAAGGGCGTCGAGGTGCCGCCGCGCGATCTCGTCCGTCAGCGCGCCCACGTGCTTGAAGCGCACCCGGCCGTTGCGGTCGATGAAGAACGTCTCGGGCACGCCGTAGACGCCGTAGTCCACGGAGACGCGGCCCCTGGGGTCGGGGGCATTTGGAAAGGTGTGGCCGAACCGGGCGAGGAATTGCCGCGCCGCCTCTTCCTTGTCCTGGATATCGATGCCGACCACCATCACGCCCTGGTTCTTGTACGCGCGCCACGTGCGCTCGACGGCCGGCGCCTCGTCGTAGCAGGCCGGAACGCACCACGAGGCCCAGAAGTTGAGCATGACGACCTTGCCGCGCAGGCCCTCGAGAGAGATCGGCCCGCCGTCGAAGGTCGCCAGCGAGAAGGCCGCCGCCGGCCGGCCAAGGAGCGGCGAGGGAATCTCCTTGGGATCGGTCCAGAAGCCATAGGTCAGGAGCGCCAGCACCGGCAGCACGGCGGCCGGTATGGCCCAGCGCAGCCCGCGCAGCGTCACGCCGGCTTCCGGTGGTCCGGCAGGATGGCGAGCGCCGCCCCGATCGTCAGCACGAAGCCGCCCAACCAGAGCCAGGAGACCATGCGGTTGACCTGGAGCTTGATGGTGGCCTGGGAGCCGTCGCGGGCGAAGTCGCCCAGCACGAGATAGACATCCTCGATGAAGCCCAGGCGGTAGTCCACGGCGGCGATGGGCGTCTGCTCCTGCGGGTAGAACTTGCGCCCGGGATGGAGCATGACATCCCAGTGCCGCCCGCTGGTCACCGAAAACGTGCCCGTGACCTTGCCGTGGTTCGATTCCTCCGAAGCCTCCAGGCCGTCGAAGCGCACGCGATAGCCCCCCAGCTCCACGCTCTGGCCTTTCTCGAGGGTCGTCTCCGTCTGCACCGACCAGGCCTGGGAGCCCGCCACGCCCAGCGCGACGACGAGGACGCCCAGGTGGACGATGAAGCCACCGTAGCGGCGATTCTGCCGGAGCAACAGGCCCCAGGTGGCCGCGCTCCATCCCTCACCGCTCCGCCGGCGCGCCCGCACGGCCCGGGCATAGTCGAGGACGATGGTGGCGGAGACGAAGATGACGAGCCCCATGGCTGCCAGCACGAGGACGTTGGCCACGCCGAAGAGCCTGAGGACCGCCGCCGCGACGATGCCCGCGAGGACGGGCTTCAGGAAATTGCGCTTGAGGTTCTGGGCCGAGGCGCGCCGCCAGGCGATGAGCGGCCCGACCCCCATCAGGAACAAGAGGGTCAGGAACACCGGAATGTTGACCAGGTTGAAGAACGGCGCGCCCACGCTGACCTTGACCCCGCGCACGGCCTCCGAGAGCAGCGGGAAGACCGTGCCGAAGAAGACCGTGAAGGTCGCCGCCAGGAGGAAGAGGTTGTTCAGGAGGAACGTGGATTCGCGCGACACGACCGAGTCGAGCTGGCTCTCGGCGCGGAGGCGGTCCATCCGCCAGGCCAGGAGGGAGAAGGACCCGAGCAGCACCAGCGACAGGAACGACAGGAAGAAGACGCCGATCGAGCCCTGGGTGAACGAGTGGACGGAGCCGATGATGCCCGAACGAGTCAGAAAGGTCCCGAACAGGGTCAGGCCGAAGGTCAGGATGATCAGGGACAGGTTCCAGAGCTTGAGCATCCGCCGCCGCTCCTGGACCATCACCGAGTGCAGGAACGCCGTGGCCGTGAGCCACGGCATGAAGGCGGCGTTCTCCACCGGGTCCCACGCCCAGTAGCCGCCCCAGCCCAGCACGTGGTAACTCCACCAGCCGCCGATGAGCAGCCCGAGCGCGAGGAAGTACCAGGCGATGATGGTCCAGCGCCGCGTGATGGTGATCCACTCCTCGCCGGTGCGACCGATGATGAGCGCGGCCATGGCGAAGGCGAACGGCACCGTGAAGCCGGTGAAGCCCAGGTAGAGGGCCACCGGATGGGTGATCATGCCCGAGTCCTCGAGGAGCGGGTTGAGGCCGCGGCCGTCGGGCGGGATGGGCGTCAGCCGCTCGAAGGGCGGCGCCGGGATCGTCATGACGAGCAGGAAGAAGGCGAGAATGCCGAGCATCACCGACAGCACCCACGGATAGAGCTCGGGCTGCCGGCGGCGATACTGGACGACCACGATCAGCGTATAGATCGAGAGCATCCAGGACCAGAGCACGATGGAGCCTTCGAGGGCTCCCCAGAGCGCGGTGATGCGGTAGTAGAAGGGCGTGCCGCGGTTCGTGTTGATGGCGACGTAGCGCACCGAGAAATCAAAAGTCAGGAAGGCGTAGAGCATGAGGGCGATGCAGACCGTGATGAGGACCCAGACGCCGATGGCGGCCCGCTCGCCGGTGCGCAGCCACTCCGCCCGCCCCGTCCAGCCGCCGACGACTGCGGCGACCGCTCCGGAGAGCGCCAGCACGAAGCCGGCGACGGTGGCCGCGTATCCAAGCTCTGGAATCACCTGCTGTCTCCGCGAAGGCTCTTGATGATCTCCTTGTAACCGGGCTCGGCGCCCTCGTGCGGCGCCTTGTACTCCTCGGAGTGCTTGGCGAGGATCAGGGAAGCCTTGAAATAGCCCTCACGCGCCCACAAGCCTTCGACCACGGCGCCTCGCCCCTCGGCGAAGAGATCGGGCGGGGCGCCACGATGCTTCACGGGCACGGACGACTTGCCATCGGAGAGCGTGAAAGAGAGATCCAGGCTCTTGGCATCCCATCGGAGCGTGCCGGGCTGCACCAGCCCGCCCAGCCGGTAGGTCTTGTTGGCCACGGGCGCGGCCAGGAGCTCGCTCGGCGTCACGAAGTAGACCACGGACTGGCTCACGCCCGCCCAGATCAGATAGGCGATGGCGGCCACGATGACGAGGGCGCCGGCCACGAACTTCCGCTGCTTGGTCATCGGGCGCCCTCCCGGCCCGTGAGGACCTTCGCCCGCCGGGCGAGGTGGCGCCAATAGCCGGCGAGCACGACGGCCGCCACGGCGTAGGCGGCGAACACGTAGCCCCAGTTATCCCGCATGGGGCTCCTCGAGGCGGGCGATCTCGATGCGCTTGGCAAAGAAATAGGCGAAGAGCAGGGTGAACGCGACCCAGTTCACCAGGAGCGCCACCATGATGGGCGCCGCGACGGGCGAGGGCTCGGGACCCAGGATGCTCGACGGCTGATGGAGGGCGCGCCACCACTTGACCGAGAAGTGGACGATGGGAATATTGGCTGCGCCCAGGATCCCGACGACGGCCGCATAGCGGGCGCGGCGGTCGGGCTCTTCCACCATGCCACGCAGGAGCAGGTAGCCGACGTAGACCAGGAAGAGCACCGCCGTCGAGGTCAGGCGCGCGTCCCAGGTCCACCACGTGCCCCAGGTCGGCTTGCCCCAGATCGAGCCCGACACGATCGTCACGCCGGTGAAGAGCACGCCGGGCTCGGCTGCCGCCAGCGCCATCCGGTCCCAGCCCGGCCGCCGCGTGAGCAGGTACCCGACGCTCCCGACGACGACCAGCCCGAAGGCCAGGTAGGCCGTCAGCACGGCCGGCACGTGCAGGTACATGATGCGCTGGACGTTGCCCTGCACGGCTTCTCGCGGGGCGTAGCCCAGGGCGGCTCCGAGGCCTCCCACAAGCGCGACGATCGCCAGCCAGCCGAGCGCGCGGGCGGCCATCAGCCCTCCAGGACGAACTCGAACGTGAGAATGCCGACGACCAGGTAAATGAGATCGGCCGCCGCCAGGAGCTTGAGCCATGGCGCGGCTTCGCCCAGCGGCTGGCCGAGCAGGACCGTTTGGGTGGCGCTCACCGATCCCAGCAGCACCGGCACCACCGCCGGGAGGAGGAGGACCGGGAAGAGCAGCTCGCGCGCGCGCACCTGCGCGGCGATGGCGCCGAAGAGCGTGCCCAGCGCGGAGAGCCCGAGCGTGCCCAGGGTCAGGACGATGGCGAGCTGAGGAAGCGCCGCGGTGAAGTCGAGGCCGAAGAAGACGGCGAAGAGGACGAGGAGCGCCGCTTCCACCACGGCCATGACCAGGACGTTGCCCGCGAGCTTGCCCAGGTAGATGGCCGACTTGTCGCCGGGCGTGAGGACCAGCCCCTCCCAGCACTCGTTCTCGCGCTCGATCAGGAAGGTGCGTCCGAGCCCGAGGAGCCCCGCCAGAATGAAGCCCAGCCAGAGCAGCCCGGGCAGCGCGGCCTCGACCCGCGCGCGGTCGGGCCCGAGCGCGAACTGGAAGATGAAAAGCAGCAGGAGCGAGAAGAAGACAAGGGCATTGAGGCTTTCCTTGCTCCGGCGCTCGGTCAGCACGTCCTTCCAGAGGATCATCCAGGCGCGGCGGGCATAAGTGCTCATGACGAGGCTCCCGGAGCGCCGGCGAGATCGTCGTACAGGCGGTGGAGGTCTTCCCGGCCGAGCTCCGCGGCCGGGCGATCGAGTACGACGCGGCCGGCGGAGAGGATGGCGACCCGATCGGCGATGCCCACGCCCGCGTCGAAGCTGTGGGTGGCCATGACGAGCGCCCCGCCGCGCGCCTTGAAGCCCAGGAGGAACTCGCCGAGCCACTTCCTGCCCGTCCGGTCGAGGCCGGTATAGGGCTCGTCGAGCAGGAGGACGCGCGCGCGGCCCAGCAGAACGCGGGCGAGAGTGAGCCGTCGCTTCATCCCCGACGAGAAGGTGCGCGCTCGCTGCTCTGCCACGCCGTCCAGCTCGACCTCCTTCAGCGCGTCACGAAGCCTGGCCTCTGGGGCGTCGTGACCACCCATCACCGCCCAGAAGCGCAGGTTCTCGAGCGCCGTGAGGTCCTCGTAGACCCAGGAGCCGTGACCGACCATGCCGATGGTGGATCGGACGGCCTCGGGTTCGCGCGCGGCGTCGATGCCGGCGACGCGGAGGGAGCCCGACGTCGGACGGAGCAGGGTGGCGACGATACGCAAGAGCGTGGTCTTGCCCGTGCCATTGGCGCCCAGCAAGGTCAGCCCCTCGCCCGCGCCCAGCTCGAGGGAGACATCGTCGAGGATCGTCGTCCGGCCATAGGTCTTGCGGAGGTGCTCAGCCTGGATCATGCGGTGAGGGCTTGCCGGTGCCCCCTGCCGTTGTCCGGGGGCCCGCATCCTCGATCAGAGCTTCATCGCCTGGAGGCGGGCGATGCGCTCCTCGATGGGGGGATGGGTCGAGAACAGCGAGGCCAGGCCGCCGGACGTCAGCGGGTTCACGATGAACAGGTGCGCCGTCGCGGGCGTGGCCGGCAGCGGATCCTGCCGGGCCGCCCTGTCGAGCTTCTCGAGGGCGTGCGCGAGCGGGGAGGCCTTCCCGCAGAGGCGCGCGCCGCTGGCGTCGGCCTCGTACTCTCGCGATCGGGAGATCGCCATCTGGATCAGCATCGCCGCGAAGGGCGCCAGGATCGCCATGATGAGCACCCCGATGACACCGAGTCCGCCCCCGCCGCCGTTTTCGTCATCGCGGCGGCCGCCGCCGAACATCGCCCCCCACTGGGCCATCTGTGCCAGGAAGGTGATCGCGCCCGCCAGCGTGGCCGCGATGGTCATCGTCAGCGTGTCTCGGTTCTTGACATGGGAGAGCTCGTGAGCGAGCACACCCTTGAGCTCCTCCTCGGTCATGACGCGCAGGATACCTTCGGTCACGGCCACGGCCGCGTGCGACGGGTTGCGTCCCGTGGCGAAGGCGTTCGGCGAATCGTCGGGGATGAGATAGATCGGCGGCACCGGGATCTGCGCCTTGGCGGCGAGCTCGCGCACGATCCGGTAGACGCCGGGCGCCTGCGCCTCCTCCACGGGCTGCGCGCCGTACATGGAGAGGACGATCCGGTCGGAGAACCAGTAGCTGCCGACGTTCATGATGAGCGCGAAGACGAACGCGACGGCCATGCCCTGCCGTCCCCCGAGGGCGCCGCCTGCCAGCACGAGCAGGCAGGTGAGCACGATCAGGAGGAAGCCGGTCTTGATCAGGTTGGCCATCGTGGAGGACCTCTGGACCGAATGCTAGCAGTCGGTTACGCGAGCGTCAAGCAAGCGGGCCCGCGGGCACTGGTCCAAGTGGTTACCGGCCCGCGGCGCCGCGCGGGCGCGCGCCGGCGCGAGGCTCGACACCGACCCACCGGATGCCGCGGACCCCCGCGAAGCGCCGCGCCATGACTTCGAGGGCGCCGGCGTTGTCGTCTACCAGGATGAAGCGGCGGCCGGTCTCGAGGCAGGCCTCGCCCGTCGTGCCGCTGCCGGCGAAGAAGTCCAGCACCACGTCCCCCGGGCGCGACGAAGCCTGCACGATGCGCCGGAGGATGCCGAGCGGCTTCTGGGCCGGGTAGCCCGTCCGCTCGCGCCCCTGGGTCGGCACGATGGTGTGCCACCACGTGTCGGTCGGAAGCTTGCCGCGCGCCGCCTTCTCGGGACCGACCAGCCCCGGCGCCATGTACGGGATGCGCTCGACGGCCTCGCTGTCGAAGACGTAGCTGTTCGGATCCTTGACGTAGACGAGGATGTTGTCGTGCTTGGGCGGCCAGCGGCGCGCCGGGCGGCCGCCGTAGTCGTAGGCCCAGACGATCTCGTTGAGAAAGCAGTCACGCCCGAAGATCCGGTCGAGCAGCACTTTGCAGTAGTGGACTTCGCGGTAGTCGAGGTGAACATAGAGGGTACCGTCCGCCGCGAGCACGCGGTGGGCCTCGCGGAGGCGGGGCTCGAGGAAGGACGGGTAGTCGTCGAAGGCGTCGGGGAAGGCGCGCGAGCCCATCTTGACGGTCTCGTAACGCTGCCCCTGAAAGCCCACACGGTCGCCGCTGATGCTGCGCACGGTCTTGATGCGCGTGTGGGACTGCGACTTCCCCGTATTGAAGGGCGGGTCGACGTAGATGAGATTGACTGCGCCGTTTCGCACGTGTCGGCGGAGGATGTCGAGGTTGTCGCCGAAGTAGATCGTGTGCACGGCCTCATGAGTATAGAGGGTGTTGCCGGCCTCAGGGTCGTATGCTGAAGGGGGCAGGGGAGCCTTTGAGGTTGACAACCGGGGGAGGGGGCCCGTACACTGGCCCGGTTTTACGGGAAATCTATAAATTCTGTCGAGGGTTAGCGAGACTTCAGCCATGGTCATCAGGGTATCGGAGATTCCCGAGGATGGACTCAAGTTCGAAGGGCCCGAAGCCTTCCGTGAGCCTTTCCAGGATCGTTCCTGGCGGCTGGAGGACGTGGAGCTGGCCGTCCAGAAGGAAGGCGACACGGTCTTCGTGGACGGCCGGCTCCGGACGCGCGTGCCGCAGGTCTGCTCGCGCTGCGTCGAGTCCTACGAGGCTCGCGTGGAGGCGGATGTCCACACGCGCTTCGTGCCGGCCCCGGCTCGGGGCGAGGAGCGGGAGCTCGGGGCCGACGACCTCGAGAGCGACGTCTACGACAACGACCAGATCGACCTCGATGCACTGCTCGAGACCGAGGCTGCCCTCGGCCTCTCGATGAAGCCCCTCTGCCGTGACGACTGCCGGGGACTCTGCCCCACCTGTGGCGCCAACCGGAACGTGGCGCCCTGCGCCTGCGCGCCCAGCTCGAAGGATCCGCGCTGGGCGGCCCTCAAGACGCTCGCGGGTCGACTGAACCGATAACGCGCCAGGCTGGCCGACCCGGCCCGGCTCAAGGAGCCACGACGCCATGCCGCTGCCGAAGCGACGCCATTCCAAGACCCGCGGGCGCAAGCGCCGCACCCATTACAAGATGGCCGTGCCGACGCGCTCCATCTGTCCGCAGTGTCGGGAAGTCAAGTTACCTCACCAGATCTGCCCGAAGTGCGGCTTCTACAAGGGGCGGGAAGTCATCGCGGTCGAGGGCGAGTAGCCGCCCTCTACGGGGGCCGCGGCCGATGAAGATCGCGGTGGACGCCATGGGCGGCGACTTCGGTCCCGCCGTCGTGGTGGAAGGCGCCGTGGCGGCGGCCCGGGAGTTCGGGCTCGCGTCGGTGCTCGTCGGCGACAGGGTGGCCGTCGAGCGCGAGATCGTCCGGCTCAAGGCTCAGGACTTGCCGCTGTCCGTGCGGCACGCCAGCCAGGTGGTCGGCATGGCCGAGCCGCCGTCGCACGCGCTTCGGCGCAAGCGGGACTCCTCGCTCCGGGTGGCGACCGAGCTCTGCAAGGAGGGCGAGTGCGATGCCCTCATCTCGGCGGGCAATACGGGCGCGGCCATGGCGATCGGCATGTACGTCCTGGGCGTCTTGCCTGGCGTCGACCGGCCCGCCATCGCCGCCGCGCTGCCGAGCTTGTCGGGCTACACCATCCTGATCGACGCCGGGGCCAACGTGGACCCGAAGCCTCGGCATCTCTTCCAGTTCGCCGTTATGGGCCACGTCTACTCGCGCGACATCGTCGGCAAGGACAACCCGCGCGTGGGGCTGCTCTCGGTGGGCCAGGAGGAGGGCAAGGGCAACGAGCTGACCAAGGAGGCCTTCGAGGGGCTCCGGACTTCGTCGCTCAACTTCATGGGTAACATCGAGGGCCGCGACATCTACAATGGCCGCTGCGACGTCGTGGTCACCGACGGCTTCACCGGCAATGTCTGTCTCAAGGTCTCCGAGAGCCTGGCCGAGATGCTGACGGCGATGATCCGCGAGGAGCTCGGCCGCAACGTCTTCTCGCTGGCCGGCGCGGCGCTCTCCAAGCGCGCCTTCGCGCGGATGAGGCGTCGGGTGGACTACACGGAGATGGGCGGGGCGCCGCTCCTCGGCATCAACGGCGCCTCGATCATCTGTCACGGTGCCTCGCCCGTGAAGGCCATCAAGAACGCCGTCCGGGTGGCCGCCGACTGGGTCAAGAACAGCGTGAACGACCACATCAAGACCGCGCTCGAGGCCGAGTCAGTCCTGGCCGAGGAGCGCGAGGGAGGCCGCGAATGACCCGGGCACGGATCATCGGAGTCGGCGCCTACGCCCCGAAGCGAGTGCTGACCAACCAGGAGCTCGCGCGGCTGGTGGACACGTCCGACGAGTGGATCGTCCAGCGGACCGGCATCAAGGAGCGGCACATCGCTGACGAGACCGAGGCGACCTCCGACCTGGCGCTCCGGGCCGCGCAGCAGGCCCTCGAGCGCGCCCAGGTCGAGCCAAAGGAGATCGACCTGATCGTGGTCGGCACCACGACGGGCGACATGGCGTTCCCGACCACGGCCAATCTCGTCCAGCACCATCTGGGCTGCCGGAACGCGGGCTCCATGGACGTGTACGCCGCGTGCTCGGGCTCGATCTACAGCCTGTCGGTGGGCTCGCAGTACATCGAGAGCGGCAAGTACCGGACGGTCCTCTGCGTCGGGGCCGAGTGCCTGTCGCGTATCACCGACTACACCGACCGCGGCACGTGCATCCTGCTGGCCGACGCAGCGGGGGCGGCGGTGCTGCGCGCGTCCGAGGGGGATGCGGGCATCCTCGACATCGATCTCTACTCGGACGGGCGCTACGGCGAGCTCCTCATGCAGCCGGCCGGCGGATCCCGCAACCCGGCGACGCACGACACCGTCGACAAGCGGATGCACTACACCAGGATGAAGGGCAATGAGGTCTTCAAGGTTGCGGTGCGCATGTTCAGCGAGTCCGCGGAGCGCATCCTCACGCGCAATGGCGTCACCGCGAAGGACCTCGCGCTCTTCGTGCCCCACCAGGCCAACCTGCGCATCATCGAGGCAGCCGTCAAGCGGCTGAAGCTGCCCATGGACAAGGTCATCGTCAACGTGGACCGCTACGGCAACACCGGCGCGGCCTCGGTGTACGTGGCCCTCGAGGAAGCCCTGGCGCTCAAGCGCATCAACCCGGGTGATCTCGTGCTCATGGCGGCCTTCGGTGGCGGCTTCACCTGGGCGGCGGCGCTGCTCAGATGGTGAGCGCGCCGTGAAGATCGCCTTCCTCTTCCCCGGGCAGGGCTCGCAGAGAGTTGGCATGGGGCGCTCCCTCGCGCACGCCTTTCCCGCCGCGGCCGCCGTGTGGAGGAAGGCGGACGAGGCGCTCGGCTTTCCGCTCTCGCGGCTCTGCTTCGAGGGGTCCGACGCCGAGCTCGGGCTGACGGCCAACACGCAGCCGGCGGTGCTGACGGCCAGCGTGGCCGCCGCGGCGGTGCTCTCCGAGCGCGGGATACAGCCCGGCCTGGCCGCGGGGCACAGCCTGGGCGAATACTCCGCGCTGGTCGTGACCGGTGCGCTCGGCTTCGTTGATGCCGTGCGGCTCGTCCGCCAGCGCGGCCTGTTCATGCAGGAGGCCGTGCCGGTGGGGACCGGCGCGATGGCGGCGCTCCTCGGGCTGGATCTGGCATCGGCCGAGCGCGCCTGCGCCGAGGCGGCCCAGGGTGACGTGGTCAGCGTGGCCAATATCAACTCGCCGGGGCAGATCGTGATCGCGGGCCACGCGGGGGCCGTCGAGCGTGCCGTCACGGTCGCGGCGGGGCTCGGCGGCAAGAAGAGCATGCTCCTGCCGGTGAGCGCCCCTTTCCACTGCGCACTCATGGAGCCCGCCGCCGACCGTCTGGCGGCCGAGCTCGAGCGCGTGACGGTGCACGCCCCGCGCGTGCCGGTGGTGCGGAACGTGGACGCGGGTGCCACGACCTCAGCCGAGCAGGTCAAGCCATATCTCGTCCGGCAGGTGGTGAGCCCGGTGCGCTGGACGGCGTGCCTCGAAGCACTGGCGGGGGCGGGAGTCACGTCGTGGCTCGAGGTCGGCCCCGGTCGGGTGCTGACGGGGCTGCTCCAGCGCACCATCGACGGTGCCCGCGGGCAACCCGTGGAGGACGCCGAGTCGCTGGAGAAGGCCGCCAGCGCCCTGGCCGGCGGAGCTGCGGCATGACGGACGGCAAGGCGCTGGCCGGGCGCACGGCCATCGTGACGGGCGGCATGCGCGGCATCGGATTCGCGATCGCCCGCCCGCGCTGGCAGAGGACGGCGCCTCCGTGGTAGTCTCTGGGCGCGCCGCGGCCCGGCTCGAGCCAGCGGTCAAGGAACTCGAGAGTGTGGGCGCTGCCGCGCTCGGTATCGCGGCGGATCAGTCGAAGCGCGACGACTGCGACCGCTTGATCGAGGCCGCGAAGGAGCGCTTCGGCCGCATCGACGTCCTCGTCAACAACGCCGGCATCACGCGGGACCAGTTGCTGGTGCGGATGAAGGACGACGAGTGGGACCAGGTAATGGACATCAACCTCCGCGGCGTCTTCCTCATGACGCGCGCGGCCGCCAAGGCGATGATGCGGCGGAAGAGCGGGCGCATCATTAACATCGCCTCAGCGGCGGGAGCCATGGGAAATCCCGGCCAGGCCAACTACTCGGCCGCCAAGGCGGGCGTGATCGGCCTGACGAAGGCGGCGGCGACGGAGCTGGCGCACTGGAACGTCTTGGTGAATGCCGTGGCGCCCGGCCTGATCGAGACCGACATGACGGCGGCGATATCCGGCGAGGCACGGGAGAGCCTGCTCGAGCAGGTGCCGCTCCGGCGGATCGGCGCGGCGCGAGAGGTGGCCGAGGTGGTACGATTCCTGGCCGGCGACGGCGCCGCCTACGTCACGGGCCAGACGATCCGCGTCAACGGCGGCCTGTACATGTAGCGACACCCCGGGAGCGGGGGCCGGCAGCACGGGGAATGTGAGTCCACTACACGGGAGGTGTGCATGGCAAAGCCGGTCGAAGAGCGAGTGAAGGAAATCATCGTCGAGCAGCTCGGGGTCGAAGAGGACGAGGTCAATCCGAACGCGAAATTCATCGAGGACCTGGGCGCCGACTCGCTGGATACCGTCGAGCTCGTGATGGCGTTCGAGGAAGAGTTCGACCTCGAGATCCCGGACGAAGACGCCGAGAAGATCACCACCGTCGGGGACGCGATCAGCTACATCAAGGAGAACCAGTAGCCGGGCGACACCCGGAGCCCATGGCCATGGACAAGCGCCGCGTGGTGATGACCGGCATGGGGGCGGTGACGCCCGTCGGGAACACCGCCGAGGAGTTCTGGGCGGCTCTCATCGAGGGCCGCTCGGGCATCGGCCCCATCACCCGGTTCGACTCGAGCGACTACCCGACTCGCATCGCCGGCGAGGTCAAGGGCTTCGACCCCCTCAAGTACATCGACAAGAAGGAGGAGCGCAAGTTCGACCGCTTCCTCAAGTACGCCGTCGCCTGCGCCGTGATGGCCGTGGAGGACGCGGCCCTGAAGACGGATCGGGTCGATGCCACGCGGTTTGGCGTGCTGGTCGGCTCGGGCATCGGGGGTATCGAGACCCTCCTCGACAACTACGAGACGCTCAGGACGAAGGGGCCCGACCGGGTGTCACCCTTCTTCGTCCCGATGATCATCATCAACATGGCCTCCGGCCTGATCTCCATGCGCTTCGGCGCCAAGGGGCCGAACTCCTCGGTGGTGACGGCCTGCGCCACGGGCAACCACGCGATCGGCGAGGCGATGAAGATCATCGAGCGGGGCGACGCGGACGTGATGATCGCCGGCGGCGCCGAGGCCATCATCGTCCCGCTGACCATCGCGGGCTTCTGCCAGATGAAGGCCATGTCCACGCGCAATGACGAGCCGACGAAGGCGTCGCGGCCCTTCGACGCCGACCGCGACGGGTTCGTCTGCGGCGAGGGCGGAGGGCTCGTGGTGCTGGAGTCCCTCGCGCACGCGCGCGAGCGGGACGCGCGCATCTACGCCGAGGTCGTGGGCTACGGCATGACCGGGGACGCCCACCACATGACGGCGCCGGACCCCGATGGCGACGGCGCCGCGCGCGCCATGATGGCCGCGCTCAGGGACGGCGGGATCGAGCCCTCGGCCGTCGGCTACATCAACGCCCACGGCACCTCGACGCCCTACAATGACAAGTTCGAGACCATCGCCATCAAGCGCGTCTTCGGCGAGCACGCGAAGAAGCTCGCGGTCTCGTCCACGAAGTCGATGACGGGCCACCTCCTGGGGGCGGCCGGCGGCATCGAGGCCATCGCCACGGCTTTCGCCATCCACCACGGCGTGCTGCCGCCGACCATCAACTACGAGAAGCCGGACCCTGACTGCGACCTCGACTACGTCCCGAACCAGGCGCGGAAGCAGGAGGTCGAGGTCGCCATCTCGAACGCCTTCGGGTTCGGCGGCACGAACGCGACGCTGGCCCTGAAGAAGTTCCAGGCCTAGTGCCGGCCCAACTAACTTCGCCAGACTTCGTTCTCAGTCGACAGCAGCCCTCAACGTACACCCACGTACGCCTCGGGCTGCTGCCTCCCTCGGGCCTCGTCTGGCTCGTTATGTGGCCCGGCACTCTGGGGTTCCGCTCGAGTTTTCGGCGGAGCTCGTTGGAGTCCCACTAGGTGTCGCCCGGGCCGGACCCGCGCCAGGCGCTCGGCGCGAGCCTCGGCCACGCCTTCCGCGACGTGGCGCTCCTCGAGCAGGCCCTCACCCACAGCTCGTACGCCAACGAGCACCCTGGCACGCGCGACAACGGTGGCCTCGCCTTCCTGGGTGACGCGGTGCTGGCGCTGGTGGTCGGTGAGCATCTCTGGCGATCGTATCCGGCCGAGGCGGAGGGCATCCTGACGCCCAAGCGCGCGGAGCTCGTCTCCGGCCAGAGCCTGGCCCGCTGGGGCAGAGCCATCGGGCTCGGGTCGGCCCTGCGCGTGGGCCGCGGCGAGGAGCAGATGGGTGGGCGCGAAAAGGAGTCGGTGCTGGCGACGGCGCTCGAGGCCGTGCTCGCGGTGATCTACCTCGAAGATGGTCTCGACGCGGCGCGCCGGGCGGTGGCCTCGCTGGCCCTGTGGTAACGTGAGGCCATGCGCCTCTGGCCTTTCGGCCGCCGATCTCCCGCCGCGCCCGCCGCCGGTTCGTCCGCCTTCACCCTGGCCGAGCTGGGCCCTCAGCTCGACGGCGTGCTCGCGGTCGAGCAGGTGAGGGCCGAAGGCCACGCCGTCGCCTTCGGCGGGCGGCTCCTCGTGCGTCCCGAGTCGGCGATCGGGAGCCTCGTGGCTCGCTTTCGTCCGTTCGGCTACACGCCCTTCCTCCAGGCGGCGCAGGGGCTGACATGGGTGCGGGCGCTGCCGTTCGTCGAGGTCGAGGTACCGTCGCGCCCGCGGACCAACGTCATCCTGTTCGTCCTCACGGTGATCTCGACGGTCGTGGCGGGCTCCGGCGCCTTCTTCGTCTTCAATCCCTTCACGGACCCGCGGCGGCTCGTGGACGGCTTTCCCTTCGCGTTCACGCTGCTTGCCATCCTCGGCACCCACGAATTCGGCCACTACTTCACGGCCCGCGCCTACGGCGCCTCGGTCAGCCTGCCGTACTTCATCCCCGCGCCGCCGCCGTTCCTCTTCGGCACGCTGGGGGCCATCATCCGGATGCGCTCGCCGGCCCGGGACCGCAACTCGCTCTTCGACATCGCCGCCGCGGGGCCGCTGGCCGGGCTCGTCGTGGCGCTGCCCGCGCTCTGGATCGGCCTCGGCTGGTCGAAGGTCGGCGCGGTGCCCGACGGGGGCGCCGTGGTCTTCGGCGATTCGCTCCTGATGCGCTTCATGACCTGGATCGTCTTCGGCTCGCTGCCCCCCGGACACGACGTCTTCGTTCATCCGGTGGCCCTGGCGGGCTGGGTCGGGCTCTTCGTGACCGCGCTCAACCTGATCCCCGTCGGCCAGCTCGACGGCGGCCGCATCGCCTATGCGCTCTTCGGCGCGCGCCACCGGCAGGTTTCCGTCGCGACGTTCCTCGCGCTCCTCGCGCTCGGCGCGGTGACGGGCTCAGCCAACTGGTTCGTCTGGGCATTCCTGCTTTTCTTCGTCATGGGGTTTCAGCACCAGCCACCCCTCGACGACCTCTCTCCGCTGTCGCCCGGACGGTACGCGGTCGGCGTCGCCTGTCTCATCCTTCTTGTCCTCCTGATCCCTCCTGTCCCGGTCGCGATACAGTAGCGGCGGGCGGGCCCGCTCTTGCCTCCGGCCCCGAACCCCGCTAAGATTCGTCAGCCTCGCGGCCGAGGAATCTCTCGCGGCGGGCCGCGCCATTCCATGGAGGAGATGATCGGGCGTGTCTGACCAGGCCGATCCGAGCGCCCTCGAGTCGCTCATCCGCAAGGGCGACGTGGACACCGTGCTCACGGTGTTCCCAGACGGGATGGGGCGCCTCATGGGCAAGCGCGTGGTCGGCCGGTATTTCCTCGACCGCGTCCTGGAGGACGGCGTCCACGCGTGCATTTACCTCTTCACCGTGGACATGGAGATGGAGCCGCTGCCGGGCTTCACGCTCACGTCATGGGAGCGCGGCTACGGCGACATGAAGATGGTGCCAGACTTGGGGACATGGCGCCTCGTCCCATGGCTGCCCAGGACGGCGCTGGTCTTCTGCGACGTCTACACCGAGGAGGGAGAGCCGATCGAGGAGGCGCCCCGCTGGGTGCTCAAGCGGCAGCTCGAGCGGGCCGGCAAGCGCGGCTTGACCGTCAAGACGGCCTCCGAGCTCGAGCTCTACCTCTTCCGCGAGTCCTTCGACGAGGCGCGCGCCAAGCGGTATCACGGGCTCACGCCCGTGTCGAATTACCTCGAGGACTACCACATCCTCCAGACATCGAAGGAGGAGCCGCTGGTGCGCGCCATCCGCAACGCGATGGAGGCGGCGCGCGTTCCTGTCGAGTTCTCCAAGGGCGAGTGGGGGCGGGGACAGGAGGAGATCAACCTCCGCTACGCGCCGGCCCTCGAGATGGCCGACCGCCACGTGCTGTACAAGCACGGCGTCAAGGAGATCGCCTGGCAGCAGGGCGGCTCGATCACCTTCATGGCGAAGTACGACATGGGAGCCGCCGGGTCGTCCTTCCACCTGCACTCCTCGGTGTGGGACCGCGACGGCAAGCGCAACCTCTTCGCGACGCGCGGATCCCGGCAGGGGACCCCGCTCTTCCAGCAGTGGCTGGCGGGGCAGATGGCGATGGCGCGCGAGCTCGCCTACTTCTACGCGCCCACCGTCAATGCCTACAAGCGCTACCAGGCGGGCTCCTTCGCCCCCACCCGCATCGCGGCCGGGTGGGACAATCGCACCTGCGGCTTCCGGCTCTGCGGCGAAGGCTCGGGCTTCCGGGTCGAGAACCGCATCCCCGGCGCCGACGCCAACCCGTATCTGGCTTTTGCGGCGACCATCGCCGCGGGGCTCCACGGCGTGGACAAGAAGCTCAAGCCGCCCAGGCTGTACGAGGGCAACGCGTACGTGGACCCGAAGCTTCAGCAGGTGCCGAAGACGCTTCGCGAGGCGCTCGACGAGCTCGACCGCTCGAAGGTCGCGCGAGAGGCGCTGGGCGAGACCGTCGTGAAGCACTACCTCCACCACGGCCGCTTGGAGCAGCAGGCATTCGACCAGGCCGTCACCGACTGGGAGCTGGTGCGGTTGTTCGAGAGAATCTGAGGGGAGAGGGAATCGCGGACGGAACGGAACCGAGGCATGGGAACGAGACTCACGGGCAAGGTCGCGCTGATCACGGGAGCAGGGATGGGCATGGGTCGAGAGGCCTCTATCCTGTTCGCGGAGGAGGGCGCGCGCATCGTCGCCTGCGACATCGACAAGGAGGCGGCGGACGAGACCGTGGCGCTGGTGGACAAGGCGGGAAGCCAGGCCGTGGCGCTGGCGGGCGACGTCGCGCTCGAGGAGGACGTGAAGCGCATGGTCGAGGAGGGCGCGCGCCGCTTCGGCGGGCTCCACGTGCTCTACAACAACGCGGGCGTGCTCTGGAAGGACAAGGACCGGTCGGTGCTCGAGACCGACGGGGCCCAGTGGGACCGCGTCATGGCCATCAACCTCAAGAGCGTGTTCTGGGTGACGAAGCACGGCATCCCGCATCTGCGGAAGGCGGGCGGCGGCTCCATCATCCTCGTGGGCTCGGTCTCGGCGCTGGCCGGCTTCACGCGCGCCCAGGATGCCTACACCGCCGCCAAGGGCGCCCTGATCTCGCTCAACAAGTCGCTCGCCATCCAGTTCGCCAAGGACCGGATCCGCTCCAATATCATCCACCCGGGGATCGTCGAGACCCCGCTGCAGGCCCCGTATCTCACGCCCGAGCTCAGAGCCGAGTTCAACACGGGCATCCCGCTGGGACGCATCGGTCAGCCCCGGGACATCGCCTACGCCGCGCTCTTCCTGGCGTCGGACGAGTCGTCGTTCATGACGGGCGCCGAGATGGTCGTCGACGGCGGCTTCATGGCCCAATAACCCTGGAGGCTTCCATGTTGACACGCATCATCCGGACCGCGTGCCTGGCCTGGGGCGCGCTGGCGCTCCTCGCGTCGCCCGCCATGGCCCAGAAGCAGGCCGTCGTCGTCTACACGGCCATCGAGAACGAGCAGATCGCCGACTACATGAAGGCGATCAACAAGTCGCTGCCGAATGTCGAGCTCAAGATGCTGCGGTTCTCGACCGGGGACATCTCGGCACGCTTCATGGCCGAGAAGGACAACATGCAGGCCGAGGTGATCTGGGGCGTCGGGGCGACGAACGTGCTCATCTTCAAGCACGCGGGCCTCCTCGAGCCCTACGCGCCCAGGGGCCTCGACAAGATCCAGCCGCTCTTCCGCGACAAGGCCACTCCCCCATCGTGGGTCGGCATCGACATCTACATGTCGGCCTTCTGCGTCAACACCGAGGTGGCCAAGAAGAGCAGCCTGCCGATGCCCGCATCCTGGGCCGACCTGACCAAGCCCGTCTACAAGGGCCAGGTCGTGATGCCGAACCCGGCCAGCTCCGGCACGGGCTATCTCTCCGTCGCCTCCATACTGCAGCGCATGGGCGAGGCGGAGGGGTGGAAATACCTCGATGCGCTCGACAAGAACATCGCCGAGTACACGAAGTCCGGGTCCAAGCCCTGCAAGGACGCGGCGGCGGGCGAGCGCGCCGTCGGGGTCTCCTTCGAGTACGTCGCCCTCGAGATGAAGAAGAAGGGCAGTCCCGTCGAGATGGTCCTGCCGAAGGAAGGGTCGGGCTACGAGATGGAGGCCAATGCGCTCACGAAGAAGGGCGCGAAGAATCCCGCGGCCAAGCAGTTCCTCGACTGGGCGGCGAGTGACGAGGCGATGGGACTGTATGCCAAGTACTTCGCCGCGGTCGGGGTGGCGGGCTTCCCGGTGCCCGAAGGGCTGCCCAAGGACATCAGCAAGGTCGTGTACCCGAATGACTTCGAATGGTCGGCGAAAAACCGGGACAGGATCCTCGCGGAGTGGCAGAAGCGGTACGCGAAGTAAGGTGATCTCGAGCGGCGCGACCCAGCCGGCGCTCCCCGCGGGGCTCGACCTCGACGCGGGGCTCGCCCGGCTGGGCTACGCCGCGTTTCGTCCGGGCCAGCGCGAGGCGATCGAGACCCTGCTGGCCCGGGGTCGGCTGCTCCTCGTCGCCCCAACCGGCGGCGGCAAGAGCCTCATCTACCAGCTCCCGGCGATCCTGCTGGACGGCACCACGCTCGTGATCTCGCCGCTGATCTCGCTCATGCAGGACCAGGTCGAGGCGCTCGGCGCGCGAGGCGTGCCGGCGACATTCCTCGCCTCCACCGTGGAGGCCGGCGAGATGCGCCGCCGGATGGGGGCGGCGGCGCGCGGGGCCTACCATCTCGTCTACGTCGCCCCTGAGCGGCTGACTTTCCCAGGCTTCAAGAGCCTGCTCAAGGCTCTCCGGTGCCCCCTCGTCGCCGTGGACGAGGCCCACTGCATCAGCGAGTGGGGGCACGACTTCCGCCCGGAGTATCTCGAGATCGGCGCGCTGCTGCCCGAGCTCGCCGGCGCGCGGGTCCTGGCGTGCACGGCCACCGCCACGCCCGTGGTGCGCGACGAGATCCTGGCGCGCCTGGGACTGGCCGGGGACACGCCGCAGCTCGTGCGCGGCTTCGCGCGGCCGAATCTGTCGCTGCGGGCGGCCGAGGTCGAGAGCCGGCGCGAGCGCGATCGCCGCGTCGACGGGGCGCTCGGCGAGGCGCTTGCGTCGCCGGGGGCCGGGCGCGGGGCGGCCATCGTCTACGCGCCGACGCGGCGCGCGGCGGAGGCAGAGCGCGGGCGCCTGGCGTCCGCGGGCTGGAGCGCGCGGGTGTACCACGCGGGTCTCTCACCGGCGGAGCGCGAGGAGGCGCAGCGCGCCTTCATCGAAGGCAGCGCCGAGGTGATCGTCGCCACCAACGCCTTCGGCATGGGCATCGACCGGGCTGACGTTCGCGCCGTCATTCACCTCGGCCCGCCCGGATCCATCGAGGCCTACTACCAGGAGGTGGGGCGCGCCGGGCGGGACGGCGATCCCGCGCTCGGCCTGCTCCTCGTCTCCTCGCGCGACCTGCCGCTGCGCCGCGCCCTCATCGAGCGCGGCGCGGACGGCGCGGCCGTCGATCCCGCCGTGGTCGAGCACAAGTGGGGGCTCTTTCTCGAGCTGATGCGCTGGGCCGAGGGCGGCTCCTGCCGGCACGACGCCATCCTGCGCTATTTCGGGGACGAGGCCGAGACGCTCCACGGCTGCGGGCGCTGCGATGTCTGCCGCGCGCTCGGTGACTCCGGGGACGCCCCCGATGCCGATGCCGTGACTCTCATCGTGCGCAAGGCGCTCTCCGGCGTGGCGCGCGTCCAGGGACGCTTCGGTCTTCAGACGGCCGTCGCCCTCATTCACGGCGAGGCCGACGAGCGCCTCGAGAGGGCCGGACTCACCGCCACGGCCAGCTTCGGCAATCTCCGCGAGCATTCGAGCCTGTGGCTCACGCGGCTCCTGCGCCGCTGCGTCACGGCCGGCTGGGTCAGCTTCACGGGCGCCGAGCGGCCCGTGGTCACGCTGACCGAGGACGGGCGCGCGGTGATGAAGGGGCAGCGACCGGCGCGCCTGCTCCTCCCCGCGGCCGCCGAGGCGCGTCCTGCCGTCGACGAGCCGCGGCCCAAGCGCCGGCCGGCCGCCGCGCCCGCGGCGGCCATGGAGGAGCTCGACGCCGAGGCGCAGCGGCTCTTCGAGGCGCTCCGCGCCTGGCGGCTCTCCGTGGCACGGGAGGAGTCCATGGCGCCCTTCATGGTCGCCTCCGACCGGACGCTGCGGGACATCGCGCGCCTCCGGCCCCGCACGCTTGACGAGCTGGCGCAGGCCTACGGGATCGGTCGACACAAGGCCCTACGGTACGGCCTGGCCGTCCTGCGCGTCGTGGCCGATGCTGTCCGGGCATGAGCGGGCCCGCGCCGGCTGCCGCAGCGGTCGCGCTCGACGGCATAGCCAAGAAGTTCGGTGCCTTCGTCGCGCTTCGCGGCATCACGCTTGCCGTCGAGGCGGGTGATTTTGTCTGCTTTCTCGGCCCGTCGGGCTGCGGCAAGACCACGCTGCTCCGGATCATCGCGGGGCTCGAGCGCCAGAACGCGGGAGCGGTCCGGATGGCGGGCCGCGATGTCTCGGCGCTGCCGCCGGCCGAACGCAACTACGGCATCGTCTTCCAGTCCTATGCCCTCTTCCCGAACTTGACGGTGGGCCGCAACGTCGCCTATGGCCTCGAGACCCGCCGCATGGGCGGAGCCGCCATCGGGCAGCGCGTGGACGAGCTCCTGACCCTCGTCGGCCTGACGCGGCACAAGGACAAGTATCCGGCGCAGCTCTCGGGCGGCGAGCAGCAGCGCGTGGCCCTGGCCAGGGCGCTGGCGCCCTCGCCCTCGCTGCTGCTGCTCGACGAGCCGCTCTCGGCGCTCGACGCGCGCGTCCGCCAGTCTCTCCGACACGAGGTGCGGGCGCTCCAGCGCCGGCTGGGCGTCACGACCATCATGGTCACCCACGACCAGGAAGAGGCCCTGACCATGGCCGACCGCATCGTGGTGATGAATGCGGGGCAAATCGAGCAGATGGGGGTTCCGAAGGAGGTCTACCGGCGGCCGAGCACGCCGTTCGTCGCCCGCTTCGTGGGGCAGATGAACTTCATCGCGGCTCAAGCCTCCGGGCGCAGCGGCTGGGCGCGGGTGGGGACGATCGAGCTCAGGCACCAGGGCGGGCTCGCGACGACACAAGGGCAGGCGCTGACGCTGGCCATCAGGCCCGAGGAGGTCCTGGTCGAGCCCGCCGGGGGAGCCGACGGGGAGAACAGAATGCTCGCGCGGATCAGCGCGATCCAGTTCCTCGGCTCCTTCACCCGGCTGCAGCTCGAGGCGCGCGCCGATGGGCTCGAGTCGCTCGAATCCGACGTCGCCGACAGCACCTTCACGGCGCTCGGCGTGGGGGAAGGCGGCGAGATCTCCATCGTGCTCCAGCCCGACGCGCTGCGCGCCTTCCCGGCGGGCGCCGCGCCATGATCCCGCGCGCCGCCGTCACTGCCGGGGCGATCTCCGACCGGCTGGTGCGCCACCGCCTCGGCCGCGAGGACGTGGTTCGCTGGGCCCTCGTCCTGGCCTTCGCCGCCATCCTCTATCTCTTCCTGCTCTACCCGCTGGCCTCGGTCCTCTGGCGGAGCCTCCTCGACAACAGCGGCCGGTTCATCGGGCTCGCAAACTACGCGCGCTACTTCGGCACGCCCGTGATCGCCGCCTCCATCACCAACAGCCTGCTCGTCTCGGTCGCCTCGATGCTGATCACGGTCGCGCTGGCCTTCGGCTTCGCGTACGCGCTCACGCGCACGCGCATGGCACTGAAGGGCATGTTCCGCCTGGCCGCCATGCTGCCGCTCTTCGCGCCCTCGCTCGTCCAGGCCTTCGCGCTCATCTACGTCTTCGGCAACAACGGCATCGTGACCCGCATCACCGGCTTCAACGTCGGCATCTACGGCGCCAAGGGCATCGTGCTGGCGGAGGTCTTCTACTGCTTCCCCCACGCGCTGCTCATCCTGGTGGCGGCGCTCGGGGCGACCGACGCGCGACTCTACGACGCGGCGCGGACGCTCGGGGCCGGGCCCGTCAAGACCTTCCTCACGGTGACGCTGCCGGGGATCAAGTACGGGCTCGTATCCGCCTGCTTCGTGGTGTTCACGCTGGCCATCACGGACTTCGGCGCGCCCAAGGCCATCGGCGGCAAGTTCTCCGTGATGGCGACCGAGATCTACAACCAGGTCTCTGGCCAGCAGAACTTCACCATGGGCGCGACGGTGTCGGTGGTGCTGCTGGTGCCGGCCGTGCTGGCCTTCATGGTCGACCGGCTCGTGCAGCGGCGCCAGTACGCGCTCGTCACGGCCTCATCCACGCCGCTCCAGCCGGAGCCCCGGCCGCTGACCGACGGGGCGCTCCTCGTCTACTGCGGGCTGCTCGCAGGCTTCATCGTCGGCGTGTTCGGGGTCGTCCTCGCCTCGTCCCTCGTCCAGCGCTGGCCGTACAACTTCGCGCCGACACTCAAGCACTACGCCTTCGACACGGCCGGAGGCTACCAGGCCCTCTGGAACAGCATCCAGGTCGCCGCGCTCACGTCCGCGGTGGGCACGGCGCTCGTCTTCGTCGGCGGCTATGTCGTCGAGAAATGCCGGACCGTGGCGAGCGGCCCTCTGTACCTGGCCTCCATGTTGCCGGTGTCGGTCCCCGGCATGGTGCTGGGCCTGGCCTACATCTTCACGTTCAACGCGCCGGGCAGCCCGCTCAACGCGCTCTACGCCACGCTGGCCATCCTCGTCATCTCGAACGTCATCCATTACTTCACGGTCGGTTTTCTCACGGCCACGACCGCGCTCAAGCAGATGGACGCCGAGTTCGAGAACGTCGGCGCCTCGATGGGCGTGCCCTTCTATCGGACCTTCTGGCGGGTGACCGTCCCGATCGCGCTGCCCTCGATCGTGGCCATCAGCATGTACTTCTTCCTGAACGCCATGGTGACGCTCTCGGCGGTGGTCTTCATCGTGGCCCCCGGCACGGAGCTCGCAGCCGTCGCCGTGCTGCTGATGGACGACGCCGGCGACACGGCGCAGGCCGCGGCCATGTCGGTCTTGATCATCGCCACGGGGCTCGCCGTCCGCTGCCTCTACTGGCTGCTCCTGCGTGGCGTGACGCGGCGGACCCAGGCCTGGACCCAGGGGGGAGCGGCACCGGCAGATCTGTCATCATGAGCATGCGGAATGTCCACGTCACCGTCTGCGTCCCGCCCGAGCACTGACGGGCGTGAAGGAGGCCACCGTGCCGCTCGACAAGAAGACCGCGCTGATCACCGGCGCCGCCCGCGGCATCGGGCTGGCCATCGCTTCCCGCCTGGCTGCCGGCGGCGCGCGGGTGGCCGTGCTCGACCTCGACGGCGGTGCGGCGGAGGCCGCGGCTGCCAAGGTCGGCTCGGGCGCCATGGCGATCGCGGCCGACGTGACCAAGGCCTCGGAGGTCGAGGCGGCGGTGAGCCGCATCGTCCAAACGTGGGGGCGGCTCGACATCCTGGTCAATAACGCCGGGATCACCGGGCGCTCGTTCCCGATCTGGGAGCTGTCGGACGAGGACTGGCGGCGGGTGATCGACGTGGATCTCACGAGCGTCTTCCTCTGCTGCCGGGCGGCGGTCAAGGTGATGCTGGGGCAGGGGAGCGGCCGCATCATCAATATCGCCTCCATCGCCGGCAAGGAGGGCAATCCGACGCTGGTGCCCTACTCGGCGGCCAAGGCGGGCGTCATCGGGCTGACCAAGGCCCTGGCCAAGGAGGTCTGCACGCGAGGGATTCTCGTGCACGCCGTCGCCCCCGCCGTCATCGGCACCGAGCTGCTCCAGCAGATGGAGAAGAGCACGGTGGACCTTCTCGTCTCGAAGATTCCCATGGGGCGGGTCGGCCGGCCGGACGAGGTGGCCGCGCTCGTGGCGTGGCTCGCCTCCGACGACTGCTCGTTCACGACGGGCGCGGTGCACGACCTGTCCGGTGGCCGCGCAACCTACTAGCCCGAACTCTTCACGAGCGCGGGTACCGCATCCTGGCCTCCCCTCACCCTACCCTCTTCCCCTCCGGGGGCGAGGGATCAAAATGAATCCCTCTCCCTCGGAGAGGGAGAGGGCTGGGTGAGGGTGGCGTTGTCTCGCGAATAGTCCAGGCTAGCAGGCTGCTGAAAACGGAAGCCTGCGAGCGTAGAGCTGTTAGCGGAGTTGCTTGCGCGCGGGTGGCGGTGCGTCGGTCCGCTGAACGGCCGGAGAGGGCGGGCGCGTCGTACGCGTGATCAGGACCGTCGTGACGAACTCGTCGGCGACTCTGTCCACGGCTCGCTCGACGACCGCCTGCTGGCCCTTGTAGACCGTGTTGAAGAACCACCTGCCCGCGTCGGACTCGAGGAACTCGGCATAGGCCCTCAGCTCGGCGTTGGTCGCCTCGCGGTAGGCGTACATCATCTCGCGGAGCACTCCGTCGCTGACGATGTCCCGGAGCTGGGCGCGGAAGACGTCCATGGCGATACGCGTCTGCGCCACCTCGTGCCGCTCCGAGCCGGACAGCACTTGCTCGATGCCGCGGTTCCAGCCATTGAGCATCGCCTTGTCGGCGGCCCACGTGGCCTCGGAGGCGTGCGAGGCCTCGTCGATCCGGAAGATGAGGACGAGCCGGTTCTCCGGCGGCTGCTTGTTCTCGAGCGTCGCCAGGTAGAGGTCCCGGGCCTGCGCGCCGCCAGGCTCCGCCGTCGCCCGCTCGAGCCGGATGATCTTTCGGCCCGCAGCCGAGCGGTTCCAGACGAGCACGCGCGTCAGCGCGTCGGCATCGTAGTCGCCGCGGAGCGCCTGCTTGACGGGCCTGGCATAGGCTTCGGGTGAGAACGCGGCGTCGATGGTCTGGACGATCCACCGGCGCGCGTCATAGTCCAGCCGGCTGTCATCCTCGAGGAGCTGCTTCATGCGGGAGCGCACGAGGGCGAGCTGGGTGCGGACACTCGAGCTCTGTAGCGCCGCGTCGATGAGGAGGCTCTTGTTATCCGCCGGCGCGGGCTTCTCGCGCGCCCGCCCCTTCTGCTGGGCCTGGACCGCCTCGACGTGGCCCGCCAGGAGCAGGGCGGCGATGCAGGCGAGAGTCCTCCGGGCGCGTCGTGTCATCGCGAGGAGCCTAGCATTCCTGAGAGCGGGGGGCAATCAGGGGCGGAGGCGCAGCGTGAGGGCGGCAGCGAGGAGGGCGACCTTGGAGACCGACTCGGTGATCCGGTCGTCGAGGGCCATGGCGACCGCCTCGTGGAATGGGAACACGCGGCGCTCGAAGTGCTCGTCGTCGTCGGCCGGCAGCGGATCGGCCGTGAGGTCCTCGCCGAGGAAGCAGTGCGCCGTCTCGTCGAGGTAGGCGTTGGACGGATAGAAGCGCGTGAGGAAGGTCAGGCGCGAGGCGCGGTAGCCGCCCTCCTCGCGCAGCTCCCGCTGCGCCGCGGCTTCGGGGGATTCTCCGGGTTGCCCGCCGCCGCCCGGCAGCTCCCACGAGACGTCGCGCGCGAGGTGCCTGAACTGGCGGATCAGCAGGACGTGGTCGCGATCCACGAATGGCACCACGCCCACCGTCAGCCCCACGTGCAGCACCGGGTATCGCCGCTCGCTGCCTCCCGGCAGGCGCCACGCGTCCTCGCGCAGGGTCAGCCTGCCCAGGCGGTGGAGGGTCGAGGAGCCGAGGAACTGCCAGGCGCGGTCCATGGGAACCTCCTGGCCGGCCATTATACCTGTGCTATCCTCCGGCCATGACGCCCGACGCGCACGTGGACCGCCTGATGGGCAAGCTCGTGCGCGCCGTAGAAGTGTCACTGGACGCGACGCAGGCGGCGCGCGATGCCGTGGCCGAGATCCTCAAGCGCGGCGCCGAAACGGGCATCCTCTTCTCGCGCCCGCGCGGGGGAGCGCCCGCCACCGAGCTCGAGCTGACCGAGCAGGACCGGGATTTTCTCCGCTCGCTCGGCATCCGTCCTGACCGGGGCTAGCACCGTGCGCGGGCTCCTCCTGCTGGCCGCCCTGATCGTCGTCTTCGTGCTGGTTTCGCCGCTGCTGCGCGGCTGGCGGCTCCGCCTGCCCGGCACCAGCCGGGAGCGGGCCGACCAGCTCGTGAAGGACCCTTTCTGCGGCACGTACGTGCTGCGCTCGCGGGCGATCCGCCGGGAGAGCGGCGGCGAGGCCCTGCACTTCTGCAGTGCCGGGTGCGCCGCGCGGTTCGCCCGCGGCGACCGCCCGGTTTCCTGACTCGCGTGTCCTACCGGGCGCTCGTCTGCGACCTCGACGGCACCCTGCTCCCCGAGCCGCCCGACCTCGACCCCGATCTCGTCGAGGGGTGCCGCCGCGCCGTGGCGCGCGGGCTGATCATGTCCATCGCGACGGGCCGCATGCCGCCCGGCGCGGAGCGCTACGCCGTCGAACTCGGCCTCACGGCTCCGGGGATCTTCTACAATGGAGCGCTCGTGCGAGACCAGGAGGAAGGGCGCGATCTCATGCGGCTGACGCTGCCGCGCGGGCTCATCTGGCGCGCGCACGAGGTCTTCGCTCACGCGCCGATCAACCCGCTCTTCTACCGCGATGACCAGCTGTACTGCCTCGAGGAGAGCTGGCCGGTCCGCCTGTATTCGCAGGAGCAGGCCGTTCCGCTCGAGGTTATCGACGCGCCCGCCGATTTTCTCAGCATGGGCGGGTTCGTCAAGAGCCTCTTCATCGGCCACCCACAGACGCTCCCCCTCGTGCGGGACGACCTCACTCACGCGGTGGGCGGCGAGGCGCGGCTCGTGATGACGCGGAAGAACTACCTCGAGATGATCCCGCCCGCCGCCTCCAAGGGCGCCGCGCTCCGCTTCCTCGCCGAGCACCTGGACGTGCCGCTCGACGAGATCGTGGCGGTCGGCGACCAGGAGAACGATCTGGAGATGATCCACGCCGCAGGCCTCGGCATTGCCATGCCGGCGGCCCCCGAGCGGGTGCGGCGGGAGGCCGGCCGGGTCGCGCCGACACCGGAGAAGGGCGGCCTGCTCGCGCTCTTCCGTGAGATCCTGCCCGAGTACTTCGACTGAGCCACGGCCCTCGACAAGGGAGCGACGACCGATGACGCGTCCGATCCAGAATCCCGTGAAGCGCGCGCTGAAGGCGGGCAAGCCCACCTCGGGCGCCTGGCTCAGCCTCTGCAGCGCGCTCAGCGCCGAGGCCATGGCCGACGCCGGTTTCGACTGGCTGCTGATCGACATGGAGCACGGTCACGGCGACTACCAGACCCTGCTGACCCAGCTCCAGGCGTTGAGCGCGAGCCCCACCGTGCCCTTCGTGCGCGTGCAGGCCAATGACGCGGCCGTCATCAAGCGCGTGCTCGACCTCGGAGCCTGCGGCGTCATGGTGCCGTGGGTCAACTCGCGCGCCGAGTGCGAGGCCGCCGTGCGGGCCTGCAAGTATCCGCCCCAGGGCGTGCGCGGCATGGCGGGCTCGCCGCGCGCGGCCGGCTTCGGGCGCCACGCGGCCGACTACTGGGCGCGCGCGAATGACGAGGTCATGGTCATCATCCAGATCGAGACCCTGGGCGCGGTGGCGGACATCGACGGGCTGCTGAGCGTGCCGGGCGTGGACGCGGCCTTCATCGGACCGGCCGACCTCTCCGCGGCCATGGGCCACGTGGGCGATCCCAAGCACGCCGAGGTCCAGGCCGCCATCGGCCGGGTCGAGACGGCGGCCCGGAAGGCCGGCGTGGCGCTCGCGACGATCTCGCGCGCGTGGGAGGATGCCAGAGATCTCTACGCGCGGGGCTATCAGATGGTCACCCTCTGCTCCGACGCCTCCCTCGTGGTCCAAGGAGCCTCGGCTTTGGTCAAATCTTTCGCTGAGATCGCGTCCCGCTGACCGCGCACAGGCCTGTCGTTGTCCACGGTTCCGTCCGGTTATACTGGCCGTGACCCACGATGAGCGACGAGATCTCCAACCACCCCGGCGACGGCACTCTCCCTGAACCTTCCGCCGGCCGCGAAGCCCTCGAAGCCCGGCTGCGGGAAACCACGGGGCTCCTGGCCGTGGCGCGCGTGGTCAGCTCCACCGCCGACCTGCCCGAGGCGCTCCGGCTGATCTGCCGGGAGCTCGGGCGGTTGACGGGCGCCGAGACCGTGTCCGCGTACCTGCACGATGTCCAGACGGGAGAGCTCCGACCCATCGCCGCCCACGGCGTGCCGAAACACGCCCTCGAGGCGCTCAGCCGGACGGCGCTGTCGCTCCGGGAGCAGGCGGGCTTGGAGGGGCTATTCAGCCGGGGCCGGATCATCTGGACGGACGATGTGGCGGGCGACCCGCGCTTCGCCGCCCAGCCCTTCAAGCGCTTCCCGCATCAGTCCGGGCTCGCCATCCCGCTCGTCCTCGACGGCAGGGTGTCCGGCGCCTTCTACCTGGTGTGGTGGGAGCGGCGCCGGCGCTTCGACGCCGCCGAGCTGGCCCCGCTGCAGGCCATCGGCGAGCAGACGGGCATCGTGCTCGACCACGCGCGGCTGCGGGACGCGCTGGAAGGGCGCGCCGTGCGGCTGCGGGCGCTGTCGCGGCTGAACCAGGTCGTCTCCTCCTCGCTGGACGAGAGCGAGGTGCTCGACACCATCGCCCGCGCCGCCGCCGAGATGATGGGCGCCCCGTTCGTCTCCTTCTGGGTCGCCGACGAGGGAACGCAGACGCTCAGCCGGCGCGCGGTTTCCGACGAGGCGCTCGGCGCCGGCCTGCCCGAGACGCCGGTCGCCTACGGCGAGGGCGCCCTGGGCTGGATCGCCGAGCGGCGTCAGCTCCTCGACGTGCCGGACGTCGCGCGCGACGAGCGCTTTCTGTTCCGGAGCTGGTGGGTTGCCCGGGGCTTCAAGAGCTTCGTCGGCGTGCCGGTCGTGCTCGAGGGCTCGCTGCTGGCCGTCCTCGTCCTCTGCGGCCGGGTGCCCTTCCGCTTCGGACCGGACGAGCGCGAGCTGCTCGACAGCTTCGTCGCCCAGGCGGCAGTTGCGGTGCGGAACATGCGGCTCTACGCGGAGGCCGCGCTCTACGCGAACCGGCTCGAGACGCTGACGGGGTTGAGCCGCGCGCTCACGGCCTCCCTCGATCCCGAGACCATACTGCCGGCGGTGGTGGACGCGGCGCTGACCCTCTTCCCGGGCAGCGCCTGCCAGTTCTGGACGCTCGAGGGCGAGCGGCTCCGTCTGCGGGCCGAGTCCGGCGAGGCGCGCAGCGCTCCCGGCCGGTCGCGACCCGAGCTCGCTCTCGGGGAAGGGCTGGTCGGAGAGGTCGCGCTGAGCGGGCGCTCGGTCGTCGTGGACGACCTGGTGGCCCACCTCGCGGTCAAGCCCGACCCGTCGCTGGCGCCGGCCTTCGTCAAGTCGGGCATGGTCTCGGCCGCAGCCCTACCGCTCCTGGTCGGCGGGCAGGCCGTCGGCGTGGTCTGCCTCATGAGCACCACGCGGCGCTCCTTCACGCCAGGCGAGACCAAGGTCATGGAGGCCTTCGCGGAGCACGCGGCGGTGGCGTTGACCAAGTCGCGCCTCTTCCAGGACATCCAGGACCGCCGGCGCGTGAGCGAGGAGCTCTATGCGCTGACCGTCAGCATGATGCGGTCGATGGACCTGCAGCAGCGCGTGGACACCTTCGTCCTCGGCGCGCGCGAGGCGCTCAACTACGACCGTATCAGCGTGCTGCTGGCCGATGCCGACGGCGAGAACCTCACGATCGCGGCCAGCAGCGACCCGGAGGTTCTGCGCCGGCGGGTGCTGCCCATCGTGGGCGGTGGCGCCCTGGAGCGCGCGTGGACGTCCGGCGAGACCGTCACGGCGCTGACCGACGCGGACCTCGAGGCGCTGCCGCCGCTCCGCCCGGATCTGCTCGATCACCCGCTGCTGAGGGTCCGGCGCTTCGCTGCCGTGCCGCTCCGCTTCAACGACCGATCGATCGGCGTGGTCCTCGTCGACAACAAGCGAAGCCGCCGCGTCGTCACGCGCAGGGGCGTGGCCCAGCTCGAGCTCTTCTGCCAGCAGCTCCAGAGTCTGGTCTCCAATGCCAGTCTCTGGACAGAGACCCAGCGCCGCGAGCGCGACGCCACGCTGCTCCTCGAGGCGACCCGGCGGTTGTCCTCGACGCTCGACCTCGAGCAGGTCCTCGACATCATCACCGAGAGCGCGCTTGGTGCCCTCGAGGTCGACGCCTCCGGCTTCTACCGCTGGGACCCGGCGCGGGAGGGGCTCGCCTTCGTGCGCGGCCGCAACCTGCCGGAGGCCATGACCCGGGCGGTCGTGCTGCGGGCAGGCGAGGGGGCGAGCGGCCGCGCCTACGCCCTGCGGAGGCCCTGCTGGACTTCCGACGCGCAGGGAGATCCCGGGCTCGGCTACTCCCCGGCCACCGTCGAGGCCCTGCGCGCCGAGGGCGCCCCGCGGGCCTTGATCGCGGTGCCGATCGTCATCCGGGACGAGGTGTTCGGCGTGCTGATGGGTGGCTCGCGGGAGCCGCGGCGCTTCACCGAGCACGACGTCCACGTCCTCTCCAACATGGCCGCCCAGGCCGCGGTCGCCATCGAGAACGCGCGGCTCTACACCGTCACCCAGTACAACCTGGCGGCCGCCGCGCTCCTCAACGACGCCGCGCGCACGCTCCACCGCACGCTTGACGCGCGGCGCCTGCTGCCGGACGCTCTGGCCGGCCTCGGGCAGACCTTCAACGCCGTGGGCGCCGCCGTCATCCTCTTCGGCGATGCCGTGGCGGCGCCCGCCAAGGTCATACGGTGGGGCAGCCTGCCCGAGGCGGTGGTGCGGGCGCTCGGCGAGCCGCTCCGGCGCCGCGAGGCGCCGCTCCTCGTCCCCGATGTGACGGCCCGGCCTGAGCTCCTGCCGCAGGGTCTCCTCGAGCCCGGCCCGCGAGGGCTAGCGGCGTTCCCGGTCCGCGGCAGGAGCCGGGTCCTGGGCGGTCTCGTCCTCGTCTTCGCCGGCCCGCGCTCGCTGTACGAGGCCGAGACGAGGCTGCTCGCGGCCTATGCGGACCAGCTCGCCATGGCGCTCGACAACGCGGCGCTCTTCGAGGAAGCGGAGAACAAGAAGACGCAGCTCGAGCAGGTCTTCGCGTCGACCACCGATGGCTTCCTCGTCGCCGACCTCTCCGGGCGCATCGTCGCCTTGAACCGGCAGGGCGGCGACCTCCTGGGCATCTCGCCCGATGACGTGATCGGCCGCCCATTCCGCCGCCTCGTCGACGCCCTGGGCACGGCCGTGGCGTGGGAGGAGGGCGGCGGGCGGACGCTGGCGGGCCTGATCAGCGGCGGGCGGCCCGAGGCCGCTTCGGGCGATCTCGACGTGCGCGCGCCCGAGCCGCGCACGCTCGGATGGCGGGCGTCGCCGATGCGCGATCTCCTCGGCGCGGCGGTCGGCGTCACCGTCACGCTCAACGACGTCACGCGGCAGCGCGAGATCGACCGGATGAAGACGGAGTTCGTCTCGACGGTGTCGCACGAGCTCCGCACCCCGCTCACGTCCATCAAGGGCTCGCTCCACCTCCTCCTGTCGGACCCGGCCCTCTCGCTCGACGCCACCCAGCGCCAGCTCATCGACATCTCGGTGAAGAACACCGACCGGCTCATCCGGCTCATCACCAACATCCTCGACGTGTCCAAGATCGAGGCGGGCCAGATCCAGCTCGACCTGGGCATGCACCACGTGGACGAGTTCGTCTCGGTGGCGGTGGACGGGATCGCGGCCTTCGCGGAGTCGCGCGGAATCACGATCACCGTCGACGTCGATCCGGGTCTGCCGCCGCTCAAGGTGGACGCGGACCGCCTGGTGCAGGTGGTGACCAACCTCCTGTCGAACGCGGTCAAGTTCTCGCCGCCGGCCGGGCCCGTGAGCGTGACGGCCAAGCGGAGCGGCAAGCAGCTCGAGCTGCGCGTTCGCGACCAGGGCCGGGGCATCGCCGCCGAGGACATGGGCAAGCTCTTCAAGAAGTTCCAGCAGCTCGACGGCAGCAATGTCCGCTCCGTCGGCGGCACGGGACTGGGACTGGCGATCTGCCGGGGTATCATCGAGGAGCACGGCGGGTCGATCGGCGTGGAGAGTCAGCTCGGCCACGGGGCGACCTTCATCGTCAAGCTACCGCTGCCCGCCGTCGAGGCGGTGGGACCCGGCGACGTGGAGCCGTGCGGGCCGCGCGGTCCGCTGATCCTGGTCGTGGACGACGAGCCGGATATCCGGATGCTCCTGCGCGATCAGCTCGAGTACGGCGGCTTCCGGGTGCTCGAGGCGGGTCGCGCCCTCGAGGCCGTCGAGGTGGCGCGCGAGCGGCAGCCCGATCTCATCACCATGGACCTCATGCTGCCCGACCTCGACGGCTTCGAGGCCATTCGCCTCCTGCGCGACAACGAGCGCACGCGCGAGACGCCCGTGGTCATTCTCTCCGCCATCGAGCTGGAGGACGACGACACCCGCGCGCTCGGGCCGACCGTCCATTTGACCAAGCCGTTCTCCTCAGCGGATCTGCTGGGCGCGATTCGCGCCAACCTGCGTCTGGATCGGAGCGTCGGGCGATGACCCCCTCGCGCATCCTGGTGGTGGACGACGAAGCCGACATCAGCACCATCCTGGCGGTCACGCTCCGCCGCGCCGGCTTCGACGTGGAGACGGCGGGCGACGGCGTCGACGCCATCGAGCAGATCCACCGGCAGCCGCCCGACCTCGTGATCCTCGACGTGATGATGCCGCGGGCCGATGGGCTCGAGACGCTCAAGCGCATTCGCGAGCACGGGCCGACCGCGCAGCTGCCCGTCATCATGCTGACGGCCAAGACGCAGCTCGTCGACAAGATCCGTGGCTTCGACCGGGGCGCGGACGACTACGTCGCCAAGCCCTTCGAGCCCTCCGAGATGCTGGCGCGGGTGCAGTCGCTGCTCAAGCGCACCGCGCTGGCCCGCCTGACCGGGCCGCTCATGGGCGTTCTCGGCGACTGGTTCTCCCGCGAGGGCGTGACCCAATTGACGCGCGACCTCGAGGCGGCGCGAGACATCCAGCAGCGCCTGCAGCCCACGGTGCCCGCCGCGCTGGCCGGCCTCGAGGCGGGCGCGCTGCTGAGGCCCTCGACGGTGGTCGGCGGCGACTTCTTCGACATCTTCCCCATGGGCGAGCGGATCGGCGTGGCCGTCGGCGATGTCTCGGGCAAGGGCATCCCGGCGGCCCTGCTCATGGTCATGGTGCGGACCCTGCTCCGTGAGATAGCGCGGGGGCTCAAAGAGCCCGCCGAGACGCTCAGCCGGCTCAACTCCTCGCTCTGCCGCGACATGCCGCCGTCCATGTTCGTCACGCTCGTGCTGGGGGTGCTCTTCCCCGGCCGCGTGGGTCGCGTGGCGATCGCCTCCGGCGGACATCCCGAGCCCGTCCTCGTCCGGCCGGGCGCGGCGCCCGCGCCCGTGAGCGTGGGGGGGATGATCCTGGGCGTCTTCGAGGAGGCCGCCTTCGACCAGGTCGAGGTCGATCTCGAGCCAGGCGACAGCCTCATCTTCCTGACGGACGGAATCATCGAGGCGCCGAGCCCTGACGGCACGCGCCCAGGCCTGGCGCGAGTGCTGGAAGTCCTCGGTCGTTCTGCTTCGCTCGCGCCCCAGGCGCAGGCCGATGCGCTCACGGCGGACGTCCTCGAGCGGGCCGGCGACCGTATCCATGACGACATGACCACGCTCGTGCTGAAGCGCCCATGATCCGGCTTGTCGAGGCTTACACAGCCAAGGAGCTGGCGGACGTCGCCAGCCGCGCGAGGTAATCCATGCCCAGGGTCAGGGAAGTCACGGACGATGGCGGCGACCCCATCCTCGCGGAGCTCTTCGCCAGGGAGCGCGAGCTCTTCGGCGATCTCTTGAACACGACCAAGGTCTTCGCGCACTGCCCGCCCATCCTCAAGGCGGCCAAGCAGCTCTCCGCCTCGATCGAGAAATCCGGGCGGCTGCCGGCGGCGCTCGTGCCGCTGGTCTACCTGCGCGTCGCGCTCATCAATGGGTGCCCCTTCTGAATCGATATCAATGCATCCCGGGGGATGCAAACGGGAGCCGACGAGGACAAGGTGCGCGAGGTGCCGACCTGGCGGGAGAGCGCCCGCTTCTCGCCCATGGAGCGCGCCGCGCTCGAGTACGCAGAGGCCATGACCATCACGGGGGAGCGCGTGAGCGACGAGCTCTTCGCGCGCCTCAGGTCCTTCTTCGACGAGGGGCAGCTCGTCGAGCTCACCGCCGCGGTCGCGCTCGAGAACTTCCGCAGCAAGTTCAACGTCCCCCTGGGCGTAGAGTCGCAGGGGTTCTGTCTGATCAAGTAGTGAGGGACACGAGCGGTGACTCGTTGCAGGCCAGCGCGCTAGACGTCACGAGCCACCACATGTGCGATAACTTGCCGAAGCCGCTCACGGGTGTAGGGCTTGATGAGGAGCGGAATAGGCCGTCCCCCGTGCTGGGCTTGGAAACCGCTGCTCGGGCTGGCAGCAGTCACGAACACCACGCGGGGCGCGAGGTGGGGCCAGCCATGTTCGATCCTTCGATAGAGATCCTCGCCGCTCATTCCTGGCATGTGTAAGTTGCTGAGGATCACGTCGTAGCTGCGTCCGGCGAGCAGGTCGAGTGCCTGCGGCCCGTCTTCTGCCGTCTCGACACGGTGGCCGTCCCAGCCGAGGGTGAAAGCGAGCAGGTCCCGTGTATCCGCGTCATCCTCTACGATCAGGATGCGGTAGGCCATTGGGCGGCCTCCTTCATCACGGCTCTCAAGAGGAGCCAGTCCGACGCTGGTTGCTAGTGGGCTCTCCTGATCTAGCTTACCTCTTCCTCGTGCCCTGGTATAGACGGCGTCAGTGGGCCGGGAAGCCGTAGAGTTGCGCGCGGTTGGCCCAGAGGATCTGGCGCGTGGTGCAATCATCGAGCCCGATCTTGAGAAAGTAGGCCGTCGCCTCCGGATACTTGGTGTCGTAGTGCGGGGGGTTCTCCCAGTGCTCGTCCAGCCGCCAGAGCCAGAACGGCAGCCACGAGCCCTTGCCCTCGAGGAATCGCCGCCCCGTACACGAGGCAGCACGGTCGAGAGGCCGAGCCGGCCTGCCTGCAGGGAAAAGATATGGCCGCTGTCGGAAAAGGCAGCGGTCTCAGAGAGCCTCCACAGCCGAAGGCATCTGAGTAAGCCTAGCTGTCTCCCCCGGTGGTCTGAGAGTGGCCAGCCAGAAATTGGAACATCGATAAATCAAGAGGATCGCAAGAGGCTTCTCCGGCCGATCACAAGTCCCGGGTCTGTGACATGTCGTCCAGCTTGCGGGAGGCATGGTTCGTGCCTCGGAAAATTTTACAGTTCGCCGGCTCGTTCGGTGGCTGTGTTCGAGAACATATGGAGAACAAAGAAATGCTGAGACTGGCCTGAGGTTTGCTCGTGGTGCCGCGTGCGTGGCGACTGAAGGCTGCTTTGCCTTCTCGACCCACGATCTCTATGGCGAAAACGGGGACCACCTGGATTCGTTGCCCGGCATTGACTGCGGAGCTTGATCCGCGTGCTGTGCGTGGGCGTTCGCCCCCGGGGGTCGGGGGTCGCGCCACTGGGGATCGTGGTTCGGCGTCCTGGCCCACCGACTGCCCCAAGCGGTTGGAGCGTGAGGGCGTCGACACAGCGGAACACTAACCGACCAACCCATAAAGGATCCACAGAATGAAGAGATGGGTGTCTCTCTTGACGATCGCGCTCTTCGTCGTCGCCATGGCGATGCCGATGGCCGCGGGGGCGGCAGGCGGCTGCAGCCCGAACATCAACGGCGCCAACAGGACGGTGAG
>Ga0137373_10000380_pt1 | contig 42655 bp, 37 predicted proteins | sample SagtaG_5_FD_104912 | JGI IMG/M metagenome (GOLD analysis project Ga0137373, IMG submission 104912) | Vadose zone soil microbial communities from Sagehorn Ranch, Mendocino, California, USA - Sage1_R_80_16 metaG | ecosystem: Environmental > Terrestrial > Soil > Vadose zone | place: USA... | reverse complement strand
GCAGTAAGTTATTGAATTTAAACAATGGAAGCGCATGCAATCCGGTGATTGTCGCGGTCTTCAAAACCGTAGATCGTTATCTCTGATGGCGATGGTGGGTTCGACTCCCACTCGCTTCCGCCACACAAAACCCGCATAAATACTGGAGATTGTTACCAAAGATGGCAGTCAGCCCGTCTGAAGCGCTTGTCGGAATATCTGCACAGCAACAACAGTCGTAGCCGATTCATGTTCGAACTACTAGTCGCGGGGGAGAAGGCCCAGCTCGATCGCCTAAAGGGTGATAAAAAAGCCTACGACTTGGAGCTTCGCCCCCGGCTGATGGCTCAGACAATTCAGGAACTCCAGGATGCGGGGTTGAGCCGGACATATGGAAGATCGGGCTGGATCGGCAGGAAGACTGCGAGCGGATTGTGGCCGTCGCCCGCCGAGGAGGCCGGAACCAAGTCGGATGCATCATCCTCGGCCGAGGCGAGGACGATACGAAAGTCCGCGAATGGCTCACGACCGCCGCTGCGGTCCCGGGCTTCATTGGCTTCGCCGTTGGCCGGACCAGCTTCTGGGATCCGCTAGTTAATTTGCGTGCGGGAAAAATAACGCGAAATGCCGCAGTCGCCGAAATTGCTCGCCGGTATCAGGAGTTTGTTGAAATTTTCGAAACTCGCGAGAAAGTCGCTGCCGCGTAACAATAAGGAAGAACTCGCCTGGTAAAAAACTGTTTGCACTGAGGAGATTGATATGCAACTTGGCATGATAGGTCTTGGACGGATGGGCGCCAACATGGTGAGGCGACTCATCAAGAAGGGTCACAACTGCGTAGTGTTCGATAGGTCGCCAAAAGTTGTGGACGAATTGGTCAAGCAGAAGGCGACGGGCGCGGCCTCACGCTCCCTTCCATTTTGCGAGTTGCACGGCGAAGCTGCCCACGCCTCCGGCTGCGCCGTGAATCAGAATCCTCTGGCCTTTGCTCAGTGCAGCCGTATCGAACAACGCCTGCCATGCCGTCAACGCCACCACAGGAATGGCAGCGGCGTGGACATGGTCAATTGACTTTGGCTTGAGGGCCGCTTCCGTTTCCTTGACCACGACGTACTCTGCATAAGTGCCCTTACCGTTGCGGGCGCCATCCGGGCGAGCATAGACCTCATCGCCTTTCTTGAATTTGCTGACACCGGAACCCACTGCTTCGACAACGCCTGAAACGTCCCAGCCCGGAATGTAAGGCAAGGGAAGAGGAAAGACATCCTTTAAGTGGCCTGCTCGGGCTTTCCAGTCTATGGCATTTACCGAGACAGCATGGACTCGTATCAACAATTCACCAGAGCCCGCCGTAGGGCGCGGTGCCTCTTCAAAGCGGAGCACTTCCGGTTCCCCGTAGTTGTGGACTTGCACTGCTTTCATGGTTTCCATTTCGCACATCTCCCTGGACAAGGCATTATGGATGTTTTCAAAGTACACGTTTGGAGTCAGCGAGCCGTCTTTTCGATGCCCGAGCCTGGCCACTCGATTCAGCGATCTCACTTCGGCTTCATTCATCCAAGTTAAAATGAGATTCGATCTTCCTTCGTGAGGTGGCACCCTTTATGCAGCGGGCATTTGGACTGAATATTCCGCAGACGCTGGACGACGTTTGTGATCCGGCACGATTGGCTCTGGTCGTGTACGACATGCAAATCGGGATCGTGAAGCAGATCGAGCACGGCCAGCAGGTCACCGACAGGGTCCTTCAGGTTCTCGATGCAGCCCGCAAATCGGGAATTCGGGTCTTCTTCACACGGCACATGTCGCTGCCCAAGGAGTTAATGGGCGTTTCTCAGTTACGGACTGCGATGGCGTGGCAACGTCTGAGTTCGGTAGACGAGGTCAAGCCTTGGTTCTTGCGGAACTCGCCGGGATTCCACCTCATTCCGGAGTTGAATCCACTGCCGAGTGAAGCCATCCTCGACAAAATCACCATGTCGGCGTTCGAAGGCACACCCCTTAACATCGCGCTGCGCGATTGCGGCATTAATGCCTTCGCCATCGTCGGCATCGCCATGGAAATCGGAATTGAACCGACCGTGCGACATGGCGCTGATCTTGGTTACATCCCAGTGATTGTCACAGACGCCTGCGGTTTTGGTCACTGCGATGCCGCCGCCCGTTCAATTGCCAGCCTTGAATTCGCGGGCGATGCTTTGTTTACGAACGCCGATACATTCTGTGCTCACCTTGGGCGAATAGTGCCCCGAACTGTTAGCTAGTCATTTTCCATGAGGCAATCGTGATTGCCTGGATCCGACGAATCGCGCGGATAGTGTCACGCTCTGGAATGTGAGGTATCGAAGCCATCGGCGGATTATTTACGCAGTGTTCGCCAAAGGGTACGAATACGTGGCGTACGATTGGACATGGGCAGAATACATCCAGATTGCCGCAATCCTTCTGACCAATCGGTAGTTGCCGATCTCATGCTTCGACAAGAGCCAGTCGAGGAAGAAGACGAAGAGGACGACGAAGGAGGCGGCAAAAAAGACGATGATGGTGACCGCGACGACAGCGGCTACTCGGAGAAGGAAATCGGGTGAATCGAAAGCTACACCTGGGGGCTCACGCATTCAACTTCCAATACCCATTCAAAGGCGCCTTTTGAACCTTCTGCTCGTTCAACAGCAGGTTTAGTGCGGTTACGACCGTTTCTGGCCGCTTTCGCAGTTGCTCTGCTAAGTCTCGCTCGCTGACGACGACATCTCCGGTTGGATATCGTTGATGAACACTGTGCGCATAAACCGAAATTCTCTCAGCTAGTAATCGCAGGTCTTTTTTCTTGTTTCGCTCGGTGCGTCTCGTCCGCGCCTCCTCAGTTTGCAGCGCCCGCGCGCAGATCGCCGCCAGCCCGAAAGCGCAAGAGATCAGCACGATCCACCAGTGAAGCGGAATTCTCAAAAAACTACCTGTGAGGGAATCCATAGCTGGGCATTTGGCCGTTGAAATCGGGTACGAAGAGAATACCTGTGTATCTACACTCCGCGAAGATTACAGAAGTCCAACGCCCCTACGGCCAGGCAGGAGGCAATAGCGTCGATCGTCGGGGTGCAGAAATCATCGTCGCGAGATCTCCAACGTGATCGGAAGACGGTCCCGCTATCGGACACAACTTCCAATTAGGAAAGGATTCCTGTGTGATTTTCCAAAATTATCAATTCAATGGCGAACCGCGCTGCGCCGTTCAAACAGCGAATCCAGTAAACAATCCAACCATACACAACAGGAAGGCGACAATTACCTCGGTTTTCACGATGCGTTCCCTCCTGCCCTCCGTCGAGGGATTGTTTTTCAACAGCCAGCCCGATCTAGCGGACGCATCAGGCCGGGATCTTAGTTCCCAACTCGCATTGCGACCTGGGGCTGCGCCGATTGAAGAACGGGCGGCAGCCGCATTCGGATCAACGCTTCTATTTGGGACCAAACGCGCGGATCGCATTCGATGGCAGTGTGTCCCTTAAACAAAAGGCGGTCATACCAAGGATATGCACGACATTCGGCAGGTTCCTTTTGGTACGTAGATCGGAAATTGCCAAGGATCCTGGTGCGAGATGGATCTGCTGCCCTAATCTTGGAACGCCCGTGCAGAATACCGCCCGTTTGATAGAAGTTAACGGCTTCGGCAACGTTAGCCGGGATAACTGAATCGTCCTCTCCATTTTTCGTAACACTGTCAACCTGGATGGTTAGTAAAACAGGGATGCCATCTTGCTGCAGTTCGCGGGCCAGAGAGACTACCGCCGAAGCACCCCAGCTGTGGCCGAATAGAATGAGACGGGCGCTGCGTTTTTCTTCGTCTGTGAGTTTGCCATCCCCTGCCTTCAACCAATCAAGGACTAATTTGTGAGCCTGTGCTCTTCGTCGATTTTCGAACAGCCGAATCTGCACATCGTTGCCGTATGTCGCCTGAATCTGGCGGGCGATCTGCACCTCCGAATGGCGGCGGTCGTCGCTATGCACGAAGCCTCCCACAAAACCAATAACAAGTGTCGGGGAGGCGTCGGCACTATCAGAATTGGGCGCAAGCGACTCCTGAAAAGCGTACAGAGCGGATGGGTACTGCTCATTGGCGTAGAGACCGAGGCCGAGATAGCGATAGGCCTCGGCGTTTTGCGGATCGATGCTCAGCGCGGTGCGCGCTTCGGCAATGGCATTATCGCCGTCATTTGAGCGATCAAACAGGTAAGACAAGTCATTGTGCGTTTCAGGAAACCCGGGGGACAGCTCTTTGGCGTTGGAGTACTCGTCAAAGGCCTCATTAAAATCATTCTGCTGTTGGCGAACGTAAGCCAGGGCGAAGTGCAGGTCTGCATTGTTAAAATCGCTAGAGATTAGCTGCCGCAGGATCGGTTCAGCATCTTCGTATTCTTGTTGATGAACCAGCTTCGCTGCCTGCTCGAGGCGCGCCGGGCAGCCGATATTTGTTCCTGCACCGGACGCCGGCATGATCCGCATATCACTCAGCAGTTGAGAGCTCGCACCCGCTGATGAGAGCGCTTCGGCGCCGTCGTGGTCGAGAGCGAACGAGATGCCGCGTTCGTGAACAAGCCGATCAAGCCTCTGGTTGGAAATTCCTCCCCCCATCCAGGTCATGAGCTGGGCGCAGTCCACTGGCTTGGCGGCGTTTATTTCGCCCACGGCTACAACTGTGCTGAGCTGCAATAAGAAGAAGGATAAAACTGCGCTGCGCAAAAACTCCTCCACCGAGCGGGAATCATCTGAGTAGTTTCCCGCCCGCATTTTGCAATTAGACAGTGGGAACTGTCTGCATTCTGGTTGAAATACAGGCATGGGAGGTGCCAAAAGCCGTGGGTAGTCCTTCCTTTAATCGAAATGGTTGAGGAAACGCAGTTTGGAGACGAGTAAAGCAGACTCCCAGCCAGCGGTTTTGTCGAGCGACTCGACGCGCGTTTCGACAAGTGTCGAGTGTACGACACTTCGTCAAACCTGGCTGCCCAACATTCGATCCAGATTGAATGCGGCGCTGATCAAGGCAAATGAGTAAAGGCCTGGGGGAAATTCCCTAACGCCTCGCCTTGAGGCCCCGTTTTGCTCTGCATACAGCCCGAGATGATTGCCATAGCCCCGCATGCGTTCAAACAGCAACCTGGCTTGATCCAGCTTTTCGGGATCCGTCAGACCGGCGCGTGTCAGGGCCTCTAAGAGCCAAAAGGAGCACATGTTGAAAGTACCTTCCTCGCCCGGAAGTCCACTCAATACGGGGATGTGGCGGATAACGATGCACGAGGCTGTCGCTGACGAGATCTCCATGGCTGGGACTTTCAAGGATAGCGTCTATCGTCCTGAGCATCCACGGATCGGTTGGGGCCATGAAGAAGACGAGTGGCCCTTAGGAGAAATTCGGCGGGGCCACCCGTCTTGGGAATAGATCTGAACGTGTAGGGGCAGGTGACTGCACCTGCTCCTACACGTTTAGTAATAGGACGAACTAGATTGGCTCGGCGTCAACGCGGGTGGCGTCAGCCACATTGGACGGCTGGTCGGAAAATGTTTTTCCCGGCTCGAATGCCGCCTTCTCGTGTCCTGTGCCGACCCGGCGAATGACGTCATGCCAGCCGTCGTCCCAGGAGATGCGCGCTTCGCCGTCAACTACCGTCCACTTTCCACGACTCGATCCGATAGTTTTCCTGGCTTCGCCATCGGACTTCAGAGTGATATAGAAATGGCCTCCGCCATTGTCGATGCCGACTTTCCATTTGCCGACAAAATGATTTCGTCCCAAGGGGGAGGCGCTTACGGCGGTTGAACTGAATTCGATGCGCGCGGCTTCGTTAAGCGGCAGGCTTTGCTGGTGGCCATCTTTGAAGACAATTTGGGCCGGGTCCTTAAACTCGATGCGCGCAATGTCAGCCAATGGATAGCTTTGCCGATGCCCGTCTTCGAAAACAACCGTCACACTACGCCGAGCTTTGGAATTGGAATTAGAACTCGAAGCGGAGCTTTGCCCTTGGCCCGCGGTAGCGAGCGCCAGCGCCAGTATCCCACAGAAGCCCGCTTTTGCGGTATTACGCATGTTGCCTCCCCGGAATCTGAAAACAAATTCTTTCAATATCAACATACGATTCTGAGGGTTGGAAGGTTCCATGCAATTAGGCGCGCCGAGGGTTGAATTCCGGGGAACACGACTAAGTCCGGCACAGCTCCGTCGTCAGCACTTCCCGCCGGTCCATGGCGATCCGGTCCATGCGCCCAAGGAGCAGGAAATAGCCTGCAATTGCCGGCACGGAAAGCGCCGCCAGCATCCCGGCCGCAATCCAGAAATTGCCGTACAGGCGGGCCATAAAAATCGCCATCGCGCCCATGCCGATCGCCGACAGTTGTACGGCGAAGCTGACCAGAATCGTTGTCTCAGAAGCTCGCTGGCGTCCGAAGGTTGAATAGTCAATCCGTTTAGGAGAGTAAACCGAAAGCAGGTTGCCAACCGTGAAGCTCACGGGAGCGGCAAACAGGAACCAGGCCAGCGTCAGAACCATGATCCTGAAAGGCGGCGCGTGGTAAATCGTGCGTATGCCGAGCCACAGTATGAAGACATCCACACTAAGAACCGCCAACTGCGCCAGATTCTTGGCGGCAGCGATCTGTCGAAAAGAAACGGGGGAGACGAAGAAGAACTGGATGCCGCCGCCGTCTCCGCCGAAGCTGTTGTAAACAATGTTAGTCAGCACCAGAAGGCAATAGGCCGCGCCGATGGGGAAGATAAATGCAGACTCATGCGCGAAACCGATCCTCCCGCCCCGCACGATGAACACCATAATCAACGGCATAATGAGGGTGAACAGCATTGGGCCGCTGCGGGAAAAGTAACGCAGTTCTTTCTCAAAAATAGCGCTCATGGGAGAGGGGATGCCCAGAAGCCTCCAGCCACCTCGAACCACAGCCTGATTTCGCTGAATTTGCCGCTTGTCTCCTCCAGATGGATCGTCGCCCCGGTATTGCCGGCGCAGACGGAGGTTGAGTATCCAGAACACGCCGCCGCCATAGATCATTAGCAGCAGCAGCGAAAACAATGCCGTAGAATTTTGCGCCCCGGCATTCATTAATGAGGCTCCCGCCAATCCTGGTGGCAGGAAGCGCTGCAGTGGAATGAGCTTGGCGAACAGACGAACTCTTTGGGGCGTAGCTTCCTCACCAAAGCGCCCCAAAATGGGGCCTGCGGTTTGGAAGCCGATCATCACAAGCAAGAAAAATACGCCCATTATCTCCCTGCTACGGCGCCGGGAAAGCCAATGCTCAATCCACACGAAGATCGTTCTGGCGAGCAGTATGTTGAAACCTGCGAAGGCCACAATCACTAACAGCGCCCAGGGAGCAAGGCGTGGGTTCGCGGCCGCGACTCCTGCCAGAATTCCAGCCGACCAGCAGATTCCCAGTGCCGTCGCTATGTCGAGAGCCCCATAAACGAGTCGCACCACAAAATAACCGGGATAGCTGAGCGGAAAGCGAAGCAGCACCGAGGTGTCGAGGTTCTCATTGAAGGCAGTGGCCATCACCGGAAATAGCTGCCAGAACGCAAAGATCAACCAAAACATCACCGTCAGCCACACCAGATTGTGAGCTTTTGTAAGCGCCCAGACTGAGGCCCCCAGGGCAAAAGCCCCTCCAAAACCCGCGCCCAGCACTAGAAGGCCAGCAATCGAACGCGAAACCAGATTCAAGCGGCCACGAATTGAACGCAGCGAGTTTACGAACACCCGCCACCGCAGGTGCGAAATCGCGCCGAGTTGCTCGCGCGCCGCCGATTTCACCCCAGCCACGAAAGCTCCTGGGTTGCGCTGCGTGGACCGCCGACGGTATGAAGAAAGAATTCTTCCAGTGTCATCTTCTCCCCTGCCCGCGCAGCGCTTCCCGCGACCACTCCCGACCGCAGTTCGTCTAGCGACCCTTGCGCCACCAAACGTCCGTTATTGATGATGCCAACGTGAGTGCACAGTCTCTCGACGATTTCCAGAACATGTGATGTAAGAAAAATGGTCGCACCGTGCGCGATCATCCGTTGCAGCATTGATTTCAAGGTTCCCGACGCGACCGCGTCCACACCTTCGAATGGCTCGTCGAGAAACAGCACCTTCGGGCCATGGATAACCGCTGCGGCCAGGGCCAGCTTCTTCTGCATGCCATGGGAATAGTCGGTAATCAGCGTCTTCGGCTGATCGGAAAGCTCCATGAAATCGAGCAGTTCAGCGGCGCGTTGAGCTGTTGTGTCGCGCTCGACTCCATACATCCGTCCGGCAAAATTCAAGTACTCAGATCCGGTGAGCCTTCCAAAGAGCGCCATACCTTCGGGAACGACGCCAATCTGGCGTTTGACTTCGACCAGGTTAGTGGCCAGATCGAGCCCCAGAATCTGCATGCGTCCAGCCGTGGGAGCGAGGAGGCCAGTCAGCATTTTGATGGTTGTGGACTTGCCGGCTCCGTTTGGACCAAGAAAGCCATAGAACTGGCCCGCGGCTACCGAGAGGTTTACGTCTTCAACAGCGGTGAGATCGCCGAAGCGGCGAGTGAGACCCTGGGTGAGGATGGCAGCGTCCACGAGGTTTGAATTTAACACAGCTTGAATCGGACATTCGCGGGTAAGGTCCTGAAACAATGCTAGGCGAAGGCGACATAAGTGCCTCCTCCAAGACGGACGATCAACTCGCCAATTTCTTGAGGAATTCCTGTTCGTCCAGACGGTACTTGAAGGCTTTGCGGCCGTCAATAAATACAACTGGGACTTCGTCGGTGAACTGGCGCCTGAGCCCGTCGTCAGTCTCTACATCCACCTCCCGCCAGCGGAAGCCGCCCCGGCGCTCCAATTTCGAGAGCGTCTCTTTGACGATTTCGCAAAGGTGGCATCCTTTTCGGGAATACACCACCACTTCGCGAAGCAGAGACATGGCGGGGAGTCTAGCAAACTCGGCCCCATCTTTCCATAAGAAGTTACAGGCTAACAGTGCTCCGATGGGGTCGAGGTCTAGCACACGGTACAATCCTTGCCATGTCATCCACCAAGCCACTTGCCGGGAAAGTGGTACTGATCACAGGTGGCGCCAGGCGCCTGGGCAGAGCATCCGCATTGACCCTGGGACAAGCCGGTGCGGACGTTGCCATAACGTTCCTGCGTTCGGTTAAGGAGGCGCGGCAGACGACAAGTGACCTAGAGAAGTCCGGAGTGCGTGCAATTGCTATCCGATGCGACGTAACGCGCCCAGAGAACGTGCGCGTTGCGGTAAGAGATGTTGTCCGGAAGTTCGGCGGGCTCGACATCCTGATCAACAACGCTGGGAATTACGAAACCATTGCCTTCGACGAACTGACTTTACCGCAATGGGATGCGATGTTTGCCACCAACGCCCGTGGGCCTTTTCTGGTTTCAAAAGAGGCGCTCAAGCATCTGCGCGCCCGTAACGGAAAAATCATTCACTTAGGATCTCTGGGAGGACTGCGTCCCTGGTCCAGTCACGCGCACTATTGCTCTTCGAAAGCTGCGCTGCACATGCTGACTAAAGTGATGGCCAAAGCGCTCGCCCCGGAGGTCGCGGTAAATTGCGTAGCGCCGGGAATGATTGATCTGGGTGAGAAATCCGCGGCCGCGTTCATGAAGCGTATGGCAAAGCAAACACCAATGCGACGCAACGGATCAGCCGACGACATAAGCGCAGCCGTCTTGTTCTTCGCCACTGCGCCGCATTTCATCACGGGACAAATACTTTTTGTGGATGGTGGATTGGCACTGTAAGTCTCTACCATCGCTAAATGAAAATCACTAACCACGAAGGACACGAAGGTTCACGAAGAGGTCCTAACCACTTCCAATTCATACGTTTTGACCCTATGCGCTGCTTCCTTCGTGAACCTTCGTGTCCTTCGTGGTTAGTGCCTTCGTATTTATGGACTGAACTCTTCAAGATGCAAGGTTTGTGAATGAGAAACTATGCATGGGTGTTCGTGTTTTCGCTGTTCGCGGTCTCTTCCAGTTGGGGCCAGATGCGCCCTGAACAAGGAGGAACTGAAATTCAAGTCTGGACCGCTGGCGGCCACTCCGTAGCGGGTGGCCGCGGTCATATTGGGCTCTGGGACCTGGGCCTGCGCTACGGCTGGGTGCTGACCTCCCCCGTAGGGCCGGGCATTCTCAAGGGAAGGTTCGAATACGCGATCGATGCCATTCCGGTGTACTTAGTTTTTCAGCCTGCCAATACGGCTTACGGGGTCGGATTGGCCCCGCTCAATTTGAAATGGAATTTTGCGACGCGCGGTCGCTTGGCACCGTATGCAGAGTTGAGCGGCGGAGTCTTGTTCACCACGCAGGACGTTCCCACAGGAACATCGAATGTTAACTTCACGCCCTCTGTGGCCTTTGGCACACACTTCCTGGGCGACAAATTGACTTGGAGCCTTGAAGCACGCTATCTGCACATCTCGAATGCTGGCCTGGATCGTCGGAACCCAGGCATCAACACCTTTGAAGTGCGGCTCGGGGTAGGAAAGTTTAAGAAATCAAAATAGAGATGGCCTTGCAAGTTGTATTGCGGAGTGTTTTGGGAAGGGCACTCGTGCCCTTCCCGAAACGGACTATTTCAGAGTGCTTCCGCAGCGGTGAATCATGCCCGCCAATGGTAGGAGTTCACAAAGGCACTACTTCTTCAGAATTGGGTTATATCCGTCGCTGACCAGCTTGGAACGCATGCTTTCGGCGTCTTTGATGTCGGCAAACGCTCCGACCTGTACGTGAAAAAATTTGTCTGGCGAAGGGTTCGCGATGAAGGCAGCGTACTGTCGAGATTTCAGCGCTTCGACCAGCGCCTCTGCGTCTTCCTGTTTGCTCACCGCCGCAACTTGCACAAAATAACCGGTGCCGGGCTGGGCGGGAGGTTGAGCCGTGGCATCCGGCGCTGTCGCCTGAGGGGCCGAATTGCCAGCGGCGTTGGGGTCGGCACCCGTTTGTTGCTGCGGCTGTGCTGGTTTCGATTCTGTGGGAGCTAGGGGAGTGGCCGGTTTGTTGGATGCCGAGGGCCGCGTACCGCTCGAAGAACTTGGAGAGGGAAGCAGTTCAGGCGCGGACCTGACCGAGTTCCTGCCCATTGAGAAGCCCATGCCGAAAAACACGGCGCACAAAATTACCAGCCCGAAAAACAGCGCCAGCATTTTTCCGGTGCCAAGCGTAATTTCGGTGTCGTCGTTGGTACTCATCGTCGGCGCGCTCGATGGAGTCATGGAATCGGCAGAACCTCAAGCTTCATTTTGCGGCTGGCGGTGTGTCTTTCGCTAGTAACTTCTGAAGTCCGGAGAAGAAATCTACCGGGACCGGGAAGACAACCGTAGTGTTCTTTTCCACGCCAATTTCGGTCAGAGTCTGCAGATAACGCAGCTGCACGCTGACCGGCTCCGAGGCCAACAAATGGGCAGCGTCCACCAGGCGCTGGGCGGCAGAGAATTCGCCTTCCGCGTGAATAATCTTGGATCGCTTCTCGCGCTCCGCTTCCGCCTGCTTAGCCATGGCGCGCAGCATGGACTCGGGCATATCCACCTGCTTTACTTCAACGTTCGCCACCTTTACGCCCCATGGGGCAGTGTGGGTGTCGAGAATGCTTTGCAGGCGCAGGTTGATCTTCTCGCGATGGGCCAGGAGTTCGTCCAGTTCCTGCTCGCCGAGGACGGAACGCAATGTGGTCTGCGCGAACTGTGAGGTCTGATACGCGTAATTGGACACTTCCACCACCGCCTTGTTTGGATCGATCACGCGCAGGAAGATGACGGCGTTGACCTTCAAAGTGACGTTGTCGCGCGTAATGATGTCCTGCGGAGGCACTTCCAGCGCTTCTTGTCGCAAGGATATGCGCACCATGCGATCGATGGGCGCAAATACAAGAATTACCCCAGGTCCTTTGGACTGATGAAGCAAGTGACCCAAGCGGAAGATGACCCCGCGCTCATATTCCGCGAGAATCTTGATCGAGCTCAGCAAATAGAGAATTACGATCAGGACCGGAACCGCAATTACGCCTAAAGATAAATCCATCTTGTGTCTCCCGCGCTGGTTTCAGGTGCGAGGTGATTGTACTGCAACTTCTCTGTGTGGAACCGGAGTCGGATTGTTTCAACAGTGAACTTCCATCGTGAGCGAAAGTGGAGTTCGCGGAGCGATTGTCAGCTACTCCGCTCAGGATGACACCGTGAAGTTTCTCAGCACTCAGGCAACAGTCGTTTTCGCGGATTCCACCGGACCAACGCGGAGCTGGAGACCATCCACCTTCTGAACAAAGACTCTTTGTCCGGCGGGCACGTTGGCGGAGGCTACCGCGTCCCAGATTTCGCCATGGACAAAGACCTTGCCGGCGGGCGCGAGTTCAGTTTGCGCGATTGCGATTTCGCCAATCAGGCCCTCGATGCCAGTCACGACTTTGTTTCTGCGGGCCCTAATCGCTACCGACATCAAAAATACCGTGATAATACCCAGCGGGATACTCACTCCTAGCGCTGTTGCCAGTTTGACTCGCATTTCCGGAATGGGCGCATCCACCAGCAGCAACGAGCCGATGACCAAGGTGGTAATTCCGCCGATGGCCAACACGCCATGGGTGACGAACTTTGCCTCTAGCGCGAAGAGTACGAACGAAGCCAGTATCAGCACCACCGCGGCAAAACGCGTGGGCAAAAGATTCAGCGCGAAAACCGCCAGCAGAATGCACACCACGCCGACCGTCCCCGGTACAACCGCGCCCGGATGATTGAACTCCGCATAAAGGGCCATAATCCCAATCATCAATAACACCGAAGCAACGTTTGGGTTGACGATCCAAGCCATGATTCTCTGCTTCAAAGTCGGTTCCAACACCCGCTCGGTCTTGCCGACCAGATTGAGCGTCAGAGTTTGGCCGTTAAAGCGCTTGATGGGATGGCTGGCGATTTGCTTGAACAGTTCTTGTTCATTGGCGGCAACGTAGTCAATTAGTCTTTGCGACAGTGCTTCAGTCTCGGTGAATGATTTCGATTGTCGCACCGTACTCTCGGCGACATCCACATTACGCTCGCGTTTCAAAACGATCGAGCGCATGAGCGCGGCCGCGTCATTTTCCACCTTTTGCCCCAGCGCGCCCTTGATGTCTTCGCCTAAGGGACCAACTGGATGTGCGGCCCCAATATTGGTTCCCGGGGCCATGGCTGCAACGTCGGCGCTCTCCAATATAAAGAATCCCGCAGAGGCGGCATGAGTCCCGCTCGGAGCCACGTAGATGATCACAGGAACCGGAGAGGCGAGAATCTTCTGAACGATCTCCGACATGGAAGTCATCAACCCGCCTGGCGTGCTCAACTCAATGAGCACCGCGTCGTCTTTGCGAGCGGCCGCCAGATCGAGCGCGCGTTCAATACGTTCAGCGCTGACCGGTTGGATGGTGTCATTGATTACGACTTTTAATACGTCAGCGGCGGAGCAAATTGAGAGCAGAAAGACAGAGATCAAAACAATCAGCGGGAAGCGACGCATAATTCTCCTCCCCATGGGAGAGCTGCTGAGAGTATTGTCTCGCAACTTGCCGCTGAAGGGCAGAATTTCGCATTTGCAAGGGTTACCGTCGGGCCAGCGGCTCGGTCTCGCTCGGTCCTTCTGATTCCGCCCAACCCGGCAAGGTCGTATCTCCCGTGATTAGTCTGGCTCCTCGTTCGTAAGTGACATACGACCACGCCCACTGGATCATCACGATCAGACGATTGCGGAAGCCGATCAGGAAGAAAATATGAATGAACAGCCAAGCCAGCCAGGCGAAGTATCCGGAGATGTGGATCTTCCCGATCTGAGCCACCGCAGCAGCGCGCCCAATGGTGGCGAGGCTGCCCTTGTCCACGTAGTGAAAATCCTTGCGTGCAAGTTTCCGCAGATCGAGCGAAATGGTTTTTGCGACGAAGCGGCCTTGCTGCATGGCGACCGGAGCGACTCCCGGCAGAGGATTCCCATGCTCATCTTTCAAGGATGCGAGGTCGCCGATAACGAAAACCTCCGGATGTTCTGGAATGCTTAAGTCGCGATTCACCAGGACTCGGCCAGCACGGTCAGCCGGTGCCCCGAGTTTCCTTCCTAACGGTGAGGCTGCGACTCCGGCAGCCCACAAGACGACGGTCGCGGGAATGCTTTCTTCGCGAACCCAAACCGCTCCTGGAGCAATTCGCGTTACCAGAGCCGAAGAGCGAACTTCCACTCCCAGCTTCTCCAATTGCCGCACCGCGCTTTGCGAAAGATCGGGAGCATAGGCCGGCAGAATGCGGGGCCCGCCCTCCAGTAGAAGTATTCGCGTACTTTTGGGATCTATGCCAACAAACTCATCGCGCAAGGCGCGTCGCGCAATTTCGGCGAGTGTTCCCGCGAGTTCAACTCCAGTGGGTCCCGCGCCAACGATCACGAAATTCAGTGCCTGTCGGGGTTTTCCAGCCGCCACCTGCCGCTCGGCGAGTTCAAATGCCAGCAACACGCGGCGCCGGATTTCAAGAGCATCTTCGACGGTTTTCAATCCAGGGGCCAGCGGTTCCCACTCGTCGTGTCCGAAATAGGAATGCCCCGCGCCCGCCGCCACAATCAAGTACTCGTATGGAATCTCCAGATCCACTAACTTGACAATTCTCCGCTGAAGATCGAAATCCACCGCTTCGCCGAGCAATACTGCAACATTCTTGCGGCCCCGCAGAATCCAGCGAATCGGGGCAGCGATTTCTCCCGCAGAAATGCCAGCGGTGGCAACCTGATACAAGAGCGGCTGAAATGTATGATGGTTTTTTCGATCTATGAGAGTAATATGGACCGCTAGTTTGGCTAGGGCGCGCGCTGCTTCAAGGCCGCCAAATCCTGCTCCGATAACCACAACGCGAGGTTTGCTATCGGACATAACGTTCCTTTGCTTTAATGTATTCATCCAAGCCAGATTTCCCTCTCAACATACTCTAGATTCAGATCATGTCTTCGAAGGCAGAAATTATTGAGGCGGCACCTTCAAGAGAGTCACAGCTCCGGCGAGAGTATCCTGCCCATGTGGTCACGCTGCGGCGGAAGAATTGGCTGGAAGTCACCCTGCTGTTCGCTTTCATTCTGCTTTCGATCTGGACACCTCAAGGCCGGCTGAATTTGCTGTTCATGCTTGCCGCTGCGGGTGCTGTCACCGTGCTTGCGTTAACCGGAACATGGGGAGCATCGGAAATGGGCCTTACGCGACCGCTTGCCGGGGCAAGGCCCATGTTGCTCGCCGGGGCTGCGTTATGCGGGCTTATTGTCCTCCTCACGATTCCAATGAGATCCGCGGGCCCTGGCTATGTGATTCCCTTGGGCAGGTCCTGGCAATACGTCTTCTGGGCCCTGCAACAGCAATTCATCCTGCAATCGATATTTTTTCTGCGCCTGGAGGCGGTGATGGGCAGCCGCCGCGCTGTGGTTGCCACCGCGTTTCTGTTCGCCCTGGTGCATCTGCCGAATCCAATTCTGACTGTACTCGCGTTTTTCGGAGGAATACTGTTTTGCGGGTTTTTTCGCCACTGGCGGAATTTGCTTCCGCTAGGAATTGTTCACGCAGGACTCGGATTTACCATAGCTGCGAGCCTGCCTGACCGATGGCTACATCATATGCGGGTTGGGATTGGCTATCTTATGACTCGTCCTTGACTGAGAAACATCTGCCAGCCTTGCCTCGTAAACCGTCACCCATCCCTGACAAGTCGAGCGATGTCCCTGGCGGTTGTCCTTACTCGCTTTAAGCTTCTGTCAACGAATCCATTAAAATTAGGCAAGTTGGCCGAAGACCAACAGCCAACGACCACTACTGCTTTATGAAAATTGGTGTCCTAGCGCTACAGGGCGATTTCGATGCGCACCGCCGCCGACTCCAGGAGCTGGGCGCCGAGGTTGTGCTCGTCAAGAAGCCCGAGCAGTTGGACGAAATAGACGGCCTGGTCATCCCGGGTGGCGAATCCAGCACGTTTCTCAAGCTCCTAGGCGAAGCCGGCTTGGAAAAACTAAAGGAATTTGTTCGCGTAAAGCCAACCTTCGGCACCTGCGCAGGCGCAATCCTCCTCGCCAAAGAAGTGGAAAATCCCGCCCAGGCTGGCTTAGGCGCAATTGATATTGGCATTCGCCGCAATGCATACGGTCGCCAAATTGATAGTTCGATCCGTGAAGGACTCTTTCATGGCTCGCCGATAGAAATGGTCTTCATCCGCGCTCCCAAGATTGAACGCGTCGGGCCCGGAGTCGAAGTGCTGGCAACTGAAGATCAAGTTCCGGTCGTGGTGCGACAGGGCAAGATAATGGCAGCCACCTTTCACCCGGAGTTAACTGCCGATCCTCGCGTCCATCAAGCCTTTCTGGACCTGGTTCAGAATGGCGGACGCAGATAGCTGCGCGCTTCAGCTGGCGGGCTCGCCTGTTCGTGGGAGGACATGCCCATGTGGGACAGCCGCCCTCGGCTGTCCGGCGGAGCGAAGCTCCGCCTCAGGGTTTCTGCCCCAACCGGGCCGCCTTTTCGCGCTCACGATTGGCATCGTCCTTACGGCCCAGCCGCTCGTAAACTTGCCCGAGCATGGAATGCAATTCCGAAGATTCAGGCAAGCGGCTGGACGCGATCTCAAGATGGACCGCAGCAGTTTTGAAATCGCCCGTCTTCATGAGCGTCCGTCCTATTTCGAAGTTGGCCCAAGCCGAATCCGGTTGCAGCTGGATGGCTTTGTGTAGATGTTCGATTGCCTCGGGATAACGCTGCTTCTGCACCAGCGCACGGCCCAGGCCATACTGTGCGAGATAAACGTCTGAGTGTTTTGACAATACCTGCTGAAAGACGGGAATTGCTTTATCCGTTTTTGCCTGCTCCAGCGCGGACATCGCACTGAGTGTCCGATTGGCAATCGCGATTGTGTCTTTGGGATCGGTCCCTTCAACTGCCGCACCGGCTGATGGCGATTTCTGTAATCCTACGTATCCCAGTGAAGCCAGCTTTTGCATTTCGCTCGAACTTAGTTCTGTTCCGCTAGCTTTTGCATGTGAATTATCGAAGCGAGCATCGAAGGCGTCCAACTGTGCAGCGATGGTTTGCAGGATTGCCTTCGAGCTCTGCGCCAGATTGTGCGCGGCATTCGGGTCCGCCGACAAATCATAAAGCTCCGGCTTGGGAGCGCGAATGTAGAGATATTTGCCTGCCCGCCACGACTCCAGAACACTCCATCCAAAGGCTTGCCGCGGAAAATCACTTCGGGAGTAAACCGGTAAATCAGAATTCGGGCTGGTCTTTGCGATGCGCAACAACGACTGACCTTGCATCTGTGACGGAACGGGAAGGCCTGCTGCTTCAAGAGTAGTGGGTGCGATGTCCAGCAGTCGCACGCGGGCAGAAACACGTTTTCCTGCGAGTTGATTTCCTGGCAGCTTCACCAGAAGCGGTACGTGAATCGTCTCATCATAAAGAAATATTCCGTGCGTCTCTTCTCCATGCGCGCCCAGACTTTCGCCGTGCGCAGAGGCGACTATGACTATTGCATTGTCATAGAGTTTCTGAGTGCGCAACACGCTCACCAGTTTTCCGAGCATCGTATCCGCCGATGACACCGCGGCCCTGTAGCTGGTGCTAGAGGACACAAGCGGCGATGAAATATTTACCCACAGGAAAAAGGGCTGTTGATTTCGGCCCAACCATTCTGTTGCGCGGGTGATTGACTCATTTTGTCCAACGGGTTCGTAGATATCGAATCCACGATCAAATCCAGGTGCAAAGCCGTTTCTCGGATCCAGCAACTTGGTTCCCACGAACGCAGCAGTGCGATAGCCGCGGCCGTGCAACAAGTCCGGAAGATAAGGGAGTTCCGCACCCAGCGGAGCGCCCAATTCACTGGCATGATGGGTTTGAGGATACGTGCCAGTGAGAATCGTGGCATGGGAGACTACAGTCAGCGGCGCTTGCGCATACGCATGTTCGAAGACAATGCTTTGCTTGGCAAGCGCGTCGAGGCTGGCGGCGGGATGTTTCGCATCCAGAAACCCGACGCGGTCGGCGCGAATGGAATCCAGGGTTATAAGAATGATGTTCGGCCTGGCTGCTGCGAAGGAATCAGCAGGAAGAGCTAAGATAGCTGTAGCTAAAATCAGAAAAAAGAGAAAGCGCCGGAGCATAGTTAGGTAAACAAAGTCTAGCAGTTTGCCGAACCCCCGCAGCATTGGGTCACTCACGAAAACGAACAGGAGCCGACATCTGAAGCGGATTATTTTGTCTCTTGCCGGTTTGCTGCTGGTCGTCAGCGGTGGCCTGCTGATTTTACGTCACCGAACTACAAACCGCTGGCGTGGAGAACAAAAGCTCATCATCCTCGGCATCGACGGCATGGATCCGCAACTCCTGAAGCAATTTATTCAGGAAGGGAGGATGCCAAATTTTTCCAAGTTGATGCAGCAGGGATCATTTCGCCCGCTTACGACCAGCATCCCCCCGCAGAGCCCGGTCGCCTGGTCGAACCTGATTACCGGGATGAACGCCGGCGGCCACGGCATCTTCGATTTCATTCATCGCGATCCTAAAACCATGGAACTCTACTTCTCCGCCTCGCGAGTCGAAGGCCCAAAACATGCGATGCATCTCGGCAATTGGGTCATCCCGTTGGGCGGGGGCAACGCGGAACAACTGAGAAAGGGAACAGCTTTTTGGGAAATTCTTGATCGGCACAGCGTTCCCAACAGCATTTTTCGTATTCCATCGAATTTTCCCCCAGTGTCGGCCAAGGGACAAACCCTCTCTGGCATGGGTACTCCCGATCTCCGTGGCACTTATGGCACATTTTCTTTCTACACGGATGATCCAACCGCCGCGTCGGGCGCGGTCGAGGGCGGCGAAGTCATCCCAGTGCAGGTGGAGAACTCTCAGCTAACAGCAAATCTGATTGGTCCCAATAACCCCTTCCGAAAGGGATCCCCTCCGGCCCTGGAACCTTTCTCCGTTTCACTCGATCCGCTGGAGGCTGTCGCCAGAATTTCCGTTCAAGACCACGAATTCGTGTTGCGCGAAGGCGAGTGGAGTGCCTGGATTCCTGTCGAGTTCCGCCTGATTCCGTTTTTCAGCAGCGTGAAAGGCATGTGCCGTTTTTATCTAAAGCAGGCGCATCCCCGATTCCAGTTGTATGTCTCGCCCATCAACATCGATCCTGCTGATCCCGCACTTCCGATTTCAACTCCGAAGAGTTACTCCCGCGAACTCTCGGAGGAAGTAGGGGAGTATCACACGCAGGGAATTGCAGAAGACACAAAAGCGCTCTCCGACCGCGTGCTCGACGATAAAGAGTATCTGGACCAAGCTCGGACCGTCCTCGCGGAACATCGCCGCATTTTTGATGCAGAGTTCCCCAAATTTCGCAGAGGCGTTTTTTTCTTCTACTTCTCCAGTCTCGATCTCAACTCCCACATGTTCTGGCGGCTGATGGATCCCAAGCATCCGGGATACGACGCCGTGCTAGCCGCCCAGAACGGCTCCGCAATCGCCGACTTCTATCAACAGATTGACCAGGTTTTGGGCCAGGTATTGCCCAAACTGGACGCGCATACCACGCTACTGGTTCTCTCTGACCATGGCTTCGCCCCGTATTACCGATCATTCAATCTCAATACCTGGCTGCTCAACAACGGCTACATTAAACTAAAAAGCAATGCTGCCCCCGATCCGAGCGAGCCTTTCGCCGGGGTGGATTGGAGCCAGACGCGGGCGTACGGCCTCGGCTTGAACGGTCTCTATGTGAACCTGGAAGGGAGGGACCGCAATGGAATCGTCGAATCCGGTGCGCAAGCCGACGCCCTGATCCGTGAACTTAAAGAGAAGTTGCTCAACGTGAAGGACCCAAAGTCTGGACTAGCGGTGATTACGCGCATCGATCGCGCCACGGAGGCTTATCAAGGACTGTATTTAGGCTCCGGCCCAGATTTGGTCGTAGGATACAACCGCGGCTATCGCGCAGGATGGAAGACGATCCTCGGCGCCTTCCCGCCGGAGATTCTGGAAGACAACACCAACGCGTGGAGCGGCGACCATTGTATGGACTACACTCTGGTTCCCGGGGTCCTACTCAGCAATCGGCAAATTTCGGCGGAAGCGCCGGCTCTGACCGACATCGCTCCCACCATCCTCTCGGAATTTGGAATCGCCAAGCCACAAGCTATGATGGGAGAGTCCGTATTTCAATCCGCACGCCAAAGCCACTGACGCAATTGCGGAACCGGAGGAAACGTTGTTTGCATCGCACAAAGTGAAGATTGAGGGCGAGCTGCTGGAACAAGCGCGGCAGTGCGCCGAAGTCTGCGGCTATGAATCTGTGGACGAATTCGTGTTGCACATGCTGGAGAAGGAAATCAAGAAAGTGCTTCAGCCGGATGAGGGCAACGCTCCCTCGAAAGAGCTCGTGAAGAAGCGGTTGCAAGGTTTGGGGTACATCGACTAGGTGGAGCTATATTCCAACCAGCTTCATTCGGACTGGCTTCATTGTGACCGGCTTCATTTTGATTAAGATGAGCCTTCTCCACTCCCACGCGCCGCTGGTGCTGGTATTTCTTTTGTCGTTTGTTGTCGGGCTGCTGATGGTCGTCGTCTTTCGCTACACTTCCGATCAAAAAGCAATTCGTATCGCTAAAGACCATCTCAAAGCGCACTTATTGGCAGTGCGACTCTTTCAAGATCAACTTCAAGTGGTGCTCAATTCGTACTGGCGCATCCTGGGGAGCACCGGCGGTTATCTCCGATTGGCGTTCAAACCTCTTATATACGTCATTGTTCCATTGACCTTGTTAATTGTGCAGCTGGACCGGTATCTCGGCTTTGTGCCAATTGAATCCGGGCAGCCCTTTCTGGTGAAAGCGCGCACGGCGAATGCGGATGTGCTCGATCAAACGTCGTTGCAGTTGCCACACGAGATGGCACTCACAGCACCGCCGGTGCACGTTCCCGCGCGCAGCGAAATTATCTGGCGGGTGGTTGCAGAGAAAGATGGAAGGTACGATCTGGGCATCAAGGCAGGCGGTCAGTCTTACTCCAAGTCGGTCATTGTGTCACAGGGAATAGAGCGGATCTCGCCAGTACGTTTGCGCGGGCGTTGGTTGGAAAGGATATTCGTTTCCGGCGAGGCGGCGCTGTCGGCCAACAGCCTAATTCAATCGGTCGAAGTAAACTATCCCGCACGCAACATCTCTTTCGCTTGGCTGGAGTGGGGCTGGATTTGGCTGTTTTTTGTGCTATCGCTAGTTTCTGGATTCTTGTTCAAGAGCATACTGGGAATTGAAATATGAAGTTGAATTCCGAGTTTCGTGGCAAAAGGCCTAGGGCGCTCCTGCCAGCGCTGATTCTCGTGATTGCACTCGTCCTGTTGTTCCCCTTGCGCGGTGAGGCGTATGCCGGACCTGGAGCGGGCTTCGCGGTTTTGTCTTCATTCTGGACTCTCTTCGTTGCATTCCTTTACTCCGCATATGCATTCATGACTTGGCCGTTTCGCCACTTGCTCAGAACATTGCGCCGGCGCAAAGCATACGGCCAGGCCCAAATCAAACGCGCCGTAATCGTGGGATTCGATGGGATGGATCCGGAGCTGGCACAACGATTCATCAGCGAAGGCAAGTTGCCGAACCTTGCAAAACTGCAGCAACAGGGAACATTCCGCAAGCTGCGTACGACTTTTCCTGCGATCTCTCCGGTAGCCTGGTCGACTTTTATGACTGGGGTGAATCCCGGCAAGCACAATATCTACGATTTCCTAGCCCGCGATCAGAGCAACTACCTCCCATTCCTCTCCTCGGCGGAAATCCGCGGGCCTAAGCGCAGCTTGAAAATTGGCAAGTACACCATCCCGCTTGGAAAACCGCAGATCAAGGGTATGCGGCGGGGCACACCTTTCTGGCATTGGTTAGGGAAGGCTGGAATTTTCTCTTCTGTAATTCGCGTGCCGGTGACCTTTCCGCCAGAGAAATTTCCCGGTGTCCTGCTCTCGGGCATGTCTGTTCCGGATTTGAAAGGCAGTCAGGGAACATTTTGTTTCTGCACAACTCGTCGCCAGGGCGAGAAATTCCGTGAAGGTGGAGTCCGTATTCCCATCGAGCGCCATGGTGCCGTCTTACGCACGTACATTCCTGGTCCAGACGATCCGCTAGCAGGAAATTCGGGCAGGGAACTGCGAGTTGAATTTGAAATTCGTCCTGAGCTGGATGGGAGCCGGGCGCGAATCAAGGTCGATTCAGAGCGCTTCACGCTGCAAGTTGGAGAATACTCCGACTGGATTCCGGTCAAGTTCAAAGCTGCCCTGGGCTTCAGCGCGCGCGGCATCTGCCGGTTTTATCTCAAAGAAGTTTCGCCCGAGGTTGAGATTTACGTCACGCCCGTGAATATCGATCCGGGGAGACCAGACTTGCCAATTTCGCATCCCGTAACTTACTCCATTTATCTCGCCAAACTCTTCGGCCCGTACGCGACACTCGGGCTCGCCGAGGACACTTGGGCGCTCAACGAAGAAGTTTTGGACGACAACGCATTCCTGACGCAGTGCTATGCCAATCATCATGATCGAGAGCAGATGCTCTTCGATGCTCTGGACAAGACCAAGCAAGGACTCTGCGCCTGCGTATTCGACACCACGGATCGCATCCAGCATATGTTCTGGCGTTACTTGGAAGAAGATCACCCTGCGGCCCGAGGAGTGCCTCGCGATCAGCGCCCTGATGTGATTCCAGACCTCTACAGCCGCATGGATAACCTGGTCGGACGAGTAATGGAACAAATTGACGGTGACACTCTACTGCTCGTCGTCTCCGATCATGGCTTCAAATCTTTTGCCCGCTGTGTGAATTTGAATGGCTGGTTGCACCAGAACGGATATCTGGCATTGAAACCCGGCAAGCACGAAAGCGGCGACTGGTTCGACGACGTTGACTGGTCCCGTACGCGCGCCTACACCATGGGGCTGAACGGACTTTATCTGAACCTGAAAGGCCGCGAACGCCAAGGCATCGTGCAACCGGGCAATGAAGCCGAGTCTCTGAAAGAAGAGCTGCGCGCCAAGCTCGACGGATTACCCGACCCTTCATCGGGCAAGACTGGGATCACGAAACTGTTTGATTGCGATGCGATGTACGCCGGTCCCTACGTGGAAAACGCACCGGACTTGATTGTGGGCTACGCCGCAGGCTTCCGCGCATCGTGGGATTCAGTGATGGGAAAAGTCACGAAGCAAATTTTCGAGGACAATCTCAAGGCGTGGAGCGGGGATCATTGCATCGATCCGCGGCTGGTGCCCGGGGTCCTATTTTCCAATCGCAAGATCGCGGAAGAAAAGCCCGCAATCGTGGATGTCGCCCCCACGATCCTCAAGCTCTTCGGTGTCGCCCTTCCCGGCAATCTCGATGGGAAACCCTGGACAGTGGCTGTGGAAGCGAGCTCCTAAGCCACTTTGGCAAAAGCGAACGCCCCTGCGTGGTTTCGTGGATCGCGTAACGTCGAGCTGTAACTTCTTCCCCCGACTCGCTCGGACAGCGCACAACGCATTATTATGAGGCTTGATAAGGAATGTGAGCGGGCTCCGAACCCGACGAAGGTTTTCAACTGTAAATGGGACATCGCACGAGACAAAAGTCACGCCAAATGCATGGCTCTCTTTTTGTCGCAATTGTTCTGTGCATGCTTCTGTTGCTCGCCACATCATCTCAATCGCAAGATCCTAGAGTTGAACGTCTGCTGAAGCAGGGGCAAGCTGCGCTTGATGCAGATGATTTCGCCAGCGCCGTGTCCGCGTTCGAGGAGGTCCAACAGCTGGCGCCAGAGAATCTCGCGGCAAATCGCGGCCTAGTGATCAGTTATCTACAGTCCGGGCGGCTGACCGATGCAATGGATCTAGGAAAGAAAGCAGTTACGCGCTGGCCAAAAGACGCGCCATTGCAGCATTGGCTTGGCCTCGCTTATTTCAAACAAAAGATGAATGAACCTGCCCTCGAAGCCTTGAAACGGTCCGAAGCTCTCGACAGCTCACAATTCGGAATTCATTTCGATATCGCCCTGGTCTTGCTCTCGCAAGAGCAATATTCTCAAGCTGCCGACGAGCTGGAAAAGGCAATCCAGCTACATTCGTCAGATGCACTGTCGCATGTGCTGCTGGGCCGCGCCTATCAAAACTCCAATCGCACGCTGAAGGCGATCAAGGAGTTTCAGACCGCCTTAAGGATGAATCCGAATCTTCCGCTCGGGCACTACCACCTCGGGTTCGCCTATGCCAGCCTGGGCCGCGATCAGGAAGCAATTGCTGAGTATCAGAAGGAGATCGTCCGCTCTCCTGATAATCCGTCCGTCCTTTATCAGTTGGGTCACAGCCTACTCGAAACCGGCGATTGGAAAGGCGCGTCAACGTATTTGCAAAAGGCGGTCGACCTCGATCCGCAGAACGCGGATGCGAATTACGATCTTGGCAAGAATCTGGTTCTGTCTGGCGATGCGGCAGCCGCAGTTACAGTCCTGCGCCGTGCCATCGAACTGAAGCCCGCCAATCCAAGTGCGCATTATCAATTGTCGCGGGCCCTCGAGAATCTCGGCGAGAAGAATGAAGCTCAACAGGAGAGGCAGCGCTTCGCTGAACTAAAGAAATCCCAGCCACAATCAGGAGGGATGGCGACGGGCCGTTCCCAGTGATTCGAATCTCCCTATCCCGTTGCCGGTGGATGGTAATCGTCTGCTTGCTGGTTGCAGTACATTCCGGGGCCGACGCCCAAACTGCCGGGGGCCGGCCGCGGCAAAAAGAAACCAAGCCCGCAACCGTTGCAACCTTCGCGGACATTACTAGCGCCGCGGGTATCGACTTCCACCTCACCTGCGGAAGCCCCGACAAGCAATACATCATGGATTCGATGTGCGGCGGCGTGGCCGCATTCGACTACGACAATGACGGATGGATGGATATCCTGCTCGTGAACGGCTCAACGCTAGAAGATGTGCAATCCGGAAAGTGTCACAGCAGCAAGCTCTACCGCAACAACCATGACGGTACCTTTGCCGATGTTACCGCGAAGGCCGGTCTTGCTCACTGCGGCTGGGGGTTCGGAGCGGCCGTCGGCGATTACGACAACGACGGATGGGAAGACCTATACATCACCTATCTCGACGGCGGCGTACTCTATCGCAATAATGACAATGGCACTTTTACCGATGTGACGCAGAAAGCAGGTGTTGCTAATGAGGGCCGCTGGGGAACCAGTGCAGCCTTCGGCGATTACGACAACGACGGCTACCTCGATCTTTATGTCGTCAACTACGTCGATTTAGATCTCAAGCATTTGCCCCGCTTCGGTGAAGGCCCGTATTGCCAATATCGCGGCATCCCGGTCTCCTGCGGCCCGCGCGGACTCAAAGGGGGACGCGACCGCCTCTATCACAACAACGGCAATGGCACCTTCACCGACATCACCGAAAAGTTGAATATCGACCCGAACGGAAATTATGGATTAGGTGTGATCTGGCTGGACTATGACCTAGACGGATGTCTTGATCTTTATGTTGCCGACGACTCATCCCCCAGCATGCTTTATCACAACGACTGTAAAGGCGGATTCACCGAGGTAGGCACCGAGGCGGGCACCGCATACAGCGCCGACGGCAAAGAACAGGCTGGCATGGGCATTGACTCAGTTGATTACGACAACGACGGCTGGCCCGACATCGTCAAGACCAACTTCTCCGACGACAGCAACAATCTCTACCACAACGACCACCGAGGTGAATTCACCGACATGGCCGGCCCAGCGAATTTCGGGTCTATCAGCATTCCGTTCCTTGCCTTCGGAGTGAAATTCCTCGACCTCGACAACGACGGCTGGAAAGACATTTTCGTAGCCAACGGTCACGTGAATCCGCAAGTCGATCAGCACTCCTTCGGAATCACCTACGCGGAGCGGTCGCTGCTATTCCATAACCTGCATGACGGCAAGTTTTCTGAAATAGGAACGATGGCTGGACCGGCGCTGTCCCGCCAGTATGTCGCGCGCGGCGCGGCCACGGCAGATTTTTTTAATCGCGGCGCCGAGGACTTGCTGGTCAGCGTTCTCGATGGTTCTCCTTTACTGTTGCGCAATCAATCGTCACCGCGAGGCCACTGGCTGCGAATAAAAACCATTGGCACACGTTCCAACCGCGATGGCTTTGGAGCTCGCGTCGAGATCAAAGCCGGCGGCGTCACTCAAACTGCCGAGGTGCGAGCCAACTCCAGCTTCGAGTCAGCCAGCGATCCCCGCCTTCACTTCGGCCTGGGCACAGCCACTACAGTGGACTCGATCGCGGTCCGCTGGCCATCGGGCAAGGTGGATCATCTCGACAGCCAGGCTGCCGATCAAGAACTGGTCATTGAGGAAGGCCGTGGCATCGTGAAGGGCACCCGATCACCGCGATAAGCGGACTAGCCGCACTGGCGTCGCCCGATGCTGCAGTCAAAAAATCCACTTCGACGAACTCAGAAATCACAGCTATTCGAAGTAAGCCGGAAAGTGGATTTTGTACGAGTGCGAAATTCAATATTCAGAATATTGGAGCTGTCTTCGCCCCAACATACATATTTCCATAGACTTTGACCGTTCTTAACACGACTAAATCCTTATTCCTGCGGAACATGCATTTGGTGTTCAGCGTGCTCCTTAAGCCGATGAATTCGTTACCTGAACTTACATGAAATTGACACTATCTTGACAAAGCATCCTGGCTAAGCGCAGAATTCTGCGCGCCTAGGATTGTGTGGGTTTGAGTCTTCTTAATTGATGTTAATTTCCGAGACGTTACGTTGAGCTTGGTTGAAATTCAGATCGCCGCCCGGAGGGTTCCAATGAAGAAATCCCAGTGTTGTCTCGTGTTGTTCTCATTCCTGCTGCTGGTTTTGACCGCAGCAGCCCAAGTCCAAAACGGACAATTTACCGGAACTGTTACCGACCAGACTGGCGCTGCTGTCGTCGGCGCGAAGGTGACAGTAACGAACGTGGGCACTAACCTTTCGGTCACGACGACCACTAACCAGAGCGGAGCTTATACCGCCAAGGAACTTCCGATAGGAAACTACAAGATCACCGCCGAAGCGCCGGGATTCAAGACCAGGACCGATACCAGCCTCACGCTCAATGCGGGAAACATCCAGCGCGCCGACTTTAAGATGGAAGTCGGGCAAACGACAACGGTCGTGGAGGTTTCGGGCGAAGCGACTGCTGTTCAGGTTGACGATTCAAAGCTCGCAGGCACCATAACGGCCACCCAGATTGCGAATCTCCCACTGAATGGTCGGAATGTTTACGACTTGATACAAATGGCTCCGGGCGCCCTGAACGTTATGGGTGTGGACTTCGAAAACGGCCATGGAACAGTAGTGAACGGACTCCGCGAGGATTTCAATGGGTTCTTAATCAACGGCATTGCCAATAAAGGACTCAGCGGTGGAGTGGTAAACACACCGATCCAGGACACGGTGCAGGAGTTTCAGCAGCTTCAATTGAACATGTCGGCCCAGTACGGCAACAGCGCCGGTGCAATTAATAACTTGGTCACAAAATCAGGCACCAACCAATTTCACGGCAGCGCTTGGGAATACGTACGCAATGACGTTTTTGACGCAAATGAGTATTTTCTGAACCGCCCCGGGACCGATCCAACAACCGGCGGATCGTTTAAGCCAGCTCTCCGCTTTAATCAATTTGGCGGCACGATTGGTGGACCGATTATCAAAGATAAGCTGTTCTTCTTTGGATCCTACCAGGGCGATCGTTTCAAGACTGTGGGCGCACCGCAGACTACCATCATTGAATCTCCTCAGTACCAGCAGGCAGTGATCTCGGCGTTTCCAAATTCCACGGCTGCACTGCTGTACAACAATTTTAAGCCCGGCCTCGGTGGTTCTTCGGTAGCCTCGACTCTGAATACGTATATGCCTGCTACTCAGAACACGGATCCGACCGTGGCACACTACGTTACAACTGTTCCGGCTGGGACGCCGGACTTCTCCGGATATTTGTGCCCCGATAACTTCCCGAGCGGTGATCCATTGGGCGCCACGCTCGCCCCTAAGTTTGCGACCCTGATGGGTGTCAACGCAAACGACGTTGCGATAATGAATTTCGGCGGTTGCAGTGCAACTCCGGGCATTACGGCCGGAGCCATGGATCGCAACCTTCCGTTTGAGTTGAATAGCGTCGCTCTGTTCGGCTCGCAAACCCAGACGCTGGGCAACTTGTTCAACGGCAATGAAGCCTCGCTAAAGCTGGATTACGACTGGAATGCCAATAACCGTACCTTCGTGCAATTTAATTGGCTCAAGCAGACCGACAGCTTTGGGCCTTGTAATGCTGCGTGCTCACGAGGTTTCACGAACCCCTCTCGCAATCTTTTCCCAACTGGAATGTTCAGTTATGTGCATACCTTCTCTCCGTCGATTCTCAACGAGTTCCGAGCGGGCTATACCCAAAACAATACGTCTATAGACACTGCGATTCCCGGCGTACCCCAGGTCAACTTTGATGACGGTACTGCTGGCTTTGGCTCCTACAACGGCTATCCGCAATTTTTTAAGGAGCATATCTATACCTACTCAGACGTTGTGTCGATTAGCCACGGCAGCCATAACCTCAAAATAGGTGCAGACTTCCGCAGAAACGTTGAGAATAGCGTGTTCAGCGTGGCGCGGCCTTCGTACGAAATGTTCGATCCCTTGTTCTTCGCTGCGGATGCGCCGGCCGAAGAGGATGCTGGGGTAAACCCGGGCATCTGCGGACCACCTTGTACGAGTTTCAATCAGACTCCGCAGGCACAGCTCGAATCCAACGTGCGGCACTGGCGCAACCTGGAAGTGGGCGCCTATTTCCAGGATGATTGGAAGGCTACGAAGCGTTTAACTTTGAACCTCGGCCTGCGGTATGACCTGTTTAGGCGCCATAGTGAATTGAACGATCAGGCTACAACCTTTATTCCGGGCCCGGGAGGAACAACTCAAGATATTCTGACGGGGGTTGTAAACGCCAACGTGTTCGCGGGAACCACAGGAACAATTGGGGGGGTAGCTTACGACTGTACTTCCGCCTCCGCAATCGCCTTAGCGCAACTTGCCGGGGTCTGCGGACCCGGAGGTTTTGCTCCCGCCAAAAGTCTGGGCAAAGGCGATCACAATAATCTTGGGCCACGCTTCGGATTTGCCTACGACGTATTCGGCAACGGCAAAACTGCCCTACGAGGCGGGTTTGGCCTTTCCTACGAAGGTACTTTGTACAATCCGCTCTCGAATTCGCGCTGGAACCTTCCATACTACTCCTTCAATTTCGCTGACAACTTCTTGAATGGAGATGTCAACACCATCATCTACGGGCCGACGACTTGCACTGCAACAAGCTGCTCCCCCGATCCAACTGCGACACCTACTTTTAATGGACCAGCCACGAATCCGGGCCAGGGCATTGGAGCACAAGCAACCGGTAACCTGACAGGTTGGCCTGCTTTTAATCCCAATGTGGCGATCCTGACAGGAATTATTCCGCCGGAAGGAATTCGTGATCCCTATGCTTACAACTACTACTTGGGGACACAGCACGAAATTATGCCCAAGCTAGTCCTTGAAGTGAATTACGTGGGTACAACCGGGCATAAACTGTTCCGTGCCGAAAATATTAACCGTCATCCTGGTTCGGTGCTGCCTTCGACCGCGACCATCACCGACAACTTTGGCCGCACGTGGACCGGCAATGACGGATTCGCCAACAACAACTATGGCAATTTACGCAATTGGCGCAATGTGGTGAATTCTAACTACAACTCCTTGCAGGCATCGCTTAAGAAGCAGGCGAGCCACGGGTTGTTATTCAATGTTGACTATACCTATAGTCATACCATCGACAACGGATCCACTTGGCATAGCGGTGCGACAACGGCGAACGGTGCTGCTGCAGGCGAGGGCTACACGACAGATGTCACCCTGCCGCAACTGGACCATGGCAATTCGCTCTTCGACATTCGTCACCGCCTAGTCTTCAATTACGTGTGGGAACTCCCTGGCAAGAACTTGCATGGCTTCGTAGGCACCATACTCGGCGGCTGGTCATACAACGGTGTTTGGGCTTTCCAGAGCGGAGCGCACTGGGAACCCTATATATCCATTGCCGCTCAACTCTCAGGCAATGCGGACCCAACCGTTGGACCATTGACTGGCTGCTATGCAGTTCCATTTGTAGCAGCGAACTGCACTAACGGCGGTGGGGACTACAATCTGGATCATGGTCGTAACGATAGGCCGAATAGCAGTCTGCCAGGATTCGGTAGCTTTTCGCGTCAGACTTGGGGATATGGGTGGGTTCCGGGTTCAGATACGGGCCTGACGGGGCAGTCAGGCTTGCCGAGTCTCAGTGCGCCTTGCGTCGGTTGCGTGAGCAATTTAGGCCGCAACACATTCGTGGGACCTAGTCTTTTTTCCGCTGACATGACCTTGGGGAAAACTTTCAAGTTTACGGAACGCGTAAACTTGGAATTCCAGGCTCAGGGCTTCAACGTATTCAACCGGGCAAACTTCATCCTGGCAACCGCAGGCGGAGGAGCCCATAATAAGATTACTGACGGAGCATTCGGACAGGCTGCCGGCACGCTGAATGCCCGTAACGTTCAACTCGGACTGAAGCTTAAGTTCTAAACGTATTACTCCTAAGGGCTTGTTTCCGCGTCCGGAAATGAGCCCTTTCATTTTGTGGTGAACTCATGCGCCGTCGCTGCCGCGTTCTAGTCCTCGGCCTGGTGACGGCGTGTGCCTCCTCGCTAGCAGCTCAAGAACAATTGGGAAGGATCGTCGGCGAGATCCGCGTTGACAGGGGCGACTTTCCCCCGCATGCGATATTGGTGGAACTACAAGTACGATTTTCAACGATTAACAGCGTTTACGCTGACAGTCAGGGAAGGTTTGGCTTCTATGGTTTGGAAGGTAACCCGTATCACGTCCTGATCAAGGATGAGGCCTTCCGCCCCATCGATCAATTGGCGATCGTGAATCCCACTGTTTCGCCTACGACCATGGTCCAGTTGACTCTGGAACCGCGGCAAAGCACAGCACAGAATCCCTCCCAGAAGCGCGTCGGCGGCAGCAATCCGTATTTAATCGACCTTTCGGAATACAAACAACACTTTCCCAAGTCAGCGGTCAAGGAATTTGAGAAAGGACTGGTTTCAGACCGGTCAGGCAAGGGAGAAGATGCCGCTCGGCATTATGAGAAGACGCTGCTCATAGCTCCGGATTTTTACCCTGCGCACAACAATCTAGGGTCGCATCATTTGAACAAAGGAGATTTGGCAGCCGCGCAGCGGGAATTCGAAGAAGTGATCCGGTTGAATCAGAGCGATGCTGCCGCTTACTTCAACCTAAGCAATGTCTGCATGCTACTTGGACAGGTGAACGATGCGAAACATTATCTGGACGAAGGCACGCGTCGCCAGCCGGATTCCGCGTTTGGACAGTTTCTGCTGGGGAGCCTTAGCATTCGCGAAAGCAAGCTGCCACAGGCCGAAGGCGCTCTCCGCCGGGCCATCCAATTGGATCCGGTGATGGCGCAAGCTCGCCTGCAGTTGGTAAATCTCCTGCTACAGCAAGGCAGGAAGAATGATGCGGCCGAGCAGCTGAGAGAATTTGTGCAGGCGTTTCCGGACAATTCGCTAGCCCCAAAGGCCAAGCAGCTCTTGCAGCGGCTGGAGGATCCAGCAAGTGCCCCGATTCCGAATTAAGTTTTGGAAGTTGCAGAATTTTCACCGATACCCTTATTCCGCCGACCTTAATTCCTTTTTTCGCCTGAGTTGATCAGCTTACAGAAATCCTGTTTAAGCTGGCAGGCGCGCTGGTATTCCCGGCTCGCCAGGGCTTCGCGACCGAGGCGGTGATAGGTATAACCCAGGTTGAGATGCGCCTCCGCGAGATTATTGTCAAGCTCGAGCGCATGCCGGTAAGTAGAGACCGCTTTCTCTAAACGGCCGGTCCGGTCATAGGAGATGCCTAGGAAATTGAAAAGCGGTGCTTCGTTTAGGCCTAGCTCTGCGGCCTTAGCCAGGTGCTTAGCTGCTTCGGCGTAACTCTTCTGCTGAAAATAGAGCATACCGAGGTCGCGGCGCAGAGGCGCAAAATTGCCCTGAATGACGATCGCCTTCTCGTAATCGGCAATCGCCGCCGTCTTGTCAGTTTTCGCTTCGATTGCGCCCAACTGATACCAGGCCCGGTAATTTTGAGGATTGACCTTCAAGGCGCTCTGGGCCCACTGCTTCGCGCCTTCCGAGTCACCGACATAGAACAGAGCGCGAGATAATCCGGTCATAGCCTGATCGAAATTTGGGTTCAGTGCGAGGCACTTCCGAAACTCCGCGGCGCTCTTTTCCCAATCTCTTTCTCTCGATGCTGCCTCTCCGAGCATAAACGGAACGATGTACATCTTTGGATCCTGCCGCTGCAGTTTAGCGAGGGTTTCTTCGCCACCGGAGATATTGCCGGCGCGGATGGAATCTTGGGCGGACAGGATGGAGCTGAATTCCTGAAGTTTGTCCTTCGGGTCCGGCAGACCAGCGGCCAGCGCGTCTGGAGAAACCGGGGAATGATAGGCAACGTAGCCGAGCGCCCGCAGTTTTTCGAGCGCGTCGGGACTAAGGTTGGAATTGCCGCCGGCTGACGGCTTGAAAGGATTGCGCCGCAGCAGGGACTGCAACTGCTCTTTCAGTACGGCGACCGTGGCAGGTTGCTGGGGAGCTAGATTCTTCTTCTCATCGGGATCGGCGCTTGTGTCATAGAGTTCGGGCTGAGGCGCATCGACATAGTGATAGCGGCTGGTCTCGAGTGAGTGCAGGGGACTCCAGCCGAAAGAATTGAAGGGATAGAAAGTCTCGCTGTATGCCGGATGATCGCCGTTTGTCTTCTGGCCCAGTAGAGAAGACGCATTGAACTGTTTCTCGACCGCGTCCTTAAGTCCGGCAAGATGAAGTAGTGTGGGAGCAATGGCAATCGTCTCTACCGGCTCCGAAACTCGGGTGGGCCGAAAGCCGCTTCCAGTAGGCGGTTTCACGATTAACGGGACGCGTACAGTCGAGTGGTAAATAAAGAAGCCATGTTCGTTCTCGCCGTGCTCGCCAAGTGACTCGCCGTGGTCGCTAACAACAACAATCAAGGTTCGATCGTAGAGCTGGTTGCGTTTGAGCCAGGCAATCAAGCGTCCCAGTTCATGGTCGGTGTACGCGATCTCACCGTCGTAGGGGTGCTCGCGATACTGATTGCGGTAAGGTTCAGGCGCATCGTAGGGGCTATGGGGATCGTACAAGTGCAGCCACAAGAAAAGAGAACGGTGCTGCGCTCGCTTACGGCCGAGCCAGTTTATGGTGTGCGTGACGCTCTCTTCGGCGCGGCGATCCACAAGGCCAATATCTTTGTTCTGGAAAGCCTGAGGCGAAAAAGCGTCGTCATAAAAATCGAAGCCGCGCGCCAGACCCCAGCTACGATCAAGCACGAACGCGCTCACCACCGCGCCGGTTATATACCCATTTTGCTTAAAGGATTGTGCCACGGAACGAAACTGCGGATCGAGTGGCTGTCCGGTGAAGTCCTGGATCCCGTTCTGGAAAGGATATGTGCCGGTGAGAATTGCCGTATGGGATGGCCAAGTAAGCGGAACTTGTGCCATGGCGCGCTCAAAAACGATGCCATCGCCGGCCAAGCCGTCGAGAGTTGGAGTTTTGATGTTGGAATATCCGTAGCAGCCGAGGTGATCAGCCCGGACGGTGTCGATCGTTATCAGGATCACGTTGGGAGCAGGTCGCCGGGCTGGAGCGACCCGCGTCTGTGCGGACATCAAGCTCCCGAACATGCACAGGAAAATCAACGGAAAAGAAAATGTCTTCACGGTGAGTACGTTTTATTGCTGGGGCTGCTGGCCTCTGCGCATCTCTTCTTCCGCTTCTTTGTTCATTCCCTTGGCAGCGAGCGCCTTCGCCAAAGAGACGTGCATTGCCGGATCCTGGGGCTGGAGCTCAGCCGCGCGGCGCAGCTCCGCTAACGCGTCATCGACTTGTCCCTGATAAAGAAAGATTTCGCCCAAGGCCTTGTGGGCAGGCGCGTAATCCGGGGCAATTGTCGTAGCCTGGCGGAAAGCGGCAAGCGCGTCGGTAATTGATTGTTTCTGCATGTACGCCGCGCCCAGATTGTACGCCGCGGAAAAATTGGTTGGATCAAGTTCAAGTGTGCGCTTCAGGGCGCCGATCGCCTCATCAAATTGTCCGCTGCGAACATACGCTAATCCCAGATTGTAGGCGGCAAGCGCATATTCCGGACTTAGTTGCAACACTCGTTCCAAATGCTCAATCGCCAGAGGAAACCGGCGCGTGCGGTAATAATTCAGGCCCAGAATGTAATGCGCGGGAACAGAATCAGGTTCGATCTTGAGCACCGCCTTCAGTTTTTCTGCAGACTGCTCGTACCGGCCGTGCTGGCTGTCGGCCATTGCATCCGAAAAAAGTTCGTAAGTTTCGACGCGATCCTTTGGATCGGGCAAACTGTGATTGTTTAAGGTCGGAGATTCTCCACCTGAGAAGCCCGCATAGCCCAAAGATTTCAGCCGTTCCATCAGTGCGGGATCGAGACCTGTCTTCTCCGCCTGTTCCTGCCCGGCGCCATATTGGTGAATCAGATTCGTCAACCGCGCACGCATCTCCTCCGACACTGCTTTCTTCAGTGCATACAAATTCTGAGTTTCGCCCGGATCTTTGCTGAGATCGTAAAGCTCGGGCTTAGGCGCATCGATGAAATGGTAGTTTTGAGTTTCGACTCCACGCAGCTCGCTCCAGTTGAAATGCAAACGTGGCAGAAATGTCTCCGCATACAGGCTCGGCGCTTCCATTTCACCCTTGGGTGAAATAAGCGGCAGCAGGCTGCGCCCCTGAACATCCGAAGGGACATCCAGTTTCAAAATACGGAGCACGGTAGGCATCAGGTCCGCAAGACTCACCAAACCACCCACGGATTTCGCAGACGTCACCCCGCCAAGGTGAAATATCAGCGGAACATGCAGAGTTGAGTTGTAGATGAAAAATCCGTGGGTCTTTTCGCCATGCTCCCCCAGGCTCTCCCCATGATCGCCGGCGAGAACGATCACTGTGTTGCGGTATAGATTCTTGTCCTTCAGAAATCGAATCAGCCGCCCGACTTGCGCATCGGCAAAAGCGATTTCACCGTCGTATGGCCGGTCTTTGTACTCCTCGCTATACGGAGCGGGCGGACGGTACGGATAGTGCGGATCGTAGAGATGCATCCACAGAAAAAACTTCTTTTGATAATTCTTGCTCAACCAATCCAGCGTGACATCAGCCACGACGTTGCCTGGCCGCTCCATTTCATCAATGTTTGATTCCTGCAAGCGGTTGAAATCGAAGTGATCGTAGTAAAAATCAAAACCGCGGTTCAACCCGAAGCGGGAGTCGAGTACCGCCGATGCGACCACCGCGCCGGTAACGTATCCATGCTCTTTCAAAACCGAAGCCAGTGTCGGCTGCGTGGGATTCAGCTTGTTGGCGGCAAAATCGTGCATCCCGCTGTACAGCGGGTACGTCCCTGTAAAAATCACCGTATGCGATGGAAGCGTGACCGGCACCGGTGTATAGGCGCGCTCGAAGCGAATTCCATCTGCCGCAAGTGCATCGATGTTTGGCGTGCGGATTTGTTTGTAGCCATAGCACCCGAGGTGGTCGGGCCTGAGTGTGTCAATGGTGATGACTACGATATTGGTATCGGGATTGGGCGAAGTGGACGCTACCGATTTAGAGACCGGGACGCCTGCAATCAGCAGGATTAGAAACCACCGGAAGGGAAGCATGAGTTATCAAAAATTATATCCCAGTGCTGAGAGGGGCTCCGTCAGACGCGGCGGGGACTATGCTAGGCTGAATCGCGATGAAAAGGCTCTTTACCTTTGCGTTCTGCCTCTTCATCACATGCACTCTGGCCGGGCAAGCGCGGCCCAGCAGGAGGAGCTCCCCGCCGAACATTTTTCTAATCACCATCGACACTCTGCGGGCTGACCACGTCCATTGTTACGGCGATGAACAAATCAAAACCCCCGCTCTCGACGGCCTGGCCGCTGATGGCATTCGCTTCAATCAAGCCTTCACGCCCAGTCCAATCACGAATACTTCGCATGCAACTATCCTTACGGGCCTCTTGCCCAGTTCGCATGGGGTCACAGATTTTGCTGTGCCCTTGGCCCCCACTCATCTGACCTTGGCGGAGTTGCTCAAAGCTAAGGGATATAACACCGCTGCATTTATCGGCGCTGTGATTCTTGACCCCAAGTCTCTCGCACCCGGCCTTGATCGAGGATTTGATTTCTACGACAACTTTCCGGAGCACCCGCGAAGCAAATCGCGTTGGGGACGAGCTGAACGACGGGGCATGGACGTGGTGCAACACGCCAAAAATTGGTTGAACGCGCATCCGACGGGCTCGCGGTTCATCTGGGTCCATCTCTATGATCCCCATGATCCTTACGAGCCTCCGCCGCCCTATTCGGAGATTTATAAAGATCATTTGTATGACGGCGAGATTGCTTACGCCGATTCGGCGCTGGGCAATTTTCTCGGGTATTTGAAAAAGCGCGGTTGGTATGAAAACTCAGTGATCATCGTGGTTGGCGATCACGGCGAGGGCCTGGGCGAGCACCGTGAAGAGACCCACGGGATTTTCCTGTACGACTCGACAACTCACGTTCCACTCATTCTGAAATTACCGCACCAGAATGGTTCTGGAAAAATCATCGATGCTCAAGTGCGCACCATAGATATATTGCCGACCGCGCTTGATTTGGCCGGCGTGGAAAAGCCAATATCCTTGGATGGGAAATCGTTGAAGCCATATCTCGCGGGCAGCGAAGCGACTGACCGCGTCGCAATCGGCGAAACTGACTATCCGCTGCGCTTTGGGTGGGCCCCGCTGCGCTCCGTCCGCAGCGAAGGACTTAAGCTCATTGAAGCACCCCGCCCGGAACTCTACGACCTGCACGCCGATCCAGGGGAACTGAGCAACAAATATCAGCCAACAGAAGCCGCCGTACAAAAGCTGAGAGGAACCTTGGCAGAGGTCCTCGCCAAGAACGGAGGGAATGCCGAGACAGCAGCAAGCGGGCCCCAGTCGCTGCCTGACCCTAAGGATAAGATCGAAGAACAGAATCTACTGCACCGGGCGATGATGGCCGCGGACGATGGCCGCACCACGGAAGCCCGCGCCGTACTCGAGCGAGCCCTGAAACTCGACTCAAAGTCCCCCACCGGTCTCAGGCAATTAGGCGAACTGGAATTTCAAGCGGGCGAATACGGGAAAGCTGCTAATCACTTGAAGCGTGCCCGTGAGGTCCGCCGGGATGATTCCGCCGCAGCCTTCATGCTTGGTCAGGCGTTGGAGAAGACGGGCGACTTGGCGGGAGCGCGCGACGCTCTGGAGCAGAGCCTCAAACTTGTCCCTGGCCAATTCGATGCCCGGCTGCTTCTGGGACAAATATATCTGCGATTAAATGATGCTAAAGCGGCAGAGGACCAATTCGAAGCGGCGCTCTTGCTGCGGTCAAAGAGTGTGGATGCAGCCATCGGCGCAGCCCGCGCACAGATCGCCGACCACAGATTCATGGATGCGGTCGCAACCCTGAAGCCGCTCTCGGCAATTCACCCAGAGAACCCGGACCTCTTTACAGCCCTTGCTGAGGCCTATGACGGGGCCGGTAAGAAAGAGGAAGCCGTCCGTGTCCGGAACCAGGCAGAGCGCTTGCGTAATAACCATGTTCGCAAGCAGCAATAGGGCGCAATCGCCTTAGCCGAGTAGATGAGAAGCCCATTCCTCGATTTTTGTGGCCGTAAAAAATGCCCTTGACAAGTTAAAGACGTAACCGTATTGTTACACATTATGCGTCACCGTACGGTTACGTATTCCCGGGAAGCGGCTTTTAGCGCCTTGGCCGATCCTACCCGCCGGGCCGTGTTGGACTTGCTCCGCGCGGGCACACAGCCTGCCGGGGAAATCGCGCGGGCTTTTCCGGTTTCCCGGCCCGCCATTTCCAAGCACCTCCGGATTCTGCGGCGGGCGCACTTGGTCGAGGAGCGCAGGGAAGGGCGGCACAGGATGTACCAGCTCAATCCCGAGCCTTTGAAGGCGGTCGACTCCTGGCTGGAGCAATACCGCGGCTTCTGGAGCGCCAGCCTGGCCAACTTAAAACAGTTTGTGGAAACGGAATACGAAAAAGAGCAAGCGCATGAACGCGAGCAGCGTGAGAGAGAGAAGTCACGTGAAAAGAAGTAGGAATCTGCGAGCTGCGCTCACGTAGGCCCGGCGCCCCCGCCCGGGGTGGACGGACGAAGGCGTCCGCCCTTATACGTCCGACGCGCGCGTTCTCTCATTGCTTGCCATCTCGCAGTGTTGGGCTCGGAGCCACGCCATCGGAAGATCAGAAACTCCGCAGGAGCATGATCGCATGTTACGCCATCGTGATCGCGTTACAACTCTTGGGTCGCGGTCTCAGGGAAGGGCACGACTTAAAGTCGTGCCGACCAGGCGACGACAGATATGCGGTTTCAAGCCCCTGGGGTTCATTTCGAAATCCCAGGCTGCCGATCGCGCAACCCTCAGCGGCTAAAGCCGGATGGATTGTGCAGCTCGTAGCTGCATGGCTGGAAGCCGTGCACTTTCAAAACTCGAGAAAAGCAGATGGAGGAGCATGGCTCCCACACTCTTGAACAAGGCAGACGGAGGAGCACCTGATGAAATTGGCGACCACAGCACATCACGCATCACTCCGGACAAGGATTCGGTCGTGACCGAAATCTTCATCGCGGCCCCTTCCGAACGAATTTTTCGGGCGCTGGTGGATCGCGATCAGGCCCTGCAGTGGGGAAGCAGTCCGGAGTTTGAGATGACGCAGTGGGAAATGGACGCCCGCCTCGGTGGCAAGTGGAACTTCGTTGCCCGCGAGCGCGAGCCATCGGGGGCCTATAGCGTGAATCAATTCGAGCAGCACGGCGAAATCCTGGAAATTGATCCGCCGCGGCTCCTGGTTTACACCTGGTATGCGAATTTTCACGAGCAGCCTGCCCACAAGACCACCGTGCACTGGGAGCTCTCATCCACTCCTGGAGGAACGATGTTGAAGGTGACCCACAGCAGCTTGGCGCAACTGCCCAAGGACCGCGATGGATATGTCCAGGGATGGCCCGGCCTGCTCGAACGCATCAAGCAATTCACGGAAAGCTGAGTCATGGTGCATTCGATCTGTTTTCAATCAATTCTTTGTCAATTCAATTCGAGGAGAAATCTGTGGCCAATCCGTTCTGTCATGTAGAACTCAACACAACCGACGTCAACAAAGCAAAAACCTTTTATACAAAGCTCTTCGACTGGAAGCTCGAAGATGTCCCGGGCGATTACACCATGATCAAAGTCGGCGAAGGCACCGGTGGAGGGCTGATGAAAAATCCCATACCTGGCGCGCCGTCGTTCTGGCTCTCCTACGTTCTGGTCGATGACATCGAGGCTTCTACCCAGAAAGCCAAATCGCTTGGCGCGACCGTTATGAAAGATGTCACCGAAGTGATGGGCGCAGGCTGGCTCAGCATCATCGCGGATCCCACCGGCGCGCACCTTGGTCTTTGGAAACCAAAATCTTAGGAGCCAGGAACCGGTAGACCGTAGAGGGATCACAATTATTAGCCGCGACGCGGCGTAAGAATGCAGCCCACGGCGCAAGCCGTGGGTAAAAATGGCACGGAGCAAGCCCCAAAGGGGGCGAAAGAATTGACCATCCAGCTCCGAGGAGGGGAACAACTTAGCCCCAGCGCTAGCGCGGGGTAAAGCACCAAAGATATTGAGTCCCGGAGGGACGGCAGATTCGTTTCTGACGAAACTCCAATTTCATCGAAAGGTAGAGCACATGGCAACAGCCAGCATTACTCCCACAACTCAAATCACTCCCGACAACGAACGCGTCGTTGGGGAAATCTTCATCGCCGCTCCGCGCGAGCGCATCTTCCAAGCCCTCACCGATCCCAAACAATCCGTGCGCTGGTGGGGACAAAACGGAAAATACCATTTCAATGAATTTCAAATGGAGGTGCGCGTCGGCGGCAAATGGTCTTGCGCCGGCCCGTCCGAAAACATGGGCCAGTTCACCGTACAGGGCGAGTTCCTGGAGGTCGACCCGCCACGCAAACTTGCCTACACCTGGAGCTCAAGCTGGATGCCCGAAAGCACCCAAGTCCAGTGGGAGCTGGAAGAGCAGGGAAGCGGGACTCTGCTGAAGCTCACGCACACAGGATTCGCCGGCAATGCCGATCAGGCGAAGGGCCACAGCCTTGGCTGGACGCTGGTTCTCGGCTGGCTACAGGCTTTTGTAGAAAAAGGCGAAACTGTGGATAGCAGAAAGTAAATGGCGACAGCGCAACTCACTCCCGATAACGACGCGATCCTGGCGGAGGTCTTCATCGCGGCCCCGCCAGCTCGCGTTTTCGCAGCCCTCTCCGATCCCAAGCAACTCGCTCAATGGTGGGGACAAAAGGGTGTATTCCGGGCCATTGATTCGACCTGTGATTTTCGGGTGGGGGGTAAATGGTCAATTGACGGCGTAGGACCGACCGGCACACCTTTTCACATGGAAGGCAGGTATCTTGAAGTTGACCCGCCACGGCTCTTGGTGCAGAGCCGCGTAGCTGATTTCGTGGGTGAATTCGAGACTGTCGTGCGCTGGGAACTCGAGCCCCGCGATGTCCACGGTCTGCACGGCAGCGGTACACATCGAGTTGGCACCGGTACGCTGGTAAAGGTTTGGCATTCCGGTTTTGCCGGTCACCTTGACCAAGCCAAGAGCCACAATACTGGGTGGAAAGCATCCCTTGGCTGGCTGAGGGACTTTGTCGAGAAAGGCGAAACTTTTGAAATGAGGAAGTGAATGGCGACAACGCAAATCACTCCCGACAACGACGTCGTCCTGGCGGAGATATTCATCGCCGCTCCGCCAGACCGCGTCTTCCAAGCCCTCACCGATCCCGCTCAGATGAGTCAGTGGTGGGGACAAAAGGGGATGTATCGCGTCACGGTAAATAAGAGGGACCTGCGTCCCGGCGGCAAGTGGTCGAGTGCTGGCGTCGGCGCCGACGGCGAGCCTTTCAGTGTGGACGGCGAGTATCTGGAAGTAGACCGTCCTCGACTGCTAGTCTATACGTGGAATCCGAGTTTCGCGCACAAGCTAAAGACCACAGTGCGATGTGAACTTGAGCCTCGCGATATTCACGGACTGCATCAAGCCGGAACCCATCGCGTCGGAACTGGAACGCTGGTAAAAATCCGACAAGAAGGATTCGCAGGTGACGCGGACCAAGCCACAGGACATAGTCTGGGCTGGACCAGGGTCCTCGGCTGGCTGCAAGCTTTTGTAGAAAAGGGCGAGACCGTGGACACCCGAACATAGCAGGCGGAGTCCGGACCACTGTCATTTATCTTGCAGCGGCTTGCTGATAACTGACTTTCCCATTTACCAGCACAGCCGTCACATGGCTGGTGTATTCGAATGGATCGCCGTCATAAAGCACGACGTCAGCGTCTTTACCCTTTTCCAGCGATCCCACGCGGTCCGCAATTCCGAGGATCTTCGCGCCGTCAATGGTTAAAGCGCGCAGCGCCCGCTCGAATCCCAACCCATTAGCCGCAGCCACTCCCGCTTCCAGCAACACCACGCGGTTCTTGGGAACATAGCTCTCGTATCCAGTCATCAAGGCCACTGGAATGTCCGAATCGGCGAGCAGCGCCGCGTTCTCAATAGTGGCATTCATAGTTTCAATATCGTCAATTCGTTCGAGAGTTGGACCCGCCAAAACAGAGGCGCCAGCGGCTTTGAGGGCATCGCGCATCAGATACGCCTCGGTTGCGGAACTGATGGTTGGCTTGATCCCAAACTCTTTCGCTAGCCGTAGGGCGGTAGCGATGTCATCTTCGCGAAACGCATTGAAGATCGCCGGAACTTCACCCTTGAGCGCTCGGGAAATAGACTCCAATTTCAAGTCGTGGCCCGGACGCTTCGACGCATCTTTCTTGTCAGACTTGTTCCAGTCGTCCCATTTCTTCTGATACGCCTGCGCGTCGAACAGCGCCTTGCGGATAATTTCAGCAGTCATCATGCGCGTTCCGGGAGCCTTGTTTCGTCCACCATACGTCTTCTTCGGAAGCTCGCCCAGATTGAACACAATTGCCGATACCGGTTTCTCAACCATGTCATCAGCCGTCATCAGAGGCGAATTCTCACCACGCGTTTTGAAAATCGCAGCTTGGCCTGCAACTGGATTAGTCAGTCCCGGCGCAACCTGAATCGTTGTTACCCCAAAACTGTTGACGTATTCAATCAGGTGCTCCAACGGATTGAAGCTGTCAAATGCGCGTACGTCAGCCGTGTTGGGATCGGTCTGCTCGTCCTGGTCCTGATCGGCAGGGATGTTGTACGCGCCGGAAATTCCTGCGGTCGTTTTGGCGTCGATCAGTCCCGGCGTGACGTATGCTGCCTTCAGAGTTCGATAACCACCAGGAGCCTTGCTTCCTTCGAGCACATCCACGATCTTCCCGTCTT